>Ga0335070_10009401_pt1 | contig 11453 bp, 11 predicted proteins | sample Lox_Sample_13_FD_206722 | JGI IMG/M metagenome (GOLD analysis project Ga0335070, IMG submission 206722) | Soil microbial communities from Loxahatchee National Wildlife Refuge, Florida, United States - Lox_Sample_1.3 | ecosystem: Environmental > Terrestrial > Soil > Wetlands | place: USA... | reverse complement strand
CCGTGCCTCGGGAAATCCTAGATTTTTTCTGCTCAACACCGAACGTGCGAAAACGTCGACCATGACATCCAGTTTCTTGTCGTTGAATGGCGCCGTTTTCTGCAGTGTCTCTCCCACGCCGTGCAAGTCTATGGTTGCTGTCGAGAAATCGTGCCGCATGCGGGCGACGCCCTTGGTCCCGATCGCGTCTACGTAGCAGTTGTGTGGTTGTTGCTTGGCAAGATGCCCGTACACGAATCCCTGCGTGATGTCGAAGACGATCCCGTTCTCAAACGTGCCGTGGACCTGCACCCACCACGGGTCCTTGTATCCCCACATCCGAATGCCCTGACCATGCCAGGTCTTGTACTCGCTGTGGGCATACCATCGGGCCAGGTCGACATAATGCATGCCGCAATCGTGAAAAGGTGGCCCTTCCGGATCGTGGCCTTCCATCGGCATATGCCCCGGCGTCATGTGGCAGATACGGATGATGGCCAGCTCCCCGATCTGACCCTCGGCGATAAACCGCCGCATCTCTTTGTGGTACCAGGCATTCCTGTTGAAAAGGTTCACCGCGACGAAGCGGTCGCTGGCCTCGATCTCGCGGACGAGGTGCCACTCGGTGGCCACGTCAGCTCCCAGTGGTTTCTCCGCAAGCACATGCTTTCCGGTTGCTAGCGCCTGACGTATCTGCTGCGGCCGGGCATCGGCCAAGGTAAACAGGCCAACCACGTCGATGGATTTGTCCGTGAAAATGGGGTCGGGAGCGTCGCAGATCGTCGCGGTGGGGACATTCCTCCTGGCGAGTTCCCGGGTGGACGGCTTGATATCGTAAATCGCCGCTGTCTCCCACAGCCGGTTCTGCTGCATGGCGGCAACAAAGGCGCGACCCATTCGTCCATAACCGAGAATCCCCGCCCTTAGTCTCTTCGCCATTCCCTAAATCAGTTTAGCTATATGTTCCCATCGGCTCTGTGATCCTCATCACAATCCATCGTGCTGCCAAATTTTGGCTTCTTTACTCCTACTCGATTCACCCGATGTTCTCCGGACATTGGCGAAACTATCCTCAAAATTCCGGTCATCGCGCGTAGCTGCGCTCGATTCGAGGAGCCACTTATGTCCGCCGACGGCAACGCGAAATTTGACTCCCTTCCGCATCCTCTGGCAATGGGCGAAAAGTCCGCACCCACTCGGAGAGTCCGCCAGCGTGTTTGCGCACACTGCGACCGTCCGCTGAACGGACTTCCGGTTCTACTTAAGTCCGGCCAGAGCGTGCACGTGGACTGCTACTTTCTGCTGCAAAAGAAGTTGACCAAGGATCGTCCCAACTAGGGTTTAGCCCCCAAATCTGCCCGCTCTCGACGGCCTGGTGGGCCTAATTCCGGGCACGGGCCTCAGTGATGCAAATCACAGCCCACTCGACTTCGTCCGCTTATAAAGGCCTGTGAGGATGCTGCGCGTACCCAGCGGACCGCGCCTCGGCTGGCGCATGTGCCAGGCCGATGTCGGCTGTTGTTTGGTGTTTTTTCCTGCCATCCTTAAAGCGCGCTATCCGGCGGAAAGGGGAACATAGGTTCTGTTTACCCTCTACGTACTTCCTTTTCTGGTGGTCGCCTTGGCAATCCTCATTGCCTTCTGCCGGAGCCAGCAACATGAGCGCGAGACTCTCCGCGAGGAAATCGAACAGCTTCAAGGAGCCATCAGCCAACGCGAGAAGGAACGCGACGCCGCATTGCGGGAGCTGTTCCTGCGCTTCTCCGAAGAAGGCAAGCTGACCCGGGAAAAGAGCCAGTTTCAGGCCAAACTCGCCGAGTACGAGAAATACGCTGCGCTCACCCAGCTCGCCCTGGGCGCCGCCCACGAGATCAACAATCCGCTGCTCGGCATTCTTTCCCATCTCGAGCTGGAGCTGCAAAGCGCGAACTCCGGCGAGCGCTCCGAGATCGAGCAGTGCATTGAAGCCGCACGGCGCATCTCCGTTACTCTGAGCAGTCTGATGAACTACGCCCGCCCGAGTCCGCTGATCCTTAGCAAGCTCAACCTTCATCGCCTCATCGCCGACACGCTGGCGTTCCTCGAGCACCAGCCCATGCTCCACGGTCGCATCCTGGAAAATCGCGTGCCCACCGATCTCCCCAACATCCGGGTTGACGCCAACCAACTCTCTCAGGTGCTGATGAACCTCTTGCTCAACGCAGCTCAGGCCACTCCCGAAGGCGGACGAATCACCGTTTTCGCCGAACGATCTCGCAGCTCGGAGAGCGTCGAGATCCGCATCGTCGACACCGGCTGCGGCATTCCGCCTGACGTGCTCCCTCACGTCTTCGAGCCGTTTTTCACCACCAAGCGCGGGAAGGGAACTGGCCTCGGCTTGAGCATCAGCGAGACTTACGTCCGTAGCCACGATGGCGAGATTCGGATCGACAGCGCTCCGAACTGCGGCACCACCGTAACCATCACTCTTCCTCTTCGCCAGCCGGAACCCGCTCACCTGGATGGCAACAAGACCAGCGAGGTGATCATTCAATAGCCATGGCCTACCCCGTGCTGATCGTCGATGATGAGGATCTGACGCTGTGCACCATCAGTCGTGGACTCACCGCTGAAGGCTTCGAGGTCCTCACGGCTGCCTCCGGCGAAGAAGCTCTGCAGATCTTCGAAGACGAGAAGCCAGATCTCGTCCTGCTCGATATCGTGCTTCCCGGAATCGATGGGGTCGAAGTCCTGCGCCAGATCAAAAGCCGGAGTCCGGCGTGCATCGTCGTGATGATGAGCGCGTATCACATGGTCGATCGCGCCGTCGAGGCCATGAAGCTCGGCGCCCACGACTATCTCATCAAGCCATTCCACTTGACCGATCTTACGGCGACTCTGAAGCGCGCTTCGGAAATGCTGTCGCTGCGCGTGCGTGTGCGCGATACCGTGGAAACTGCCAAGGGTCAATACGACTTCGGACGCGTCGTCACGCAGAATCCCGCCATGCGCTACATGCTCGAAGTCGCCCGGAAAGCTGCCGAAAGCGATCACACCACCATCCTTGTTCAAGGCGAGAGCGGCACAGGGAAGGGCGTTCTGGCGCGCGCCATCCATTACTCCAGCCCGCGGGCCAGTCAGCCGCTGCTCGAAATCAATTGCGCCACTCTGCCCGATGCGCTGCTCGAAAGCGAGCTCTTCGGATTCGAGCCCGGCGCCTTTACCGACGCCCGCCGCCGCAAGGAAGGCTTGCTGGAGCGCGCCCAGGGCGGGACATTGTTTCTCGACGAGATCGGAAATATGTCGCCCAGCGTGCAGGCCAAGCTGTTACGCGTGCTCGAAGAAGGAACGTTTCTCCGCCTCGGCGGCACCAAACCGATCAAGGTTAATGTCCGCCTGGTCACCGCGACCAACACGAATCTGAAAGAGGCTGTTTCCCAGGGACGTTTCCGCGAAGACCTTTTCTATCGCCTCAACGTGGTGCCTCTCTTCATTCCACCGCTGAGAGAGAGAGAAGAAGACATTTTGCCCCTTGCTCTCGACATGGTGCAGAGATTCAATGAAGAGCTGAAAAAGAACTTCCTCGGATTCACGCCTGAGGCGGCAGAACTGATCGTCAACTATTCCTGGCCCGGAAATATCCGCGAGCTAAAAAATGTGGTAGAGCGCACCATGATTCTCGCTCCCGAAGGAAACATTGACGCCATTTCGCTCCCTGAAGAAATCCGCGAATCGAAGAATTCCCCACACCCTGAAGTCGCGCCGAACGAAATCGAGCCCGGCGGCGATTTCCTGGTGAGTCTGCGCGAGTTGGAAGAGGACTACATCCGCAAAGTCCTGGCCGCCACCGGCAACAACAAAACCCAGGCCGCGAAAATTCTGGGAATTCACCCCACTTCGCTGTTGCGGCGACTGAAGAAGGAAACCAATTTGAACTAGGGGGACTCGTGCGCTTGCATGTACGCGCGAAGGATGGCGTTGATGCGGGTCTGGTACCCACGCTCGCGTCGGAACCAGCGGAGTAAATCGGCGTCCAAGCGCATCGTGACGATTTCTTTGGGAACAGGAAGTACGACCTTAGCGGTCTTCCAAAACTGCGCATTCGTCGCCCGAGCTTCAGAGTCTGCGGCGATGCCTTTCCGAATCTCAACCGGTGTCGACCGTCTTAGCCTGACCCAATCGGTGACCGGTGCTTGCTTGGTACTGCGGCGACTTCTCGGTGACGGCTTGGTCTTCATCAACCTAACTCCTCTAGGCATCGCCAATAGGCCCGCCGCTCGTGCGGTTCTGATCCCAGGCAGAAGTGATTCGACGCTCGTCCTCGCTGCTCTCGGTATGGATCAGGGTGATCTCCATCCCGTTGGCCAGACCAATCGCATAAATGCGGATTTCTTCGTAATCGAACCGCTCGCCCACCTGCTCCAGCGTGGGACCGTCGAATTGCACGACGTCTTCGAAGGAGATGCCGTGAAGTCTGAGGTTCCGCTGGTTCTTGCGTTCATTCCAAGTGCAACGCATCTGGCTGTATTTATATATTGTAAATATACGACTCGTTGCGACAGACGATCATAGACGCAGGGACGCTGTAGAACCGCTTTTCAGTCCGAGCTGAGATGAATTCGTTCCCGATTTGGAACGTCAATATTTAGCTAGCTCATGGGAGAGTTCGCAGACGGACGTTCGATTTGCGTGAGGCGGCTCCGATTCCCTCCACGCGCTGTTTCAGGAATTCCCGGATCGCCGCCCACGCTTTTTGATTCTGCTCAAATGTATAGCCGCCATGGTCCGCGCCCGGTACTGTATAGAGTTGGTTGGGAACCTTTGCCGCATCCAGTGCCTTGTGCAAGCGCACTGCCTGCTCGTACGGAACCAGTGAATCTTTATCTCCGTGAATTGTGATAATCGGCGGCACCTCGCTGGTCACGTAATGGATCGGCGATACACGCTTCGCGATTTCATCAGCATTGGGCTGGTCGCCAACCCAGACGACGGCATATCCCTTGGCATTCGGCCCATGAAGCTCGTCGAGAACGTCGGTGATCCCAAACCAGTTCACGATCGCCGCCACTCGCGGGTCGCGGCTCGTCCCTGGATTCTGGCTCCAATAGTTGTCCCCGGGGCCACGGCACTCGCGATCGAACCCCGCTGCAGGCGTGAGCATTCCGGTCATCAGCGCCAGGTGCCCTCCCGCGGACCCGCCTTGCAGCACAACCCGCAAGGGATCGAAGTTGTACTTCTTGGCATTCGCAAACACCCAATGCAGCGCGCACCGGCAATCCTCGACCGCAGCCGGAGCGAGCGAGATCCGTCCCAGTCGGTACTCAACGTTGACGGCCGCGAATCCCATCTCAAGGTAGGGCATCATCTCGAGCACGCGTTCTTCCTTCGTGCCCTCGACCCACCCCCCGCCATGAATCACCACCACCACAGGTGTAGGCCCGGCAGCTTCGGCCGGCATGTAAACATCGAGCTTATTCTGATAATTGTTAGCCGTGTGATAGATGATGTTGCTTTCCACTTTGTAGCGGAACAGCTCGGCAGCGAACGACGCGGAGTCGGTTTGCGCCGCGCAGGCCGAACCGAGAAGCAGGAGAAGTAGCAGGTTCTTGATCAAGAGATACCTCGAATGAATTCGAATGTTGGATGACACAGACTCTCCCTGTGCGTGCAGCACGGAAAGACAGAAGAGCCTAACGCATTTAAGACTTTCGCGGAAGAGTGCTCTGGCGCCGCTGCTGCCGAAGATCGCTTGTGATCGACCCGGAATGCGGACGAATTGAAACGCGCGGAGAATCCCCGACGGAAACGGGCGCGCCGCAAAAGCACGAGCTCAGAGGTGCGAAAAAACTAACGGGGACGAACCGGGAAGGGCACGAGTTTCACTCGTGCCGGAAACGCTGCAAGAAATCGATCCCCGGCTTTAAGCCGCTGAGTGCCCGCGCCGCCAAACGAGGTCGTGCCAATCGCTTTCGATGTTAGGATTTACCGGTGCGCACCCTTGCCGTCATTCTCCTTTCCCTGATGCTTCCCCCGGGGCAAAGATCACCCGACGATCCGCTCCATCATCTGCTTCCCAATATCGAAGTGCTCACGCATTTTGGCGAGCGCGCGGATATCTCACCCGATAACCAGCGCGTTGCCTTCATGGCGAAGAGTTTCGGCGACGCCATGGTGATCGACCTCAAATCGCGCGAGATTCGCTGCCTCACCTGCAACGTACCAGCAGCCGCTTTCCTTCGCGTGATGCACTTGGTCACCGGAGACTACATCCTGATCGGCCCCGACCACTTTGAAGACATTCATACCAGCCGCACGCGCGACAACGAGCTCTGGTTTCTGAGCAAAGAACGCGGATCCAAGCCCATCAAACTCGGTCAAAAGATGAGTGAAGGTGCGGCCATTTCCAAGCAGACTCTGAAGATTGCGTTCTCGCAAACCGCCGCGCAGTCGCCCGATCTCGCACCCGATGCCTCCCGCCTGATCGTGGCTGACGTCGACCTCTCTGGCACGCCGCGCCTGATCAATAAGAAGACCGTGTACGAAAGCAAAGATCGAAGCTGCACCATCGAAGCCCAGGATTTCTACGACAACGACCGCAAGATGACGTTTACCTGTTACGAACCCGAAGGACGGGCATCGGTCATGGGCATCGATCTGCAAACCGGCGAAGTAACGAACTTCTCGAAAACTCCAGCCACGTACAACGAAGTCGAAGGAATCTTTCCCGACGGCCTCTATACGGCCGTCGAGTCCGATCGCCAATGCGAGCAGCTCGGCGGTCAGCGAGGATCAGGGAATATCGACATCTGGAAGCTGAGACTAGACGGAACCGGAAAAGACTTCACCCGGCTCACGCACTTCAATGATTACGAAGGAGGAAAGGCGTCCAACCCGGTGATCTCGACCGACGGTCGTTTCATGGCGTTCCAGAGCGCGCGCACCAGCGATCCCGCCGGCGTCGGATATGGGATTCTGCTGTATCGGTTGAGGCGTTAATGGGCCCGGTCGACATATCGACGCCGACAGTATCGGGTTAAAAACGCATGACAACCGCGCCCTGTAGACTGTGACTCCAAATAGCAGTCGGAGTTGCGGATAACGGACTTCTGCTGGTTTGCCGTTTTCACGCTGCGCAAAGCCGACCAGCGTCAGCGCGGCGACGCAACTCCGAAAAACGCGTGGTGCATCCCCCGAAGAGCCAGTAGAAAATCGTTCATCTTCATCAATTCGGCCCCCACTGCTGCAAAACGCAGCAGCGATTTGCAAAATGCAGTAGTTACTCCCCATCCGCCAAACCTTGACCGCCATGGCAACCCTTTTCTGATCAAGCACCTGCAAAGCATCTACTAATTGTCACTGACGTGCTCTCTACACATTGGCAGTCGCCTGGACTGAAAGGCGGCTCCCTACTACCGAGGGCATCATGTCCATCCTCTTCGTGCTGTTGACGTTCCTGGTTATCATCTCCGTCAACTACCTCTGGTTCCGTCCGCACCAGGTGTTGCCGGCCACTGCTCAACCCTCGCTCCAACCGCCGGCGCCGACGATGACCAGGCAAGCCGGCTTCTCCATTCCGCAACATTATTGCTTTCATCCCGGTCACACTTGGGTGTTGCGTGAAGGACAAGACGATGCCCGCGTCGGCCTCGACGCCTTCACTGCCGATCTGATTGGAAAAATCGAGCGCATCGATGTCGCCAAACCCGAGCGCTGGGTACGCCAGGGGCAGCGCCTCATAACTGTTTATGGTGACGGCTTTTCCTTCGAACTCGTGTCACCGATCGAGGGCGTCGTCACGCACGTGAACAACCAGATCGTGAAGGATCCGTCGCTTGCCTTGCGGGACCCCTATAAAGACGGGTGGATTGCCACGCTCAAAGCACCCGATTTCAACACCAACCAGCGCAACCTGATGCAGGCGTCGATGGTCGCGCCCTGGATGCACTACAACCAGGCCCGCCTGAACGCCGAGGTCGGCAAAATCAATCCGGCTCTGGCGCAAGACGGCGGAGTGCCCGTCACCGGCCTGCTGCAACGCGTTTCCCCGGAGCTTCGGCAGAGGATCATCAGCGAGTTCTTCCTCAACTGAGCCGCTACCGGTCGAAGGAGGCGACGAAAGAAACAAGGAGAAATGGAATGCCCAAAAGCAAAGCAATCCTGATTGACATCACAAAATGCATCGGCTGCCTCAGTTGCGAGACGGCGTGCAAGGAACTCCACGGCTTTCCTCAGGACCCCGAGCCGAAGCTCTCCACGACCGCCTATACGATCGTCGAGGAACACGGCGACCGCTACGTCCGGCGGATGTGCATGAACTGCCAGGATCCGGCCTGCGCCTCGGCTTGCCTGGTCGGAGCCCTGAGGAAAACTGATCTCGGTCCTGTCACTTATGATTCCTCAAAGTGCATGGGATGCCGCTACTGTCTGGTCGCGTGCCCGTTCAACGTGCCGCGCTACCAGTGGGCGAAACTCGCACCCTACGTTACCAAGTGCGACATGTGCTACGCGCGGCAAGCGCAGGGGCAACCTCCGGCGTGCGTCGAAGCCTGTCCCGTGCAAGCCTCCATCGTGGGCTGGCGCGATGAAATCCTCGAAGAAGCCCAGCGCCGCATCTTCTCTGACTCCAAATATGTGAAGCGCATTTATGGCAGCGAGGAAGTCGGAGGCACGTCTGTTTTCTACATCTCCGATGTTCCTTTCGAAAAACTCGGATTCTCGACCGTACAGTCCCAACCGCTGCCGCTTCTGACAGCGAACGCGCTGGGCGATATCCCGACCGTGGTCATGGTGGGCGGCGGCTTGCTCGCCGGCCTCTACTGGATTACCAATCGCAGAAAACTTGTGGCTCTGGCCGAGGCAGAAGAAGCGGCTTCCCGGTCAGGCAATGGAAAGGACTCGAATCATGTCTAGTTTCCGCCTTCCTAAAATTACTTTCTGGCGTACGGTTGTAACAGTCATATTTCTCGCAGGAGCTTATGCCGCCTACGCGCGCTTCGCGCTCGGCTTCCAAACATCCACCAACCTCGCCGACACGCAGCCCTGGGGCTTGTGGGTCGGACTTGGAACGCTCTGCGGAGTCGGAATTTCGGCTGGAGGGTTCGCCCTTGCGGCTGCGGTCTACCTGCTGGGATTCGAACGCTATCGCCCGGTGATCCGCGCCGCCGTGCTGCTCTCATTCCTCGGATATCTCTCCGTGATCATCGGCATGATGTACGAACTCGGGCTCCCCTGGAGAATCTGGCACCCGATCTTCATGTGGAATCGCCGCTCCGTGCTCTTTGAAGTTTCCTGGTGCGTCATGCTTTACACGACGGTGCTCTCTCTCGAGTTCTCTCCTTCACTTGTTGAGAAGATCCCGTGGGTGCGCCTGCGAGATTTCTACCTCAAGTGGCATCACCACATTCTGATCGCTCTGGTTCTGATCGGCGCGATTCTCTCGTCGCTCCATCAATCCTTCCTCGGCGGGCTCTACCTGCTGGCGAAGGGCAAAGTCGATCCGCTCTGGTACAGCTCGTATCTACCCACGCTGTTCTATCTCTCGGCGGTTCCAGCAGGCCTTTCGGCTACGATCATGGTCGTCTACCTCTGCAATCGTTCGATGAACGCACGCGTCGATCCCAGGCTGCTCTCGGAAATGAGCCAGATCATCGCGCCTTTGCTGTATGTTTACGCCCTGCTGAGGGGTATCGATATCACAACGCACGGCGGCGCCGCCTACCTCTGGAGTTGGCGCGAGGAGACCCTTCTTTTCTGGTTCGAAATCGCGCTGTTCGTGATTGCTCCGGTCATCCTGCTCAGCCGCGCCAAGATTCGCAACAACCCCAACTCTCTCTACCTGACTTGCGCTCTGGTCGTGATGGGCTTCATGGCCAACCGCCTGAACGTCTCCATCACCGCCTTCCAGGCGAGTTCCGGGTTCTACTACGTCCCCAAGTGGACGGAGTTTGCCCTGACGCTCGCCACGGTCACGGCCGCAGGAGTCGCATTCCACTATGCCGTGAAGTATTTAGAGATTCTGCCCAGAAGCCTTCCGGCAAAGGACTGGATGACCACTCATACGGCAACTGCCTGAAACCCCCGACTCGTTCGGGTCCCCCGTCCTCGTCTCGTGAACCTGCGAGACAGGACGGGGAGATTAGATCGACATTACTCCCACTTCCTTCTCGACCTCAGCGGTATCGACCATCACGATCGCGTCCCACGGACACCCATCCAGGAAGCAGCCGTCCGGCCCTTTGCTGACGCATTTCTTGCATCCGATGCACAGAATCGGGTCGACCTGAATGCGCCCAAACGGCGGATTGTCCTCATCCGGCACCCAGAACATGCAATCTTCGACCGGACAGTACTCCACGCAGGCAGGTGATCCGGCGCACCCTGTACAGCACTCGGTGATGACGGCAAGCTCTTTCGGCTTTTTCTTGCGCGGTGTGACAAGACCTTTGGATTTAGGCTCAAACTTCAGTTCGTCGGGCACCATCCCGACGGCTTTCGTGGTTCCCCCAGATGCGGCAGGCATGCGCGGCATTATAGCCCAAAAACACAGGCGGCAGAGGCCGAACCTCGACCGGCTTGACCAGGGCAAAGCAACATGTCAGATGTTGTCATGCTGAGCGGAGCCGGAGCATTGCCACCCAATCCAGAAATTCCACTCATATGTACTGGACCCCACTTCTGGCCGGGGTTGCCAGAAGTGGGAGTTTCGACACTGCGAGGTAGAAGGGGCCGAAGCATCCCGACAGCGGCACGAAAGAATGCCACGTTACTTGGACCACGTGGAAAGCGTTTCATCCCCGATTCACATACTCGATAACCCGAGCAGCCCCGTCCGCAAACTCGCCGGTCGGCGCGATCAAGCTCAGCACCAGATACCCATCCGTCTCAAAATCATAAAAATGTCCCGGATGCACCAGCACCGAGTTTTTCCGCACCAACTCAATCGCCAATTCCTCATCCGACCGTGTGACCGGCACGCGCAGCACCGCGTACCATCCGCCCTCAACGCACAGACGCTGGCAAGCTTGTTGCTTCGCCAGTTGCCGATCCAACTCGCCCAGATTCTGCCGAACCCGCCCCATCAATTGCTGCTGGATACTTCTTCGCTGCGCGAGCATCGTTGGCACCGCCCACTGCACCGGTGCGTTCATCGACAGATACGTATCGGCAATCACCTCCAGCCGCGCCACTGCTGCCCTAACGTGCTCGGCAGGTCCGGAAGTCACGATCCACGCCACCTTCATCTGCGGGAGTGCCGAGATTTTCGACAGTCCGCTAAGCGTGAACGTCAACACCTTGTCATTCGCCGTGAAACTCCCAGTCTTGTCATCCCGACCAAGCGAAGGGATCGGCGGATGCCGATCCATTCGCGCGTGGAGGGACCCTGTGTTTCCTTCGCGCCCTTCAGAACTCCCAACCCGATAATCCAGAAACACCTCATCCACAATCACCGCCAGCCCATGGCCCTGACAAAACTCATTCAGCGGCCCGATCTCCGA
>Ga0335070_10009400_pt1 | contig 11453 bp, 10 predicted proteins | sample Lox_Sample_13_FD_206722 | JGI IMG/M metagenome (GOLD analysis project Ga0335070, IMG submission 206722) | Soil microbial communities from Loxahatchee National Wildlife Refuge, Florida, United States - Lox_Sample_1.3 | ecosystem: Environmental > Terrestrial > Soil > Wetlands | place: USA... | reverse complement strand
GCCGCCGCTCGACAAGGGCAACGGGCAGAAGCTCGAGCCACTGGACGAGCTATTCGGCTGGCAACCCGTCGACGGCTTCGGCTGCGTGGTGTGGTGACAGCCGAGCGCCAGAAGGAGCACGAGACACAGCGCGAGCAACGGGGACGGCTGGCAAACCGGACACCCCCTACCCGCCTGGAGTGGTGCTGCAGGCATGCCGCAGGATGCTTGCGCGCGCAATGCGCGCGGGCCAGAGCCTTCGGTGATCGCGGCCACACCCACTACGAGCCTCTCGTCAGAGCGCCCGGAGTTCCGGGCCTGAGCTGCGCGCGCTCCGTGGAGCCTTGCACCCCCTACCCCGGGAACCTCAGCGGCACGAACCTCACCGGCGTGAGGTTCGCGCGTTCGTAATCGGCGCCGTGGCGGACGACGCGCACCAGCATCTGGTCGTCGTAATCGCCCAGCGGGGCCACCAGCCGGCCCCCGTCGCGCATCTGGCGCAGCAGCGCGGGCGGCACCTCCGGGGCGGCCGCGGCCACCGCCACGGCGTCGAACGGCGCGTGCTCGGCCCAGCCCAGCGTGCCGTCCCCGGAGCGCACCTCGAAGCCGCGGTAGCCCAGGCGCTCCAGGCGCGCGCGGGATGCGGCGGCCAGCTCCGGGTCGATCTCCACGCCCCACACCACGCAACCCATCTCCACCAACACCGCGGTCTGGTAGCCGGTTCCGGAGCCCACGTCCAGCACGTGCTGGCCGGGCTCGAGCTGCAGCGCCTGGCAGGTGAGGGCCACGATGTAGGGCTGGGAGATGGTCTCGCCCTCGCCGATGGGCAGCGCCCGGTCCTGGTAGGCGGCGTAGCGCATGGGCGTGGGGAGGAACTCGTGCCGGGGCACCTTGCCCATGGCCTCCAGCACCCGCTCGTCGCGGATGCCGCGGGCCCGGAGCTGGGTGCCCACCATCTCGCGCCGCTGGTGCTCGAAGGGCTCGGGGATGTCGGGGCCGCCGATGTGCGTGCGGCGCCAGCCGAAGGGGTTGAATCCAGCCATCGGGAGAGGCCTCGGGGTCGGGGTTGGAGCATCGGTCCGGGCTCGCCACGAGTATAGCACCGGGCCGCGGGGGCCCGCCGTGGCCGCGCCGCGCCGGCGAGTCCGCCCCCCGGGCGGCGGCCTACCGCTCCGCCCGGCCGCTCCTGTAGAACCGGATCCGCACCTTCTCCACGGTGGCCAGCCCTTCCGCGACCGCCTGGTCCACCACCGGCAGGAAGGCCTCGATCTTCTCCTCGGTGTCCACGATCTCGACCACCACCGGCAGGTCTTCCGACAGGCGCAGGATCTTCGCGGTGTGCAGCCGGCTGTGGGCGCCGAACCCCTCGATGCCGCGCACCACGGTGGCCCCGGCCAGGCCGTGCTCGCGCGCCTTCCGCACCAGCCATTCGTACACCGGACGGCCTTCGTGCTTGTCGCTCTCGCCCACGAAGATCCGCAGCAGGTGTCCTTCTTCCGGGAGGGTCATCTCACGCACCTCCAAGCAGCCGGCCGGCGACGTGGCCGGCCCACACCGCGCCGAGCCCCAGCCCCAGCTGCAGCCCGACCGATCCTAGGGCCGCGCCGGCCTCGCCGTCACGCAGCAACTGGAAGGTCTCGTAGCCGAAGCTGGAGAACGTGGTGAAGCCGCCCAGCACCCCGATGAACAGGAACGCCCGGGTGGCTCCCGAGAAGAGCCCGCGCGCCTCGGCCAGCTCGGACAGGAACCCGATAGCGAGGCACCCGAGGACGTTCACGGCCAGGGTCTCGAGCGGGAAGGTGGCTCCCTGTTTGGCCCTGACCATCAGCCCGCCCAGCAGGTACCGGGCCATGGTGCCCAGGCAGCCGCCCAGGCCCACGATGAGAAGTCTCTGCATCCAACGCCCCTCCGGCAGCAGGTTGGCCCCCCGGTCCGGGGCCGAAAAAAGACGACCCCCACCGGCTTCGGTAGGAGTCATCAGCCCGTGCACGGGCGGTTCAGGGCGAACTCCATCGCCTCGATGGCGGGAGCCTACCAGCCGCCGGGAGGCGTGTCCAGGCGCGCCGCCGCGGGGTCGCGCCGGACTGCCACGACGGGCTGCCGCGCCAGTTCCGCGGCCCGGATTCCGCCCGGCGCCGCGCCGGGCCAGCGCCCCTCCGCCCCCGGCCGGGCCTGTCCGGCGGTGCTATACTGGCCCCTGGGAGGACCCTCGTCATGACATGCCGCCCCAAGAGCCGTCGCCCCCGCCCCCGACGCTTCCCCGTGGGTCTCGCGCTCTCCCTCATCTGCCTGGCCGCGGGTCTCTTCGCCGCCGGCAGCTGGGGCAGCCCGCCGATGGTCCAGACGGTCCAGCTCGAGGGCACGGTCAACCCGGCTTCCGCGGAGCTGGTGGTCTCCGCCATCCAGCAGGCGGAGCGGGCCCAGCGCGAGGCGGTCATCCTGGAGATCGACACCCCCGGCGGCCTCGACACCTCCATGCGCGACATGGTCAAGGCCATCCTGGCCTCGGACGTGCCGGTGGTGGCCTACGTCTACCCCACCGGCGCCCGCTCGGCCTCCGCCGGGGTGTTCCTGTTGGCGGCCTCGCACGTGGCGGCCATGTCCCCGGGCACCAACCTGGGCGCGGCGCACCCGGTGGGCATGGGCGGGGCGCTACCGGACTCGGTGATGTCGGGCAAGGTCACCAACGACGCCGCGGCCTACATCCGCTCCCTGGCCGCCCACCGCGGGCGGAACGTGGAGTGGTTCGAGGAGGCGGTGCGCAAGAGCGTCTCGGCCACCGAGACGGAGGCCCTGGACAAGCACCTCATCGACCTGGTGGCCCGGGACGAGGGCGACCTGCTGGCCAAGCTGGACGGCCGCAAGGTGACGCTCTCCAGCGGCGTGACCGCCACCCTCCGCACCAAGAACGCGGTGCTGGTGCGGACGCCGATCTCGCTCCGAATCCGCATCCTCAACGGCCTGTCGGACCCCAACATCGCCTACCTGCTGCTGACCCTGGGCTTCTACGGCATCCTGTTCGAGCTGATGCACCCGGGCTCGGTGTTCCCCGGGGTGATGGGCGGGCTGGCGCTCCTGCTGGGCTTCTTCGCCCTGCAGACCCTGCCGGTCAACTACGTGGGGGTGCTGCTGATCCTGTTCGCCATGGTGCTGTTCATCGTGGACATCAAGGCCCCCACCCACGGGGTGCTCACCATCGGCGGGGTGATCTCGTTCATCATGGGCTCGGTGATGCTGATCCGGGGGCGGGGCTCGGAGGTGCATGTGGCAGGCGGGCTGGTGGCGCTGATGACCGTGCTCACGGTGGCCTTCTTCACCTGGATCGTGGGGGCCGCCATCCGGTCCCGGCGGCTGCCGGTGGCCACCGGGCGGCGGGGCCTGGTGGGGGAGTCGGGGACCGTCGCGAAGGCCCTGTCGCCAGTCGGAACTGTTTTCGTGGATGGAACTTACTGGTCAGCAGTGGGCACCGAGTCGCTGCCCGTCGGGACCGCCATCAAGGTGGTGGAGGTGAAAGGCTTGACCTTGAAGGTGGAAAGGGCCTAGCCTCACCGGGCACTGCTAAGGGCGCGCCCGCGTCCGCATAACTTGCGAATCCAAACCTCACGCGCCGGCCGGGTGAATGGCCCGGTTTCCCGACGGGCCTGCGCGTGGTCGCAGCCAGTTTCCAGGGATTGGGACTCTTCGGCCCGCCGCGCCCCCTGCGTCCGCCCGGAGCCCCCATCACGAAGGATCGAGGCACACCATGGTCCCGGTTTCCCTGTTCTTCCTGTTCCTGATCGTCGTCCTGGTGATTTCCCTGCTCTCCAACTCCCTCAAGGTGCTGCGGGAGTACGAGCGGGCGGTGGTGTTCCGGCTGGGCCGGCTGATCGGGGAGAAGGGCCCGGGACTGATCCTGCTCATCCCCATCGTGGACCGCATGGTGAAGGTGAGCCTGCGCACGGTCCCCATGGACGTGCCGCCCCAGGACATCATCACCCGGGACAACGTCACGGTGAAGGTAAACGCGGTGATCTTCTTCCGGGTGATCGACGCGCGCCAGGCGGTGGTGCAGGTGGACAACTTCCTGTACGCCACCTCCCAGATCTCGCAGACCACGCTGCGCTCCATCCTGGGACAGCAGGAGTTGGACGAGCTGCTCTCGGAGCGCGACAAGCTCAACATGGCGCTGCAGCAGGTGATCGACCGCCAGACCGAGCCGTGGGGCGTGAAGGTCGCGGCGGTGGAAGTTAAGAACGTGGACCTGCCCCAGGAGATGCAGCGCGCCATCGCGCGGCAGGCGGAGGCCGAGCGGGAGCGCCGCGCCAAGGTGATCAACGCCGAGGGCGAGCTGCAGGCTTCCAAGAAGCTGGCGGAGGCGGCGCAGATCATGGGGGCCAGCCCCATCACCCTGCAGCTGCGCTTCCTGCAGACGCTGGCGGAAGTGGCCTCGGAAAAGAACTCCACCACCATCTTCCCCGTGCCGATCGACCTGTTCGCTCCGTTCATCCAGAAGATGAACCGGGAGCTGGCCGGCCCGTCGGCCCAGGGCTAGCGCCCGGGAGGACCCGTGGGCATGAGGACAGCGGAGCAACTGCAGCGCCGGACGCGGGGCGGGGGCCGCGCGGCGGCCGGGCTGTGCGGCCTGGCCGCGCTGGCCGTGCTGCTCGCCTGGGCCAGCCCCGCGCGGGCCGAGGAGGCCGCCCGGGAGGCGGCCGCGGAGGCCACGGCGGAAGCCGCCGCCGAGGCCACCGACGTGGGCGAGAGCGTGGGCACGCCGGACACCCAGAAGGTGCCCGGCGAGCGGGCGGACGTGCACTCCACGGTGTACATCCCGGCCCGTCCCGAGTCGGTCTGGAGCGTGCTCACCGACTACGACCACCTGCGCGACTTCATCCCCGGGCTGCTGGAGAGCCGGCTGCTCGAGGACCACGGCTCGGTCAAGCTGATCGAGCAGGTCGGCCACGGCTCGTGGCTGTTCCTGGGCAAGAAGGCCCGGGTGGTGCTGGAGGTGGAGGAGCGCCGGCCCTCGCGGCTGGAGTTCCACGTGGTGGACGGCGACTTCGACGTGTTCGACGGCGCGTGGGAGCTGTACCCGCGCCAGGGCGGGCACGCCACGCTGCTCAGCTACCGCCTGACCGTCCGGCCCAAGTTCTTCGCGCCCGGCTTCGCGGTGAAGCACGTGCTGCGGAGGGACGTTCCGCAGCGGTTGATGGCCATCCGCGACCACGTGGTGAGCCTCAACTTGCCGCTCGCCGGCGCCGGGGCGCCCAGCCAGCCGAACGGCGCGGCCCGGTAGGCCGGTCCCCGGCCGCCTGGATCCCGCGGCGCGCGGCGGCCCACCGGGGCCGCCCCCCCCGCCGCTCGAAGACCGCCCTGCGGGCCGCGCCGAACGCGTGTCGGCGCGGCCCCGCACCTGTCCATCCGTGCCGCAGAAGGAACCGCCCCATGAGAAGCCTGCTCGTATCCGCGGCGTTGCTGGCCGCGGCCGCCACCCTGGCGCAGGCGTCGGACCCGCCCACGCGGTTCGACCCCGCCGGCTCCGATCCCCGCGCCATCCAGCTCGTGGACAGCGTCCAGCAGGCCCTGGGCATGCCCGGGGCGTGGCGCGACGCGCACTGCATCGAGTTCACCTTCGGCCAGGCCCGCGGCGACAGCATGCTGGCCCCCGGGCGCCGCCACTGCTGGGACACCTGGACCAACCGCTACCGGGTGGAGGGCTTCGCCAAATCCCTGGGCAAGTCCTACGTGGTGATCTTCGGGAACGTGAACGACCCGCACACCGCGCGGGTGTGGCTGGACGGCCAGCTGCAGACCGCCGACTCCACGGTGTCGAAGTTCGCCCAGGCCGGCTACGGCGCGTACATCAACGACACCTACTGGCTGCTGATGCCCTACAAGATGAAGGACCCCGGGGTGCACCTGCGCTGGATGGGCGCCCAGCGTGACTCGGCCAGCGGCGCGGACTACGAGGCCGTGGGGCTGTCGTTCGACAAGGTGGGACTGACCCCGCTGGACCACTACACCGTGTGGATCGACCCGGCCACCCACCGAGTGGCCAAGTGGCAGTACTTCGACGGGCAGCACCCGGGCAACACCATGATCGCCGGGTGGGAGGACTACCGAGAGGCCGGCTCGCTGTGGATCTCCCAGCGGCGCCCGATCCTGGGCCACCCGGTGGCGGTGGTGCTGCGCGACGTGGCGGTCTCGAGCAGCGTGCCCGAGGCGAAGTTCCAGGGGCCGTAGGGGCTGGCTCGCCCGCGGGCGCGGGGCGCCCAGGCGGCCCCAACCGAACCACCCAAAACGCGGCGCGCCGACGGGGAGCATCGTCGGCGCGCCGCGTTGAGGGGGAGGCTGCGGCTCGGTCGCAGATCCCCCAGTGCCCGCCCACCGGCGGGAAACTGGTCAGCTCGTTCTCCGCGGATCTCCCGCGGGCTCTCGGGCTTCTCGGGCCGGGCTCCCACCCGGCCTCGACGAACCGGTGCTGCAAGCCGCAGGCCAGGGCCGGGCCCGCCGCGCAGATCGCGCGAAGGCCCGGAGTCGCAAGGCCTCCCGCGGCGGCCGCGGCCCGCGGCCGGCGGCGCCGCCGGCCGCCCCGCCCGGAAACCGCAATCCGGGATTCTCAGTTTGCGACTCGCCGGCTAATGCGCCTTCCGCCGCAACGCGCCGTCCAGCGCCACGCCGCCGCCGCCCAGGGCCAGCAGCGCCAGGAACATCAGCAGCAGGCACAGGTTGAACTCGAAGCCCTCGCCCCGCCCGGGCTGGCTGCTCCAGTTCATGAAGAACCCGTTGCCCAGGTGGTGCCCGACGAACGTGGCCACCGTGATGTGCACGGCCATCACGAACGCCACCGGCCGCACCAGGAGCCCCAGCACCAGCAGGATGGAGCCGAAGAACTCCACCATCACCGCCGCGTAGGCCAGCGGCAGCGGCACGCCCATCCCCTGGGTGAAGCCGTGGATGGTGCTGGACAGCCCGTAGCCGCCGAACCAGCCCAGGAGCTTCTGGGCGCCGTGCGCGAAGAACACGCTCCCCAAGGCCAGCCGCAGCAGGAGCGCCGCGACGGTCACCCGCCCGTTGGATTGACTCATGGGTACCTCCCCGCTCGAGGCCCCCGCGCCCGCCCGCCCGGGGTCCGGCGGGCGCGCCCGGGCAGGCCGGGCGCGCCGCGCCCCCGGCCCTCTTTCAATGCCGCTCCCCCGCCCCTACAATGGGCGCGGTCGCGATCCCGGCCTGGCCCCCCGGGAACGCCCTGCGGCGCTCCCGCGCGGCCCGGCCACGACTCGGCCCGGACGGTCCGCCCGGCGCCCGGTGGCGCCCCGCGGGCCGTCCGGCTTCCCGGAGGAATCCCTTGAAGCGTCCCACGCTGCCGATCGTCTTCCTCATCCTCTTCGTGGACCTGCTGGGATTCGGCCTCATCATCCCCATCCTGCCCGCCTACATCAAGTCGTTCGCCGGCACCCCCATGTCCTACGCCATGGTGCTGGCCAGCTACTCCCTGATGCAGCTGCTGTTCAACCCGCTGTGGGGCCGGCTCTCGGACCGGGTGGGGCGCCGGCCGGTGGTGGTGGTGAGCGTGCTCGGGTCGGTGCTGGGCTTCACGCTGTTCGCCACCGCGCGCAGCTACGCCATGCTGCTGGCCGCGCGCAGCCTCACCGGCATCATGAACTCCAACATCGCGGCGGCGCAGTCCATCATCGCCGACGTCACCCCGCCGGAGCACCGTGCCAAGCGCATGGGCATGACCGGCGTGGCGTTCGGGCTGGGGTTCGTGTTCGGGCCCGCCCTGGGGGGCCTCTTGAGCCGGTTCAGCGCGTGGGGGCCGGCGCCGCTGGTGCGGGCGGGCGAGTGGCTGGTGCGCGGGGACGCCGCGCGCCTGGACCTGGCGGCGCCGGCGCTGCTCGCGGCGCTGCTCGCGGCGGCCGGCCTGGTGCTCGCCCTCGGGTGGCTGCCCGAGACCAACCCCGCGCACCTGCGCCGCGCGGCCCGGGCGATCGGCCCGGCGCAGTGGGCGGCGGCCCTCGGACGGCCCGAGGTGGGGCTGCTGATCCTGGTCTTCTTCGCCTCCACCTTCGCCCAGTCGGTGAGCACCAGCATGCTGCCGCTGTTCCTGCAGGAGCACGCCGGCACGCTCCACTTCCGGCCCGACCGGGTGGCCGAGAACACCGGCTACCTGATGGCCTTCGTGGGGGTGATGATCGCGCTGACCCAGGGCGTCCTCATCCGGCCGCTGCTGCGCGTGGTGCACGAGCCCGGGCTCGTGGTGGCCGGCACGCTGCTCATGACCGCCTCGCTGATGTGGCTCCCGTACGCGCCGGCGGTGCCGCCGCTCCTGGGCTCGCTCAGCCTCCTGGCGCTGGGCAGCGGCGTCGGCACGCCGGCCCTCACCAGCCTGGTCTCGCGCCGCACCGTCGGCGCGATGCAGGGCGTGGTGCTGGGGGCGGCCCAGTCCATGGGCAGCTTCGCGCGCTTCCTGGGCCCGGTGTGGGGCGGCTTCACCCACCAGCACTTCGGCCACGGCGCCCCGTACGTCACCGGCGGGGCGTGCATGGGCCTGGCGTTCCTGTTGAGCCTGGCCGCGACGCGCCCGGTCCGCGCGCCGGTCCACGCGGAGGAGTGAGCATGCCTCTCGAGAGAGAGTCGCTGGAGTTCGACGCCCTGTTCGTGGGCGCCGGGCCCGCCGGGCTGGCGGGCGCCATCCACCTGGCCCGGCTGGCCGCGGCGCACAACGAGGCCGCCGGCGAGTCCGGCCGCCGCCTTCCGGAACTCAACATCGCGGTGATCGAGAAGGGCGGCGAGGTGGGCGCGCACGGCATTTCCGGGGCGGTCATGGACCCGCGGGGCCTCGCCGAGCTGCTGCCCGACTGGCGCGATCGCGGCTGCCCGGTGGAGAGCCCGGTCACCTCCGACGACGTGCTGCTGCTCACCCGGGCCGGCCGGTTCCGGCTGCCGGTGGTGCCCCCGCCGCTCCAGAACCACGGCAACTACGTGGTGTCGCTGGGCAACCTGGTGCGCTGGATGGCGCAGCAGGCCGAGGCGCTGGGGGTGAACGTGTTCCCGGGCTTCCCGGCGCAGGAGCCGCTCCTGGACGGCGAGCGGCTGGTGGGAGTGCGGTGCGCCGACACCGGCCTGGACCGCGCGGGCCGGCCCAAGCCCAACCACCAGCTGGGGCCCGACCTGCTGGCCAAGGTCACCGCCCTGTGCGAGGGGCCGCGCGGCACGGTGACCAAGATCCTGGACCAGCGGCTGAAGCTGTCCGAGGGCCGCGACCCCATGGTGTACTCCAGCGGGGTGAAGGAGGTGTGGGAGATGCCCGCCGGGCGCGTGCCCGCGGGCCGGGTGATCCACACCCTGGGCTGGCCCCTGCCCCGCGACACCTTCGGCGGCGGGTTCGTGTACGGCATGGGCGGCGACCGCTGGGCGGTGGGCATGGTGACCGGCCTGGACGCCCCCAACCCGCTCACCAGCCCGCACCTGATGCTGCAGCTGTTCAAGACCCACCCGCTGGTGAAGGGGCTGCTGGACGGCGGCAAGATGGTGAGCTACGGGGCCAAGGCCATCCCCGAGAGCGGCCTCTTCTCCATGCCCCGGATGGCCTTCCCCGGCGGGCTGCTGTGCGGCGACTCGGCCGCCTGGCTGAACCCGATGCGCCTCAAGGGCATTCACCTGGCCATCAAGTCCGGGATGCTGGCCGCCGAGACGATCTTCGAGGCGCTGCTCCGGGACGACTTCGGCGCCGGGGTGCTGGCCGGCTACGAGCGGCGCTTCCGGCAGAGCTGGGCGTACCGCGAGCTGCACGGCGTGCGCAACTTCCACCAGGGCTTCGAGGGCGGGCTGTGGGCGGGGCTGCTGAACTCCGGGATCCAGATGTTCACCGGCGGCGGGCTGGGCGACCGGCACAACCGCCACGCGGGCCACGAGCGGATGCGCCGCCTGGCCGAGTACGGCCCGGGCGGCCCGCCCCGCACGGAGCTCAAGTTCGACGGCACGCTCACCTTCGACCGGCTCACCGACGTGTACAACTCCGGCACCACCCACGAGGAGAACCAGCCGTGCCATCTGGTGGTGCGCGACACCGAGATCTGCGCCACCCGCTGCCGCGAGGAGTTCGGGAACCCGTGCCAGCACTTCTGCCCCGCGCAGGTGTATGAGATGGAGCAGAACCCCGAGCGCGGCCGCCTGGAGCTGAAGATCAACGCTTCGAACTGCGTGCACTGCAAGACCTGCGACATCCTGGATCCGTACCAGGTGATCGACTGGACCACGCCCGAGGGGGGCGGCGGGCCGGACTACAAGAACCTGTGACTTGCATTTGAGCGGCCGCAGGGGCGCACGGCAGTGCGCCCCGCGCCGGCCTTCCATCCCGCCCACCGACCGTTCATCCCGCCCAAACGACCGTTCGTCCGGCCCGCCGTATCCCGGCGGGGGGACGGCGCGTATTCTGGTTGCAGGAAAGGGGATGACATGGACAAGCAGGAACGCAGGTCCAAGGCCCTCCGGGCGCTCGCCAACCTGATCTGGAAGCAGCCGCTGTACGCGCTGCCCTTCGCGCTGTTCTTCGGGACAGTCTACGAGCACGGCTGGCCCGGGTACCTGCTGGCCCTGCAGGTCTCGGTGGCCCTGGCTTACCCCATCGGGCTGGGGGTGTGGACGGCCCGCTACCTGGCCGTCCCGCGCCTCAAGCTCCCGGGCTACGACGCCGGCGCCGGCACGGTGTGGCGGGAGTCCGCGGTGTACGCGGCGCTGGCGGTGCTGGGCGCATACGTCGGGGCGGTGTTCACGCAGCTGTGGCTGATGCCCGGGTTCCTGGGCGGGCCGCGGCAGGTCTTCATCACCGGCGGCTTCACCCTCATCTTCTGCGCGCTGTTCACCGCGCTCAGCTACGCCCAGAACTTCTACCGGCGCTGGCTGGACCGGGTGCGGGCGGTCGAGGGCATGCGGGCGGAGCTGGCCCAGGCCGAGCTGCGCACGCTGCGCGCCCAGGTGAACCCGCACTTCCTGTTCAACACGCTGAACTCCATCGCCGCGCTGATCCCGGCGAACCCCACGGTGGCGGAGGAGATCACCACCCGCCTGGCGGAGGTGTTCCGCTACGCGCTCAGGGCCTCGGACCGCGAGCACGCCACGCTGGGCGAGGAGCTGGCGTTCGTGCGGGCCTACCTGGACATCGAGAAGGTGCGCCTGGGGGAGCGGCTGCGGGTGGAGGAGGACGTGCGGCCCGGCCTGGAGTCGCTGCCGGTGCCGGCGCTGCTGCTGCAGCCGCTGGTGGAGAACGCGGTGCGCCACGGCGTATCCCCCCGGGTGGAGGGCGGCGTGGTCCGCCTGGCGGCCCGGCGCGAGGACGCGCGGCTGGTGATCGAGGTCGCGGACGACGGCCCGGGCATGGCGGCCACTCCGGCCCGCGGCGGCACCGGCTTCGGCCTGCGCTCGGTGCAGGACCGGCTCGCGGCCCTGGGCCCGCCCCACGCATTGCACATCGAGTCCAACCCGGGCCGCGG
>Ga0335070_10009399_pt1 | contig 11454 bp, 8 predicted proteins | sample Lox_Sample_13_FD_206722 | JGI IMG/M metagenome (GOLD analysis project Ga0335070, IMG submission 206722) | Soil microbial communities from Loxahatchee National Wildlife Refuge, Florida, United States - Lox_Sample_1.3 | ecosystem: Environmental > Terrestrial > Soil > Wetlands | place: USA: Florida... | reverse complement strand
GCACGCGGCCTGGTCCGTTGGCGGCGCTGCGCATTGCCAGCGTCGAGGCCTGGGGCGTGACGCGATTCCAGGTGATCATGCTGTGGGGCATGCTGACCGGCGACGTGTCGGAGAAGAACCTCGGCGGACCGCTGGCGATCGCCGCGTACGCCGGCGATTCGGCGCACGCGGGCCCGGGGGTGTTCCTGGTGTTCCTGGTGCAGATCAGCCTGATGCTCGGCTTCATGAACCTGCTGCCGATCCCGATCCTCGACGGCGGCCAGGTGCTGATGCAGTCGGTCGAGTGGCTCAAGGGCAGCCCGCTTTCCGAGCGCGTGCAGCTCGCGGGGCAGCAGCTGGGCATCGCCCTGGTGGCGCTGCTGCTGTGCGTGGCCCTGTACAACGACATCCTGCGTCAGTTTGGTTGAATTCCCCCAGGACATAACGGCAGTGTGCGCATGAAGTATCGCGCGGATCTCGCGTTGCCCCTTTCGCTTGTCGCGGCCTTGCTGTCGCTGGCCACGGGCGCAGCGGCGCTGGCGCAGCAGGGCGGCGCCGGCGACTTCACCGTCGGCGACATCAAGCTCGAGGGCCTGCAGCGCATCTCCGAAGGCACGGTGTTCAACTACCTGCCGGTCAACATCGGCGACCGCCTCGATGCGCAGCGCGTGCGCGAGGCGATCCGCGCTCTGTACGCGACCGGGTTCTTCCGCGACGTCGAGTTCAGCCGCGACGGCAACACGCTGGTGATCGCGGTGCTCGAGCGACCCTCGCTCGAGAGCGTCGAGATCACCGGCAACAAGGACATCAAGACCGAGGACCTGCAGAAGTCGCTCCGCAACGTCGGCCTGTCGGCGGGCAAGACCTTCAACCGCTCGACGCTCGAGGAGGTGACGCAGTACCTCACCGACCAGTACTACAGCCGCGGCAAGTACGCCGTGCAGATCGATTCGAAGGTGCAGGACCTGGCCAACAACCGCGTGCGGGTCAACCTCGACATCAAGGAAGGGAGCCGCGCCAAGATCCGCCAGATCAACATCGTCGGCAACAAGACCTTCAAGGCCAAGGACATCCTCGAGACGCTGACGCTCAAGACGCCGACCTGGACCTCCTGGTACAAGCAGGACGACCGCTATTCGCGCGAATCGCTCCAGGGCGACCTGGAGAAGATCCAGACCTACTACCAGGATCGCGGCTACGCCAACGCGCGCATCGATTCGGTGCAGGTCGCGATCTCGCCCGACAAGAACGACGTGTTCATCACGGCGAACATCACCGAGGGCGTGGTGTACAAGATCTCCAGCGTCAAGCTGGCCGGCAACCTGGTCGTGCCCGAGGCGCAGCTGCAGCGGCTCGTGCTGGTCAAGCCGGGCCAGACCTATTCGCAGAAGGTCATTTCCTCGACGCAGGAGCTGATCAAGAACCGGCTCGGCGCCGAAGGGTTCTATTTCGCCAAGGTCGAGCCGGTGCCGACGCTCGACGAGGCCAAGCGCGAGGTGGCGCTGTCGCTGTTCGTCGATCCCGGCAACCGCGTGTACGTGCACGAGATCTCGTTCAAGGGCACGACCCGGAGCAATGACGAGACGCTGCGGCGCGAGCTGCGCCAGCTCGAGGGCTCGCTGCTGTCGAACATCGCGCTCGAGCGCTCCAAGCAGCGGCTCGAGCAGCAGCCCTTCGTCGAGAAGGCGGAATTCGAGACCAACCCCGTGCCGGGCTCGCCCGACCAGGTCGACGTGGTGTTCGACGTGAAGGAGCGCCCGTCGGCCACGATCAGCGGCGGCGTCGGCTATTCCGCCGCGCAGAAGTTCATGCTCAACGGCAGCTTCCAGGACAGCGACTTCATGGGCACGGGCAACCAGGTCGGCGTGCAGCTCGACTCGGGCCTGTACAACAAGCTCTACAGCTTCGCGTACACGAATCCGTACGTGAACATCGACCAGCTCTCGCGCACCGTCTCGCTGAGCTACCGCAACTCCACGCAGTTCGTGTCGACCTCGTCGAACTTCAAGTCGCAGAACCTGGCCCTCGGCCTGAGCTACGGCTATCCGGTCACCGAGTTCCAGCGGCTCAGCGCCGGCGTCTCCCTGCAGCGCATCGACCTGCTGACCTACCAGGGCAGCAGCGCGCAGCAGGCGGTCGACTGGGTGAAGGTCAACGGCGACCCGTACTCGCGCGTCGTGCTGACCAACCTGACGCTCGGTGACGGCACGACGATCACCAGCTCGACCTCGCTGTTCGGCAGCCGCTACAACACATTCGAGGCCAACGTCGGCTGGCTCTACGACTCGCGCAACCGCGGCCTGTTCGCCGACCGCGGCCAGCGCCACACGCTCGGCTTCAGCTTCGTGCCGGGCGGCAAGACCCGCTACTACGTGGCCAGCTACGACGGCATCAAGTACATCCCGTTCCTGTTGCACACCACGTTGTCGATCGGCGCGAACGTCGCCTACGGCAATGGCCTGGGCTCGACCACCGCGCTCCCGCCGTACAAGCGCTTCTTCGGCGGCGGACCCGACACGGTGCGGGGCTTCACCGAAAGCTCGCTCGGGCCGGTCGACAGCAATGGCAACCCTTACGGCGGCAACCTGCTGGCCACGGCGCGCGCCGAGCTGATCCTGCCGCTGCCGGCGAAATGGCAGACCAGCGCGCGGGCCACGCTGTTCTTCGACTACGGCAACGTGTTCTCGACCGACAAGGTCAAGTACTACGGCCGCGACGGCCTGACCCCGGTCGAGTACAAATTCGCGTATGATCAGATGAAGCGGTCGGCGGGCGTTGCCGTGCAGTGGCTCGCGCCATCGCTCGGCATCTTCCGCTTCAGTTACGGTATACCGTTGAACAAGTTCGTCACCAGTCCCGACGGCGCCGCGGTGTTCGACCCGCGCTTCTCGGACCGGACCGAGAACTTCCAGTTCACGGTGGGCGGATCTTACTAAAACAGGGAGCACTAGCAGTGAAGCGTTCTTGGATCATCTCCGTTGCAGGGCTGTTGGCGGTTGCCGCGGCCACCATCGCGCCGGCCCAGGCCGACATCAAGATCGGCGTCGTCAACGCCGGGCGGCTGTTGCAGGAATCGCCGCAGGCCAAGGCCGTGCAGGATGCGCTGCGGGCCGAATTCGCTCCCAAGCAGCGCGAACTCGCCGCGCAGCAGGCCGCGCTGAAGGCCAAGCAGGACAAGTACGAGAAGGATGCGGCGACGATGAGCGCCGAGCAGCGCACCAAGATGGAGAAGGAGCTGCGCGACGGCAACCGCGACTACTCGCAGAAGCTCAACGATTTCCAGGAAGACGCGAACACGCGCCAGAACGAGGAGCTCTCGCGCCTGCAGAATTCCGTGGTCGCGGAGATCCGCAGCTACGCGCTGTCGCAGCACTATGACCTGATCCTGACCGACAGCGTGTACGCGAGCGACGCGCTCGACATCACCGCCGCGGTGCTGGCGGGCCTGCAGGCGCGCGCCGCCGCGGCGGCGCCGAAGCCCGCGGCGCCTGCGCCGGCCGCGCCCGCCAGCAAGTAAGCCGCGGGGCGCTCCCGGCGCGAGCGGAGGAGGTCCAATGGGCCTGACGCTGGGCGAGCTGGCGGTGCGTTTCGGTTGCGAGCTGCGCGGCGACCCAACGGTGCCGATCCTTCGGGTGGGCACCCTGTCCGGGGCGGGGTCCGGCGAGCTCTCGTTCCTCGCCAACCCGCATTACCGCGGCCAGCTCGAGCGCACGCGCGCCGCCGCGGTCGTGCTCGATGCGGCGAGCGCGTCGCTGTGTCCGCAGGCGACGGCGGCGCTGGTGCACTCCAATCCCTATGCCACGTATGCGCGCATCGCCGCGTTGCTGCACCCCGAGCCGCCGGCGGTCGCGGGCGCCGCTCCCGGCGCGCACATCGATGCGAGCGCGCGCGTCGCGCCCAGCGCCAGCATCGGCGCCGGTGCGGTCATCGGGCCGCGCTGCACGATCGGCGAGCGGGTGCGCATCGGCGCGGGCTGCGTGCTCGGCGCCGATGTGCGGGTCGGCGATGACTGCCGGCTGCATGCACGCGTGACGCTCGAAGCGGGCACCGAACTCGGCGCCCGCGTGCGCCTGCAGTCCGGCGCCGTGGTCGGCTCCGACGGCTTCGGCTTCGCGCGCGACGGCGCCGGCTGGACCAAGGTGCCGCAGCTCGGGCGCGTGCGCATCGGGGCCGATGCCGAGATCGGCGCGAACACGACCATCGACCGCGGCGCGATCGAAGACACCATCATCGGCGCCGGCGTGAAGCTCGACAACCAGATCCAGGTGGCCCACAACGTGCAGATCGGCGAGCACACCGTCATCGCCGCCTGCACCGGCATCTCGGGCAGCACCCGCATCGGCAGGCGCTGCATGATCGCCGGCGCGGTGGGTATCGTCGGCCACCTGGACATCTGCGATGATGTCGTCGTGACCGGCATGTCGATGGTGTCGCATTCGATCAGCACGCCGGGGGTTTACTCCGGCGGCATCCCCGCGGCGCCCGCCGGGCTGTGGCGGCGCCTGGTGGGGCGCTTCAAGCGGCTCGATGCGCTGGCCGGGCGGGTCACGCGGCTCGAACGCGGCGCACACAGTACCGATACCAGGACCCATGACGATGAATGAACCGCTGAAGCTCGACATCCACGAAGTGCTGCGGCGGCTCCCGCACCGCTACCCGTTCCTGCTGGTCGACCGCGTGCTCGAGTGCGTGCCCGGCCAGCGCGTGCGCGCGCTGAAGAACGTCACGATCAACGAGCCGTACTTCATGGGCCACTTCCCGCATCGGCCGGTGATGCCGGGCGTCATCATCATCGAGGCGCTCGCGCAGGCCGCCGGCATACTCGCCTTCGTCACTGCCGGCGTGTATCCCGACGAAAAATCGGTGTTCTATTTCGCCGGCATCAACAAGGCGCGCTTCCGCCGGCCCGTGGAGCCGGGCGACCAGCTCGTGCTCGAGGCCACGCTCGATCGCACGCTGCGCGGCATCTGGCAGCTGAGCGCGGTCGCGCATGTCGGCGAGGCCGAGGCGGCTTCCGCCGAGCTGCTGCTCGCGCCGGGCATCGCCACCAGCCCGGGCAAGGGCGCGGGAACCGGTCCGTGATCGACGCGCGCGCGGTGGTCTCGCCGCAGGCCGAGCTCGCGAGCGATGTCGAGGTCGGCCCGTTCGCGGTCATCGGCCCGGGGGTGCGCATCGGCGCGCGCAGTTCAATCGGCCCACATGCGGTCATTGTCGGCAACACCACGATTGGCGCCGACAACAAGGTGTTCCAGTTCGCCTCGATCGGCGATGCGCCGCAGGATCTCAAGTACAAGGGCGAGCCGACGCGCCTCGAGATCGGCGACCGCAACGTGTTCCGCGAGTCCTGCACCGTGAACCGCGGCACGGCGCAGGGCGGGGGCGTGACGCGCATCGGCAGCGACAACCTGATGATGGCCTGCGCGCACGTGGCGCACGACTGCCAGGTCGGCAGCCACGTCGTCATGGCCAACTGCGCGGCGCTCGGCGGCCACGTGCACCTGGGCGACTGGGTGATCATGGGCGGCTACTCGGGCGTGCACCAGTTCTGCAAGGTCGGCGCGCACGCCTTCCTCGGCAACAACGCCGCGGTGACGCGCGACGTGCCGCCGTTCGTGATGGCGGTCGGGCAGCCGGCCCGGCCGCACTCGATCAACAGCGAAGGCCTGAAGCGCCGCGGCTTCAGCGAGGAGCAGATCCGCGTGCTGCGCGACGCCTACCGCACGCTCTATCGCCGCGACCTGCCGCTGGCCGAGGCGCTGGCCGAATTGACGGCCGTGGCGAAGCAGCATGCCGTGGTGCAGCCGCTCGTGGATTTCATCGGCGCCTCCTCGCGCAGCCTGGTCCGTTGAAACGTGGCTACACCCGGATCCCGGATGCCGTGACTGCGCACGCACTGCGCATCGGGGTGGTGGCCGGGGAGACCTCCGGCGACCAGCTCGGCGCTGCCCTGATCACCGCGCTGCGCGAGCGTTCACCCGATGTCGAGATCCGCGGCGTGTGCGGGCCGCTGATGCGCGCGGCCGGCTGCGAGCCGCTCGCCGATGCGCACGAGCTGGCCGTCATGGGCCTGGTCGAAGTGCTCGCGCACCTGCCGCGTCTGCTGCGCCTGCGCCGGCGCCTGCGCCAGGAGTTCATCGCCTGGCGGCCCGACGTGTTCATCGGCATCGATGCGCCGGAGTTCAACCTCGGCCTGGCCGCGCGCCTGCACGCGGCGGGGCTGCGCACCGTGCAATACGTGAGCCCGCAGGTGTGGGCGTGGCGCACCGGGCGCGTACGGGGCATCGGCCGGGCCTGCGACCTGGTGCTGTGCCTGCTGCCGTTCGAACCGCCTTTCTACGCGCAGCATGCGGTGCCGGCGCGCTTCGTCGGCCATCCGCTGGCCGACCAGATCGCGATGGACTTCGATCGTGGAGCCGTTCGCCGCGAGCTGGCCCTCGGTGAGCGCGACACCGTGGTGGCCCTGCTGCCCGGCAGCCGGCGCGGCGAGGTCGCGCGGCTCGGCCCTGATTTCATCGCCGCGGCCCAGGCGCTGGCCACGGCGATGCCCGGGGTCGTGTTCGTCGCGCCGATGGCATCGCCGGACATCCGCGCGCTGTTCGAGCAGCAGTGCGCGGCGGGCGGCGAGGGCCGCATCCGGCTGCTCGACGGCCAGGCGCGGGCCGCGTTGCAGGCCGCGGATGCGGCGCTGGTCGCATCCGGCACCGCCAGCCTCGAGGCGCTGCTGTGCCGTTGCCCGATGGTGGTCGCCTACCGGCTGAGCGGGATGACCGCGTTCCTGCTGCGCGCGCTGCGGATGGTGCGGCTCAGGCATTTCGCGCTGCCGAACCTGCTGGCCGGCGAGGCGCTGGTGCCCGAGTTCTTCCAGGAGGCCGTGACCGGCGCGAACCTCGCCGGCGCCCTGCAGGCGCAGCTCGTCGACGCGGGGCGGCGCCGCGTGCTCGAGGCTCGGTTCCGTGCCATCCACGCGCAGCTGCGGCAGGACGGCGCGGTGCGCGCCGCAGACGCCGTGCTGGAGCTGGCCGGCGATCGGCCATGACCCACGAACTGCTGGCCGGCGTGGACGAGGCGGGGCGCGGCCCGTTGGCGGGGCCGGTGGTCGCGGCCGCCGTGCTGCTCGATCCGTTGCGGCCGATCGAGGGCCTGCGCGACTCGAAGAAGCTGGGCCCGCGGCGCCGCGTGCAGCTCGATGCCCGCATCCGCGCCCGCGCCACCGCCTTCGCGCTTGGCCTCGCCAGCGTCGAGGAGATCGACGCGCTGAACATCCTGCAGGCCACGCTGCTGGCCATGCGGCGCGCGCTGGCCGCGCTCCCGGTGCGCCCGCGGCGCATCATCATCGATGGCAACAAAGCCCCGCAGCTTGCTGATCTGTTTGGGGATTGCCGCATCGAGACGCTCGTGGGCGGCGATGATCTCGTGCCGGCGATCAGCGCCGCCTCGATCCTGGCGAAGTGCTGGCGCGATGCGCACATGGCCGAACTCGACCGGCAATACCCCGGATTCGGCCTCGCCCGGCACCAGGGTTACCCGACCGCCGCGCACCTCGCGGCGCTCGCGCGGCTCGGCCCTTCGCCGGTGCATCGGCGGAGCTTCGCTCCGGTAAGATCGCTCCTGCCGTATGACGCCGAGCTTCGTACACCTCCGACTGCACACTGAGTTCTCGCTCGTCGACAGCGTCGTGCGCGTCGACGAGCTCGTCGAGGCGGTGGCCGCCGCGGGGATGCCTGCCGTGGCGATCTCGGACCAGTACAACCTGTTCGCGATGGTCAAGTTCTACCGCGCGGCGCTGGCCCGAGGCGTGCAGCCGATCATCGGCGTGGACCTGCGCCTGCGCGAGGCGGCCGACCCGCAGGGCCCCTCGCACTTCACGCTGCTGTGCCAGACGCTGGAGGGCTATCGCAACCTCACGCGCCTCGTCTCGCGCGCCTGGCTCGACGGGCAGGTCAAGGGCCAGCCGCTCATCGAGCGCGAGTGGCTGACGCCGGCGACGACCGCGGGCCTGATCGCGCTGTCGGGTGCGCAGCAGGGCGATGTCGGCCGGGCGCTGCTGCAGGGGCGTACCGCGCAGGCCGGCGCGGCGCTCGATACGTGGCTCGCGCTGTTCGGCGACCGCTATTACATCGAGGTGCAGCGCATCGGCGCGCTGAACGAGGAAGCGTACGTCGGCGCCGCGCTGGCACTGGCCGCCGGGCGCGGCGTGCCGCCGGTGGCGACGAACGACGTGCGTTTCCTGGCCGCGGCGGATTTCGAAGCGCACGAAGCGCGCGTGTGCATCCACGACGGCACGCTGCTGGCGGATCCGTCGCGGCCGCGCCGCTACACGCAGCAGCAATACCTGCGCAGCGCGCGCGAGATGGAGGCGCTGTTCGCCGACGCACCGGCGGCGCTCGCCAACAGCGTCGAGATCGCGCGCCGCTGCAGCCTGACGCTGCGGCTCGGCGAGGCGCGCCTGCCGGTATTCCCGGTTCCCGAGGGGACGACGCCCGAGCAATACCTGCGCGAGGCGGCGGCCTCAGGCCTCGCCGCGCGCCTGGATGCCGCGCCGCCGGCGGGCGAAGCCGCTGGGCGCTATCGCGAGCGACTGGCCTCCGAGCTCGACGTGATCTGCCCGATGGGCTTCGCCAGCTACTTCCTGATCGTCGCCGACTTCATCGCCTGGGCGCGCCGCAACGGCGTGCCGGTGGGCCCTGGCCGCGGCTCCGGCGCCGGCTCGCTCGTGGCCTACGCACTCGGCATCACCGACATCGATCCGCTGCGCTACGACCTGCTGTTCGAGCGTTTCCTGAACCCCGAGCGCGTGTCGATGCCGGACTTCGACATCGACTTCTGCATGGTGGGACGCGACCGCGTCATCGACTACGTCGCCGCGAAGTACGGGCCTGAGCGCGTCTCGCAGATCATCACCTACGGCACGCTCGCCGCGAAGGCCGTGGTGCGCGACGTCGGCCGCGTGCTCGGCCACCCGTACGGCATGGTCGATCGCATCGCCAAGCTGGTGCCCTTCGAGCTCGAGATGACGCTCGACAAGGCGCTCGAGAAGGAGCCCGAGCTCAAGCGCCTGTACCGCGAAGACGAAGAGGTGCGCACGCTGATCGACATGGCGCGCTCGCTCGAGGGCCTGACGCGCAACGCCGGCAAGCATGCCGGCGGCGTCGTGATCGCGCCCTCGGTGCTGACCGATTTCGCGCCGCTGTACTGCGAGGAGGGCGGCGCCAACGTCGTCACGCAGTTCGACAAGGATGACGTCGAGGCGGCCGGCCTGGTCAAGTTCGACTTCCTGGGGCTCCGTACGCTCACCGTGCTCGACTGGGCGGTGCGCGACATCAATGCCGCGCGCGCGGCCGCCGGCGAAGCGCCGCTCGATCTGACGCGCCTGCCGATGGACGATGCGAAGACGGTCGCGCTGCTGAAGAGCTGCCGCACGACGGCGGTGTTCCAGCTCGAGTCGCGCGGCATGAAGGACCTGATCCGCCGCCTCCAGCCCGATTGCTTCGAGGACATCATCGCGCTCGTCGCGCTGTTCCGGCCCGGCCCGCTCCAGTCGGGCATGGTCGAGGACTTCATCGCCCGCAAGCACAGCCGCAACGACCAGCCGATCGACTACCTGCATCCGAAGCTCCAATCGATCCTCGCGCCGACCTACGGCGTGATCCTGTACCAGGAACAGGTCATGCAGATCGCGCAGGTGCTGGCCGGCTACACGCTCGGCGGCGCCGACCTGCTGCGCCGTGCGATGGGCAAGAAGAAGCCCGAGGAGATGGCCAAGCAACGCAGCGTGTTCATCGAGGGCGCGGTGGCACGGCAGGTGCCGCGCGCGCGCGCCGAGCACATCTTCGACCTGATGGAGAAATTCGCCGGCTACGGCTTCAACAAGTCGCATTCGGCCGCCTACGCGATGCTGGCCTGGCAGACCGCCTACCTGAAGGCGCACCACCCGGCGGCCTTCATGGCCGCGGTGCTGTCGGCGGACATGGACCGCACCGACAAGGTGGTCACGCTGATCGACGATTGCGCGCTGATCGGGCTGAACGTGCTGCCGCCCGACGTCAACGCCTCCGCTCACGCGTTCGCGGTGGCGGATGCGGCGACGATCCGCTACGGGCTCGGGGCCGTGAAGGGCGTCGGGCGCACCGCGGTCGACGCGCTGGTCGAGGAGCGTGAGGCGCGCGGGCCGTTCCAAAGCCTCGAGGACCTGTGCCATCGCGTCGACCTGCAGCGCGTGAACAAGCGGGTGCTCGAGGCGCTGATCCGCTCGGGCAGCTGCGATTCGCTCGGCAAGAACCGCGCCGCGCTGATGGAGCGGCTGGAGATCGCGATGCGCTCCGGCGAGCAGACCGCGCGCACCGTGGAGGCCGGGCAGAACGACCTGTTCGGACTGCCGCGTCCTGCGGCCGGCGAGGCGGTGCACGCCGCCGCCGCCGAGCCGGTGTGGAGCGAGGCGCAGCGCCTCGCCGGCGAGCGCGAGACCCTCGGCCTGTACCTGACCGGCCACCCGATCGCGCGATTCGAGCGCGACCTCGCCCAGCTCGTCGGCGTGCGCATCCGCGACCTGGCCGGCGAGGCGCGCCCGGCCGGCGGCGAGGGCGAGCGCTGGGGCGAGGCCCGCAGGGTGAATGCGGCGGGGCTGATCCTCGAGGTGCGCCGCCGCGGTCCGCGCGTGAGCTTCATGCTGGATGACCGCAGCGGGCGCATCGAGGTCAGCCTGAGCGAGGAGACCCACCAGCGCCATCGCGACCTCGTCGTCAAGGACGAGCTCGTGCTCGTCGAGGGCGCGCTGCGCTTCGATGAATTCAGCGACGCCTGGCGCATCCAGGCGCGCGGCATCCAGTCGCTGGCCGCGGTGCGCGAGCGCGCCGCGCGCCGCATCCTGGTCGAATGGCCGCCGCAGGGCCCGCACGAGGAACTGCTCGCCGCACTGGGTGAAATGCTGTCGAAATCGCTCGGCGGCGAATGTTCGGTCGCCGTGCGCGTCACGAACGACGACGCCCAGGGCATCCTGGTGCTCGGCGACGAGTGGAAAGTGCGCGCCACGCCCCAGCTGATCGAGCAGCTCGAGCGCCGCTTCGGCGTCGTGCGCGTGGCCTACGGGCCGCCTGGAAGCGCCACCTCGGTCGTTTCCGCCTAGGATGCCCCGAGGTTGCGGCAACGAGCATGCGAACGTACCCTTCGTGGGAATGAACCGCCGTGATTGGGCAGTACGGGGCGCACGTTCGCCTGGTGAATGTTTTCACCGGGACCGTCCGCGCCATGGACGGCGCGGCCGCGCGGAATACTGGGCGAGACTCCCTGGACGGATTCACGGCGTTCCCGGCGGAAGCATTCACCAGGCGCACGTGCGCTGCGATCTGGACGCGTAATCATGGCGGTTAGTTTCCTCGACTTCGAACAACCCATCGCCGAGCTCGAGGCCAAGCTCGAGGAACTCGCTCACCTCACCACCGACGGGGCGGTCAACGTCGAGGAGGAGGTCGGCAAGCT
>Ga0335070_10009398_pt1 | contig 11455 bp, 11 predicted proteins | sample Lox_Sample_13_FD_206722 | JGI IMG/M metagenome (GOLD analysis project Ga0335070, IMG submission 206722) | Soil microbial communities from Loxahatchee National Wildlife Refuge, Florida, United States - Lox_Sample_1.3 | ecosystem: Environmental > Terrestrial > Soil > Wetlands | place: USA... | reverse complement strand
GGGATGGTGGACGACCTCTTGCGATATATCCGGTATAAAGACCGCATTCTGTTGCTCGAGCGCCTGGGCCACAGCTCCGACGCGCAGGAGTTCGGCTGCAGGCTTGATTGGAGGGGCGTCCGCATCTCGATCGAAGGCAACGCAATGCAGACTCTTTTCGCCATCGTCCAAGACGTATAGTTCGGTTCCGTGCAACCTGGAGACGCTGGACAGAACGCTGCGCAGGCTGTGAAGGACGGCGCTGACCGTCGGCTGATCGGCCAAGGTGCTGGACGCATCCAGCAGCATTCGATATCTGTTTTCGGAGGCGCTCATATCTCGAAACTCTCCAGCGTTATGCGATTTCCGAGTAACTTCGTAGCAGCAATCCCCGGGCTGTGCCGGTATGGGATTGCTATCTGGAACTTGCCAGCGATGCAGGAATCGTAGAAAGCAGTTTGTCAATGGCTTGGTCCAGAGACCGATTCATCTGAGACACTACTGCCGGCACACTTCGTTGCGAAACGGTTGCGACCTCCGAAACGGCGTTGCTCCAGACGGTTGTGCCGGTCGCGACCTTTGTAATTTGCGCGGAGATAGCAACTTCTACCTTGACGCCTGGGTGCGAGTCCACCTCTTCCAGCTTTTCCAACCTGCCGCTGAAAATGTAGTCGCCATCGGGGCTGCCGTCGTAAAGAGAAACGGTTGCGAATCGGCCGCTGACCCGCAGATGATCAATGACTGAGGTCGTGACCAACGTACGCGGATCTACTGCCCAGCGGTGATACTCGTAGAAGCCAATCTGTTCGGGCGTGGTTCGGTAAACGATGGGACCTTGCCGCAGATAAGCGGGTGATCGGAATTCTCGCACTGCGATGGAGGTTCGGACGCTTTCCGGGACGGGGGGATCCGGCGGCGCCGGCAGATTGAGCGTGTAATACGCGGGGTATCGCACTCTTCCGCAGCCGCCGAGAGCGGGTAACAGCGTAAGCATCAATACAAGTGCCGTGGTGCTCTTTTTCATCTCGATCCTCCGACGTTCACTATTTCGGAACCTGGCGGTCCTCGGGTTGTTTCACGCGGACAAGGCTCCAGGGACGCTGCTTCAATGAGTTCGTAAACTGATTGAGGTTGTCCGTCGCTTCGCGCAGGTTCTCCATCGTATCGTCAATCTTGTCGTCGTTGGCGCGTACCACGGTTTGCAGCGACTGCAGCAAACCTCTGGCTTGCGCTAAGGTCGCCTGTAAATCAGTCAGATCTTTGCGAAGAGGCTCGCGCAAATCGGTTACTGTGCCGTTTACGTTCACGATCGTCTGATCCGCATGTTCGCTAACCTTCGCCAGTTGGTCCGTCAGGCGGTCAATCTTGGGCCGCTCCTCCGCAATCAACAGGTCGATGTTGTTAAGAATGGCTTGTACTTTTTTCTGATTGGGTGGCCCGGTCATGTTGTCGAGGTTGACGAGGAGATGGTTCACGTTGCCGGTGATATTGTTCAGTTCTCCTTGTGCCTGGGTGATCAGAATGTTCGCGCTCTCCGCGACAGTAGCAAGCTTTCCGGCAATCTCGTCGAGGCTGGCGGCTTCTTGTGAGTTGACGACAGAGTTCGGGCCGAGCCGTTTCGCATCGTTGCTGCCTGTCGTGATCGACAAAGCCGCGCTGTTCATGACGCTGACAAATCCGAGTTTGGCGATGGACTTCTCATTCAGCGGAGTGTCTTTCTTCACTTCGATGAGAATCTCGATCCGGGTGGGATCGTCGGCCCACGGTCGGACTGCGTTAACCCGACCGACATTGATGCCTCCGAACAGCACAGAAGCCCCGGGCTCAAGTCCACCGGCGTACCGCAGGTAAGTGCGGTAGGGGACAGTGCCACCGCTGAATTGTGCATTCACTAGATAGATGACCGTGAAGGTGAGCACTGTGAGACAGCTGAGGACAAACGCGCCTACCTTTGCTTCGCTACTCATGAGGTCGCTCCTGGCCCCCGCACGTATTGATCGATGTAGGCGGCAACGGCAGGTGCATGTACGGGGTTGTCCGGTACTCGGTTGAGGAACTGCCTCACGCGTGGATCTTGACTCGCCCGTATCTCGTCTTTGGTACCCACGGCGAGGAACTTTCCGTTGAAGAGCATGGCGATCCGGTCCGCGATGGTGAAAGCGCTGGACAATTCGTGAGTGACCACCAGTGCGGTGATCTGGAACGTATCTTTGAGGAACAAAATCAGCTGGTCCAGTTCTGCTGCAACGATGGGGTCGAGGCCTGCGGAGGGCTCGTCGAGCACCAGGATCTCGGGATCGAGCGCGAGTGCACGCGCGACCGCTGCACGCTTCTTCATACCGCCCGAGAGTTCCTGCGGGCGCAGTTTACCGAAATCAGCCAAGCCCACCACAGCCAGCTTCATCCAGACGATCAAGTCGATGATCGACGGAGCCAGCGCGGTGTGCTCTTGTAAGTTCAGCGCGACATTTTCCTCAAGGGTTAGAGAATTGAACAAAGCAGCGCTTTGAAAGGCGACTCCAATCGAGCGCCGGATTTTCGTCAATTCTTGCTGTGAGCAGCGGGTGATATCGGTCCCCATGATCTCGATCGTTCCCGATTGCGGACGCTGGAGACCAAGAATTTGACGGAGCAGTGTGCTTTTTCCTGAACCGCTGCCTCCCAGCAGAACTGTGACCTGGCCTGGCTCGACGTCAAGGTTCACACCGTCCAAAACACGCCGGCCCTCGTATTCCACGACGACGTCGCGTACCGAAATGATCGGCATCTACGTCCTCCCCATGAAGTAGAAGATGGTGGTGAATACAGCGTCAGCGAGGATGACGAGGAAGGTCGATCGCACAACTGCCATGGTGGTAGAACGACCTACGGCATCGGGCCCCCCGCGTACGCGGAGTCCTTCGAGGCATCCGACGTGAGCAATGATGGTCGCAAACGCCACGCTTTTGATTAGACCAGCGAGCACGTCGCGCAGGACGATCGAGGTCAGCACGTATTTGAAGTACAGAATGAGACCCAGCCGCGTGCTGAAGAACATGAAGAGGCCACCGGCGAGTATGCCGAAAACGTTCGCGACGATGCCGAGACATGGAACGGCGACGAGTGAGGCCAGATATTTCGGCGCCAATACAAACTCCGTTGGTTCAAAAGCCATGACCTTCAGGGCATCAATTTCTTCCGTAACTTTCATGGTGCCGATCTCGGCCGCAAATGCAGATCCCGAGCGTCCGCTGACCGCAATCGCGGTTATGAGTGGGCCAAGCTCGCGTGTGAAACCGACTGCAACCAGATCGATGACGAAGTGCAGAGCTCCGAAGCGTCGCAACTCGGATGCGCCTTGCATGGCGAGGATGAATCCGCTGCACATGGAAAGGAGGGCGACCATGGGCAGCGCGTTGACGCCAATCTCCAGCATCTGCTGAACACACGCGCGCCAGCGATGCCGGTTTCCAATGAAAGGTAGCGAAGTACGCATTCCACGCAAGGTGGCCCACAACTGGATGTTCAAGCTGCCCGCATACTCGAGCTGACTGAGAGTCTCTTTGCCGACGATTTCCAGAGGACTTGGCATTACCCCACCTTCGGCACAACCGCGTTCATCTTCTCGATGCTTCCGTTGAAAAGGGACAGAATTCCGGTCAACTCGAATAGCCGGAGAAGCCGGTCGTGAAGGCCCTGCAGTTTCAGGTCGGTGTTGTGGGCTCGCGCGATCTTCAGCAACTCAATCAGAGTGGCGATGCCGGAACTGTCCAGGTGCGTAACTCGCGAAAAGTCGATCGTGACTTTCACAGGTGGCGCCTCGAGCAGCGCGACGAGCCGATCGCGAACGGCAGGCGAGGAATCGATATCGATGTGGCCGGACAAGTAGACCACAGCACCCTCTGTAACGACGTTGGCTTCGTGCTCGTCGATGTGTTCTCTGTTGTCGGTCAGCACGTAGTCGGCCCCTTTCCTCACCTCATGCGGACCGCACCAGGAGTGCAGACCGCATCAATACTTGCCTTGGCACTTCCAGTTCCAGATGTGAGCGCTTCCGACTCCGTTGATAAATCCCATGGCATCAACCGGCTCGAAGCCGAAAAATAGGACTCAGGAAAGACCGTGACCAAATACGGGCAAATGAGTGGACCTAGCAGTGACCTTATTTGGGCGGCTGAGATTGGCTACAGTTCCGCTTTCCGGAGGAAAGAACGCTCTGATGTACACCGACCTAGAGCTGAGATGAATCCAGAACGTTCGGAGCAGGTAGGTCAGAGAGATGCAGGATAGGAAAGCCCTCAACAGGTCCCATCCCGCATTCCGGACATTGCCAAGTGGCGGTGCGCGGAAGATTTCGGTCTATTGTGAACTGCTCGCATCGACTTGAGAAGCTTGGCTCGGGCCCGAGCCGTCTGGGCCTTTACGGTACCGACGGGGACTCCCAGGATGCGCGCTGTTTCGCCTACGGAGAGATTGTCCACATACCGCAGATGAAAAGCTCTCCGCAACGTAGGCGAGAGCCGGGCAGCCGACTCTATCAGACGGGCATTGATTCGTGACTTGTGACACTCATCCTCGGGGGTCGGCCGGTGGTCGACCAAGGTTTCAGATAGAGGATACTGCTGCTCTTCTCCGGTTTTTGAATCCAGGGAAACATGAATATGACGTGGACGTTTGCGGAGCTGCATCCTGGCGCAATTGATAACGATGGTGGTTAGCCAGGTGGAGAGTTGGGCATCGCCTCGGAACTGGTGAATGTTCTTGTACGCCGCGAGCAGCGCGTCTTGAACCGCATCCTCTGCATCGGCTCTGTTACCAAGAAGCCGGTAGGCGCGTCGGTAAAGCGCCGGCAAGCGGTGCGAGAGAGCATGCAGCATTTGCGGACATGACTTTACGACCGGAGCCGTGGCACTGAGTTGACCATCTTCGGTAAGTATTTCCGGGCTTTGCATGCGATATCTATTCTCCTATGTATCGGAGTAAGCACGCCGCATTCCAATCAATCCACCCTATGAGATACCCGGCTCTGCGTACTGGGAGATAACTCCCGCAGGCTCAAAAGTCGCGTTTGCGAAGGACTCCCATTCGCAAAGTAGATGAGCGGAAAGCGGGAGATACACAGCATTGCATGCCGGGCTGTCACGACGTTGTTGAGGTCACTTGACCAGATCTGGTCGCGGCTGAAAACCGTCGGACAGCACGTAGTTGACGTGCGGCGAGTTCGGTAGTGAATCTTTGGCCCGGCAAGTGCATCCATTGCCCTAAGCTATGCCAGTGCCAAGTAAGATCTTGCGGACAAGAACTCGACGCATACTGTGCGCCGGCTGCATACTGCTGATCGCCTATACACCGCTTATGGGCCAGGAAAAGGTCTCAATTCCGGGTGGCCCGCAACCGCAGCAAAAGCAGCCGGAAAGGAGTTCCGGCATAAGTGGATATCGGAAAAACCACATTATGTGGGTTATCCCGAACTACCGCACGGATGAGGATGGCACCGAGATCACGGTAGCGCTAACTCCACAACAGAAATTCAAGCTGGCGGTTGACGATTCCCTCGATCCGACCGCTTTCCTTGTTGCTGGAGTGTTTGCAGGGCTCTCCATGGCACAGAATCAATATCGCTCTTTTGGGCACGGCGCGGAAGGGTTTGGGAAGTACTACGGCGGAGCCTTTGCCGACCAGGCCATTGGCAACACGATGACCGAAGCTCTGCTGCCGATCGCGTTGCATCAGGATCCCCGGTATTTCATCAAAGGGCAGGGCGGCTTCTTCAAACGAGTCGCTTATGCGACCAGCCGCGAGGTTGTGACCCGAAGCGATAGGGGGCAGGCCGAGTTCAACACGTCAGAACTGCTGGGGAACGCCATCGCAGCCGGGATCTCGAATGTCTACTATCCTGCTGCAGATCGAAGCTTGGGAAATACCTTCGGCAAATGGGGGGAACAGATTGGTATCGATGCCGGCTTCAACATCATGAAGGAGTTCTGGCCTGACGTACGCCGCAAGTTCTTCGGTCATTGAGTTATCTTGCCGCGAGGTCGATGAGAACATGTGGAAGCCACGAGCAGTTCTCTATTTCTCACACAGCGGGTCTTGCCCTGAGAGTTCCTGAGCCGCTCGTGAAATGCATGAACTGACAGCGAAAAAGCCTAAAGCGCATTCCACCCGTGATGCTCCGGACTTTTCCCTAGTCGCCAGATAGATGCTGGGCGAGGCGGGAGGCAAGCCATCCGCCCGCTAACTCAGCGCGCTGAGCGTCCTGAACGACGACCGAACTGGCGGGATGAGCAGCGGTGCGTCGCCTGATTTGCCCACTCCCATTCCGCAAGCCAGTTTCTGCAACACCTGCCTTCACACTGGAATTCCGACATTCTTCCGCCACACTGTGGGCAGATCAGGTTGATGATCGACGAGATGATGCTGGCGTTCGTTTCGCCAGGTAGCGCATCAATGATGCTCATATCCACTCTCCCGAGTTGCGAGGATGCGAGGGGCAGATACGGCCGAGATCCGCGGAATATGCCGCGCGGGTCTTCTGCGCTCTCTGGCGCTCCGAACTGGTTGGCTGCGGAGTCCGCTTCAATCCGGTAGCTGCCCCCTCGCTCACGCCATGGGGATTGCAAACTCAATGCCAATCTGTGCGGGACGAATACGAGCCTGTAACAGAGGGATTCACGGTGGTTTCGGTCATGCGACTCGGATCAGGGCAAATCGTCTTGTCACTGGTTAGGCATGCCTGCCCGGATCTGGTCGCTTCACGAACATTCCTGAGTGATAACGGCCAGAGTTAACTCTGTCTCCGCTGGACGGTTCCAAACACCGGAAAAGGGCCGTCTCCGGCCTGCGCTTACAGCGTATAATCCTGCGGCAGCGGGGTTTAGCATTTCCAGAAACCTGTTGGCAGGTGACAATAAGTACAGTATGAAATTCGGTGAGAAATACGAGCTTTTGGAGTCGCTCACCACGGGCGCTATCGAGACTTTCGTTGCGAATGACAGGATCCGAGGTGAGCGGGTGCTGGTGCACATCGTAGATTGCCCTCCCGCCCAGCCCGATCAGACGACGAGCGAGTGGGCTCTTGAGTGGTTTCGCCGATTGGCTCCCGAACCGCCCGGACCCATTCTGGAAACTGGGAAATATACCGGAACACAATATGCCTATGTGGTGACCAGGGCTGCTGATGAGTCGGCCGTCAAAGCATGGGTGCGGCGATATGAACTGCACGCCGCCGAAACCAAAGAGACCAGGACACCAGCACTCGAGAAGGAGATCACCACACCACCTGCAATACTCGAAGCCGAGCCGAAGGAAACTCCACCTCCCGCGGGCACGATGACTCAACTGTTCCGCGATTTTGATTCCATGGCCCAGTCGAAAGCCTCGGCAATGGCGGAACCTCCGAAATCTCCAGTCGCAACGAACTCTGCCGAACTCAACATGCCGTCGGATTCCGCACTTCATCCAGCAGCACCTTGGGAGCCGGCGCAGGTGAAGGCCCCGCAAGCGCCAATCGAGCCTTTCCGGCCTGCACCAAACGTCACCAAACCAGCTATTCCAGACCTTCCGCCTTCATTCCCGCAAGAGAATGCGAAGCCTGGTGAGTTCACGAGCTTTTTCCAAGGACCTTTTCGCGGCGACGCTCCATCCGAGGTTCCTACGTTCACATCCCAGCCCATCGAACCAGCAAGAAAGAAGGTGGGAGAGTTCACAGCCTTGTTCGGTGGACAGGCTGGCAGTTCGCCCGCCTCGCCGGAAGCGCCGACGAACAAGCCGGGTGGAAGCTTTACGGGGTTGTTTCGGGATATGGAGCCTGCGAAGGGCTTCAACGTGACGGCATCGCCCTCCACGAGCGTCATGGGCCCGCCGGAACCGCTAGCGAGTCCGCCGAATTTGCCTGTGATACCCGAACCCCCGGTTCATGCAGCGCCGGTAACACCGATGATTCCGGCGACGCCCGTTGTCGCGCCGCTCCCGTCACCGGTCCAAGTACCGGCGGAAGTACCCTTTGCTCCTCGTGGATCCGCTTCACCTGGGGATGGTGCTACGGGAGCATTTTCGCGTCCAGTAAGCGAGGCCGCACCACCGGCCGTTGAGGCTCCTGTAGGACCGAGCCCTTACACGCAGATCATCTCTCGTGGAAAACTGCAGGGTCTTGAGGATGCAGGTCATCCCAAGACTGCTGCCTCGGGACCCGCGGGCAAGTCCGATGCTCCATCACTGCCCAAAATCCCGGTAGCGACACCTCCGGCTATGCCCGCGATTAAGGCACCGCCTGCGCCGAAGGTAGCCGCGCCGAAAGCTCCAAAGGTCGAGGCACCACCGGCTCCGGTTTCATATTGGCCTTTAATCATCACGCTTGCGGTACTGTTTCTTCTCGCTCTGATTCTGGTGCTGTACTTTGTGTTAAGACACTGACGCGCGCAGGCGGAGAGGCGTAGGCGCTTAGCTGGATTGCGGAAGAAGGATGAGCAGTTCGAGCGTGGGATTGGGCAATTCGCCTGGAACGTAGGCGGCGAAATTACGGGCGCGATTGACGGCCTCCCATGCCGGCCCGGATTGGTTCAGCGCAAAGTATTGATATTTCAGTTTCACCGGAATCGCACTGGGCGGATTCGTGAGGTGTCGCAGTTGGATTCCGGGAAGAGCTTTTTGTATAAGGTGTTCGATGTGAGTCGCCGAGCAGGCTTTCACAAGCTGCGGCACTCTTTGGATGACATTTTCTTCGGTGGTTTCCGCGCTGATCGCGAGGTACATCCGCGTATTGGCGAGATACTTGTCCTGGTCGATAGCGGCGGCGTAGATGGAATTACTTCCAGGCATCAACTTCAGCGGTAGTGACACCAGGTTCGTCCGCACAACGGTTTCGAGCAAGAGCCGCAACTTTTCATCGAGCTCGGCGAAAATCGGGCCGAGTGAATCATGTACGTAGGCGGGAAGGTCGCGCGGACGCAGCTTCTGCGAGAACGTAGTCAGCGACCCGGCTAACGAAAGCATCGCAGCATACAGTTCTTCCGGATGTCCTTTCTTGCTTTCGTACAGATGGGAAAAAACAGGGAAGTTCGAATTGACTGTATAGAGCAACCAGAAGTTTGCGATGTCCGAGGCGGTGAAATCGGCCAGGCTTTGATTTTTCTGGCGCCGTCCGGCGGAAAGCTGGGTGCTGCGCGCCGCCAGCAACTCCAACAGACCGCGCAAAAGGCCGATCAAATATTCACTTGCGCCGATTTCGATCAGAGGTGGAACGAATCTCGGGTTCAACTGGTACGTTCCGGCCGTGGTCCGCTCCACATTGGCGATGCGGAGCACAGACGAGCCTTCGCGGTTCTCCGAGTCGGCCAGCAGACGCATATTTTTTCGCGCCACCTGAATAGGCTTTTCACTCGCTCCAGTATTCTCATCGCGAAAAGAAGTGACCTCGGCGAGATAGCGCGTCCCACTCTCCTTGCCGCTCGAAACGTTCAGTCCGCGCTGGCGATAATCAGGCACGGCGAGGTACAGGTCGACACTTTTCGTGCCCGGATCGAAAAACTCCTCGAGCGATTTGGAAGGAGGCGGCGGATCGGCTTCGGGGATCTCGAACAAGAGACCATCGGGGAAGATTCCCGCAGCACGAGTCACGGCGAACTGGCCTTCGGCGAGCAACTCGTTATTGATCGCCAGATCCCGAAAGCCCCAGGGACAGAACTTCAGAGCCTGCAAGCGGAAGTTGAGCGTGTCCTCGAGAAAGCGATCCTGCACTTGCAGGTGCTGCGGCGTCAGGAAGGTGCCCTTGGTCCAGAGAACTGGTTTGAGTTGCTTCATGCGAATGCCGTGGGCCAGACGCCTGCATCTGCGGCAGAAAGGGCGTCAGACCAATTTTTACACGGCTGCCCACGATAACAATTCCTGAGCCAGGAAGCAAAGGGGGGCAAGCGGCGGATGGAAGCTTCGGACTTGTGCTGCGGGTGAGTGCCTGAAGCGTCGCTACTGTGCCGAGTCCTGGTCCGAGTTCCACAGACCTTCCATGAACTTCATCCAGTCCTGGGTGCGAGCGCGAAAGCCGCGGGCTGCACTGCGGGAGAACACAGCAATACCGAAATCGCCGCGGGCTCGGCGGAGAACCAATTTGATTTCGTCGACCACATCTTGCGGAATGGAAACGTTCCCTTCAAGGCTTGCGAGCAGTTCGAACATGTCAGGGGCGGCCGCGATAAGGCTGGCGTTGGCGTTCGCTTCCAATTCGGCTTCGACCGATGCCACCGGCTGCCCACAACGATCCACGACCCGCGAGAACTTCTGCGGATCAATTCGCCACATTCCCGAGGTTACCCTGCTTTTCGCCATAAACTGCTCTCTCTGAAGAAGAAACGTTCTTCTTCACCTTCTATTGTGTTGGATGAGTAGTTACCCTTCAAGGTTACTAAGGTCTTTAGGGGTTAGCAGGAGGGTTCACGTGACGGAGCGTTGAACGCGGTGCTATCTGCTTCGGAAACTGATAGTTAGGTGGCTCCGTTGCTTTTACCGGACGCTCTGCTAGAATGCCCGGCAGCCTGCGTCTCCCGGAGGATACCTACATGCCAATGCAAGTGTGTATGGGCGCAACCATGATGTGCACGATGGGCATGGCCCCTAGTTCCTTGGTGGTTCTGCCCACGAACCGGGTCCTTACCGATGAAGTGCCCGACGCGAACATTATGGACAACATTCCGCTCGTGAATATCATGCCGTTCGGAATGTGCATGTCTCCTGCAAATCCTATGGTGGCAGCAGCCACAGCTGCGGCCATGGGCGTACTGACTCCAATGCCTTGCATTCCGGCGACGGTGGCTCCCTGGACTCCGGGCGCGCCCAACGTGTTGCTTGGAAACATGCCGACGCTCGACAACACGTCGATGCTTATGTGCATGTGGGCGGGTGTCATCACTTTCGTTACGCCCGGAGAGTTCACGGTCCAGGTGCCCTAGCCGCGGTCTGCTTCGGAGAAACAGTCGGAAATTGTCGCGGAATGTCTGAGCGCCGATTTCGCGGGCTTCGAACCGTTCTTTCCCAACCGTATCCTTTCACACTGAGCGGGAAGCTATTTCCCTCGCTTTGAAGTGGGGGCGCGATCGCGAAAGAGATACAAAGCCTTCGAGATCGGTCTGCGCATGCGATCGCCGGTAGGGTCGTCAAAATACCAGTCGGTGATCATTTCCCTATATTTCACTGCCGGTTTCGAGAACACTCCTGTGCGCCGCTTGACTAGATGTTCGTGACACCAAAGATAACCTTCGATGTGACCTAGTCTCTCTTCGTCATCCACCTGTACCCAGTACTGCCCTGTAAAGAATTCAGATGGAGTCCAAACTTCTGGGACCTCGCGAGGCGATGCTGCGCCCGTTTTCTGTTCCAGCAGTGCAGCAGGCTTTTTTGCATGGTCAGCCACTTGCAACAGGATGTCGCCGACCGACTGGTCTGTGGCGGAGGGGTGATTCTGGTAGTACTCCGAGATGTTGCGCCTGAGAGTTTCGAATGCTTG
>Ga0335070_10009397_pt1 | contig 11456 bp, 10 predicted proteins | sample Lox_Sample_13_FD_206722 | JGI IMG/M metagenome (GOLD analysis project Ga0335070, IMG submission 206722) | Soil microbial communities from Loxahatchee National Wildlife Refuge, Florida, United States - Lox_Sample_1.3 | ecosystem: Environmental > Terrestrial > Soil > Wetlands | place: USA... | reverse complement strand
ATAACATATTCAATCCGTTTTTCACCACAAAGGAAAGGGGGACCGGCCTGGGGCTCGCAATTTCCAACAAAATAGTCATGCATCATAACGGCCACATCGAGGTCAGAAACAGAACCGGCGAGGGCGCAACATTTATAGTACATCTTCCGATTAACAACAAGACGACGGGAGCGAGAGAGGGGATAACATGAAAACAGCAACGATACTGATTGTGGACGACGAGGAGCATATTCGCCTGCTCTTCAAGGAGGAACTGGAAGACGAGGGATACTCCGTTGATCTCGCCTCAAACGGCCTTGAGGCCCTGGAAAAGCTCAAGCGCTCTGCTTACAGCCTCGTCGTGCTCGACATCAAGATGCCGGGCATGGACGGGATTCAAACCCTTGGTGAGATCAAAAAGCTTAATAAGGACCTCCCTGTTATTCTTTGTTCGGCTTACGGTGAGTTCAAGCAGGATTTTTCCAGCTGGGTATCGGACGGCTATGTTGTGAAGTCTGCCGACACACGTGAGCTGAAAGAGATGATAAAAAGGGCGTTGGGTGCGTAGGATGGCGCGCTTACGAAAAGCCCTCATACCTGCTGGTGGGTTCGGTACCAGGCTCCTTCCCGCAACAAAGGCCGTCCCGAAAGAGCTCTTGCCCATTGTCGACAAACCTCTTGTTCAGTTTATTGTGGAGGAATTGGTAGCGTCCGGCTTCGAAGAGTTGGTTTTGGTCACGGGGAGGCAAAAAGGCTCCATAGAGGATCACTTCGACAGCCTTCCCGAGCTCGAGGGCTTTCTTGAGAGTAAAGGAAAGCTCGATTTGCTTGAAACCATGAAGGGTCTTTCAAACATGATTCGCATTGTCTCCGTGAGGCAACCTTCCCCGTTGGGTCTCGGCCATGCTGTTCTCTGCGCTAAAACCATCATAAACAACGAGCCCTTCGCCGTGTTGCTCCCCGATGACCTTATTGTTGCCAGAAAGCCATGCATTGGCCAGCTCGCCGACGTGTTCAATGAGTTCGGGGACCCGGTCGTCGCCATACAGCGTGTACCGATGAGCGACGTGAAACAGTATGGCATTATCAAGCCTCGGACCGTACGCGATCGCCTTTACCAAGTTGTTGATATGATTGAGAAACCAACCGAAGAACGGGCGTACAGCGACCTCGCTATTATTGGGCGCTACGTCCTACCCCCGGAAATCTTCACAGCCCTGGAGGAAACCCCCCCAGGGGCTGGAGGTGAGATTCAGCTCACCGATGCCATCAGGAGCATGCTGGGAAAACGCTCCGTGCTGGGCCTGGAGTATGAGGGCAGGCGGTTCGATGCCGGCAATAAGCCGGGCTTCGTCAAAGCAAACGTTTTTGTCGGGCTGAGCCATCCCGAAGTAAGAGATGAGTTGCTTTCCTACATTCGAGAGCTTGACCTTGCCCACGATTTAGCTTAGGATAATGAAACCGGGGGTGTAGCTCAGGGGGAGAGCACCTCGTTCGCAACGAGGGGGCCGCGGGTTCAATTCCCGCCACCTCCACCATTTTACCGGGGGTTTCCAGAGATTTCCTGCCCAATATTTTGACTTTTTACAATTTCTGTTATAAGGTACGAAGCTATGCGTAAGTGGGTAGCGCTTTTGTTGCTGCTGTTTCTTGCCTCGTGCAGCATGTGGCCGTTCGGGTCCAAGAAAACAAGCCAAACAGACACAAAGAAAGACACCAAGACGGCGAAGGCGGAATCCGTCCAGCAGAAGAGTGAGCCGAAGCCGGGGGATATCAACGTTGTTGATGGGGTCGAATATATTTATGCCAAGAACAGAAGGTACATGAGCACGCCCTACGAGCCCGAGTACATCTGGATCCGCAAAGACCAGTACTCGCCCGGGCTGTTCGACTCTCTCCGCTCCCGGTCCCCAGCGCCCACAAAGGAAGAAAAGGAAATGGAGGCTAGGATCGCCAAACTCGAGGAGGATCTCAAGAAAAGGGGTGTCGCGCCCCAGATGGCCTATCCGCCGCAGATGGTCTATATGCCCAACACTCTTGGGTATCCCGCTCCGTTGCCTGCATTAAATTTCTCCTACCCCTCCCCTCGAATGAAGAGGCGGGTGATTATTCTGCCGCTGGAAGATCAAAGCAATTATAAGAACGAGCACCTGAGCGAGCTAGCCACTCAGCGCCTCATTTCAAAACTGGAAAGCACCGGAACCATCATTTCCGTTGATCCCACCACCCTTGGCATGGACGGGCCCGTAACTGACCCGAAAAACATGAAAGCCCTCAGTGAACTTTACGGGGTACAGGCTGTGGTGAGTGGAACCCTCTCCGACGTCTTCACGAGCACCTCGAAGGTGGAAGGTAAAGATGAGCGGGAGACCTCCTTCGCCGTTTCCCGTGTCTCCCTGAGCATTTATAACACCGATACCGGTGTGCTGCTGAGAACGCTCTCGGGAAGAAACCCTGTCTATCTGTCACGCGAGAAGGGCGACATGAGTCCGGAAAAAGCGAAGGTGCGGGCAATAGATCTCGCCATAGAGCTTATCGCGGAGGACGTCTTGAAGCCGATTCTCACACTCGACTGGCATGCCCGCATCGGGTCCCTTGAGCAGGATAAGGTTTTTTTAACTGCCGGCCGCCTTTCCGGTTTGGAGAAGGGTGATGTTTTGGAAGTGTACACGCCAGGACACCCTATCTTCGACTCAAAAACACAAAAGCCTCTCGGAACCACCAAGGGGGACTTTAAAGGCGAGGTGGAGGTAGTTGAACTTTTTGGTGTTGACGCAGCCTCTGCCAAGGTCAAAAGCGGCGGACAATTCGCGGCCACGGATTTTGTCTATCTAAAGAAACAGTAACCGGCGGCACGCTCCTGCGGGTGGACTAGCCGAAAAAACTTGCAAAGGTCAGCATTACGTAGTATTATGTGTAGGTAACCTCTTCCGGGAAGCCATAGTTTTCCACAAGTGTTGAAAAGATGTTGAAGGTATCGCGGTAAATACCTCACTACCAAGCATGGACGATATTTCTGTTCAGATCAAGTCAAGACTTGCTGACGTGGTAGATCAGGACAACTTCAGAACCTGGATCGAGCCGATTGGTCCTATAACGTATTCTGATGACGTCGTGCTACTTTCTGTGCCCAACTCTTTCTTCCGGGACTGGATTGTACAAAACTTCGAAGCACTTATTCGGGCTTCCGTTTCAGAAATCACCAAGACGGAACCGCGCGTCGAATACATCGTAGAAAAACAGGAACCGCGCGTTGCTGCGAAAACCGCGGCAGTAAAGAGACAGGTTCTCACGGGCGTCTTTAATCCGCGTTATGTTTTTGAGACCTTCGTCGTCGGCTCAAGCAATCAATTCGCCAACGCCGCGTGCCTGGCGGTCTCCCACAATCCTGGTAAGGTGTATAACCCGCTGTTTATTTACGGCGGCGTGGGGCTCGGAAAGACTCACCTGCTCAATGCTATTGGAAATTTTCTTTTGCTGCACGGACCAGTGGACCCCAACCGGATCTGCTTCATAACCGCAGAAGAGTTTACGAACGAGCTCATAAATTCTCTCCGCTTCGAAAAGATGGACGATTTCCGCAACCGCTATCGAAAAATGGATGTCCTCCTCATAGACGACATCCAGTTCATAGCAGGCAAAGAGCGTACCCAGGCAGAATTCTTTCATACGTTTAATGCGCTCTATGACAATGCCAAGCAGATCGTAGTAACGAGCGACAAGTTCCCTCGTGACATTGTCAATTTTGAGGAAAGGTTGCGCTCCCGGTTTGAATGGGGCCTTATCGCCGATATTCAGCCCCCCGACCTTGAAACAAAAGTTGCCATACTCAATAAAAAAGCGGAGCTCGATAATATTTCCCTTCCGCAGGACGTCGCTTTCTATCTCGCATCAAACGTTGAACACAACGTCCGCGTCCTGGAAGGCTCGCTTGTAAGGGTTGGCGCTTTTGCGTCGCTCCATAACGTTCCAATCACTATGGAACTTGCAAAGGAAGTAATGGGCCACATTATTAAAGACAAAAAGCGGGAGGTCACTGTAGATGCAATTATAAAAGAGGTCGGCCTCTACTTTAATACCAAGACAAATGATATCCGTTCCAAAAGACGTACAAAATCAATAATGCTCCCCCGTCAGATAGCTATCTACCTGGCCAGAAAACTAACAGACAATTCCCTTGTCGGTATTGGCGAAAAATTCGGTGGCAAGGATCACGCTACGGTGATTCACTCCATAAAGAAGATCGAAGAGGAAATGAAGGTGAAAAAGGAGTTGAAAGAGACCGTTGAAAAGCTGGAGAGAAAGATCAAATCAACATGAAGCTAAGATCTCCCCATGTTTTACACAGAGATTATGCACAGCTCGTCGAGCGCCATTATTGCTTCAGAGAGTCTTTTCCACAAATCAACACGCCTTATTACTACTACGATAAGGAGATACTATGAAAATAGACATCAGTAGAGATCTTTTGTTGAGTCCTCTCTCGAAGCAGGTCAGCATTACTGAAAGAAGATCTATAATGCCCATACTCTCAAATGTGCTTATCGATTTTTCGAAAAACAGAATCAGCCTTTATTCAACTGATCTCGAGCTGAGCGCGATAAGCCATGTGCAGTATGAAGGAACGATAGAAAAGAAGATCGTTATACACGCACGGAAGTTTCTAGATATTTTGAAAGAGATGGATCCTGAGCCAATCACAGTTGAGATCAAGGATAATTCCCTCACGCTTGTACAGAAGCAATCAGAATTTGTGTTAGGCTTGCAGGAATCGGAGGAATTCCCGGAAGTAAAAGAAATAGCCGGAAGTCACGAGTTCAGCATTGACGGGGCAACGTTTTTGGAAATGTTGGAGAAGGTTCAGTTCGCGATTTCGTCGGACGAGACCAGGTATGTGTTGACGGGCATGTATATGGCGGCCTCAGACGGTATACTTTCCGTAGTGGGTACGGATGGTTTTCGGATGGCATTATGTCGGCGGACTGTTGATGGTCTTGGTGACTTCAAGGGCGTGATAATTCCGAAAAGATCTATAGCAGAGATCGGAAGAGTAGTCTCTGAGGGTGAGGCGGTACGGGTAGTGATGGGAGATAAACATGTCCAATTTGGGACCGGAGCAGTAGTGCTTATCTCAAGGCTTATTGAGGGTGGCTTTCCCGACTATGAGAATGTAATTCCAAAGGGCAATACAAATACCGCAAAAGCGGAAAAAGCGAGATTTTTAAAAGGGCTCAGGAAAGTATCGACGATTATCAGTAAGTCGGAACCGATAAAAGTGACTCTCCGGAAAGACGAGATTGCAGTGGAGGCGGAGTCTGAGGTTGGCAGAGCGAGAGAGAATATCGAGGCGGCGTATCAAGGAGATGAATTGAGCATGAATTTTAATATCAGGTTCGTGCTTGATGTAGTAGGTCACATCGACGAAAAGGTTGTAATAGTAAGTGCACCGACCAGCTACGGAGCGGTGCTTTTTGAAGGAGACGGTGAAGGAATGTATAAGAACATAGTAATGCCAATCAGGGTTTAACATGAGAGAATACGAAGCTGAAAGCATAAAGATACTGGATGGCCTTGATGCTGTGCGGAAAGTTCCATCCATGTACATTGGCAACACTAACGTCGAAGGACTCCACCACTTGGTTTATGAGTTGGTCGATAACAGCATAGATGAAGCGCTTGAGGGTTTTTGCAACAATATTATCATCACCATACACCGCGATAACAGCGTTGCCGTTGAAGACAACGGGCGAGGCATACCAGTAGCTTTTCACAAAGGCGAAAACATGTCTGCCCTAGAGGTCGTTCTGACCAAACTTCACGCCGGGGGCAAATTCGATAAGGATACGTACAAATTTTCCGCTGGTTTGCATGGCGTGGGCTTGTCTGTAGTAAATGCTCTTTCTGAATATCTCGAAGTTGAAATAAAGAGGGGGGGCAAGGTTTACTCGCAGAGGTATGAACGCGGAGAACGGATGACTGAACTCCGGGCCATTGGTAATACAGAAAAGACCGGCACAAAAGTGCGATTCCGTCCTGACGAGCAGATCTTTGAGACCATTGAATTCAGCTATGAAATTTTGGCACAGCGAATGCGGGAGCTTTCCTTTCTTAACAACGGCATCCACATAACACTCATCGATGAGAGAAAGGCAAAGCAGCTGGAATTTAAGTATGAGGGGGGCATCGTCGCGTTCGCAAAATATCTGAACCAGAGCAAGACGCCTCTTTTTCTGGAGCCTATTTATATCAGCGGAAACAAGGCGGGCCTCGATTTTTTTGAAGTGGCTGTGCAGTATAACGACGGCTACAACGAGAATATCTACAGCTTCGTTAATAACGTGAATACGCATGAGGGCGGCTCTCATGTTGCAGGATTCCGGAGCGCACTCACCCGGTGCATAAATGGCTTTGCCCAATATAAGCGCCTCACTAAAGAGAAAGAGACCATCTCCGGCGATGATGTTAAGGAGGGCTTGGTTGCAGTCATTAACGTAAAGATTCAGAGCCCGCAGTTTGAAGGCCAAACAAAAGGGAAGCTTGGAAACAGCGATGTAAAGGGCTTCGTAGAGTCGCTGCTTAATGAAAAACTTGCAGAGTATCTTGAGATTCGCCAGGACGTTGGAAAAGCAATCGTGAATAAAGCCATCGAGACCAGGAGGGCTCGCGAGGCCGCGAAAAAAGCAAAGGAGCTTATAAAAGGCAAGGGCTTAACCGATGCCGGGATTCTTCCGGGAAAACTCGCCGACTGCCAGGAGAGTGACCCCGAACTCAGGGAGATTTATATAGTGGAGGGCGACTCGGCAGGCGGTTCAGCAAAGCAAGGCCGCGATAGAAAGACTCAAGCCATCCTTCCGCTGAAAGGTAAAATCCTCAATGTCGAGAGAGCGCGTCAGGAAAAGGTACTCTCCAACGAGGAAATAAGGGCCATCTATCTTGCGCTGGGCATTCAATCAGGAAGTGTCGACAACCTCCGCTACAAAAAGGTAGTTATAATGACCGACGCCGACGTCGATGGTTCGCACATCCGCACACTACTGCTTACGCTTTTTTACCGTAAAATACCGGAGATGATCGACAGGGGCTATCTTTACATAGCACAACCCCCTCTTTACAGGGTTGCGGTTGGTGGTAAAGATATGTATATGAAAGACGATGATGAGATGGAAAAATTCGTCGGCCAGCGCGGCATTGAAAAGATGAAATGTCTGGTTGACGGAGAGGAAATAAGCAACGCTCGCCTCAAGATAGACCTTGAAGGGTTAAGGGCGCTGGAGAAACACTTCAGGAGCATGGAACGCCTTAACATGCAGAGATCCGCAATGCTGGCCCTTTTCCGCGCGGATATTTTCAAGCGCGAAGACTTCGAGAAGGAGGAAAAACTCCTTCGGTTGAAAAAGCAACTCGTCAACGAAGACCAGAGCGCCCACATCTCTCTCGACCCCGAGCACAACCTCTTCACTTTGAGCATAGAGAATGGTTCCGAGAAGAAATTGACCCCCCGCATCGACTACGATTTTTGCAGCCAGGAAGACTACAGAACGAGCTACCGGACCTACAAGAACCTCTCAGCCTATTATGAAAAAGAGGTACAGGTTGTTGAAAAAGACGGGACACGCCGGCCGGTTCGCGCTGATCAGCTTCTGTCGCTCGTGAGCGAAAAAGGCAAGGAGGGACTCACCATTCAACGATACAAAGGCTTGGGCGAGATGAACCCGGAGCAGCTCTGGTCGACCACCATGGACCCGGCCAGGCGGCGGTTGGTGCGGGTAGCCATAGAAGACCAACCAGAGGTGGATAAGCTCTTTAGTATCCTCATGGGCACCAACGTTGAGTGGAGACGTGAGTTTATTGAGAACAACGCGATGAACGTGATGAACCTGGACATATGATCTTCCTCGGCCTCACCGGTGTTATCGGGAGCGGCAAAAGCACCACAGCACGGCTCCTCAAGGAGCGGGGGATCGATGTTATTGACCTGGACGCCCTTGCGAAAGAGAGCCTCAACTGGAAAGAGACGCAAGACGATATTCGAAAAGCCTTTGGTGACGAGTGCGTGGCGAATGGCCTCGTCGACGTGGTTAAACTCCGCAGCCTAGCCTTTAGTCAAGGCAACGACCTGCGTAAACTGGAAGGAATTATACATCCGCGCGTGCGGCAGGAAGTAGAGAAAAGGATCGAGTTGCTCCGGCAGAAGGGGGCACGCGCCGTGGTATTTGATCACCCGCTTCTCTTTGAGGCGGGATTTGACAAGAGGGTGGATAAGGTGGTCGTGGTAGCGGCCGATATGGACATTATACGGCGGAGACTGGCGGAACGGGGGATGGAGGCTGATGACGTTGAAAGAAGGTTGTCTTTCCAGATTCCGCTTCCCGCTAAAGCAGCAAGAGCGGATTACGTCATCAACAACAACGGAACAGAGCAAGACCTGCAAAAGGAAATCGACAGGTTCCTTGAAAGGCTAACCAGCTGGGAGGAAGAACGAAATGCATCTCACTGAATTAAAGGGAAAGAGGATAGGGGAGTTAACCCACATTGCCAAGGAGATGGCTGTTGAAAACGCCACCGGGTTGCGCAAGCAAGAGCTCATCTTTGCGATACTCCAGTCTTTGGTTGACAAGAACGAGGTTATATACGGAGAAGGTGTACTGGAGATCCTGCCGGAGGGATTTGGTTTTCTGAGATCAGTAGATTCCAATTATCTGCCTGGGCCGGACGATATTTATGTCTCTCCTTCTCAGATCAAGAGATTTGGTTTGCGCACGGGAGATACGATATCTGGCCAGATCCGCCCACCGAAAGATAACGAGAAATACTTTGCGCTCTTGAAGATCGAGAAGATAAACTTTGACGATCCGGAGATTGCCAAAGACAAAATTATCTTCGATAACCTCACGCCCATTTATCCGTGCGAGCGCATTGTGCAGGAAACAACCGGCACGAAGCTCCCCGCAAGGGTCATGGATCTCTTCACGCCTATCGGTAAAGGGCAGCGCGGCCTCATTGTTGCTCCGCCCCGAACCGGAAAAACCATGCTCCTTCAAAGCATCGCCAACAGCGTTACCGCAAACCACCCGGAGATATTCCTGATCGTGCTTCTGATCGACGAGAGACCGGAAGAGGTGACAGACATGGAGCGGTCGGTCAAGGGTGAGGTTGTGAGCTCCACGTTTGATGAGCCCGCCACCAGGCACGTGCAGGTCGCAGAAATTGTCATTGAAAAGGCAAAGCGCCTCGTAGAGCACAAGAGGGACGTCGTGATTCTGCTCGATTCCATCACCAGGCTGGCAAGAGCCTACAACACGGTGGTTCCATCGAGCGGCAAAATTCTTTCCGGCGGTATCGATGCCTCAGCCATGCAAAAGCCGAAGCGATTTTTTGGTGCAGCTCGCAAAATAGAAGAAGGCGGGAGCCTCACCATTGTGGCAACGGCCCTGATTGACACAGGAAGCAGAATGGACGAAGTGATCTTCGAGGAGTTCAAGGGAACGGGCAACAGCGAAATCTACCTTGACAGGAAGCTGGCAGAGAAACGGATATTCCCGGCGATCGATATCAACAAGTCGGGGACCAGAAAGGAAGAACTTCTCCTCGGGAACGGCGACCTTTCGAGGATATGGTTGCTTCGCAAGGTGCTGCAGCCCATGAACACCGTGGAGTCGATGGAGTTTTTGCTGGAGAAGCTTACCGATGTAGACTCTAACAAAGAGTTTCTAGATTCAATGAGCAGAGGAGGATGAAGATGAAAGAAAAGATTCACCCGGAACTGAAGAAGGCTACCGTAAAGTGCGCCTGCGGCTACACATTTGAGACTCTGTCAACCAAGGATAAGATATCGGTAGAAATATGCGGAAAGTGTCACCCGATGTTCACCGGCCGCGAAAAGCTCATGGACACAGGAGGCAGGGTTGAGAAGTTTGAGCGCAAGTATCGTAAGAAGGAGAGCCAGGAGAAGCAGAACAAGAAATGATCGCTGAAAGACTGGAAGAAATCGAGCGCAGGTACCAGGAGATTGAAAATGGTATGGCGCGCCCGGAGAACATCTCCAACCAAGAGGACTTTCGAAAACTCGCCAGGGAACACGCAGAACTGAGGGAGATTGTGGCAACCCTCCGGGAGTTCCGCAAGGTAAGGGGAGAGACGGAAAAAACCAGAGAGCTTGCGGACCACGAGACGGACGAAGAGCTTAAACAGATGGCCCAGGAGGAGCTTCTTCTGCTCACCAAGCGGCAGGACCAACTCGAAGGCCTGCTCAAGGGAATGCTTCTCGGCAAGGACACGCAAGAAGTCAAAAGCATGTTCCTTGAAATAAGGGCCGGCACAGGCGGCGAGGAGGCTGCCCTGTTTGCCGCCGAACTGTTTGCGATGTACATGAAGTACGCCGAGAAGATGAAATGGAAGACGGAGCTCATGAGCGCGAGCGCCTCTTCGCTCGGCGGATTTAAAGAAGTAGTTTTTCTTGTGGACTCCAAGGACGCGTTTCCCCGCCTCAAGTACGAAAGCGGCGTGCACAGGGTACAAAGGGTACCCGAGACCGAATCGCAGGGCAGGATACACACGTCCACCGTTACTGTGGCGGTTCTTGCTGAGCCGGAAGAGGTCGAATTGAAAGTAAACCCTGAGGACCTGCGTATAGACGTGTTTAGGTCCAGCGGCCCCGGCGGGCAACACGTGAACACCACAGATTCGGCAGTGAGGATTACCCACATACCTACCGGGCTCGTGGTAACCTGCCAGGACGAGAAATCGCAGCACAAGAATAAGGCTAAAGCGCTGAGAGTGCTGCGGGCGCGGCTTAAGGAGCAGATCCAGGAGGAGCAGGAGCAGGAAGTCTCGGCAGAGAGAAGAAAGCAGGTGGGCACCGGCGACAGGAGCGAACGCATCAGAACCTACAACTTTCCTCAGGGAAGAATAACCGACCATCGCGTAGGGCTCACGCTTTACAGGCTGGAAGATATTTTGGCCGGGAACCTCGACCCCGTCCTCGATCCCCTCATTTCCCATTTTCAGGCAGAATTGTTAAAGGCAAGGTAACCCTTTGCGCGTTCAGGATTTCCTCCGCAGCGAAAAGGATTTGGGCCGGACTGACCTCATCGTCATCATCGCGTCCGCGCTGGATGTGACCCCGGAGGCTATTTACACACATCCGGAAAAGGAGCTTGACGACACGGCGCTGGAGAGAATAGCCAGACACATAGACGAGAGAAAGAAAGGCAGACCCCTCTCGTACATCACAAATACAAAGGAGTTTTTCTCGCAAGACTTCTACGTAGACGAACGAGTGCTTATACCAAGGCCCGAAACAGAGTTACTGGTCGAAGAAGCGCTACACGCAATGGTCGCGGCCCGGTCCCCCCTGAATCAAGAAAGCGGACACGCCACTGTAGCGAAAAAAGAGGACGTGCGGATCCTTGATATGGGCACCGGTTCCGGCGCAATCGGCATAACGCTCGCCCGTTATGGTGCGTCGTCCGTTGCCT
>Ga0335070_10009396_pt1 | contig 11461 bp, 9 predicted proteins | sample Lox_Sample_13_FD_206722 | JGI IMG/M metagenome (GOLD analysis project Ga0335070, IMG submission 206722) | Soil microbial communities from Loxahatchee National Wildlife Refuge, Florida, United States - Lox_Sample_1.3 | ecosystem: Environmental > Terrestrial > Soil > Wetlands | place: USA: Florida... | reverse complement strand
ATCAGCGTCACCGCATCGAGGTCGTCGCGCGCGCGGTGTGCCGCCGTCAGGAATGGACGGTCGCAGCTTGCCCAGCGGTGCCGCAGCTGGCCTTCGAGAAAGCGCCGGACATCCTCGGCCGAGACGACCTGCCGATCGGCGCAGAGCGACTCCAGCCCCCAGGAGAAGGCCGAAGCACCGCTGGGGAAGAAGCTGTCGCCATGCTGGAGAGCGGCCAGCAGCGTCGCGCTATCCATGGTCGGCCTGCCGCACCCGACCGTCGGCCAGCAGGTGGGCGAGCCGATCGAGATAGCCCTGCGCCGGTCCATGCACGGCAATGCTGAGCGTCGGCCCATCGAAGCGCACCTGCCAGTGCATGTTGCCGGCGAAGTAGCCGAGCTCCAATGCTGCCGCCGCGTCGCGGGGTGCCAGCGGCAGCCACTGCGCCTCCTTCAGCCGGACCACGATGGCGCCCCCGGGATCGAGGCGGAGCACGGCGCCGTTCTCGAGCTGGATCGAGCGGGGCAGCATGATCGCGCATTCGGTGCCGCGATCGGTCGTCACGTGCAGACGATGGCGTCGCGTGTCCTCGCCCGAGAGCGCGATGTACTCGACCTTCCCGGCATGATCGAGATCGTGCAGCCGCCCGGCGATCGGGCCATCGGTAGCCAAGCCGAGGATACGGTCGAGCTTCAGCATGGCCGTCGGCCGACCCTGGACGCGATGATATTTGTTGCCATAGAGTTATCCTCTAGCACTTCGCTCGACACTTCAACCGAACCCCATCGCTCGATATTGCTGGCTCACGAGCCCGGCGACGGCATTGGACAATGGCCAACCCTATCAGAAAGTTAGGAACCGCTCTTGAGTGAATATCCGAATCTGCCCGACATCGCCGCGGCGCACGCCCGGCTTCGCGATCTGGTCGTGGAGACACCGGTTCATCGCTGGCGCGGCCTGGAAATCGCCGAGGCCGCCGGCGCCAAGACCGAGGTCGTCCTCAAGCTCGAGCTTTTCCAATACACCGGAAGCTTCAAGGCGCGCGGCGCCCTGACGAACCTGCTGAACCTGACGCCGGAGGCACTTGGGCGCGGGGTCACCGCCGTCAGCGCCGGCAATCATGCCATCGCCGTGGCCTATGCGGCCAAGACGCTCGGCACGACCGCCAAGGTCGTCATGATGAAATCCGCCAACCCCTTTCGCGTCGAGCGCTGCAAGAGCTACGGGGCCGACCTTGTACTCGCGGATGATGTCCACAGCGCCTTCGACACCGTGCGCCGCATCGAGCGCGAGGAAGGCCGCAGCTTCGTGCATCCCTTCGAAGGCGAACGGACGGTCCTCGGCACGGCAACGCTCGGATACGAGTGGCACCGCCAAGCCCCCGATCTCGACGCCGTCATCATTCCAATCGGCGGCGGCGGGCTGGCCGCCGGCATGGCCTGTGCCTTGAAGCAGCTGCAGCCCAACATCCAGGTCTTCGGCGTCGAGCCGGAAGGCGCCGACAGCATGCATCGCAGCTTTGCCGCCGGCTCGCCGCAGGCCATCGAGCGCGTCGCCACCATCGCCGACAGCCTCGGCGCACCCCACGCCGCCCCCTACAGTTTCGCTATCTGCCGGCGCTTCCTCGATGGACTCGTCAAGATCGACGACGACGCTATGCGCCGCTGCATGGGCCTGCTGTTCCGCGAAATGAAGCTGGCGGTAGAACCCGCCGGCGCCGCAGCGACGGCGGCACTCTGCGGACCCCTGCGAGAGCGCCTCGCGGGCAAGCGCGTCGGCCTCATCGTCTGCGGCAGCAATATCGACGCCGCCACCTACGGACGCTATCTGGGCCTGTCCTGAAGCTGAACGGAAGAACGGTGCCTGCGTCCGCGACCTACGGCCGCCGCGCGGTGACGATCGTCGCCGCCGTCGGGATGTGCAGGTCGGTCCCAGTGCGGTAAGCCGTGCAGGCCTCGGCGACAGCCCTGCGGATCGCGGCATGCGCCGTCGGCGTCTGCTCGGCCAGCAGCAGCGCCATGCGCACGGCACCCTCCGCGTAGGCATCGAAGAGCCCATCGGGTGCCGGCAGCCGCCAGGTGCTGCGCAGCAGCTTGTGGCCGATGCTGGCGCGATCGAAGCCCGCCGTGGTGAGCAACGTCGCGCAGGCCCGCGGCTCCGTGAACAGGAACTGCGGAGGCCCCTCCGGCAGCGGCGCATCGACGCGGCCGTGCGCCTCGATGGCGTCGAACATGATCCGCATCCCCAGGTGATCCGCCGGGCCGGCCCACAGGGTGAAGGCGAGTTCGCCGCCCGGCTTCAGCACGCGGTGCGCTTCGACGAGCGCATAGTCGGGACGGCTGAAGTGAAGCACGCCGAAATTGACGACGACGACGTCGAACGACTCGTCCGGCAGCGGGAGCGACTCCGCGTCGGCAAGGCGCACATCGAGCGCGGGGAACAGGCTCTTGGCATGCTCGACCATCCGGTCGGAGAAGTCGACGCCGACGGCCTTGGCACCCCGCGCTGCCGCCGCGGCCGTGACCCGGCCCGGGCCGCAGGCGACGTCGAGCACGTGCGAACCGGCCTTGACGCCGGCGGCGTCGAGCAGGCGCTCTCCGAATTCGCTGGTCAGCGGCGACCACAGCCGGTCATAGGTCGCCACCTTCGCCTGCCAGCCCGCATGTTCGGCGGCACGGAAGGCCTCGGTGTTGGATGACATTGCCATGGTACCGTTGCTGGCGACGCGGCAAGCCGCATAGGCCGGCAATCTTAGCGAATCGATCCCGGCCCTAAAACCTTGTTATGCGCCGAAGCGCGGATGCCCGCTGGCCCTTGTTCGGCTCGCGCGAGGGCCGCTACAATCGCGCTTCCGCGGCGCGCAGAGGGAATCGCGATGGACGAGACGGTCAGCTTCACCCGCATGGACCAGGGGACCTACGACGACTACCAGCTTCTCGAAGGCAAGTTCAAAGTCTGCTACGACGCGCTGCCCGACAACGTGCTCGGCGCCCTCTACAAGCTGCAGGGCGACAAGCTCGGCTACCATGTCGACCGGTTCGAGCATTCGCTGCAGACGGCGACGCGCGCATTCCGCGACGGCGCCGACGAGGAGACGGTGGTCGTCGCGCTTCTGCACGACATCGGCGACTCGCTGGCACCCGAGAATCACGGAGACCTCGCCGCATCCGTCCTCAAGCCCTATATCTCCGAGGCCAATCACTGGGTCGTCCGCTATCACCCGGTCTTCCAGGGCTACTACTACTATCATCACGTCGGCCGCGACCGCTTCGCCTTCGAGAAATATCGCGGCCATCCGCATTTCGAGCGCACCCATAGGTTCTGCGATAAATGGGACCAGATGTCGTTCGACCCGGCCTTCGATACGATGCCCATCGCCGCGTTCGAACCGATGGTCAGACGCCTCTTCGCCAGGAAATCGTTCGTCTACGGCGATTGAACCCGGCACCCGGCGATCCGCTTGGCGCTCGCCTACGTCATCATCTTCATCACGGGCGCCGCGACGCTCTCACTTGAGCTGTTGTCCTCGCGCATCCTCACGCCCTATTTCGGCGTCAGTCTCTACATCTGGTCGAGCATTCTCGCGATCACGCTGACGTTCCTCGCCGTCGGCTACTATGCCGGCGGCTGGCTGGCGCGGCGGGCCGATGCGTCGCACCGACAGCTCGCCTTCTCCACGGCGCCCACGATTTCCACGCTGGCGCTGGTTGCCGTCTGCCTCGGTTATCCCTGGCTGTTTCCCTGGCTCGCCGAGATGGACCTGTTGTCAGGCTGCATCATCGCGGCCACGCTTCTCCTGGCCGTGCCGCTCGTTGTGCTGTCGGCCATGAACCCTCTGTTGATTGCGCTGCGCCCGGTAGCAGGGGGCGATGCCGGCGCCGGCCGCGTCTTCTTCGTCAGCACCATCGGGTCCGTCGCCGGCGTGGTCATAACAGCCTTTCTTCTCATCCCGAACATCACCAATTTCCGCAGCCTGCTGCTCCTGGCGATCGTGCTGGCCGCGCTGCCGGCGGCCGGCATCGCCAAAGCGACCGATCGAGCCCAACGCGTCACTCTGCTTGCCGCCGCGGCGGCAGGCCTCATCGCGGCAGGTGTCCTCTTCGCGCTGGCACCAGCCTTCCTTGGGAAGATGCGTGATGTCGTCGCCGGCGACTACCGCTTCCGACTCCGGGACGAATATTCGTCGGTCTTCGGCAATCTCAAGGTGGTCGAATTCGCCGAGCGCGCCGACCCCTCCCGCTACCTGCTGCTGTTCCTCACCGACGGGCTCGTCCAGAACCGCCTGCTGCCCGACGGCACATCCTATGGCGAGTATACCTATGTGCTGGAGGCGCTGGCGCTCGCCTATGCGCCCGAGGCCAGGACGGCGCTCGTCCTCGGTCTGGGGGCCGGCAGCGTGCCGCGCGCGCTGTCGGCGCACGGTGTTTCGGTCGACGTCGTCGAGATCAATCCGGACATGCTGGCCGCCGTGCACGACCATGTCGGCGGCGATTCCGGCTGGACGACGCATATCGGCGACGCCCGTACCTTCGTACGCGCCTGCCGCCAGCGCTACGACGTCATCGTCATCGACCTCTTCCACGGCGACGGCACGCCCGACTATCTGCTGTCATCCGACTTCTTCCGCGATGTTCAGCGATGTCTGACTCCCGACGGCGTCGCCGTCATGAACGCCTTCGCGGCCGACCGGGCCTCGGCCAACTACCGATCCCTCATTGCCACCGTGCGGTCAGCCTTCGGCACCGTGGTTGATTTCCATCGCCCGGCGACGCCCGACGAGCCCAACCTGAATACCTATGTCGTCGCCATGTCGAGCGCCCGCCTCCCGGCGCGCACCGCAATGGACAATATCCCCGACGACATCAGGGACGGCCTGATCGGGACGCTGAAGAGTCTCAGCCGATCGACCGATGTCGGCGATGCGACACCGGCCACCGACGAATACAATGTCTTCTCGATCCTCAATGCCCCGGATCAGATGATGTACCGCCGCCTGCTCGTACAACAACTGCCACCGCAGATGCTCGTGAACTAGTCTAGCGGGCTGGCCGGCTACTTCTCCATCAGCACGGCCACATGGGTCCATCCCGCGCCTGGGGGATCCGCAAGCAGGCCGCGGCACCGATCCAGAAAGACGACCGAGGGCTCATCGCCGCCGCTCCGCGCCTCCTGGACGACGGTGAACCGCTCGACTGCTTCCGCAAAACGCCCGTCGCGATAGGCGGCCAAGCCCGCCTCGTACGTGGTGACCCAGGCGGGGCACTCGCCCCCCTCCTCCGCCATCGCCAGCAACTCGTAGATCGCGATCCCCTCGGCGCGGCCATAAACCGCGACCCAATCCAACTGGCGCACGACGATGGCGTCGCCGGCGGCGCGGCGGGTCTCCTCGCCGATAATGATGGCCGTGCCATAGCGCTTGTTCACGCTCTCCAGGCGGCTCGCCACGTTCACGGGATCGCCGATCACCGTGTAGTTGAGCCGGTCGCTCGAGCCGATGTTGCCGACCAGCATGCGTCCCGTATTGATGCCGACGCGCACCCGCAGGACTCGCCTCGGGTCGGCGGCCGGCATCTGCGCCTGGCGCGCCATCATCGCGCGCTGCATGGCCAGCGCGGCGGCGCAGGCGTCGCGAGCGTGCTGCGGGTTCTCGATCGGAGCGCCCCAGAAGGCCATGACGGCGTCGCCGATGAACTTGTCGATCTCGCCGCGGTGCGCGATGACGGCCGAGGACGCCGTCTCCAGATATTCGCTGAGCACGGGAACAATGCCCTCGCCCAGCATCTCCGACAATGTCGTGAAGCCCTGAAGATCGGCGAACAGCACCGTCAGCGTCTCCTGGTTGCCGCCGGGCTTGGCCTCGATGCCTTGCGACACGAGCGTCCGCACCAGCTCTGTCGGCATGTATTTCCGGAACGAGGAGAGGCCGACGCTCATCTGCAGCAGCGCGTTCGACAGGCTGTCGAACTCGTGCAGGCGGGAGGGAACCCGGGTTACCTGATCGAGGCGAAAGCTTTCGATATGCTTCAGTTGCCCAGCAATCCGCACCAGCGGCCGCGCCACGAGATTGTTGACGACGACCGCCGCCAACCCGGCCATCACCAGTGTCAGCGCTGCCAAGGCAGCGAGCAGATACGGCGTCTGTTGGTCGATCGTCGCCAGGAAGTCGCTCGCCGGGACGACCGTTGCCGCGATCCAGCCGTGAAAGTTGAGCGGCGCGAACGTGATGTAGTAGCTCCTGCCGTCGCTCGGATCGACGACGGACAGTTGCAGAATGTCGCCCGTGCGCGGCAGATCCACCTGCTTGCTGTGGATGGTCTGGTCGACGAGCGCGAGCAGCCGATTGCCGGCCGCCCCGAGCTCGCGCAGCATCGGCATCTCGCCCTTCTGCTGCTCCGCGATGGCGCGATCGTCCGGCGACGCCACGATGTGCCCGCGCTGATCGATGATCACGACCGTGCCGCTGGCCCCGACCTTCAGGCGCTGCAGGAAGCGCGACAGGCGTTCCAGCTCGATGGCGACATTGGCGACGCCGCGAAAAGTCTCTGCCGAGACATTGGCGAAATAGACGGGCGCCGAGGTACTGATGGCCGCTCGGTCGGCGGTGGGAAAGGTCGTCAGGTCGTTCCAGCCGGCCTCGCCCTCCTTGACGGCACGCTGGTACCAGGATTGCTCGGTCGCCTTGTAGGAGCTGGGCACCAGGGGCGCGCGTTCGGTGAACTCGTAGTGGACACCCTGCCTGACATAGTGGTCGACGCGAAGCTGGCCCGCGGCGGCTCCCGCATCCCAGCGGACCTCGACCATGTTGAATTCGGAGTCGCCGAGCTTCTGCGCGCCGAAGAAGCTGCCGTCGGGAAACCCGAACGATACCCATGACAGCGCCGACTGCGAGCGCAGCAGCGCCTGGGCGATGAACTCGCGTTTCGCCTCGTCGTTCGGATCGACGATGCCCTGGAAGAACGCCTCGGTGAGAGCGTTCTGGACTGCAATGGCGTCGACCCGGACACCCAGCACCTCCGTGCGGATATTGTCCACGATCTCCGTGTTGAGCTGCGTGACGACGTCAGCGACGTTCTCGCGCGCGGCGTGGGACCACAGCAGGTGGATGAACAGGGCGGTCAGAACGACAGTAGCAAGCACCAAGCCCGTCAACACCAGCTTCAGGCCAAGCTTCCGCGACTCCGGTGCTGCCGCCGTTGCCGACATCAATCAACTCCACGCCTTGCCGATTTCTGACGCATCGCACTCGATGCAATAACAGAGGAACAGCGGCAGCCGTCTCAATATCACGGGGGATTCACGGACTTATGAGCGGCAAGCGCCAGCGGATCCCGGAACCGCCGTCAGGCATTGACGGCCCGCCGCTCCGGCGCCGGCGGGCGCAGCGGCACCGTCCGCTCCTTGCGTGGCGTCTTGCCGAAGAAATCGCGATAGCACTTCGAGAAGTGCGAGGCGGACACGAAACCGCAGGCACGCGCGACGTCGATCACGGGCATGTTGGTCTGCAGCAACAGCAGCCGCGCGCGGTTGAGTCGCAACTCGACATAGTAGCGGGCCGGTGACCGGTTGAGGTACTTGCGGAACAGGCGCTCGAGCTGGCGGCTCGAGAGACCGGCGGACTTCGCCAGCCGCCCCCGGTCGAGAGGCTCCTCGAGATTCTCCTCCATCAGCTTGATGACCGACATCAGCTTGGGATGGCGTACGCCCAGCCGGGCCGGCAGCGCCATGCGCTGCTGGTCGTGCTCGTTGCGGATGCGCTCGTGCATGAACTGGTCCGACACAGCCGCTGCCACCTCGTGGCCATGCTGCCTCGTGATCAGGTTCAGCATCATGTCGAGCGCCGCTGTGCCGCCCGAGCAGGTGAAGCGGTTGCGATCGATCTCGAACAGCTCGGACGTTGCCTCGATATGGGGGAAGCTTTCGCTGAAGCCCGCGAGATTCTCCCAGTGGATCGTGCAGCGGTAGCCGTCGAGCAGGCCGGCGCGGGCGAGGATGTGGCTGGCCGTGCAGAGGGCACCGATATCCGCGCCCTTGCGGTCGAACCGGCGCAACTGCGCGAAGAGGTTCCGGTCCTCGTAGGTGTGTGCGTCGATCCCGCTGCACAGGATCACCGTGCCGAAGGGCGCCGCGTCTTCGACGCGCCCCTCCGGCGTGAGCACGATGCTGTTGCTGGCCGCCACCGGCTTGCCGTCGGCCGAAAACAAATGCCAGGAATACAAGGACTGCCCTGTCACACGATTGGCGAGCCGCAACGGCTCCACCGCCGCCGTGAAGGCGATCATCGAGAAATTGGGAACCAGCAGAAAGGCGAGCTTCTGCGGCAGCTCCTTCGGGTGAGCGCCAAACATGCCGTAACGACCTTGTGTTGATGCGAGCGACGCCCGGAGAATAGCTGGTGTCGCGGATAGAATAAAGCCCGACAGTGTCGCGGATACGCCAGACTCCGGCGCAGGCAACGGCCGTCCGCGAAGCCGTCCGTAGCATTATCGTCCGCCAGGGGAGTCGGGGCTTGATCGCCTCTCCGGTTGGTTGCAATAACAGCGCCGATTCCAAACTCCAGCTCGCGCCCACGGCCATGAAATCCCGCTACTCCATCTTCACGCTGGCGCGCAACGCCCTGAACTACCACGAAAACTGGGAGGCCGCCTGGCGCAGCCCGGACCCGAAGCCGGAATACGACGTGATCATCGTCGGCGGCGGCGGCCACGGCCTCGCGACGGCCTACTATCTCGCCAAGGAACACGGCATCACCAACGTCGCCATCCTCGAAAAGGGCTGGCTCGGCGGCGGCAACACCGGTCGCAATACGACCATCGTGCGCTCGAACTATCTGTGGGACGAGAGCGCCTTCCTCTATGAGCATTCGCTGAAACTGTGGGAGCGCCTGAGCCAGGAGCTGAACTTCAACGTCATGTTCAGCCAGCGCGGTCTGCTCAACCTCGCGCACAACCTGCACGACCTCAGGGAGATCCAGCGGCGCGTGAATGCGATCCGCCTGAACGACATCGATTCGGAATTTCTTTCGGTCGAACAGGTGAAGGCGATGGTGCCGATCCTCAACACCGATCCCAAGGCGCGCTATCCCGTCCTCGGCGCGTCGCTGCAGCGGCGCGGTGGCGTCGCCCGCCACGACGCGGTCGCCTGGGGCTATGCGCGCGGCGCCGATGCCCGTGGCATCGACATCATCCAGAACTGCGAAGTGACGGGACTACGGATCTCGAACGGGCGCATCCACGGCGTCGAGACGACGAAAGGCTATATCGGGGCGCGAAAGGTCGGCTGCGTCGCAGCCGGCCATTCGAGCGTCCTCGCCGCCATGGCCGGAATCCGCCTCCCGATCGAGAGCCATCCGCTGCAGGCGCTCGTATCTGAGCCAATCAAGCCCGTGCTGGACACCGTCGTCATGTCCGGCGCGGTGCATGTCTATGTCAGCCAGTCGGACAAGGGCGAGTTGGTGCTGGGTGCCGGCATCGACAGCTTTAATTCCTATGCCCAGCGCGGCAGCCTGCATGTCATCGAGCACCAGCTGACGGCGCTGACGGAACTGTTCCCGATCTTCAGCCGCCTCAAGATGCTGCGGCAGTGGGGCGGCATCGTCGATGTCTGCCCCGACGCCAGCCCGATCATCGCGAAGATGCCGGTCGACGGGCTCTATTTCAATTGCGGGTGGGGCACCGGCGGCTTCAAGGCGACACCCGGCTCCGGCTGGGTCTTCGCTCATACGATCGCGCAGGACCGGCCACACCGGCTGAACGAGGCCTTCACCCTCGAACGCTTCAGCCACGGCTATCTCATCGACGAACACGGCGCCGCCGCCGTGGCGCACTGACGAGATTGGTGCAATGCTCCTGATCCCCTGCCCTTACTGCGGCCCCCGCGAGGAGACCGAGTTCACCTGCGGCGGCGAGGCGCATATCGCGCGGCCGTTGGAGCCGGAGAAGCTCTCCGACGCCGAATGGGGTGACTATGTCTTCATGCGCAAGAACCCGAAGGGCGTGCACTATGAGCGCTGGAACCACGCGCGCGGCTGCCGCCGCTGGTTCAATGTCGCGCGCCACACGCTGAGCCACGCGATTCTTGCTGTCTACAAGATGGGCGATCCGCCGCCCGCATTGACCAAATGAACGGCCAGACCTTCCGCCTGCCGCAGGGTGGCCGCATCGACCGGTCCGTGCCGCTGCGGTTTACATTCAATGGCCGCAGCTATGCGGGTTATCAGGGCGATACGCTCGCCTCGGCTCTGCTCGCCAACGGCGTTGCCCTCGTCGGCCGCAGCTTCAAGTACCATCGCCCCCGCGGCATCATGACGGCGGGTGCCGAAGAGCCCAATGCGCTCATCCAGGTTGGGCAGGGCGAGTACAGCGAGCCAAACATCCGCGCCACGGTGCAGGAGCTCTATGACGGGTTGAGCGCCGCCAGCCAGAACTGCTGGCCATCCGTCGAGTTCGATATCGGCGCGCTCAACAATCTGCTGTCGCCGCTGTTTCCCGCCGGCTTCTACTACAAGACCTTCATGTGGCCGCCGAGCCTGTGGATGACCTATGAGGCCTTCATCCGCCGCGCCGCCGGCCTCGGCAAGGCACCGACGGCGCCGGATCCCGATCACTACGACAAGCTGACCGCCCACTGCGACGTGCTCGTGGTCGGCGGCGGGCCGGCCGGCCTCACCGCCGCGATGGCGGCGGCGCGCAGCGGCGCGCGTGTCATCATCTGCGACGAGCAAGCCGAGTTCGGCGGCGCCCTGCTGAACGCGCCGGAAACCATCGACGGCCTGCCGGCAGCCGACTGGATCGCCGGCGCCGTGGTCGAGCTTCGCGCCAATCGCGACGTGCGCGTCCTCAGCCGTACGACCGCCTTCGGCTACTACGACCACAATTATCTCGGCCTCGTGGAGCGGTGCGGCGACCACCTCCCACCGGGGCAGGCTGTCTACAAGCAGCGGCTGTGGAAGGTGCGCGCCAAGCAGGTCGTGCTCGCGACCGGCGCCATCGAGCGCCCGCTCGTCTTCGCCGACAACGACCGCCCGGGCATCATGCTGGCCTCTGCCGCCCGCACCTACCTCAATCGCTACGCCGTCCTGCCAGGCAAGCGCGTCGTCCTGATGACGAACAATGACAGTGCCTACGCCGCGGCAATCGATCTTGTGAATGCCGGCGTGTCGGTCGCGGGCGTCATCGACCTGCGGCCGGCACCGCTGGGTGCGTTGCCGGCGGCAGCTCGGGCCAAGAACATCGAGGTGTTCGGCGGCTACGCCATCACCGGTACCCGCGGCCGCAAGCGCGTCAGCGGCGTCACCATGATGGCCCTCGATGCCGACGGCGAGGCCGTCACCGGCACCCCGCGCGAGATCGAGTGCGATGCAGTCCTCCATTCCGGCGGCTGGAATCCGACCGTCCACCTGTTCTCGCAGTCGCGCGGCACGCTCGGCTATGACTCGAACATTGCGGCTTTCGTGCCGGACAAGACGGTGCAGGCGGAGCGCTCG
>Ga0335070_10009395_pt1 | contig 11462 bp, 8 predicted proteins | sample Lox_Sample_13_FD_206722 | JGI IMG/M metagenome (GOLD analysis project Ga0335070, IMG submission 206722) | Soil microbial communities from Loxahatchee National Wildlife Refuge, Florida, United States - Lox_Sample_1.3 | ecosystem: Environmental > Terrestrial > Soil > Wetlands | place: USA: Florida... | reverse complement strand
CATCATCATCGCGCTCATTCCGCTGGCTCTGAAAGGCGTGACCTACAGGCCCGCGGGCGCCGCGAGCATCCTGCGGCGCAACCTGCTGATCTACGGGATCGGCGGCATCATCGTCCCCTTCGCCGGCATCAAGGCGATCGACATGATCGTCTCGGCGATCGGTCTCGCCTGAGGAGTACCGTCCATGCTCAAGGAAATCCGCCCCGCCATCGTCATGATCGTCGCCATGACCGCGATCACGGGCTTGGCCTACCCGCTCGCTATGACCGGCATCGCCGAGGCCGTCTTTCCGGACCAGGCGCATGGCAGCCTCATCGTGAAGGACGGCAAGGTGATCGGCTCGAGCCTCATCGGGCAGAACTTCGCGGACGACAAGTACTTCCACGGCCGTCCCTCCGCGACCACCGAGCCCGATCCCAAGGACCCGACCAAGACGGTGCCGGTGCCCTACGCCGCCGACAACTCCGTGGGCTCGAACCTCGGTCCCACGAACCAGGCGCTCGTCGACCGCGTCAAGGAGGACGCGGCCAAGCTCAAGGCCGAGAACAACGCGCCGATCCCCGTCGATCTCGTGACGACCTCCGCAAGCGGCCTCGACCCCGACATCACCCCAGCCGGCGCCTTCTTCCAGGTGCCGCGCGTCGCCAAGGCCCGCAATCTTCCGGAGGAGAAGGTGCGCCAGCTCGTCACGGATCACATCGAGGGCCGCCTCTTCGGCATCGTCGGCGAGCCGCACGTCAACGTGCTCCAGCTCAACCTGGCGCTCGACGCGCTCAAATAGACGCCAGAGGCGCGTGCGGTACCTGCGGGGCGGCCCGCATGCTAAGATGGGCCGCCCATGAACAGCTCGGACCAGGCTAACCTCGACCAGCGCCCCTCGCCGGAGGCGCTGCTCGAGGCCGCCGAGGCGGAGCGGCGCGGCAAGCTCAAGATCTTCCTGGGCGCCGCACCCGGCGTCGGCAAGACCTACGAGATGCTGGAGGAGGCGGCCGCGCGCAAGCGCGAGGGCATCGATGTCGTGATCGGAGTGGTGGAGACGCACGGAAGGCTCGAGACCGAGCAGCTCGTGCGCGGTCTCGAGGCGATCCCGCGGCGCCAGATCGAGTATCGCGGCCGCGTCCTCGACGAGATGGACATCGACGCGATCCTCGCGCGCGCCCCGAAGCTGGTCCTCATCGACGAGCTCGCCCACACCAACGCGCCGGGGAGCCGCCATCCCAAGCGCTACCTCGACGTCGAGGAGCTCCTAGCGGCGGGAATCGACGTCTACACGACGCTCAACATTCAGCACGTCGAGAGCCTCAACGACGTCGTCGCGCAGATCACGCGCATCCGCGTGCGCGAGACGGTGCCGGACGGCATCATCGACCGCGCCGACGAGATCGAGGTCGTGGACCTGACGCCAGGGGACCTGATCCAGCGTCTCAACGAAGGCAAGGTCTACGTCAAGGACCAGGCGCAGCGGGCGCTCCGGCATTATTTCTCGCCGGGGAACCTGACGGCGCTCCGCGAGCTCGCGCTCCGCCGCACGGCGCAGCGCGTCGACGCGCAGATGCTGACCTACATGCAGGCCCACGCGATCGCGGGCCCTTGGGCGGCCGCCGACCGGCTCCTCGTCTGCGTCAACGAGAGCCCGCTCTCGGCGCAGGTCGTGCGCCAGGGAAGGCGCATCGCCGACCAGCTCAAGGCCAAATGGACCGCGCTCTACGTGGAGACGCCCCGGCACCATCGCCTCTCCGAGGTCGAGCGCGACCGCATCGCCGATACGCTCCGGCTTGCCGAGCGGCTCGGCGGCGAGGCCATCACCGTCCCCGGCAACGACGCCGCCAAGGACGCGCTCGCCTACGCCAAGGCGAACAACGTCACGCAGATCATCCTCGGCAAATCCATGCGCTCGCGCTGGTTCGAGCTGCTGCACGGCTCGGTCGCGCGCGACCTCATGCGCGAGGCCGGCAACATCGGCGTACAGATCGTGGCGGCCGAGGGCGAGCCGGTGCCGGAGAAGACCGTGGAGACGCGCGCCGAGGGCGAGGGCTTCGACTTCCTGCCCTATCTCGTGAGCACGGTGACGGTGGCGGCGGCGCTGGGGATCGCGCTCGCGATCGACCGCCTGGTCCAGCTCCCGAACATCTCCATGGTGTTCCTCTCGGCGGTTCTCTTCAGCGCGATCGCCTATGGGCTCTGGCCCTCGCTCTACGCGACGCTGATCTCCGTGCTCGCCTACAACTTCTTCTTCCTGCCGCCGATCTACACCTTCACCATCGCCGATCCCGCGAACGTGGTGGCACTGCTCTTCTTCGGCGTGGTGGCGGTGCTCACGAGCAACCTCACCGCGCGCACGCGCAGCCAGGCCATGACCGCGCAGAACCGCGCCAAGGCCACCGCCGAGCTCTACGCCTTCAGCCGCAAGATCGCGGGCATCGGCGACCTCGACGATCTCCTCTGGGCAACCTGCTACCAGATCGCCTCGATGCTCAAGGTGCGCGTGGTGGTCCTGCTGCCGGAAGCCGAGCGGATCGCGGTGCGCGCGGGCTATCCGCCGGAGGACGAGCTCGACGAGGCCGACATCGCCGCCGCCAAATGGGCCTGGGACCGGAACCGCCCCGCGGGACGCGGCGCCGACACGCTGCCGGGAGCGAAGCGGCTCTTTCTTCCAATGCGCACCGAGCGCGGCGCCATCGGCGTCCTCGGCATCGACCGCGACCGGCCGGGCCCGCTGCTGACGCCGGACGAGCGGCGCCTCCTCGACGCGCTCAGCGACCAGGCGGCCGTCGCGATCGAGCGCATCCATCTCGCCGAGGACATCGACGAGGCGCGCATCCTCGCTGCGACCGAGCGGCTGCGCTCGACCCTCCTCTCCTCGATCTCGCACGACCTGCGCACGCCGCTCGCCTCGATCATCGGCTCCGTGACGACGCTCCGCGGCATCGCCGCCGACGCGCCCAAAGCCGCGCGCGAGGAGCTGATGGCGACGATCCAGGACGAGGCCGAGCGCCTCAACCGCTTCGTCGGCAATCTCCTGGACATCACGCGGCTCGAGTCCGGCACGCTGCAATTCCATCGCGAGGCCGTCGATCTCCGGGAGATCGTGGAGACGGCACTCCGCCGCGCGACCCGCATCCTCGAGCAGCATCGGGTGGAGGTCGACCTGCCGCCGGACTTGCCGATGCTCGAGGCCGACCCGCCGCTCCTGGAGCAGGCGCTCTTCAATCTCCTCGACAACGCCGGCAAATACGCGCCCAAGGGCTCGCTCATCCGGATCGGCGCGCGGCGCGAGGGCGAGCGCGTGACGATCGCGGTCGAGGACGAGGGCGAGGGTATTCCGCCCGAACAGCTCGAGCGCATCTTCGACAAGTTCCACCGGGTCCAGGAGGGCGATAAGCGGCCCGCAGGCACCGGGCTCGGCCTCGCGATCTGCCGCGGCTTCGTCGAGGCGATGGGCGGCGAGGTCAAAGCGGCCAATCGCAGCGACCGCTCGGGCGCGCGCTTCACCATCGAGCTCCCCGTCGCGGCCGAGGCGCCAGCGTCTGCGGAGGCCGCGCGGTGACGAAGCAGCCGCGGATACTCGTGGTCGACGACGAGGCGGCGATCCGCCGCTTCCTGCGCACCGGCCTCGGCGGACAAGGCTATGAGGTCGCGGAGGCCGAGACCGCACGAGGCGGAATCGAGAGCGTCGCGCGCGAGAAGCCCGACCTGCTGATCCTCGATCTCGGCCTTCCCGACATGGACGGGCTCGAGGTACTGCAGCAGATACGCCGCACCTCGCTGGTGCCGGTGATCGTGCTCTCCGTGCGCGGCGACGAGAAGGGCAAGGTCGCCGCCCTCGATCTCGGCGCCGACGATTACGTGACGAAGCCCTTCGGCATGGAAGAGCTGGTGGCGCGCGTGCGCACCGCGCTCCGCCATCGCCTCCAGGAGCAGGGCGAGGCGCCGATCTTCCACTGCGGCGACCTCGCTGTCGATCTCGTACGCCGCGTGGTGACGCTCAAGGGCAAGGAGGTGAAGCTCTCCGCCCGCGAGTACGACCTGCTGCGCATCCTGGTGATGCACGCGGGCAAGGTGCTCACGCATCAGTTCATCCTGCGCGAGGTCTGGGGGCCCGCGCATGCCGAGGACGTGCAATATCTCCGCGTCTACGTGCGCACGCTCCGCGAGAAGCTCGAGGAGGACCCGACGCGCCCGCGCTACCTCCTTACGGAGACCGGCGTCGGATATCGCCTGAAGGAAGGCGACTAGCGCTGTCATTCATCTGTCATGCAGCACGCCTAGCGTGCTGCGGCTTCGCACGCACTTTCGGTGGGAGGATACGGTGAGGCGCTTCATCGGGGGAATCGGTGCGGCTGCGCTCGCGGTGGCACTGCTCGCGACGGCTTCGGTGCATGCGGCGGACACCAAGGCGCCGCGCCGGCAGCAGGTGGCGCAGGGCCGCGTGCAGCACGTGCTCCTCATCAGCATCGACGGATTTCATCAGCGCGATCTCGAGGTGTTCCTCGCCTCGCATCCCAATTCCGCTCTGGCGAAGCTCGCCTCGCACGGCAGCGTCTTCGAGAACGCCGAGACGACGAAGCCCTCGGATTCCTTTCCCGGTCTCCTCGCGCAGCTGACGGGCGGCGGGCCGCGGAGCACCGGCATCTTCTATGACGAGACCTTCAGCCGCACGCTCTCCCCTCCGGGCGACGCCGACTGCAAAACGCTCGGCGCACAGGTGAGCTATGCCGAGAACATCGATTACGATTCCTCCGAGATCGATGGCGGCGCCGGCGCCCATGGCGGCCAGGCGATCGATCCCGCGAAGCTCCCGCGCGACAAGGCGAAGGGCTGCAAGCCCGTCTATCCGCACGAGTATCTCCGGGTCAACACGGTCTTCGAGGTGCTGAAGGCGCACAAGCTCCGCACCGCCTGGGCCGACAAGCACCCCGCCTACGACCTCGTCAACGGACCCTCCGGCCGCGGCGTCGACGACCTCTATACGCCCGAGATCGACGCCAACTCGCCCACGAGCAAAAAAGACTTCACCAAGGACATCGGGACGACCGAGGAGTACGACGACCTCAAGGTCGCGGCCGTCATCAACGAGATCCGCGGCCTCGACCACAGCGGCAGCAATCGCGCGGGAGTGCCCGCGATCCTCGGCCTCAACTTCCAGGCCGTGAGCGTCGCGCAGAAGCTCGACGGCTTCGGCTACAAGGACGGCCTCGGCACGCCGAGCGACAACGGTCCCGCCGGCGGCCTCAAGGGCGCGATCGAGCACACGGACGCCTCGATCGGCAGGATCCTCGAGGCGCTCGACAAGGAGGATCTGCTGGCCTCGACGCTCGTCATCCTGAGCGCCAAGCACGGCCAGTCCCCCGTCGACCCCAAGCTGCTGAAGCGCATTCCCGACAAGGGCATCGAGCAGGCGCTCGGCGCCAATCTCGCCTTCCAGATCTCCGACGACGGCACGCTGATCTGGCTCAAGGACCGCTCGCCCAAAGCGGTGGCCGAGGCCGTGAAGGCACTCCAGGCGAAGGCCGCGGCGCTCGGCATCCGCGAGCTCCTCTGGGGCCCCAAGCTCAAGGCGACGTTCGGCGGCCCCGCAACATCCGACCGCATCCCCGACATCATCGCGATCGCGGTCGCGGGCACGGTCTACACCAAGGGCACCAAGATCGCGGAGCACGGCGGCATCAATCCCGACGACGTGCACGTGGCGCTCCTGGTCTCGAACCCGAAACTGCCGCACCGGAGCGTCACGGCCGCCGTCCGCACCGCGCAGATCGCGCCCACGATGCTCAAGGTGCTGGGCATCGCGCCCACCGAGCTCATGGCGGTGCGCGCGGAGGGGACGAAGCCGCTGCCGGGCTTCTGAGCGTCGCCGCTCAGCGGGCCTTCAGGCTCTTGAGGTACTCGACGACGTAGACGCGCTCGGCGGGATCGCTGAATGCGACGTGCGGCATGAGCTCCTGGGGGATCATGCCCTTGGGGTCGGCGAGCCACCTCAGCAGGTTCTCCTCCGTCCAGACCACGCCCGATTTCTTGAGCGCGTCGGAATAGGGGAAACCCGCGACCGAGCCCGCCTGACGTCCGACCACCCCGTTCAAGCTGGGGCCGAACACCTGTCGCTTCGAGGCGTGGCACGAGGCGCAATGGCTGTCGAATAGCTTCTGTCCCGCAGCCCGCTCCGCCGCGAGGAAGGGAAATCCGATGCCGGGCTCCTGCTTCTGCGAGAATCCGTTCGTCGCTGCCGCGACGACGCCGGCCAGGGTCAAGACCGTCAGAGCGAGAAATCGCATTGCTGCTTTCCCCTCGATGGTGAACCGGATCGAATCAATATTGGCATGAATGGCGATGGGTTGTCCCGAGCCATTGGCGCAATTCCGGCGAGGCCCGGGGGAACTGTCTCAAGAATGCCCCATTAGGATGCCGATTCGGCTTCGAAAGAAGGCCGGGCTCGTTACTTGCGCCGTTTCCTTTCAGCCTCGTCCCAAGCGGTCAGCGCCTGATAGTCCGGCACGAAGCCGAGTCCTTTCTGCGCATCCGAAGAAAGGACCGTCTGTGAGGTGACGACATCGAGCACCGCAGGCGCCTTCGCGAGCGCCCTGCGGAGCGCGTCCGGCAAATCCGCCGCGCGCTCCACGCGCTCGCCATGCGCGCCGAGCGCCCGCGCCATCGCGGCGTAGTCGGAATGACGCAAGGTCGTGCCCACGACGCGGCCGCCGTAGTTCATCTCCTGATCGAGACGCTCGATGTTCCAGGCGGCGTTGTTGGAGACGATGAAGACGGCTTTGGCGCCGTGCCGGACGGCGGTGTCGATCTCCATGGCGCTGATCCCGAAAGCGCCGTCGCCGTTGACGGAGATCACCTGGCGATCCGGCAGCGCGAGCGCGGCGGCGATCGCAAAGGGCACGCCCACGCCGAGACAGCCGAATGCGCCGGCATCCATGTAGGTGCTCGCAGCAAGCCCCGTGCGGGCGAAGCTCAGGAGGTCGCCGCCGTCGGCGACGGCGATGTAATCGGGGTCGGCGATCTCCGCGATCGCATCGAAGATGACGCGGGGATGGATCTTGCCGTCGGAGCCCGTCGTCGGCCGGTCCTTTGTCTTGGCGCTTGCGGCGATGCGCTCGCGGTGCCGGCGGCGCATTCCCTCCGCCCAGAGCGTATCGAGTCCGCGCTCGCGATTGCCGGCGGCCTCGAGCATGGCCCTGAGCGCCAGATGCGGCGAGGCCAGCAGCTCCGGCTGTCCCCGGCGGTTGTCGATGAGCTCGCCGGGCGTATCCGCGAGGCGGATGAAGCACGCGCTCGGGAATACCGCCGGCGAGCCGTAGCCGACCTGGTAATCGAGCTTCCGCCCGATCAGCAGCACCACATCCGCCTCGGTCATCGCGGCGGCGCGGACGGCGGCGGCATTCGAGGGGTGATCCGCCGGCACCAGGCCGCGGCTCTCCTGCGTGTCGAGATAGAGCGCGCCCGTGGCGTCGAGGAAGCGCACCAGCTCGGGCCCCGAGCCGCGCGCGCCGCGCCCGGTGATGACGAGCGGCCGCTTCGCCGACCAGAACGCCTCGACCGCCTCCGCGATCCCCGCGGAGTCCGGCGGCAGGACGCGCGGCGGCTTCGCCGCCATCCAGTCCGGGAGCACGAGCTGCGGCGGGACCCGCGTGCGCAGCACGTCCGTGGGGATCTCGATATAGACGGGCCCGGGCTCGCCGGCGTCGCCCATCGCGCGCGCGACCGCCTCGTCGAGCTCGCGCAAGACCTGCTCGGGAACGCGCGCCGTGCGCGCGGTGCGGGTGACGGGCCTCAGGATATCGACGTGCGGGATGTCCTGGAGCGGCCCCATGTTCGCCTGCGGGCGCGAGGTGCAGCCGCCGATCACCAGGACCGGCGCGCGCGCGAGCGAGGCGTTGGCGACGGCGGTGACGGTGTTGGTGACGCCCGGTCCCGCCGTCACCATCGCCACGCCGAACCCGCCCATGAGCTCGGCATGCGCATGCGCCATGTGCACCGCCGAGCCCTCGTCGCGGACGTCGACGATGCGGATGCCCTGCCGCGCGACGTGGTCCCAGATCGGCTGGATGTGGCCGCCCTGCAGGCCGAAGATGCGGTCGATGCCGCGCGCTTTCAGGAACTTCGCGATCCAGGCCGCGCAGGATAGCTCGTCGGCGTTGAGATCGAGCGGCTTGCCCGTTGCTGAAGTCATCGCTTTCCTCCGTCGTCGCCGCGCTCGAGCCTCTGGCGCAATGCGCGATGCAGGATCTTGCCGGTGGCGGTCCGCGGCATCTGCTCCTCCGCGATGAAGGAGACCGAGCGCGGCCGCTTGTGGCCGGCCATGCGGCTCCGGCACCATTCGAGTATCTCCTCCGGCGCCGGCGTCTCGCCCTCCTTGGCGACGATCACGGCGTGGACGCGCTCGCCCCATTTGGCGTCGGGGACGCCGATCACGGCCACGTCCTTCACCCTGGGATGCGCGCCGATCACGGCCTCCACCTCCGACGGATAGACGTTCTCGCCGCCGGAGATGATCATGTTGCTCTTGCGGTCGACGAGGTAGATGTAGCCCTCCTCGTCCCGGCGCGCGAGATCGCCCACGCTACAATAGTCGCCGCGGAACGCCTCTCTCGTCTTCTCCGGCTGCTTCCAATAGCCGTCGAAGGTGTAGTCGTTGCAGGAGTAAAGCTCGCCCGCCTCGCCCTCGGGAACGTCGTTGCCCTCCGAATCGAGAAGGCGGATCCGCCGCGAGCCCACGCATTCGCGCCCGACCGAGCCCAGCTTCGAGAGCTGCTCGTGGGGGTGCAGCATCGTGACCCAGCCCGCCTCGGTCGAGCCGTAGAACTCGAAGAGGCCGGATTTCCTGAAATACTCCATGATCGCGAGCTTGGTCTCGCGGCGCGCGGGCGCGGAGGAGATCATGAGCTTGGTGACGGCATCGACGTTGCAGCGCTCGCGCACCGCCCGCGGCAAATCCAGCATCATGATGTAATGCGTCGGCACCAGAGACGTGAAGGTGGCGGCGCCCTCCGCGAGCGTGCGCAGGAAATGCTCGGGGTCGAAGCTCCTGCGGCTGTAGACGAAGCAGGCGGCGCCGCAATAGGCGAAGGCGCCGAAGAAGTAGAGCGAGTTCGCGTGGCACATCGGCATCGCCAGGAGCGCCGTGTCGCGCGGCGCCAGCGACATCTCCGCTTCCGATACCAGCGACAGCATGGCGCCGCCGCGGTGGCTGCGGATCGCCCCCTTGGGCCGGCCGGTGGTGCCCGAGGTGTACATGAGGGTCCAGGGATCCGCGGCGGCGACCGCGATCGCCGGGCGCGCGTCGCTCGCGCGCGCGATCAGCGCCTCGTAGGAGCGGAATCCCGCTCGCTCTCGCTGGCCGCCGAAGACGATGACGTTCTCACGCGGGATCGGGAGCGTCTCCTCCAGGGCCTCGACGGCCTCGAGGAGCGCGTCCTGCACGATGAGGGCCCGCGCCTCGCAATCGCGGATCACGTATTCGATCTCGGGGCCGACGAGGCGGAAGTTGATGGGAACCGCGACGAGACCGGCGAGCGCCGCCGCCGCATAGATCTCCGCCCATTCGACGCAATTGTAGGCGAGGACGCAGAAGCGGTCGCCCTTCGCGAGGCCCATCCCCAGCAAGGCATTGGCGAGCCGCCGGGAGCGCTCGTTCCACTGCCGGAAGGTCAAGGCGCGCTCGAGATCGCGCGCGCCGATCCTGTCCGGAGACCTCTGCGCATGGATGTCCAGCATGTCCGCGAGATGCGCCAAGCCGCTCATTTCCGCTCGCGATCTCACCAGCCGTTGACCCGCTCCCAGACGGCGACAACGGAGTCGCCGCCGGCGATCACATGATAGCGGTCGTATTGCGCCGCCGTCATGCAGACGTGATTGGGCGCGACGCGCACGCGCATGCCGACCGCGAGCCGCTCGAAGGGGAGCGGCGCCGGCGCGCCGACGATGCCGTGCTCCTGGTTCGCGCGCTCGACCATGGCGTCGCCGAAGCCACGCTCGCCGCGGATGTCGAGGACGAGGCCGAAGCCCCAGTCGCGCGGCGCCGAGGCGGTGCTGCGGTCCTTGGAGAGCGCCATGCCGCCGGCGTCGATGAGGAAGCGGTTCTCCGCCGCTCTCCGCCCGATCACGCTCGCGAGCACCGTCACCGCCATGCTCTCGGGCGTGCCGGAGCCGATCTGCGTCTGAAAGAGATCCTGGAACATGTAGACGCCGGGCCGCGTCTCCGTGACGCCCGCGAGGCTCCGCGCGTGGAGCGCGGTCGGCGTCGAGCCCACGGAGACGATGGGCGTCGCGAGTCCGATCGAGCGCAAACGCTCCGCCGCGGCAACCGCCGTCGCGCGCTCGGTCTCCGCGACCTCCTCGATCTCCGCGAGGCTGCGGCAATCGTAGGAATGACCGGCATGGGTCATGACGCCCGAGCAGTGCCGCCCGAGCGCACGGCCGACCGCGAGGAGCGCTTCGCTCGCGACGTCCATGCCGCTGCGGTGCTCGCCGCAATCGACCTCGACGAGGACGCGGTGATCGCTCCCCGTCGCGCGCGCATGCGCGGCGACGGCGGCGGCGGTCTCGGGATCGTCGGTGACGAGCTTGAGGTCGATCCCGGAGCTCCGGAGCGCCGCCGCGCGGTCGAGCTTCGCGGGCACCATGGCGACGGCGTAGAGGATGTCGCGGAAGCCCGCGGCCGCGAAATACTCGGCCTCCGCGAGCGTCGAGACCGCGATGCCGCCGGCCTCGCCCGATGTCGCGAGCCGCGCGACCTCCGCGCTCTTCGCGGTCTTCATGTGCGGGCGCAGCGCGACGCCGTTCCGCCGCACCGCCGCGGACATGATCGCGAGATTGCGCTCGAGCTTGTCGCGGTCGAGGATGAGGCAGGGCGTCGGGAGATCGGCGAGGCGCATGGGGCGCTCAACTCACATCAGGAAGACGCCCTTGCCGGCGGTCTGCGCGTCGAAGACGCGATAGGCCTCAGCCGCCTGCTCGAGCTTCCAGCGATGGGTGAAGAGGCGATCGACAGCGATGCCGCGCTCCTCGACGAAGCGCGCGCAATCCGCCTGTCCCGTCACCGAGAAGGTCCAGGAACCGATGATGGTGAGCTGCTTCCTCAGCATGTCCGGGCTCACGTCGATCGTGACGTTGTCCCCCTCGCCGACGAAGCAGACCGTGCCCCAGGTGCGCGCGCTCCGGATCGCGGCGATGCGGCCCGCGGGCGTGCCGGAGGTGTCGAGGGTGAGATCGGCGCCGCGACCATGCGTCAGATCCTTGATCGCGCCCGCGGGATCGTAGGCGCGCGGGTCGAGCGCCGCCTCGGCGCCGAATTCGCGCGCGCGCAGGAGCCGCTCGGGGCTCGGATCGAGGGCGATGACTCGGGCGCCCATCGCGGCCGCGAGCTGCGTCGCGGAGAGCCCGACCGGCCCCTGCCCGATCACCGCGATCGTATCGCGGCCGGAGATGTTCATGCGCCGGAGCGCGCCATAGGCGGT
>Ga0335070_10009394_pt1 | contig 11462 bp, 8 predicted proteins | sample Lox_Sample_13_FD_206722 | JGI IMG/M metagenome (GOLD analysis project Ga0335070, IMG submission 206722) | Soil microbial communities from Loxahatchee National Wildlife Refuge, Florida, United States - Lox_Sample_1.3 | ecosystem: Environmental > Terrestrial > Soil > Wetlands | place: USA: Florida... | reverse complement strand
CGCCGTTTCCTCGAGTTCTGGTTCCCTAATCCGGCAACCGTGACCATCTATTCGTATTCCATCTGGCTCATTACGGCGTTGTCGTTTGCCGGCTTGTGGCTGATGATCCGGAGCCGGTTGCCGGCCACCGGATTCGTGGCGATCGTATTTCTGATCTATCCGGCGGTGTACTATCTTCTCCAGTCCAGCGTCCGCTACCGTTATCCGGTGCTCTGGCTTTCTTTGCTGCCGGCGGGATATGCTTTGCGCCGTCTGGTGGCGGCCGCCAAACAGCCTCTCAGTCGCGCGGCGGACTTGGACCGCATCAAGCCTTTGTGGCACGCTTTATATCAGCACGAGTTTTAACATCGGATGAAACACAAGATCCTGTTTCTGTTCGGCACCCGCCCCGAAGCCATCAAACTATGCCCCGTCCTGCTGCACATGCGCGGCCGCTCTTGCGATTTTGACGTAAGAGTCGCGGTAACCGCGCAGCATCGCGAGATGCTCGATCAGATTCTGGCGACCTTCGAGGTCACGCCGGATTACGATCTCAACCTCATGTTGCCCGGCCAAAGCCTGTTCCAGTCCACCACGCGCATCCTGGCGGGGCTAGAACCGATGTTTGCCGCTGAGACGCCGGACCTCGTACTCGTCCAAGGGGATACGACGACGACGCTCTGCGGTGCACTGGCCGCCTTTTACAAAAGGGTCCCGGTTGGCCATGTTGAAGCCGGACTGCGCACAGGCGATCTCCAGCAACCGTTTCCCGAAGAAATGAACCGCGTCGTTACCACGCGGCTTGCGGCGCTCCATTTCGCCGCCACCGAGGGCGCGGCGCGCAATCTGCGGGCCGAAGGCGTAGATCCCCGTCGTATCTTCGTGACCGGTAACTCTGGGATCGACGCCGTGCTGGCCGTCCGTGATGGTCTCGAGCAAGGCCGCTGGTCCAACTACCGCCGCGGCCCGTTCTGGTCCCGCATAGACGATTCCAAAAAGCTGATCGTCGTCACCGCCCACCGCCGCGAAAGCTTCGGTGAGGGATTCGAGAGAATCTGCGCCGCGCTGGCCCAACTGGCTGAGCGCGACGACATCCAGCTTGTCTACCCGGTTCATCCTAATCCCAACGTGCAGGATCCGGTAAACCGGTATCTGGCTTCAAAGCCGAACATCCTGCTGATCGATCCGCAGGAATATGTGCCGTTTGTTGACTTGCTGCGCTCCGCCTACATGCTGATCACCGATTCCGGCGGGATTCAAGAAGAAGCCCCCTCCCTGGGCAAGCCCGTCCTGGTGTTACGTGAGAAAACCGAGCGCCCGGAAGCAGTGGATGCCGGTACAGTCCGGCTCGTCGGCACTGACGTGCGGCGCATTCTGGAGCAGGCCAACAGGCTTCTGGATTGCACGGAGGCTTATCAGGAAATGTCGCGCGTTCACAACCCCTACGGCGATGGGCACGCTAGCCAACGCATTGCCGATTCCATCCTCTCCTTTTTCGCCGAAGTCGGCGGCACGGCTTCGCGCAACCTCGCCACGCCCACCCGCCCATGAACCTCCTCAGGTTCTGTTCTTCGTCGAAGGCTACACAGAAATTCCCTTCGTCACCGGGTTGAGTCAGCCCGCTGCGGCCTATCGCGGCGTAAGGCGCGGCCAGGCAATCTCCACGCCTTGGGCCTGAATCCACTCTTGAAATTCCGCGCGCAGTGTCTCTTGATTCCGAATCCACCGCGGATCGGTCTTGAGTTGGATGGCCCGCGCCGCGAGCAGGCCCGCGGATTCTCCGGTGTTCCACTCAACCGGATGCAGCCGGTAACAGCCATTTGTGATGTGTGTCACTCCCAGGTTCTTGGCGGCGGCGAGAAGATTTTCCACCCGGCGCGGAATGAGCGCGCCCATGGGGATCTCGAACGGAAGACTGCTGATGTCGATATAGTTGGCGCCGCCTGACGAGGGATGAAGATCGATGCGGTAGCTTCCTACGCCGACGGAATCCTCGAAGTGCGCGGCGGTGAGTTCGCCCAGCGGCTTGCCCGTCAGCTTGCCGCGCGCATCCGTGCCGACGTGCTGCTCCAGAACCGTGAACTCGGCGCGGATGCGGCGCGACTCGCGAATGTACGGATACATGGCCAGCCCGTCATCGGTTCCAGTAACGTCGCGCCTCAGCCGCAATCCGGACCACCCCAGGCCTCCATCGCCGCGCGGAGCCTCGGTCTGCATCCAGTAGAGCAGCGACAGGCTGAGTTGCCTGGCGCGCTCACGATGGCGCGCGGCCTCCGGCTCGCTGACATCGCAGATGTTGCCCAGCCAGTAATCGTTCTGCGGCCAGTTCACCAGGCAGATGTCGTTGGCGTACGCGCCGGGCGCGAAGTTGCGGCGGTCCGCAATACGGCGATAGAGCCACAAACCCCCGTCGGTGTGATGCAAATCGTACTCGGGGTCGAAGGGATGAGTGCGCGGCGCGAGTGTGATCGGATCAGTCACCGTCCAGCTCAGAAGTTTCCCGGGCCATGCCGGACGCAAGTTCGGCGCGTAGTTCCGCCAGAACTCGTACCCGGCGGGCTTCTCAATCCGGTGATCCTCCCCCGGCAGATAGTCCATGGCGAAACAGTAGGTGAACGCCTGGATGTCGGCGGGGTGCGCTTCGGCGGGCGCGTGCGGCTCACCCGTGTCCTTTGATGATTCTGCGCCAGTCACATAATCCACGCGCGCCAGCGGCAGCAGATCGCCCTGCTCGGTAGCGTCGAGAAAGTAACGTGCGGAAATTGTGTGTTCGTGTCCGGTTTCCAGATCGCGCAGCGTTACAGAGCGAATGCGATCGCCGGCGGTGTCGGCGGCAATGGGCTTGTGCCGCAGCAACACCACGACTCGCCCGCCGCTCACGAAGGGCGCCAGCATTTCCTCGAGCGCCGCGAGCGAAACCCGAGGCTCGTGTGCCAGGCGCGAAACGCGTCCGTTGCCCGGATTCAGCTCGCGAGTGCGCCGAGCCTCTTCCGTGAGCGGATAGTTCCGGCGGTAGTAGTCGCGGACGCGATCGCGGTATTCGCGATAGCTGCTCGTCGATCCAAACGATTCGATCCAGGGGTGCTCATCCGGCGGCACTGCTTGCGAGGTGAGCTGGCCGCCGATCCAGCTTGTCTCTTCGGTCAAGATCACGCGCACGCCGTTGCGCGCCGCTGCCAGCGCGGCGGCACACCCGCCGGTTCCGCCGCCGATCACGGCCACGTCGCAGGCCAACTCGCGGCTGAAAGCCAGCCTGGGCGCCAGCAACAGGCCGCCGGTTGTTTCGAGAAACCGCCGCCGCGTACTGCTCACCGTGAGGGCCTCCTTACCAGCGCGTGATAAACTGAAACCAGTTATCTTAATTCAGAGTCCTTCCCTCATATGAAATTGCAAAGTTTTGTGCTCGCTGTGTTTGCTGCGTCCGTAGCAGCCCAAACGCCGTCTGGCGCACCGTCAGCGCCGGCGCCGGAGACGGTGATTGCCACCCTCGACGGCAAGAAAGTCACCTACCGTGAGATCGAAACATATCTGCGCGGATTGACTCCGCAGATGCAGCAAAACGCCATGCGCAATCGTAAGGATTTCATCCGCCAATACGCGCTCATGTTGCGGCTGAATGAGATGGCAGAGAAAGCCAAGCTCGACCAAAAAAGCCCCTACAGCGAATACCTCGCGAATGCCCGCAGGCAGATTCTGACACAGGCTCAGATCAGCGAAGTGTACGACAACTATCCCCTTACGGTCGAACAGGAGAAGAAATACTACGACGAGAACAGCGCCCGCTTCGAACAAGTGAAGCTGAAGGTCATCTACATCTCTTTCAGCCCTCAGTCAACCGCCGCGGCGGCGAACGATAAGAAATCCTTGACAGCGGACGAAGCCAAAGCCAAGGCCGAGCGGCTGGTCAAAGAGATCAAAGCCGGAGCTGACTTTGTGAAGCTGGTCCGCGAGAATTCCGAAGACGAACCTTCGAAAGCGAAAGACGGTGATTTCGGCACATTCTCCCGTGCCGACCGTCTGCCCGACGCGGTCCGCCCGGTGGTATTTGCGCTGAAAGCCGGCGAAGTGAGCGAGCCCGTGCGGCAACCCAACGGTTTTTATATTTTTCGCGCGGAATCCGTATCCACGAAACCTTTTTCCGAAGTGGTGACCGAGATCGTCACCGAGTTGAAGAATGCCCATCTCCGGGAGTGGATGGAGTCCACTACCAAGAGCCTTGACATCAAATACGAAGACCAGCAATTCTTCGCCGATCCTGCCCCCGCAACCGCACAAGGTCCCAGCAAGTAGCCGGCGTCCAGCTCGCGCGGCGGCCGGTGCTCCTCCTGCCAGCCGTCTTGCGATATAGTAGACCGCAAAGAAAGGAGCGTCTGCTGTGGAACAAGATCGCCGAAAGTTCCTCGCTACCTCACTCACGTTTGCCGCCGCCCCCATGTTCGTCCCCCGTTCGGCTTGGGGCGCGAACAGCCGCCTGGCTTATGGGGTGATCGGCACCGGCGGCCGCGGCCGGTACCTCAGCCAGAATTTTCAGAAGCTCGGCGCCGAGTGCGTCGCGGTGTGCGATGTCTACGAGCCCTATCTGGAAAAAGCGCTGGCCGATTCCCCTGGAGCCAAGAAATACGTGGATTACCGGGAGCTGCTGCGGCAGGACGGAATCGACGCCGTGGTCATCGCCACGCCGGATCATCAGCACTATCCGTGCCTGCAGGCCGCGCTCGACGCCAAGAAAGACGTTTACCTCGAAAAGCCGATGTCGCACTCGCTGGAGGAGAGCGCGAAGATCGTCCAAGCCGTGCGGCGTACCAAACAGATCGTGCAGGTGGGTATGCAGCGCCGCAGCGCGGAACTTGTCATCAAAGGGAAGCAGCTCGTGGATGGCGGAATTCTGGGCAAGATCACGATGGTCAAGCCGCAGTGGAACTGGAACATCGCCAAGGAGCTGGACAACTCGCCGCTTCCCGGAAAGCTCGACTGGCAGCGTTTTCAGGGCGCAGCGCGCGATCATGAAATGGAACCGAAGCGTTTCCGCTATTGGCGCTACTTCTGGGATTATTCGGGCGGCAATATGACGGACCAGGGTACGCACTTGATGGACGTGGTGCAATGGTTCACCAACTCCGGTCCGCCGCGCTCGGCGATCTCCTACGGCCAGGTCGCTAAAATGATCGGGGCCGAAACTCCGGATGTGTTCTGCGCCGTGTTTGAATATCCCGATTTCATGGCGACGTGGACTCTTAATTACGCCAACTCATACGACAACGGCTGGTCCATCCAGTTCCAGGGCGATAAAGGCACCATGATCGTGGACGAAGACGGTTTCCGCATCTGGAAAGAGCCCTGGAAGGAAAATCGCGAGCCCATTGAAAAGCTCGAGGCCACGATTCCCATTGAGTCCCACATTCAGAACTTTCTCGATTGCGTGAAGTCGCGGAAGGAACCGAACGCGCCGGTGGAAGTGGGAGCCAGCGCCGTCGCCGGACCTCATCTGGCGAACCTCGCGTTTCACCAGCGCCGCCAGGTTTACCTGGGAGCCGACGGACGCGTTTCTTGAGCAGCAACAGCCGTAGTTAACCATCGATAGTACGGCGGGGTTCTGCCGCGTGGACTATTAACTCTAGTTGACTTGTCCGCGCCAACTGCCACGCCTAGAATACCTTTAGCAGTGCAGCCGCCCGCCTATTTCCGTCTTGTCCCTCGTGCCTATCCGGAGAGAGTTTCGCTGGTCATCCCGGTATATAACGAAGCGGAGGTGCTGCCTTTATTACGGCAGCAGCTCACCGCATTCGCGGACGGGATTCACTGCCAGGTCGAGCTGATTCTGATCAACGACGGGAGTACCGATCAAACCGCGGAACTCCTATTTGCCTGGGCCGATGAAGACGAACGCGTAACGGTACTGAATCTTGCCCGGAACTTCGGGCATCAGGCGGCGGTTACGGCGGGACTAGACCACGCGACTGGCGACGCCGTGGCGATCATGGATGCCGATCTTCAGGATCCCCCCGATGTGATCGCTGAGATGCTGGTACAGTATTGCCGCGGTTATGACGTGATCTATGGTAAGCGGATCGCGCGCAAGGGCGAGACGAGATTCAAGCGATTCACCGCCTGGGCGTTTTACCGCCTTATGCGGACGATGATCCATCGCGGTCTTCCGGAGGATGCCGGCGACTTCCGTCTGATTTCGCGCCGGTGTCTCAACGCCGTGACTTCCATGCGTGAAACGCATCGTTTTCTACGGGGCATGATCTCGTGGGTCGGATTTCCTCAAACTGCTGTTCCCTACACGCGGGAACCGCGAGCAGCCGGCGCAACGAAGTACCCTGTCTGGAAAATGCTGCGGTTCGCCTGGACCGCTGCGGTTTCGTTCTCACCGCTTCCGCTGAGGCTGAGCTTCGGGCTTGGAGTCGTGCTCGCCCTGCTCGGCGTGACTCAGGCCATTAACGCAGTGGTTCGCACGGCACTCGGGCTTTATACCGTGCCGGGCTGGACGTCGCTCATGGTGGTGGTCTGCTTGATCGGAAGCGCGATTTTGATCAGCATTGGCGTGCTTGGAGAGTACGTCGGTCGAATCTTCGAAGAGAGCAAGGGCCGGCCCATCTACGTCGTTGCCGAATGCGTCAACGCCAAGGCCAATACCTCGGGTGAGGCCCATTCCGAACCGGCCTCCATGGTTCGACTCTAAATGTCCCAAAGATTCGGGCCGAGCATCGAGATTCACGAAAAAGAATCGCATTTTCACGATGCCTGGGCGTCCGCGACAGACATTGCCGCGGTGGACGTGCATGCCGCGTTCGACGCTCCCACGGCGGTGGAGAATCAGTTTATTCTTCGACTGCTCGGGCCGCTCTCGGGGAAGCGCATTCTCGATGTCGGCGCCGGACTGGGCGAATCTTCCGTCTATTTCGCTCTACAGGGCGCCCAGGTCACCTGCACCGATCTGTCGCCTTCCATGGTGGACACGGCAGCCCGCCTGGCTCAGCGGCATAACGTCGAGATCGCCACGGTCGTTAGCGCCGGCGAGAGTCTTCAGGTGCCTGCGAATACATTCGATATCGCGTATATCGCCAACACCATCCATCACGTGACCAACAAGCCCGCGTTGTTCGGCCAGGTGCGGCGCGCGCTCAAACCTGGCGGCATGTTTGTATCGATAGATCCGCTAGCCTATAACCCGGTCATCGACGTGTACCGGCGCATGGCCACTGAGGTCCGGACGGAAGATGAAGCGCCTTTGACGTTCGCCGATGCGAAGGTGGCATCCAGCTATTTCGAAAATGTGGGGCATCGCGAGTTCTGGATTGCATCGCTCGCACTATTCCTCAAATACTTTGCCATCGACCGGGTTCATCCCAACCAGGACCGCTACTGGAAGCGCATTCTGCGTGAATCCCGCGAGAGTGTGCGCTGGTGGCTGCCGCTCTGTGCATTGGACAAATGCCTCACGCGGCTGCCGGTGGTACGCCGCCTGGCTTGGAACATGGTCATGTGGGGCCGCAAGCCACAGTGAGCCGGCGCAGGTACCTGCCTTACATTCTGTTGGGTGTCACTTCCGCCCTGTACCTCTACCCGTTCGTTCGCGTGTTGTGGCGCATCGGGGACGAAGGAACCCTGGTGTACGGCGCTCAACGCGTAGCGGAAGGCGCTGTCCCCTATCGCGACTTTTTTGAAGTCATGGGGCCGGGCAGTTTCTACTGGCTGGGGTTCTTTTTCAAAATGTTCGGAACGTCTTGGCTGGTGGCCCGCGTATTACTGCTGATCACCGCGGTAGCAACTACACTGATCGTCTATTGGCTGGCGCGACGCCTGGACTCGGCATTTGCGGCCTTACCTGCCGTGGTGACGCTCGTGCTCACGATCCCTCTATGGGCCGCGACGAATCATCACTGGGACAGCAACCTCTTCGCGCTCCTCGCCTTTGCGGCTTTCGTTTCGTGGCTGGATCGTTCGAGGAGGTGGCTGCTGATTGGGGCAGGCGTTCTGTCTGGCGTCACGACGCTCTTCATGCAGCAGAAGGGGCTGCTCTTGCTGCTTGCCCTTGTGCTGACGCTGTGGGCTCTGCGACGCGGGCAGCCGGATTTCCTGCCTGCCGTTGCACGGCTGGTGGCAGGCTATGCGAGCGTTGTTGCCGCAGAAGTGCTGGGCTTCTACCTGGCCGGCGCTTTGCCGGACTTCTTCTACGCCAACGTAATCTGGCCGATCTCCAACTACCGCAACGTCAATTCCGTTCCGTATGGTTTTGGCCTGCGCGACCTGTTCTGGAGTTCATGGGTCGACTCCCTGCTGCTCCTATTCCGGCCATCAGCAGCCCACCTCGTCGCCGACCTGTTTCTGCTGCCGTTTCTGGCGATTGTAGGTTTGCCCGTACTGCTGGTGGGACTTGCCTTCACGCGGCGCGCGGCGGCATTCAGTCCCGCTACTCTGCCGTATTGGATTGCCGGCTTTGCGCTGTGGTTTTCGGAAATTCACCGTAGCGACGTTAACCACCTGATTTATGGCTCGCCGGTGCTGCTGGTTCTTTGCGTCTATCTTTGCGGACAGCGGCAAAACAGGTTTTGGCGTTACGCTGTGCGCGCGCTGGCATTTTCGATCGTCCTATTCGCCGCGTTCGATATGCTGGTGGCGCAAGCCGCCCGCACCAAGGTGATCACGCGCCGGGGCACGGTTTACGTTCACGCCGAAGATGCAGCGCTGGATTTTCTGGATCAGCAGGTCAAAGCCAGGGAAGAAGTTTTTGTCTATCCTTACTACCCCATGTACTACTTTCTCTCCGACACGGCCAATCCAACGAAATTCAGCATTCTGATGTATCACATCAATACGGAAGCGCAGTTTCGAGAGGCCGTCGCCGCCCTGGAGCGGAGGAAAGTGAAATACGTCCTTTGGGACGGGCCGGTGGACGGGCCAAATCTGAAAAACTGGTTTCCTGCGTATCAGCAGCCGTCTCCGGACAAGCTGATTATCGAGCCGTACCTGACGGAGCACTACGATCTTTTAGGTTACAAGAACGGCTTCCGGCTGTTGCAACGCAAGGAAACCTCAGAATCAGCAAATCGGGAATTTCAACCGCGCGCGGCCGGCGCCGTCTCGCCTGTCAGGTTTTCAATGGGTTGGGGAGGGTTGTAATACAGGATGCGGTTGCAGCTTTCGCACTGCATCACGCGCTCACCGCGTTTGAGGTCCTGAAAGAATTGCAGCCGCAGCGCCATGTGACACTGCGCGCATCGGCCGTCAACGGCTTCCGCCACGGCGACGCCTCTGCGCATTTTGCGCACTCTCTCGTAGGAGTTGAGCACACCCGCTGAGATTTGCGACGAGATGGACTTGCGCTCGGCATGGAGCACGTCCAACTCAGCCTGATCTTTGGCCGTGCGCTCCCGGGCTTGTTGTTTCTCCGCTTCGACCTGCGCTTTCTCCTGTTTCAGCGCGCTTTCGGCAGCCTTGACGTTGCGCTCCAAAGGCTCGGACGCGCTCATCGATTCCAGAATCAGGTCTTCGGCGCGGCGGATTTCCTTTTCGCAGTATTCGATTTCGTGCTGAAAGGCGCGGTACTGATCGTTGGTCTTCGCTTCCAGCATCTGATCCTTGAGCTTGGAAATCTTCTGCTGCTGCACCTGGATATCGGATTCGAAGCGTTTCCGATCCTTCTGGTTGGCGGCAAGCGCCGCACGGTCCGCTTCCAGCTTGCGGTTGTGCGCCTCCAGCTTTTTCTCGATTTCAGCAATATGCTTGGGAAGCGAGGAAACTTCTTTTGTCAGTTCGGCGACCCGGTTATCAATATCTTGCAGCCGGATCGCCAACTTTAGATCAGGCAGCATCCTTATTCAGATCTTAACACGGATGAATCCAAGGCGACGCGCTAAAGGCACAATTAATGCGCGCCTGGCGGACTCGATCTCGGTCAAATGGAACAACTTCGCCGTTCCGTAAAACACCAGGAGGCCGAGGGGAACGGAAATGGCGAGGTCGGCAATCCGGGCCAGTCGCGACAGGCCGGCCCAATGCCCGATCCAGTGGCTGGAAAGCGCACAGACCGCCCCCATCAGCAGGGAAGCCGCACTGATCTTCAGGAAACTCCCGGTCAGGGCCCGGCCGTGGATTCCCCCGATTCTCCGCCGTATCACCTCAAACAGCACGATGGAGCTGAACAGCGCCACGATCGAAGTGGACAGAGCCAGTCCCGCATGCCCCAGGCCGGCCAGTTTCACCATCGTCGAAGCGGCGGCCGCATTGATCAGAATAGAAGCCAGGCTCACGAGCATGGGCGTGCGGGCGTCGTTGAGAGCGTACATGGCGGGCGCCAGCACCTTGATAGCGCCGTAGCCGGCTAACCCAATCGAATAACACGCCAATGCAAGCGCGGTCTGGTGCGTGTCGTAGGCGCGGAATCTTCCTCCTTGATAAACCGCAGCGATCATGCTGTCGCCCAGCACGGCCAGACCGATCGAGGAAGGGATGGTGAGGAAGAAGATCATGCCGACTGACTTTGCCAGCGTGCTGCGAAATTCCTTCATGTCGCCGACAGCGGCGCTGCGCGAGATCGAGGGCAAAGTGGCCGAGGCAATCGCCACGCCAAAAAGTCCCAACGGCAGTTGCATGAAGCGGAAGGCGTAGCCCAACCAGCTTACCGGCCCGTTGATGACATGGCCCGCGGCGTCGGTGATGCTGGAAGCGAAGTTGGTGTTCACCATCACGTTCACCTGAACCGACGCGTTGCCGACTATGGCGGGACCCATCAGTTGCATGATGTTGCGCAAGCCGGGGTGGGAGAGGTTCACGCGCGGCCGGAACGAGAAACCCGAGCGATTCAAACTCGGAACTTGCCACAACAACTGCCACGCGCCCCCGATAACCACTCCGTATGCCATCCCCTCAATGGCGCTAAAGCCAAGCCGCGGGCCCACCAGAAATCCCAAAACCAGGCCGAAGCCGAGCGAGCCGATGTTGAAGAAGGTGGACGAGAGCGCCGGCACGCCAAACTGATTACACGCGTTCAGCACTCCCATGGCCTGCGCGGCCAGAGCCACCAGCAACAGAAAAGGAAACATCACGCGCGTGAGTTTGACGGACAGCGGAAACTTTCCGGGGACATCAGCAAATCCGGGTGCAAGCAGGTTGACCAACTGCGGGCTGAAGATTATCCCCAGCACACACATGGATCCAACCACAACGATAAGCGCCGTGGCTACGAGATCGGAAAGTTCGGCGGCTTCGCGCCTCCCCTTGGTCGTCAGGTACCGGGTGAAGATGGGAACGAAAGCGGAGGAAAGCGCGCCCTCGGCGAACAAATCGCGCGTGAGGTTCGGGATGCGGAAACCGAGCAGAAACGCATCGTAGATCTCCCCGGCCCCGAACAGGCGCGCCATGGCAATCTCGCGAATCAGCCCCGTGATGCGGCTCAAAAAGATGGCCGCCGAAACCACGCCCGCCGAGCGCACCACACTTTCGTGTTTCGATTCCGCGGATTTGGAGGCGGGTTCCAC
>Ga0335070_10009393_pt1 | contig 11463 bp, 9 predicted proteins | sample Lox_Sample_13_FD_206722 | JGI IMG/M metagenome (GOLD analysis project Ga0335070, IMG submission 206722) | Soil microbial communities from Loxahatchee National Wildlife Refuge, Florida, United States - Lox_Sample_1.3 | ecosystem: Environmental > Terrestrial > Soil > Wetlands | place: USA: Florida... | reverse complement strand
ACGTCCTGGCGGGAGCGAGGACCCGAAACACTCCATTGCTCGCCGGAAACATGGTCGCGGCGACGAAAGTCGCAATCATGAGGGCGGCCGAACGTCAGCGTAGGTAAAGTTATGCGTATCAGGCTCCGACTAATGATATTAAGCGCACTTCTACATCTGATCGTTCCGTTGGCATGCGACGAAATGCGGAAGCCGAAGCGCGATTTCAATCGCCCATGTCCATTCCCGGCAAAGAGTTGACGGTAAGCGAGTTTGGCCGACGAAATGCTTTTGCAGACACGTGACGTTTCTGGCCTAGTCCGCATGGCAGTTCACGGATAGGGAGAGCAATGCTGATTGAAAGGGGACCAATGTGCTGTGGCTACTAATATTGACCATCACTCGGACCTAGTTCTTTGTAAAGCATACCCGGCCTTTCCTGGGCCACGGTTGCGAATTGATTCGCGGCTTGCAGCATTGCCGGCGGAAGGCAAAGAACTGCGTCCCGTTCCTTCGAGCCCTCAAGCGATGCAAGCCGGTGATATATTTCACGACAGTCTAATTGAATCGGGCGGGAAGTTACGGCCGCGAAATCCCTGGGCGGCAGTTGGATCGCTGGCCTTCCAGTTATTCCTCCTACTATTGTTAGTTGTCATTCCGTTGTTTCATGCGGTTACGCTGCCCGAAAGAAAAGTGCTAACAATGTTATATGTACCGCCGGCCGAAGCTCCCAATGCCCCGAGGCTTCGAGCGCCAACGCCCACGTATACCTCAACAAGCATCGACATTCCCGCCCCAATTCGTGAGACGCAAGACGCGCCACTGCCTCCCCCCGGCACAACCGGCGGAATACTTGGGGGAGTTCCCGGTGGAGTGATCGGCGGCGTTCCAGGCGGAGTGTCTAGCGAAATGCTGAATAGCGCGCCAAGCGTTCCAGCCCTTGCGAAATCGCCTGGGCCAGCGCCGGTTAAGAGAATGCGTGTCGCCGCCCGAGTAGCGGAGGCGAACCTCATCCACGACGTTGCGCCACAGTACCCGCCGGAGGCCGGTCGGGCGCGGATTGAAGGGACAGTAGTGCTGATGGCCGTGATCGGCAAGGATGGCAGCGTGAAGGACGTGCAAGTCGAGAGCGGCTTACCACTGCTCGCGCAAGCCGCTGTCGATGCGGTCAAGCAATGGCGTTACAGGCCGTACCTGTTGGGTGGAGAACCGGTCGAAGTTGACTCCCGGATCACAATTAATTTCACACTGTCCAGAGGCTAGCAATGTCGTCGATACACAACAACAAACCTACGAAAGCTGACGGGCAACTGGGAGGGTTCCCAAAAGTAACGCATGTGTTGCTACTGACTTTTCTGGCTGCTGGATTGCTCCTTGTCGTACCCGCGTCCGCGCAGTCTACTGAAGCGGCAAATACAAGAACAGGAAGCGCTCTAGGCACGGTGGTCGATATCAGCGACGATCCGGTTCCGGATGCCACCGTAGTCCTTCAAGGGCCGGCCGGCGATCGCCTCACCGTTGTGACGAAGGACGACGGATCCTTTGCATTCCACGATGTCACGGCGGGAATTGCCTATCAGGTCACTGTCACTGCTGAAGGATTTGCAGAGTGGAGCTCGTCGGTTACAGTCGAACCCGAGCAAGAGAAAACCATAACCGGCGTGAAACTTCGCATTTTGGCTGTGCAGCGGGCTGTTACTGTGAGTTATTCCGAGAACGAAGTTGCCGCCCAAGAGTTAAGAGCCGAAGAACAGCAGCGAATATTCCGCTTCATACCCAATATGTATGTGACCTACGAACCGCACCCCGAGCCTCTTACCACGAAGATGAAGTTCGAGCTCGCGTACAAAAGTCTCACCAGTCCGGTTCTCTTTGCCCGCGCGGCTGGGTGGGCTGGTGTCCAGCAGGCCGCTGACACGCCTGATTACCGGCAAGGTGCGAAAGGATATGGCAAGCGGTTGGGTGCTGACCTCGCAGGCGGCACCACCGAAGGCTTGTTCGGCAACGCTATTCTGCCATCTCTCCTGCATCAGGACCCTCGCTATTTTTATCAGGGCAGCGGCACAAAGAAATCCCGGGCCCTCCACGCCATCTTGGCTCCATTTATCTGTAAGGGAGACAATGGAGCATGGCAGCCGAATTATTCTCAGTGGGGTGGCAGTTTGATCTCATCTTCCATTTCCATGGCTTACTACCCACAATCAAATCGCAATGCTGGGCATGTATTCGGAAGCTTTGGCGTCGGCATGGCTTTGCATGTTGCCGGCAGTCTGGCCCAAGAGTTTATCCTGGGCAAAGTCACAAGCAAGGGTAATTACTAATCTCGCCCGCTCGCAAGCTGGAAAGAGGGAATTGACGGAACTTCCCAGATACGATTCATAAGCCCATTGCTGAATGTTTTCGCGAATTTGATATAAGACAACATCTCCTTCCCAAATTATGGAGCCCTGTTTAAGTCAGTGGGAACGCAGTTTCGGGGTAAGTGTGAATTCGATTCTTAACTCTCAGGAGCTGCCGGCAATGTGCCGATGCCAATTCCTCCGCCACCGTGATGTCGCGCTCCCACGATCCGGCTCGCAAATCCGATGTGGATGGAGCTGAAACTCGTGGGCGATGTCAAGTGTATGGTTGGCGGCCAGGTGTCAAAAATGTTGACTTGTGCCAAACAATTGGCGAAGTTGCCCGGTCATCACTCTCACACGAGCGCAGTTCTTGGTGGCAACTCACCTGCTTACTCCTTGCTTAGACATAGCAACCAAGCGGTAGCGACAGGGAGACAGCGGGGAGGTTATGGTCGCCAAGTGCAGCAATCCGTCGTGTTCGACTTCGTTTCACTATCTCCAGGAAGGCCGTCTCTTTCGCCTAGAGAGTGATCCTGCAGCCAAATTCATTCGTGTCGAGTACTTCTGGCTTTGTCAAAAGTGTTCCTGTGCGATGACGCTACGCCTGGGAGAAGACGGAACAGTGATTGCGGTTCCGCTTCCGGAGCCAGTTTCTGGTGTCCCCGACGATATTGCTCCCAGATCGACAGATCGAGGGAGGGGCCTATTGCTCCGTTGCATCGGCCGTCTTATCCCCGACCTCGGAGCGGCTGCAGGAACGCTTTCAAAAGGGGGGCACCATGCGTGATGACTGGGACGAACTCAGTGCGGAAGTCGCGGCGGGAGCCATTTGCCCAATGCCCGGCTGTGGTGCGATCGGGATTGCCTTCCGACCGAAGTACTCGGCAAGAAACGGTCATGTGGGGTCGTGGGAGTTCACGTGCCCGCGGTGCCAGATCGACTTCATGGCCCCTGAACAGCAGTTCGTGTTTCAGTCGGTGCCGAAGGAGTGGCTTCTGGCGGGAATTCAAGCCGCTTAGGCTAGGCGGTGCACCATGGATGCTTATCTCGATCTGTAGGAGGCCCCCGGCCGTGAGAGTGAGAAGGGTCATAACATGAACAGTTACGGACAGAGCGCACGGTTTGCACGGCCTCGAATGGACCGACAGATTCTCGTTTCTCTGTTGTCGTTGGCTTTGATATTAGCGACTTGGCCCCAGACCCTGCTCGCTTCTCAGGATGCCGGAGCTCCGGCACAGACGGCACAAACGCCGACGCCACGCGTACAACAGACTCCCGAACAACTGCAGCAGCTAGTGGCGCCGATTGCGTTGTATCCGGATTCATTGGTGGCGCAAATTCTGGCGGCATCCACATTTCCAGAGCAAGTCGTCGAAGCTGACCGATGGTTGGAGGGGCATCCTGATTTGAAGGGCGACGCTTTGGGTAAAGCCGTAGACCCGCAACCCTGGGACCCGAGCGTTAAGGCGCTTACTGCACTCCCATCCGTCCTTGGAAATATGGACAAGAACCTCTCCTGGACTTCGTCTTTAGGCGACGCCTACTACAACCAGGAACAGGATGTGATGGATGCGGTGCAGGTAATGCGGGGGCGGGCGCAAGAATCCGGCAATCTCAAAACCACAGCGCAACAAACCGTAACGACCCAGGGCTCGACGATCATCGTAGAGCCCGCGGCTCCCGACGTCGTTTACGTTCCCGCCTACGATCCGTGGATGGTTTACGGTGATCCGATCGTAGCTTGGCCGGGATGGTACCCGTATCCCGGAATCTGGTACGACGGCCCGTATCTGTGGTTCGGCGGGGTCGGCTTCGGAATTGGTTGGTTCGGCGGTTGGGGATGGGGTTGGGGGCATTGGGGATGCGATTGGCATGACCATCACGTAATCCACGACCACCAGCGCTATTACTCCCGGAGTAACACGTTTTACAACCGGAATAGCTTTTACCGGGATCGAGACGAGCGGGGCAGAGTTAGCGGCGGGCGTGCCGAAGTTCACGACGATCATGGCGGGGCGCGCGACCGCGCCGGGTCAGGGGCCATGCCCTCGAACGGCAACATGGCCGGGCGTGGCGAATTTGAAAACCGGTCTGGCGCAACGGCCAGGCCGTTTAACGGTGACCCGCTAGCGGCTCGCGGATATGCCGACCCTCATGGGCAGAGCGGGGTCCGCTCGGGCGCCTTTAGCGGCTACGACCATGGTGGACAAGAACGAAGCTTTTCGCAACGCGGCGGCGCCAGCTTCGGTGGAGGCGGGTTTCACGGCGGTGGAGGCGGATCTCATGGCGGTGGCGGACGCCGCTGATCGAAGTCCCGTTGGCGGTATTGGTAGCCGGATGCTTAGTACATGGAGAGAAGTCATATGCAGCGAACGAAGTTAAAGTTCGAAAGTTGTACCCGAGCGCATCCTCTGAAATCATTCGTAGCCGCTATTTTCTCGATGGCCTGTTTTGCGACCCTTTGCACGGCACAGCAAGCCGGCCAGAAAACATTTTCATCGGCGGAAGATGCCAGCAGCGCTCTGGTCGCGGCGGTCCAGAACAACGACGAAAAGGCGATGATCGAGATCCTGGGGCCCGAGGGAAAACAAGTCATCTCGTCCGGAGACGACACCGAGGACGCCAATGCGCGCGCTAGTTTCGTCCAAGAGTATCAGGAAATGCACCGCCTGGTCGTGGAACCGGATGGAACCACTGTTTTGTATATCGGTGCGAAGAATTGGCCCACGCCCATACCGTTGGTCAGCAAGGGCAGCCTGTGGTACTTCGATACCGAAGAGGGTAAGAGAGAAATTCTGTACAGGCGCATCGGCCGCAATGAAATATCGACGATTCGTGTTTGCCAGGAACTGGTGGCGGCGCAAAAGGAGTTCAGCGCTACGCAGCACAACGGGTACGCCCAGAAAATCCTGAGTGATAAAGGGCAGCACAATGGCCTCTATTGGAGGGCCGCCGCACTCGAACCCCAGAGTCCCATCGGGCCCTTGGTGGCAGCGGCCGTGGCTGAGGGCTATGCCAGAAAAGCAAACGGCGCTCCCACTCCTTACCGCGGGTATTATTACCGCGTGCTGACGCGTCAGGGGAAGAATGGCCCAGGCGGCGCAAAGAACTACATCCTAAATGGCAAGATGACTGAGGGCTTCGCTTTCCTCGCCTATCCGGCGGATTACCAGTCGTCGGGTGTTATGACCTTCATCGTGAATCAGGACGGCGTCGTCTATCAGAAGGATCTCGGCAAGAAGACTGGCGTTCTTGCCAAAGCCATGAAGGAATACAACCCCGATTCCAGTTGGCAAAAGGCTGAAGAGCAGCAAGCCACGATGGCTGCTCGACCGAACCCACGGTAGAACGATCCGGTCGTTTACGGTCGGCTCATCAAGAAGGCTCGCAGGTCTTCGGCGAGGCTGAGATTCCCTAGTCGCCCGCGAAAGGAAGCTTGACCAGTCTCAGAACGTTTTCCCTTGATCCTCTACTGCAGGACCCGGACATTCCCCGTCAGCTACCCGTGAACAGGTGTCGAATCATGCAGATCTATGGTCCGTCCGGTTGAGTAAGACTCGGTGATGGCTTCGAGTATCTGCAGCGCGTGCCATGCTTCCTGCAGAGTAGTTCCGACACTGGCTTGGCCCTTGAGCAATGCGATGAAGTCTTCGATTTTCTTTCCGTACAGATTGACGGGCTCAAATGTGCGGGTGACTGTCTCAGCAAGCGAGATGATTTCCATTCTCGTGAATGATTGTTCGGACAGGGCGTGGGGAATGTGGATTGTACCGGCTTCGAAATCAAGCGTCAGGCTATTGAGGGGGCATCGGGTGGACTGGGACGCGCTCAGTTCGACGAGTGTCTCCCCGCAAAGGACGAGCGCTCCGACATTGTCGACGGTCGTGCGAAGTCGTGACTGCTGGCCGATGGCGGTTACCGTTGTCGGGCAGGGCAAGAGGTGCAGCATCAGATCGACAGCGTGAACTCCGGCATCGTAGAAGGCGTTTGGCCCTCCCGTTGAAGGGTCAAGTTTCCAGCTCGCATTCTGAGAATTCTCGTTAAGCCAAAAGCCCCACTGCATGGCAACACGCAGAAGTTTGCCGGATTTGGTACCTGCAATGATCTCGCGGAGTGCGGTTACTCCAGGCTGATGTCGGAGGTGGTGCGCAACTCGAAGAGGGATCTGACGTGGCGCCAGGATCGATTGGATAATTGTCGCCTTCGAAGTAGATAAGCACAGAGGTTTCTCACATAGGATCGGAATATCCCTCTCGGCACATAGCCGGATGTGTTCCTGATGCAGGCCAGGAGGAGACCCAATAAAAACAAAGTCAGGCTTGGTCTCATCGAGCATTCTCTCGGCGTCAACAAAGTAGCGCGGAATTCCATTCTGATTCGCGAGTGCCGCCAGTCTGTCCGGATCGCGTCCATGAATTGCTGCGATCGTGCACAGGTTTCGCTCGCGCACGGCGGGGATCACCCGCTTTCGGGCGGTGCCGGTCGCTGCGATGACTGCCATTCGCACATCGTTCATATACGCATTATCGATCCACGGCGATCGAAGCCGATCTGGGGTTCACTGTTTCTCGCTGTCTCGACCCAATCTGTTCGATTGCTCCGCCGATTTTTCGACTGTGAGCGCCGGCGTCCAGACCGGCTAGTCCTGGGTCCTCCAGCTCCACGAGCCGGGTCACAATGGCAAACAGGAAGCTGGCGGAGAACCCGCACATCAGCACACCAGTAACGCTCTCCACCGGGCCTGCTATTCGCCACAATTTGTGGAGAAACAGATCTCCCGCGCCGACCGTGGAATAATTGGCCGCCGAAAAATAGAAAGCTGCTTCCCAAGACGCAAAGAATCGCCAGCGATAAAACGATGCCCACAACAGAATCTCCAACATGTGCAAACAGACAAGCAAAGTTGTGAATCGCACAACGAGCAGAATGGAGCGGAAAAGGCCGAGCTGGCGAATGCCGTTGGGGAACTGAGCCTTTAGCCACTGGATGAGAACGGCCATACCCACGCTCTGCAATATCAGCGTCAGCATAACGAGAATGATCGTTACAAAGCCTTGGTGTATGAAAGTCATAGGGTACAGTTCACCCGCATCAAAGCGCGGGTTCATCTATTCAGGTGTCCGGCCCATGGCATGGACGATCTCGTCGTTGGCCTGGGTGTAATCCAGCTGTGACTGCAGAAGCAGCGTCTGGGCGTCGAGTTCCTGCGCAGTTCCCAAATCGGCCTGGGAACTGAGAGCCTCTCCCCGCACCAGTCGCTGATGCAGAACTCGACTGGATTCGGTGCGCAAGGCCAAGAGTTCCTCGGATACCTTCCGCATTTGTTCGGTCCTCTCCAGCTTGTTGTATGCGGTCTGCACTGCCAGTTCGACCTCATCACTAAGCCGGGCAAGATTTTCTTTCGCCTGGGCCAGCTGAGACTCGCGCTCGCGAAGGACCGCACGCTTGCGCCCCGAGTCGAAGATGTCGTAGCTGAAATGAATGCCGAAACTGCCGAAATTGCGCGCCAGAAATGGAACGTTGTTCTGGTAGCTGTAGCGAGCGAAGGCATCCACGTCCGGCACGTAGATGTCTGTCTTTGCCAGGCGAACACCGGCCTTTGCTTTCTCTACTTCGTTGCGCGCTTGGGTGATCTCGGGATGCGATGCGAGCGCCTCAGCCACACACGCTTCGCGCGCGCAGGCCGGATCCGCTTCCGCAGTGTTGGGATCGAGAGCCAGCGCGGTTGTGAGTGGAAGTCCTATGGCGTCGTTGAGCTGTAGCTTAAGGTCGGAGAGCTGTAAGTCGGTAGTGAGCAGCTCCTGTTTTGCTTCCAGGAGTTGCGCGCGGCTTTCGATCAGATTCTCTTCCAATGTGCTGCCGTATTTCACCTGCTGGACGCGTTCGCCTTGCAGGTCTTCCGACGCTTTGATTCTGGCTTCGGTCGCGGCACGGTGAATCTGGGCGATCAAAACCCTGTAGTAGAGCTGATGAACTTTTAGAGCGACATCGTTCTGTGTTTGTTTCGCTCTCTGTCGCGAGGACCGCAGTTCCGCTTGCGCCATGTCATTCATGGGCCGGATCTTTAGCAGGGTCGTCAGAGGTTGTGTCAGCTGGGTGCCACTGGTCGTCAGGTCACGCCCACCCTGATTGATGGTCGCCGTTACGGAGGGAATAGGGTTGCCTCCGACTTCGCCGAGACTACCCGCCTTGATTTGTATCAGCTGCGTGTCGGTCAGGTGTATGAAGGTGCTGTCATTTCGAATGGTGGGAAAATACTCGCTTTTTGCTGCCTCCTTGGCGTGCTGCTTCTCCTCGACTTTGTATTCGGCGATATGGACGTTGTGGTTGTGTTGCAGCGCCAACTGCACGGCCTCATGTAAGGTAATGTGGCGAGCGGCCGCAGGATCGCCTGGCTCTCCCGCAAAGGCGATGGCTGCGGAGAACATCAGTGTGATTAGCAACAGCGGTAATTTCCCTTTCATGAACGCGTCTCCTTGACTGGCTGCAACATGCTGAGGTCGCCATAGTTCAATGGTGACTTACGCAGTAGGGCGACGAAAAGAAGTGCGATGGCGCAAGTCCACGCGACCAACAGGAACCCGTCAATGAGGCTCAGGGAATAGGCTTGCAGACGCAGCCGGGCGCCGATTAGACCTGCAGCACGGGCGCCCGCCGCGGCCATGCCGGACGATTTTGCATAGACGCCCGCAGCCATGCCGTTAAGATGTCCGTCCGTAATCCAGCTGCCCGAGGTCACGTGCAGCCCCAGCAGGTTTGAGTGCAGCTTCTCGCGTTCGTCGAGGAAGTGGGCCATGTAGATGGCACCCGCGGTTCCACCGAACAAGCGAATCGTATGGAAGAACGCGGAGAAGGTCAGAATCCACGGAGGTTTGGCCAATCCGCCCGTGAACATTCCCTGCAAGATAATGCAGCCGACCAGCCCTATCAGAGAAACCGATTGTCCAACGCCCGTGAGCAGCTCGGTGCGATAGTAGTTCGCCGCCGACCAGGCGGTCGTGTACTCAGAGTTCAAGTAGACGGCGAAGGCCGTGCAGGTTAGGCCCGCGGCCAGCAGCAGACGCGGGTCCAGCCGTCGAAGCATCAGGAGCCCGGCGGTTAACGCAATCAGCAAGAGAGGCGCAGCGCTCCAGATGATAGCCGGCCCGATCTGGTAGGCTTCGAAGCCGTGAATGGCCAGCGACTGCGGAATCAGGATGATGGTGCCTGTGAGCGTAAATCGAAACCAGAAAAGCAAACTTCCCAGCAGGACCGTGTTCCATCGCCAGAGATAAGGCAGCGCCACCAAAGCGTTGGGACCCCGTAGTCGCCGTATGAGTGCACATAGTGTGAGGAACGCACCGGACCAAAACAAGCCGTTGAATACGCCGGAACGCCACCAGTCCAGCCTCTGGCCTTGCTGGAGGGCGATAAACATCAGGGCCAATCCGGTGCTCAGGTATAGGAATCCGACGAAGCTGGGCGCGGGACCGCCCTTCTGTCGAGCAGGGGCTTTCGGTATCCCGAAATAGATACAGATCAGCATCACCGGCGCGATCAGGGCCGAATTCCAGAACATCCAGTGCCAGGAAAGATGTTCGCGGTACCAGCCATAGAGGGACGGCGCAATATTGACAGAGCCATCGATGAACGTTGCATAGAACGCCATCGTGATCGGGAGAAATCGCAGAGGGCTAATACGAAGCGCAAAAGTCAGGGTGAGCGGATAAAAGGTGCCTGAAGTCAGCCCGGCGACAATCAGTGCCGCGACCACAAGACTATAATTGTGTATGAGCGGCAGAAAGGCGCAGGTCACGGTGAATAGTCCAGCCGCAAACAGAAGGACGCGCCTTGGTCCGAGCAAACCCCCGAGATAGACGCTAAAGGGCCCGATAAACATGAGGGCCGCGTTATAGGCGCTGTCGAGCCATGCACCCTGGTCGTAACTAATGCCGACGTGGCCCTTCAGATCTGCCATCCCGAGCGAAAGCATGCGACCGGTGAGCGTGACGAGGCCAGCTCCGATGAGGACCCCGAGAATCCCTAACACAGGCCGGGTGGAAAGCTCAGAGGGAATCGCCACCGCGGTGGCACGCGCAATCTCCACGGGTGTAAGAGGGCGAGCTGTGATCGTTGCGGCAGCCATAATGCTCCGGTTATCGCCTCGTGCGGACTGTGGTAATTACAGACAGACCCGGTCGCAAAGTAGTCGCAATGCCCTCATCGTCAAACGCGATCTTCACCGGGATTCTTTGCACGACTTTCGTGTAATTGCCGGTCGCATTGTCGGGCGGCAACAACGCAAACTGCGATCCGCTTGCCGGCGCAATTTCGATAATTTTGCCGTTGAAAACTCTTCCGGGATATTGGTCGATGCGGATCTCTGCGGGATCGCCAACTTTGACATTGGTTAACTGGGTTTCGCGGTAATTGGCCTGCACCCATTTCGTCTTGTCAACGAAAGGAATCACCTGGGTTCCCGGTGAGACCAGCTGTCCGGGGCGAACCTGCCGCTCCCCAACTGTGCCGTCTCCAGGCGCATAGATTTTCGTGTAGCCCAGGTTCACTTGCGAAACAGTCAGGGCAGCTTCTCTGCCTTGCAGATCGGCGATGAGCTGGAGTTCCTGGGAATTCACAACATCGAGTCCGCGCCGCTCGGCATCGACTGCCGATTGATTGCTGGTAAGCATCGCCTTGGCTTGCTCGAGCGACGCTTGGCGGCTGACCAGTTGGGCACGTGCTCGTTCGTCGTCGGCCACCACTTGTTCGACCTTTTGGCGTGTAGTGGAGTTGGTCTCGATGAGAGCCTCCTGTCGGTGACGCTCCGGAACAGTGCGGTCCAAGTCGGCCTGAGCAGCTGCAATTCCCGCTTGCGCCGCCGAAATCTCCGCTTGTGCCTGGGACACTCCCGCGAGAGCGCGGTCGATCTTGGCTTGCTGCAGTTGTTTCTGGCGCCGATTATTCTCGATCGCAGCTTTTGCGGCAGCGACAGCGGCACTCGCCTGCGAGACCTGCGCCCGGTAATCGTCATCGTCTAGCTGAACCAGGAGGTCCCCCCGGTGCACGGCTTGGAAGTCTGAGACCTTTACTTCGCGAACGATGCCAGCAACCTTGGTGCTCAGCGGAGTGAGATCGCCTCGAACGTAGGCATCGTCTGTGACCT
>Ga0335070_10009392_pt1 | contig 11464 bp, 8 predicted proteins | sample Lox_Sample_13_FD_206722 | JGI IMG/M metagenome (GOLD analysis project Ga0335070, IMG submission 206722) | Soil microbial communities from Loxahatchee National Wildlife Refuge, Florida, United States - Lox_Sample_1.3 | ecosystem: Environmental > Terrestrial > Soil > Wetlands | place: USA: Florida... | reverse complement strand
GGGCTGCGATCGGGGCCGCAATACTCGAAGTTCCTGCCCGGCGCGGTCGCGGCCGAGCTCGCGCCGGCACTCTACACCACGAAGCCCCGCTCCGGCGTGCCCGCCGCGGTGCGGCCGGCCGCGGGCCTGATCGGCATCACCGCGGAGCAGGCGATGGCCAAGGGCCTGATGTTCGCCGGCAACCCGGACAGCGTGTACCGGCAGATCCGGGAGTACCGCGAGCGGGTCGGGCCGTTCGAGCATCTCGTGCTGGCGAGCCGCTCGGGCTTCATGACCCACCGCGAGGCGACCAAGGGCCTGCGGCTCTTCGCGAAGGAAGTGCTGCCGCGCCTGCGCGAGCTGTAGCCGGGCCCTGTCAGTGGTCCCTTTACCTCGTGCTGCCCCTCAGGCAGGATAGGCGGGCATGAAAGCGGCGCCGTTCGAGTACCACCGCCCGACCTCTCTCGCCGAGACATTCGATCTGCTCGATCGGTACGGAGACGACGGGCGGATCCTGGCCGGTGGACAGAGCCTGGTGCCTGCGCTCAACATGCGCCTCGCGACACCGCGCGCGGTCATCGACATCAACCGCCTGCCTGGCCTCGACACCATCCGGGTGACCCGCGAGGGGCTGGTCATCGGCGCGCTGACGCGGCAGGAGGCGCTCGAGCGCTCCCCGCTGCCGCGCGAGCACGCGCCGCTGCTGGCGGCGGCGACGCCCCACGTGGGCCACGCCGCGATCCGGGCGCGCGGTACGGTCGGCGGCAGCCTCGCCCTGGCCGATCCCGCCGCCGAGCTCCCGGCGTGCGCGGTGGCGCTCGAGGCGACCATCGAGATCACCAGTCGTCGCGCGCGACGGCTGGTCGCGGCGGCCGATTTCTTCCGCGGCATCTACACGACCGCGCTCGGGCCCGGCGAGGTCGTCACCGCGCTGGTGGTGCCGCCCGTCGCGCCGGGGTGGCGCTCCGGGTTCGAGGAGCTGGCGCGCCGCCACGGCGACTTCGCGCTCGCCGGCCTCGCCGCGCGGGTCCGCGTCGAGCGCGAGGCCATCGGCGAGGCGTGGCTCGTCTTCTTCGGCGTCGGCACGCGGCCCGTCCGCGCCCGGGCCGCCGAGGTCGCGCTTCTCGGCCGTCGCGCCGACGCCGACGCGCTGGCTGCGGCCGGGCGCGCGCTGAACGGTGATCTCGACCCGCCCGGCGACATCCACGGCTCGCCGGTCCTGCGCCGGCATCTCGCCCGCGTGCTGCTCTCTCGCGTCGTGACCCGGCTGATGGAGGACCGATCCTGAACATCGCCCTGACCGTCAACGGCGCCCCGGTCTCCCGGGAAGTCGAACCACGCCAGACCCTGGTGGACTTCCTCCGCTACGAGCTCCAGCTGACGGGCTCGCACATCGGCTGCGAGCACGGCGTGTGCGGCGCCTGCACGGTTCGGGTGGACGGCACGCCGATCCGCGGCTGCCTCATGCTCGCCGCCCAGGCCGACGGATGCCGGGTCGAGACCATCGAGGGACTGTCCGCGAGCGGCGCCATCGCCGATCTGCAGCAGGCGTTCCGCATGGAGAACGCGCTCCAATGCGGGTTCTGCACGGCGGGGATGCTGCTCACCGCGCACGGGCTCCTCGAGCGCGAGCCGCAACCGGACCCGGTGACCATCCGGGAGGCCCTGGGCGGCAACTACTGCCGCTGCACCGGCTACCACGCCATCGTCCAGGCCATCCTGCGCGCGGCGGCTCGCCGCCGGGGTGCTCCGGCCGCGCCGGCGGCGGTCGAAGACGGCGGGTACATCGGCCGCTCGGTGGTGCGGCCCCAGACCGCGCGGCTCGTCGCCGGGCGCGGGACGTACACCGATGACGTGGCGGTGCCGAGGCTCCTGCACGCGGCCTTCGTCCGCTCGCCCCATGCCCACGCGCGCATCGCGGGCATCGAGACGACGGAAGCGACCGCGCTGCCCGGAGTGGTCGCGGTGGTGACCGGGCGCGAGCTGGCCGGGCGCTGCGAGCCGTGGGTGGGCGTGCTGAAGAACTACGCGGGTATGAAGTCCGCGCCCCAGTATCCGCTCGCGGTGGAGAAGGCGGTGTGGCAGGGCGAGCCCGTCGTCGCGGTGGTGGCCGAGTCGCGCGCGCTCGCGGAGGACGGCTGCGCGCGCGTGCGGGTGACGTGGGAGCCGCTGCCCCCGGTGGTGGACGCCGAGGCCGCGCTCGCGCCCGGGGCAACCGTCATCCACCCGGAGCTGGGCGACAACCTGGTGCTGGAGACCAGGGTCAAGTCCGGTGACGTGGACGCGGCCTTCAAGAGGGCGGACGCGGTCTACCGCGAGACCTTCGACACCGGCCGACACACGGTGGTCAGCCTCGAGCCGCGGGTGGTGCTGGCGGATTACGACCCGGCGGACGAGACGCTGACCGTCTACCACTCGGGCCAGGCGCCCTACATGCTCCACGACATCCTGTCGCGGCATCTGAGGATTCCCGAGCACCGGGTGCGTGTGATCAACAAGGACGTCGGTGGCTCCTTCGGGCTCAAGATCCACACCTATCCGGACGAGATCGCGACCTGCGCACTGGCCGTGATGCTCGGCCGGGCGGTCAAGTTTCTCGCGGATCGCGTCGAGTCGTTCCAGACCGACATCCATTCGCGCGACCACCGGGTCACCGCGGAGGTGGCGGTGAAGCGCGACGGGACCATTCTCGGGATGCGACTCGACGACCTGGCGCCGGTCGGCCCCTTCTCGATGTATCCGCGCTCCAGCGTGGTGGAGAGCGGCCAGGTGCTCCGCACCACGCCGGGGCCCTATCGCTTCCGCGACTACGATGCCCGCGGCCGCGTGGTCTTCCAGAACAAGACGCCGATGTCGCAGTACCGGGCGGTCGGCCACCCGGTGGCCGCGCTGGTCATGGAGGCGATGGTGGATCGGGTGGCCCGCGAGCTCGGGCTCGACCCGGTAGAGGTGCGCCGCCGCAATCTTCTCACCGCCGACATGTATCCCTACACCGCGCCCACCGGGCTCTTCTTCGAAAAGCTCTCGCACGAGGAGTCGCTGGACGCGGTGCTTGACCTGGCCGGCTACCGGGCACTCTGCGCGGAGCGCGACCGGCTGCGCGCGCGAGGCGTGTACCGCGGGCTCGGCCTCTGCGTCTTCATCGATCTCACCGTGCCCGGCGCGCAGACCTACGGGACCGGCGGAGCGCGCATCTCCTCGCAGGACGGCACCACGATCCGCCTCGAGCCGACCGGCAAGCTCACCGTGATCTCGAGCATCACCGAGCAGGGGCAGGGGACGGACACGATCCTGGCCCAGGTCGCGGCGGCGACGGTGGGCGTCCCCATCGACGATGTGCGCGTCGTCACCGGCGACACGATGGTGACGCCCTACGGCGGGGGCACCTGGGGTAGCCGTGGCGCGGGAATCGGGGGCGAGGCCACGATCCACACGGGCCGGGCGCTCAAGGAGAACATCCTCAAGGTCGCGGCGGTCGTTCTCGAGGTGGACGCGCTCGATCTCGACGTTCGCGGCGGGAAGATCGTGGACGCGCGGACCGGAGAGTCGCGCCTGCCGCTCTCCGAGCTGGGACGCGTGGCCTATTTCCGCCCCGATCAGCTCCCCAAGGACTTCCAGTCTGAGCTGACCGTGACGCGGCACTACGTGCCCCGACACCAGCCGCTCGCCTACACCAACGGCGTGCAGCTCTCCTACGTCGAGGTGGACGTGGAGACCGGGTTCGTGAAGCTCCTCGGCCACTGGGTGGCGGAGGACTGCGGGCGCATGATCAACCCGATGCTGGTGGACGAGCAGGTGCGCGGCGGCGTGGCCCACGGCATCGGTGACGCGCTCTTCGAGCACTGCGTCTACGACGAGCAGGGCCAGCTCCTGACCACCACCATGATGGACTACCTGGTCCCGATGGCCGCGGAGCTCCCTGACATCGGGGTTGCGCACGTCGAGACCCCGACCGCCTACTCCGAGGGCGGATTCAAGGGCGCGGGCGAGGGCGGGGTGGCGGGCGCGCCGGGCGCGGTCCTCAATGCGGTCAACGACGCACTCGGTCCCTTCAAGGCGCGCGTGACCCGCGTCCCCATGACCCCCGAGGTCATTCTCCGCGCTCTCGGCAAGCTTTGAACCCTCTCCCCTCCGGGGAGAGGGCAGGGTGGGGGGTGGGGTTCTTCAGACGCCCAGGAACCGCCGCCGCGCCTCCGCGTCGCCCGCGAGGTCGCGCGAGCGCGCCTCGTGCTTGATGATGCCCTTCTCGATCACGTAGACGCGCTGGGTAGCCTCCAGCGCGAGCCGGGTGTTCTGCTCCACCAGGAGTACCGCGACGCCCTGGCGCTGGATCTCGGTGATGGTCCGGCCGATCGTCTCGACGAAGGCGGGCATGAGGCCCTCAGTGGGCTCGTCGATGAGCAGGAGCTTGGGATTCGTGCCGAGGCTCCGGGCCATGGTCAGCATCTGCTGCTCGCCGCCGCTCAGCGTCTTGCCCTTGTTGGACAGACGATCGGCGAGGGGTGGGAAGAGCTCGAGTACCCGCGCGAGGTACTCGTCCATGCGGCGCGCCCCGTCGGTGGTGAGCCGGGCCATCTTGAGGTTCTCGTACACGCTGAGATTCGGGAAGATCCGCCGCTCCTCGGGGACGTAGCCGATCCCGAGCTGCACGATACGATAGGGGGCCAGGGCCGTGATGTCGTCGCCGTTCCAGGTGATCCGGCCCCGGCGCGCGCGCAGCACCGCCATGATCGTCTTGAGCGTGGTGGTCTTGCCGGCCCCGTTGCGGCCGAGCAGCGCCACCGCCTCGCCCGGCTCGACCGTGAGCGAGACGCCCTGCAGCACGTGGCTCAGGCCGTAGTAGGCGTCGACGTTCTCGACCCGCAGCATGGCCCGCTCGGTTCCCTCTTCTCAGTCCCGGAGGTAGACGCGGCGCACGTCGGCGTTCTCGCGGATCTCCGCGGGGGTGCCCTCGGCGAGGATCTGGCCGTAGTTGAGCACGGTGATGCGGTCCGAGATGCCCATCACCACCTCCATGTCGTGCTCCACCACCACGACGGTGACGTGGCCGGCCAGCCGGCGGACGAAGGCGGCGGTGCGCTGGGTCTCGTCGGGGCTCATCCCCGCGGTGGGCTCGTCGAGCAGGAGGAAGTCGGGGTCGGTGGCGAGCGCGATGCCGATCTCGAGGTAGCGCTGCTCGCCGTGCGAGAGCTCGCTGGCCCGCGCGTGCCGCTTGGCGGCCAGGCCCAGGTGGCGGAGGATCTCCTCGGTGCGCTCGCTCACCGCGGTGAGCCCGTCCGCGTTCCCCCAGAAGCGGTAGTGGGTCACGCGCGACTGGGCCGCGATGCGGACGTTCTCGAAGACGGTGAGGTCGCCGAAGATGTTCGTGACCTGGTAGGAGCGCGCGATGCCGAGGCGGGAGACCGCGTGCGCGGGCAGCCCCGTGATGTCCCGGCCCTTGAACAGGATGCGGCCGTCCGACGGCGGCAGCACGCCGGTGAGGAGATTGAAGAAGGTTGTCTTGCCCGCCCCGTTCGGCCCGATGACCGAGCGCAGCTCGCCCACCCGTACCTGGAAGTCCACCCGGTTGACCGCGGTGAGGCCTCCGAACGTCCTGGTGAGGGCCCGGCTCTCGAGCAGCGACCCGTCGTCTGCCGTCGGCCGAGCGCGCCCGCTGACCAGTCCTTCGGGCTCCGGGAGGTGATCGCCCTCGACGGGACCGACCGCGGGGCCCCCGCGTCCCGCGATGAGCCGGGTCAGGCTGCCCACGATGCCGTCGGGAAGGAAGAGGACGATCAGCACGAAGGCGCCCCCGACGAAGACCTCCCAGTACTCGAGGTACTTGCTGAGGAAGTCCCGCATCCAGATGAAGACGCCGGCCCCCACGAACGGGCCCAGGAGGGTGCCGGTGCCGCCGAAGAGCGTCATGATCAGCACCGAGCCCGACATGGTCCAGTGGATGTTCTCGATCGGCACGAACTCGAGCACGACGGTGAGCAGCGCGCCGGCCAGCCCCGAGAAGAGGCCGGAGATCGCGAAGGCGGCGAGTCGCACGCGGCGGGTGTCGTACCCGCACGCGGCCGCACGCGTCTCGTTGGCCTTGACCGCGCGCATCACGCGCCCGAGCGGCGAGCCGAGCAGATGCCGGATCGCGAGCATCGCGAGGAAGATGAAGGTCGCGATCACGTAGTAGCGGGTGATCGGCCGCTTCGAGAGCCGCCAGCCGAGCGGATCGCTCAGGTAGAGGATGGGCAGGTTGCCCAGGCCGTCGGTGCCGCCGGTCACCGGCGTCCACATGAGCACGATGTAGTAGAAGACCTGCGAGAGCGCCAGCGTGAGCATCGCCAGATACACGCCGCGCTTGCGCAGGACCAGGACGCCCAGGATCAGCGAGGTGAGCAGCCCGCCGACCGCCCCCGCCAGGATGCTCAGCTCGAGCGGGACGTGGAAGCGGGCGAGGAAGATGCCGGTGACGTAGGCGGCCACCCCCAGGAACGCCGAATGCCCGAGCGAGAGCACCCCCGCGTGGCCGAGGAGCACGTCGTAGGCCAGGGCGAAGAGGCCGAAGACCAGGACCTCGGTGAGCAGGCCCAGGTAGAACGGCGTGTAGTCGGCGTAGAGCGGAGCGGTGGCCAGCACCAGCGCGGCCAGGACCAGGCCTTTCACTCCTCGGACATCCCCTCCTGGCCGAAGAGTCCCCGGGGTCGCACGAGCAGCACGAGGGCCATCGCGAGGTAGATGACCACGTCGGCGAGCACGTCGTAGACCATGCCGGTGAGGGCCAGGGTCTCTCCGATCAGGAGCCCGCCCGCGACCACCCCCAGGAAGGTGCCCATGCCGCCGACCACCGTGACGATGAAGCACTCGATGAGCACGAGGCCGCCCATCTCCGGGGCCACCGCCACCAGCGGGGCGGTGATCACGCCCGCGAAGGCGGCGAGGGCGGCGCCGAGGGCGTAGGTGGTCGTCCACGTGCGGGCCACGTTGATGCCGAGGAGCTGGACCATGAGGTTGTCGCTGGTGCCCGCCCGGATCACGAGGCCGAGATTGGTCTTGTTCAGCAGCAGCCAGAGGAGCGGCAGCAGGACGGCGGTGACGACCAGGATGAACACGCGGTAGCTGTGGACGTCGAGGGCTCCGATCCGGAAGAGCGACCCGCTCAGGGCCTCCGGGATCGCGAAGGGCTTGCCGGGCCGGCCGAAGGTCATCCGGACCAGGTCCGGGATCATGATGGCGAGCCCGTAGGTCACGAGCACGCCCGCGAAGTTCGCGTTCCTGGTCCCGTAGATGCGCTTGAGCACGCCGCGCTCGACGAGGACGCCGACGAGGCCGACCGCCAGCGGCGCGGCGAGCAGGGCGAGCGAGAAGCTCCCGGTGAGATGGATGGTCAGCCAGCCCGCGTAGGCCCCCAGCATGTAGAAGATCCCATGGGCGAAGTTGATGATGCCCATGAGCCCGAACACGATGGACAGCCCGAGCGCGACCAGGATGAGGATGCAGCCGTTCACCAGCCCGATGAAGAGCTGCGTGTACCAGACGTCGAGCGGAAACCCGAAGAGCGTCAGATCTGCTGGTCTCTCAGATCTGCTGACTCAGGGGCTTCTTCGGATCGAAGCCCTCACCCTCGCACGACTCGGAGGTCGTCTCGCCGCCCACGCTCTGCACGATGTCGAAGAAGTCCCACGGGTCCTTCATCGCGGCGGCCGACTTCCCACGGCACAGGAACACCTCTTGGCTGTTCACGTGGTCGCAGGCGCGGATCTGCTCGGGGCCCTTGAGGTGCTGGAACTTCCGGCCCTCGAGCGCGTGGGTGACCTTTTCGGTCTCGAGCGACTTGACCTCGTTCGCGGTCTCGAGCAGCAGGCGCACCGTGGAGTAGGTGGACGCGGTGTAGCCGGAGGGCGCGCGCTTGCGGAGCGCCATGTGCCGGTCGTAGTAGCGCTTGGCGGCCGGGTACTTGTCCTTCAGGTGCCAGTACCACGGCATGCCCGAGTAGAAGTTCTCGTAGACGCCCGCGCCGGCCGCCTCCGCGAAGGTGAGCTCGGTGATGGAGTGGATGACCCGCGCCTGCTTGGCGAGCCCGAACTCCTGCACCTGCTTGGCGCACGCCACCTGGTCGGCGGCCCACGTGGTGATGAAGACCACGTCGGCCTTGGCCGCGGCCACCTTGGGCAGGAAGGGCAGGAAGTCGCGGGTGCCGAGCGGGGCCCACGTCACCCCCGTCCAGTCCGCGCCCACCTGCTTGGCCACCAGCGAGTAGGCCCGCTCGAACATCTGGGGCCACGAGTAGTTGTTGGCGAGCATGTGCCACTTCTTGCCCAGCTTCTGGGCGTCCACGAAGTGCGCCGCGGCGGCGGCGGTCTGATAGGGCGTGAGGTTGTTGCCGAACTGGTACTTGCACATCTTGCCCTTGACGGTCAGGAAGTTCTGGCCGAAGAAGCTCACGATGACGTCGTTCTTGCAGCCGACCTCCGCCATCGCGATGCCCTCGAAGCCGACGATGGCGCCGACCAGGAACGCCGCCTTCTCCACCTCGATCAGCTCGGTGGCCTTGCGCTTCGCGACCTCGGGCTTGAACTCGGAGTCGCGGATGACCGTCTCGACCTTGCGGCCCATGACCCCGCCCGCCGCGTTGACGTCCTCGACCGCGATCTGGGTGGCCGCGAGCATCTCCTGCGCCTCGAGGGCCATCGGCCCGGTCATGGGCACCACCACCCCGACCTTGATCGCCTGCTGGCCGAGGGCGAGCCGGTTGACGAAGGGGAAGCCGGAGACCGCGGTGACCGCGCCGGCTCCCGCGAGGGTCTTGAGGATGGTGCGCCGCGCAACCTGGGTCATGGCTTCCTCCACTCGGACGTGAGATGGCACCGCAGACCGCGCAACGTATACCACGCGGCGGAGGCGGCCGTCCACCCCCGGGGCTCCGGCGCGGTGTGGTAGGCTCCGTGTCCAGGGAGACTCATGGCGCCACGCCAGGACCTTCACTTCGGTCTCATCCTCGCGCTGACGATCCGGGGCCTCGCGGTGACCTCGTACGAGGAGATGCGCCGCATCGCCGCCCTTGCCGAGACCCTCGGCTTCGATTCCGTCTGGCTGTGCGATCACTTCCTGACGCTCCCGCCCGACTCATACGTGGAGGACGCCGGGATCGCCGGCGCGGCCGGCCCCGGCCCCCGCGGCGAGGAGCCGCGCTCGGTGCCGCTGCTCGAGTGCTGGACGACGCTGGCCGCGCTCGCCCGCGACACGCGCCGGGTCCGCCTGGGCACGAGCGTGCTCTGCCATTCGTACCGCCTGCCGTCGGTCCTGGCCAAGATGGGTGCCACGCTCGACGTCATCAGCGGGGGGCGGCTCGATCTGGGCCTGGGCGCGGGCTGGTTCGAGCAGGAGTACCGCGCGTACGGGATCCCGTTCCCGCGCATCGGCGAGCGCATCGCCCAGCTCGGCGAGGGCCTGGAGATCATCCGACGCATGTGGACCGAGCCCCACCCGGTGTTCCGGGGCCGGCACTACGCCATCGACGGCGCGGTATGCGACCCGCCGCCGCTCCAGCGGCCGCATCCGCCCATCTGGATCGGCGGCGAGGGCGATCGGATCCACCGCCTGGCCGCGCAGGCCGCGGACGGCGTCAACGTCCGATGGTGGGGACCGGAGCGGATCGACGGGCGCGGGGCCTATCTGGACGCGGCCTGTCGCGACTTCGGCCGGGATCCGCAGGCCCTCGAGCGCTCGGTCACCGCGCTGCTCATCGTGGACCGCGACGCGGGCCGGGCCGCCGACACGCGCGCGCGGTTCGCGGGGATCCCAGCGGAGGGGCATGTGGTCGGCACGCCGGAGCAGTGTGCGGCGCGCATCCGCCAGTACGTCGAGGCGGGGGTGCGCCATTTCCTGTTCACGATCCCGGACGTGGCCGCGAGCGGCGGCCTCGAGCTCGCGGGCCGGGAGGTGCTGCCCGCGGTCCGGCACGGGGAGCGGCGCCGGCCGATCCATCCGGTCGAGACGGCGATCCAGGGAGGAGAGCCCATGGCCGCCGCCGACGACCTGCGCCGGTACCTCGAGCCGACGCGCTTCATCGATTCCGACCACCCGGATATCGTTGCCCGGGCGCGGCAGCTGACCGAGGGCTGCTCCGGTGATCGGGAGCGCCTCGAGCGGATCTACTACTTCGTCCGCGACATGCCCTACGACATCCTCGCGGCGTTCCGCTACCTCGCGGAGGGCAAGTCCCGCGCGAGCGATGTCCTCCACGCCGGCCACGCCTTCTGCATGGGCAAGGCGAGCTCCTTCGTGGCGCTCTGCCGGGCCGCCGGCATCCCCGCGCGAGTCGGCTTCCAGCAGCTGCACTGTCCCGACAAGCCCTTCATGTCCGAGGAGGTGCGCCGGCTGTGGGGGGAGCGCACGCTTCCGTGGCATTCCCTCGGCGAGGCGTACCTCGGCGGCCGGTGGCTGAAGCTCGACGCGACGATCGACGCCGCGACCGCGAGCGCGAAGGGCCGACCCTACATCCGGCAGTTCGACGGCCTGCACGACATCCCGACCGTCGAGGGCCCGATCCTCAAGGACCTCGAGAGCCACGCCGACTACCCGGCGGCGGTGGCCGACTGGTACGAGACCATGGCGCGCGAGATCATGCACGCCCTGGACCGGACGGAGGCGCAACAGCGAATCGCGTCCGACGACGCGCTCTGGAGCGGCCCGCCGCCACGGTAGCGAGTCACGCGGCACGGACGCCGCACCGAGCACCACCAAGGAGGGTACACGGCATGACGCACAGGGGCTTCTCCCACATCGGCCTGTCGACACGGGATCTGGACCGGACGCGCGACTTCTACGAGCGGGTCCTCGGATTCAAGGCGGTGCGCTGCGACATCCTCAAGGTCAAGGAAGGCGGCCGGATCCGGCACATCTTCTTCGACACCGGACGCGATCAGCTCATCGCCTTCATGGAGGCCGGCGGGGTGCCCGGCATCCCGGCGGACTACGACGCGGGGATCAACCGCGGGCTCGGGGTGCCGAGCGTGTTCTATCACTTTGCGTTCGAGGCTGGCTCCGAGGCGGCGCTGGACGAGAAGCGCCTCGAGCTGCTGGCCAAGGGTATCGAGGTCACCGAGGTGGTGGACCACGACTGGGCCAAGTCCATCTACTTCAAGGACCCGAACGGGATCCAGCTGGAGTTCTGCTGCTTTACTCGCACCCTCGGCGCGGACGATGCCCGGATGCAGGATCGGGCCGAGATCTCGGTCCGGCGCCTCGGGCTGGAGGATCCCGTCGCGCTGAGCGCAAGACGCTAGCGGAGGGAGCCCCTGAGCACCCCCGAGACCATATCGGCATGGTCTCGGGGGACGAGTCGGAGATCGGGCGCGGAGCTTACGGCTGCAGCTGGGCCCGGATCTCGCCGCCCTTGTTGGCGGCGCTGTGCACGTTGACGTACAGATTGCCGGCCTTGTACGCATCGTACTGCGCGTCGGTCAGCTTGGCGCCGGCCGGGACGGACCAGACGTTGTCGGCC
>Ga0335070_10009391_pt1 | contig 11465 bp, 11 predicted proteins | sample Lox_Sample_13_FD_206722 | JGI IMG/M metagenome (GOLD analysis project Ga0335070, IMG submission 206722) | Soil microbial communities from Loxahatchee National Wildlife Refuge, Florida, United States - Lox_Sample_1.3 | ecosystem: Environmental > Terrestrial > Soil > Wetlands | place: USA... | reverse complement strand
AACACCCTGGTCGGCCGGCCGACCTGCGACACCGCCTTCATCACCGGGTTCTTCTTCGCCGGCGACATCACGCCCGGGTTCGCCACGCAGTTCAACAACGGCGAGGTGTTCTACGGCATGGTGCCGGATCCCGCCGGCGCCCTGTCGTGCGCGTACTCGACGACGTACGTGCGGAACATCCTGCCGGTGACGTTCATCCACGAGTTCCAGCACATGATCTCGTTCAACCAGCACGTGCTGCTCAGGGCCGGCGACACCGAGTCCCTGTGGCTGAACGAGTCGCTGTCGCACCTTGCGGAGGAGCTTGGCGGGCTGCACTACGACTCCCTGAACGACATTCCCACGAAATCGCGGTTCCTGATCGGGGACCTGTACAACGCCTACCTCTACCTGCGCAGCCCGGCCGCGACCGCGGTGGTGACCGAAACGCCGCCGGGCAACCTGGACCAGCGCGGCGGCGGGTGGTTGTTCCTGCGCTACGTCGTGGACCAGTTCGGGCCGGCCGTGACGCGGCAGCTGGTCCAGACGAGCCAGATCGGCGCCCTCAACGTGCAGGCGGCGACGGGCCAGCCCTTCGAAACGCTGCTCGGGCGGTGGGCGCTCGCGGTGTACCTCACCGACGCCCCGGGCTTCACCGCGCCCGCGGCCCTCAGGTACTCGTACTGGAGCTTCCGGGCGACGTTCGCCTCGCTCAACCAGCAGGACCCCACGGACTTTCCGCTCCCCTACCCGCTGACGCCCACGACGGGCGCGGGCGGGTCGGCGAGCATCACCGGCACCCTCAACGCGGGCTCCGGCGCCTACCTCAGCCTGAACCAGCTCGCCAACGCGGCCGGGTTCGACCTGTTCTTCCGGGGCGCGGGGGGCGGTGCGCTGCCGGCCCTCGGCGGCGCCCAGCTCGCCGTCGCGCGCATCCGCTGAGCCGGCAGTCGCTGCTGGCGCTGGCCGTGCTCGCGGCCCACGCGACCTGCCTCGCCGCCCAGGGCACCGGCACCGCGGCGATCGCGCTGCTCGGCCTGAGCGCCAGCGCGCGCATGGCCGCGCTGGGCGGCGCCTACGCCGGCGTGGCGGGAGACGAGGGCAACGTCTTCGTGAACCCGGCCGGCATGGCGCCGGTGCGGCCGATGGCCGCCTCGGCGAGCTGGGAGCAGGGACTGCCCGGCGAGCAGCTGGCCACGCTCGCGCTCGCCGCCCGCAGGGGCCGGCTGTCCCTCGGGCTCGGCGCGATGGCTCTGCACCTCGGCGGTGACAGCGCGGTCGTGCCCGCGGCGGCCCTCGGCGGCGGCTCCATGGCCGCCGGGGGCTACGCGGCTATGGGCGTCGCCGCGCTGGCCTACCGGCACGGCCTCATCTCGCTCGGCGGCAGCGTCAAGTACGTTCGGCAGGTGGCGGACAGCGGCTCCGGCGGGCCCGGCAGCCATGCGACGGGCATCGCCGGGGACGTGGGCGCCACCGTGGCGATCTTCGACATCATGGCGCTGGGGGTGACGCTCCAGAACATCGGCGGGCCGGTCACGGCGACGGACGGCGGGAGACTGCCCCTGCCGCGCGTCGTGCGTGTGGGGAGCACGCTCAACTTCGTCGAGCCGCAGGGCACCTTCCGGCTGATGACCCACACCGAGCTGCTCGCCCCGGCACGCGGCGACGCGTACTGGGTCTTCGGCGTCGAGAGCGGCGTGGTCGTCTCGGGGTTCGGCATGCTGGCGCGGGCGAGCTACGCTGCGGGGCACGAGGGGAGCGACCGGCGGCCGGCGGCCTTCGGCGCGGAGGTGCGGCTGCGCAGCCTGCGCGCCGAGTACGCGTTCCAGGCCTACCGGGCCCCCTACCGCGCCGCGCACAGCTTCGGCGTGCGGTTCTACCCGTGATCCCCCGGTTGCTGCGCAGGCTGCTGCGCCTGGGCTGCGTCGTCGTGATCGTGCTGGTCGTGCTGGGCGCGGTCGCGGCGCTGCTGAGCTCGGACGTCCGCTACGTGCTCCGCGGCGCGGTGGCCGAGGCGGGCATCCTGTGGCGCCGCCGCCCGATCGTGGAGGTGGTGGGCGACAGCGCCACGGACCGCGCGACGCGGGAGAAGCTGCTCCTGGTGATCGCCGCCCGTGCCTACGCCGCCGACTCGCTCCGCCTCGCCGTCGGCGAGACGTTCACGACGTACTCGACGGTGGACCGCGACACGCTGGTGCTCGTGCTGTCAGCGAGCCGCCGCGACCGGCTGGCCGCGTACACGTGGAGCTACCCCATCGTGGGGCGGGTCCCCTACAAGGGGTTCTTCGACTTCGCCCTGGCCGCGCGCGAGGCGAAGCGGCTGCAGCGGGCCGGGCTGGACACCTACGTCCGCCCCTCGGACGCGTTCTCCACCCTCGGCTGGTTCAACGACCCGCTCCTCTCCACGGTGGTCGGCGAGGACTCGGTGGAGCTGGCGGCCACCGTGATCCACGAGGTCACGCACAACACGCTGTTCGTGCGCGGGCACGTGGACTTCAACGAGTCCTTCGCGACCTTCGTCGGGTACCGGGGGGCCGAGGCGTTCTTCCGATCGCGCGGCCAGACCCGACTGGCCGATCGCGCGGCCGCGCGCTGGCGCGACGAGGTGCGCCTGTCGCGGTTCTATGGCGTGCTGGTGGACCGCCTCAACGTGTTGTACGTGTCGGGCATGTCCGGTCCGGCGCTGGAGGCGGCGCGCGAGCAGCTGTTCCGCCAGTCGGCGGACGAGCTGGCCGGCCCCCTGGAGCCGACGTTCGAGACGATCGACGCGCGGCGGCTCGCGCGCCGGCCCCTCAACAACGCGGTGGTGCTGGCGGTGCAGGTGTACCTGACCAGGCTCGGGGAGTTCGACCAGGTGCTGGCGGCTTCCGGCGATCTGCGCACCGTGATCGCGCGGATCGTCAGCCGAGCGGGCTCCGGCGGGGACCCCTGGGCGGCGCTCGCCGGCTCGCTCGAGGGTTCCTAGCCGGGGCCGGAGAGGCGCAGCCGCCACGGCGCCTGCGCGCCCGCGGCAAGCGCCTCTGCGACCTGGTCGGGCCCGGCGGCGGGAGCGCTCAGGCGCAGCGCCGCCAGCGCGGCCCGGTGCGCGGCGGCCCCGTTCAACGCCCGCACCACGCCCACCAGGTCGGCCGGCTCGGCGGCGCCGGGCTGCTGCACGAGGGCGAACGTGGTGCCGCAGCGCCACCGGGCGAGCCGCGCAAGCTGCTTCACCCATTCCGCCCCGCCGTGGTTCAGCACGGTGACCACCAGCGGCCGATCCCCCGGATCCAGCGCGGCGGCGGCGACCAGGTCCGCCCCGAGCGCCGCGGCGAGATGGCGGGAGAGCGGCGTGTCGTCGGGCTCCACGCCCGCAACGGCGGCCGGATGCCAGCCGAGCTTCCGCACCAGGGCGACGGCACGTGACAGCGCGTCGGCGAGCGCGGCAGCCAGGTCGCCCTCCGGCTCCACGGCGGATACCAGCGCCACCGACCCGGCATCCACGAACAGGCGCTCGCGCGCGTCGAAGTCCTTCGGCCGGCGCTGGCCGAGCGAGGCCGCCCGCCGCGTCGCGTCCCGCTCGCGCTCGGCCTCGCGCCGCGGGATGTCGTAGTCGGCGCCCTGCATGGCGCCTTCGAAGGCCACTTCGGCCGCCTCGTACTGCCCGGCGTCACGGAGTATCCGGCCCCGCAGCAGGAGCGTGTCGGTATGCGGTTCGAGGGCGAAGGCGCGGTCCAGCGCGAGCAGCGCGCGCGTCAGCTCGCCGACGTGCCAGGCGGCGTAGGCGAGCTCGTGCCACGCGAGGGCGAGGTTGCCGTCGCGCTCCAGCGCCGCCTCGAGCGCCCGCACGGCCTCGCGCATGCGACCGAGCTCGGCGAGCGCCGCGCCCTGGAGGGCCAGCGGTGTCGCGGCGCCCGAGCCGAAGGCGGCGGTGGCGTCCGTCGCCACCTTGAGAGCCTCCTCGTGCCGGCCCTGCCGGCGGAGCAGCTCGAACAGCTCGATCCAGCCCCGGTGCAGGTCCGGATGATCGCCGAGCGCCGTGCGGTACTCGCGCTCCGCGTGCCGGAGATGCCCCTCCCGGGCGTGCCAGCGCGCCTGGGCGAGGGCTTCTTCTCCCGGCTCGGCGCGGAAGACCGCAAAGGAGGACGTGAGGCGCATGGAAACCGGGGGAAAAGATACCGGCGGCAGAGCGATCGGCTAGGCGCGCGGTGGCCGCGTTCGCCCTAGCCCGGACCGCCGCATGCGCGTACGTTCATTCGACTGCACCTTTTCCGGATCGGTCATGACCGCTAGAGCACTTGCCGACTACGTGGATCGCGAACAGGCGCGACTCCTCACCGACCTCCAGAGCTGGCTGGGCATTCCGAGCGTCAGCACCCTTCCCGAGCACGCGGGCGACTGCCGCGCGGCCGCCGAGTGGCTGGCTTCCCGGCTGCGGAAGCTGGGATTCGAGGTGGCGACGAAGGAGTTCGGCGGGCACCCGATCCTCTGGGCCGAGGGCCCCGTGGTGCCGGGTGCGCCGACGGTATTGGTGTACGGCCACTACGACGTGCAGCCGCCGGACCCGCTGAACGAGTGGGTCTCCCCGCCGTTCGAGCCGACGGTGCGCGGGGGGAATCTCTACGCGCGCGGCACCGCCGACGACAAGGGCCAGGTGTTCTGCGTCGTGGCGGCGCTGGAGGCGCTGAAGGCGACCGCGGGCGCGCTGCCGCTCAACTTCCACCTGCTCATCGAGGGCGAGGAGGAGGTGGGCTCCAAGGCGCTCAAGACGTTCCTCACCAGCGAGCCCGACCGCACCAGAGCGGACGCCATCGTCGTGCCGGACGTCAACCACGTGGCGCCGGGCTGGCCGAGCGCCGAGACGGCGCTGCGCGGCATCGTGCAGGGCGAGGTCCACGTGCGGACGCTCAAGGCGGACCTGCACAGCGGGCTCTACGGCGGCGCGGCGCCGAACGCCATCGAGACGCTGTGGCACCTGCTCGAGCGCCTGAAGGGGCCGGACGGAAAGATCAACGTGCCGGGCATGTACACGCGGGTGAAGCGGCCGAGCGCCAAGGAGCTGAAGGCCTGGCGCGCCCTGCCCATGAAGGAGGCGGCGTTCGTGAAGGAGGCGGGCGCGAAGGCCCTGAACGGCGAGCGCGCGTTCAGCTACCTCGAGCGCATCTGGGCTCGTCCGACGCTGGAGGTGCACGGCATCGTAGGCGGGTTCATCGGCGCGGGCGCCAAGACGGTGATCCCGGCCGAGGCCACGGCGAAGATCTCGATCCGCCTGGTGCCGGAGCAGCGCGCGAAAGAGGTCGCGAAGGCGTTCGAGAAGGCGGTGAAGCGCTACGCGCCGCGCTGGGCCGACGTGAAGGTGACGATCTCGGCGGCGAGCGATCCGGTACAGACGCCGATCGACGCGTGGCCGTTCGAGGTGCTCGACCAGGCGTACCGGGAGGTCTGGAAGCGCGGGCTGTCCTATACGCGCAGCGGCGGCTCGATCCCCATCGTCCCGCTGCTCCAGCAGCGCAAGGCGCCGGTGCTCCTGACCGGCATCGGCCTGCCGGACGACGGCCTGCACTCGCCGAACGAGAAGCTGACGCTGAGCCAGCTCTGGAAGGGCATCGTGTTCTTCGGGAGGTACTTCGAGATGCTGGCGGCTCACAGGTAGCAGGGCGCCAGTATGCAGTAGTGTGCAGACGCCAAGACGCCAAGTGGTGAGCAGTCGCAAGGGGGCAGGCAGGTCCTGTCCCCTTCGCCGCTAGCCGGCCCGGCGGGCGGCCGTGCCTGGCGGCTGCGCCGCGGACTTGCCGATTGCTCGGAGGAGACCGAAGAGCGTCTTCGCGGCCTCGTCGCGGCGGGCCTCCAATCGTGCCAGGGTCGAGGGCGGGATGTAGCCGAGGTCCTTGGAGAGCTCGAGGATCGTGTCCACCTCGTCCAGCGAGCATCTGGCGGTATCGAGGAAGCGCCGGTACTCCCGGGCTCCTCGTCGGCTGCACCCCTCTGCGATGTTGAGGGCGGCGCTGTAGGCCGAGCGCCTCAGCTGATCGGCGAGCGCGCCCTGCTCCTCGGGCGGGAATCCCCGCGCCGCCCTGGCGCACTCGACCGCCAGGATCTTCGCATGCTGCCACGCCTTCAGCGTGCGGTGCGAGCCCATGAGCGGAAACTAGGATTCAGCCAGCGGCGGGTGGTACCGGAATCGCGGCGTGCCGGATCACCTTGACGCCTTCGGGCTGCTCACCACTTGGCGTCTTGGCGTCTGCCCACTACTGCCCCCTGGCGTCCTTCACCCTGTTCAGGGTCGCCTGGGGCCCCTCCTCATGCGCGCGGGATCCGGCCTCCCGAACCGCTCCTCCGCCCACGGGTCCCCGCGCATGTGGTACCCGTTCTGCTCCCAGAAGCCCGGCCAATCTCCCTCCATCACCTCGATGCCGGTGACCCATTTCGCCGACTTCCAGAAGTAGAGGTGCGGAACGACCAGCCGCACCGGGCCGCCGTGCTCGGCCGAGAGCGGCGTGCCGTCGTGGTGGGTGGCCAGGACGTTCTCCGGCCGGTCCAGGTCCGCGAGCGGCAGGTTGGTGGTGAAGTCGGGCGCCGCGTGGATCAGCGCGTGGCTCGCTCCGGACTTGAGGCCGGCGCGCTCGAGCAACGGCATGACGGGAACGCCGGAGAACGTGTTGTCGAACCGCGACCACCGCGTCACGCAGTGGATGTCACAGGCGACGTCCCGGCGCGGCAGGGCGGAGAACTCCTCCCAGCCGATGTCGAAGGGCCGCTCGACCTCGCCGAAGATCCTGAGCCGCCACGTGGCCGGATCCACGATGGGCACGCTGCCGTAGTGCAGCACCGGCCACTTGACCGTGGCCAGCTGGCCGGGGGGAAGGCGGTCCTTATCGCGGGTGCGGGCGTCGAGGCGTTCGTCGGCCATGATGGAAAGCTAACGCCGCGCTTGTCGCGGCTGTTCCGGGGACGGTGCACGCGGGCGCCCGGCACCTGTACCTTATGGCGTGCCTCCACGCCCGCCGCCCTCGCCGCGCTGGCTCACCGTGCTGTGCGCGATCGCCTCCCTGGCGGCGGCCTGGGGAGCGCTCCGGCTCGAGACGGCGCTGCGGATCACCCTGGGACCGAGGCTCGTGGGGACCTGGCCGGTGATCCTGGCATCGCTGGCCGTCGTCGCATTGGGGCTGGGCTTCTACGCCCTCGTGCACCTGCGGCACCCGGCCGGCTGGCTGCGCGGCCTGGCCCTGGGCGCGCTGGTCGTCGCCGTGGTCTGGGTGCCCACCGCACTCGCCGCGGCGGTGCTGCCACGCGGCGCCGGGCCGGTGACCGCCCTCTACCACGAACTCGGCGACCCGCCGGCCGGGCGGTGGGCGGCGCTCGCCTTGGCCGTGCTGCTGACGGCGCTGGCCGCGGGGCCGCTCTCGGCAATCGCACTGGGCACGGCGCGGGGCTGGATGCGCGCCGACGCGACGGAGTTCCGCCGCCGGCTGGTGCGGGTGGTGGCAGGATGGCCCGCCGCGCTCGCGACGGCCCTGCTCCTGTGGAAGGGGGGCTGGGCGCCCTCGCCCGTGTCCCTCGTTTGGCCGGCCCTGGTCCTGGCGGCGCTACACCTCAGGACGCGCTAGCGCCGCCTGGCTCGCGCGCTCGGCGCGCTCGTACCGGAACACGGTCACGCAGGACGTCACGACCGCATCGCGCGCGGCTGCCGCGAGGCCCTCCGCGCGCGCGCCCTCGCGTTCCATGCTGGTCATCACCACGTCGGGGATGCCGCAGGGCACGATCAGCTGGAACGGCGCCAGGTCGGTGGTGACGTTCAGCGCGAAGCCGTGCCACGTGACCCACTGCCGGACGTGGATGCCGATGCTGGCGATCTTGCGGCCCTGCGTCCACACGCCCGTGTAGCCCGGGTTGCGGCCGGCGGCGATGCCGAAGCCCGCGAGCGCGCCGATCAGCACCTCCTCCAGCTGGCGCAGGAACCAGTGCAGGTCCTGCCGGTGCTGCTGGAGGTCGAAGATCGGATACCCCACGAGCTGCCCGGGCCCGTGGTAGGTCACGTCGCCGCCGCGCTCGATCTCGAACACGTCGATGCCGCGGTTGCGCAGGAGGTCCGGCGCGACCGGCAGGCTCGCCTCGCGGGTGCTGCGGCCCATGGTGACCACGGGCGGGTGCTCGAGGAGCAGCAGGGTGTCGCCGATGCGTCCGGCGATGCGCTCGTCGGCGAGCCGGCGCTGCAGCTCGAGCGCCTCGCCGTACGGCACGAGCCCCGGCTCGATAACGGTGAGCACGCCGCTCATGGCGACCCGCCCGGCCGGGCGTAGTGGAGGCGGTAGGCGAGCGCGATCACGGCCACGCAGAGGGCCAGCAGCGCCAGCAGCCCCGGCCGGCCGAGGGCGAGGTCCGCCGCGGTCGTGAGCGCCGTGATCAGCGCGGCGCCGGCGACGGCCACCATCGCGGCGAGGGCGGCATGCCAGGGGCCGAGCGCGGCGCGGGCGAGCGTCACCGTGACGCCCGCCGCGACGGCGAGGCCGGCCACGGCGGCCACGAGGGCAATGTTGGAGAATGCGCTGGTCGGGCCGCGGGGCAGGTCGTAGGCGGCGAACAGCACGACGCACACCAGCGCGCCGCCGGCCGCGGCGCCGGTCGCGATGGCGGCCAGGCCGGCGCCCTGCGCGCGGGGAGAGCCGGTCCGGGGCGCGGTCAGATGTTGAGCGCCCGGCCCATGGCGTCCAGCGCGGCCTCGCCCACGGCCTCCGCCATGGTCGGATGGGCGTGGATGGCGAGCTCGACTTCCTCGACGGTGTACTCGTTCGTGCGCGCGAGGACCAGCTCGTGGATCAGCTCGGTGGCGTGCGCGCCAACGATGTGCGCGCCGAGGATCTCGCCGTACTTCTTCCCACGGATGATCTTGACGAAGCCGTCCGTCTCGCCCGCGGTGCGCGCGCGGCCGCTGGCGCTGAAGGGAAAGCGCCCCACGGTGTACTCGAGCCCCAGCTCCCGGCACTTCTCCTCGGTGTAGCCGACGCTCGCCACCTCGGGGTGGCAGTACGTCGCACCCGGCACGTTGGTGTAGTCGATCGCGTGCGGCGCCTGCCCGGCGATCGCCTCCGCGGCGAGGACGCCCTCGCGGCTGCCCTTGTGCGCGAGCAGGGGAGGGCCGGCAACGTCGCCGATGGCGTAGTAGCCCGGCGCGCTCGTCTGGAGCCGCCCGTCCACCTTGATGAAGCCCTTCTCGAGCGCGACGCCGAGGGCCTCCAGTCCGATGCCCTCGACGTTCGGGGCCCGGCCCGCGGCCACCAGCACGCAGGCCACGTCGAGCGTCTCCGCCTTGCCGCCGACCGTGTAGGCCAGGCTCACGCCCTTGGCGGTGACCGCCGCCTTCTGGATGGACGCGCCGGCGTGAACCACGATGCCGCGCCGCTTGAAGGCCTTCGCCACCGCCTCCGAGCTTTCGGCGTCCTCGACCGGGAGGATGCGCGGGAGCATCTCGAGCAGCGTGACCTTGGTGCCGAACGCGCTGAACACGTCGGCGAACTCGGTGCCCACCGCTCCGGCCCCGACGATGGCCATGCTCGGCGGCGCCTGCTCGAGCAGCAGTGCCTCGGTGCTCGAGAACACGGTCCTGCCGTTGAACGCGAGGCCGACGGCGGGGATGTCCTTGGCGCGCGAGCCGGTGGCGATCACGACGGCCTTCGTCGCCGCCAGCTCCTGCGGGCCCTTCTCGGTCTCTACCGCGACTTTCTTCCCGGGCTTGAGCGTGCCGGTCCCCTTGATCACCTCGATCTTGTGCTTCTTCATCAGGAACTCGACGCCCTTCGAGTTCTGCTCGGCCACCCGGCGCGAGCGTTTCATCGCCACGCCGTAGTCCGTCTTCACCTCGCCGGTGGTGACGCCGAGGTCGGCCGCATGCCGGAGCGTGTTGGCCACCGAGGCGGAGTACAGCAGGGCCTTGGTCGGGATGCAGCCGATGTTCACGCATACGCCGCCGAGGCGATCCTTCTCGACCACGGCGACGGACAGCCCGAGCTGGGCGGCGCGGATGGCGCAGACGTACCCGCCGGGTCCGCCGCCGAGCACGATCACGTCGAATTGGGTTGCCACGGATGGACTCCTCAAACGAAGGGGCCAGGTGTCAGGTGTCAGGAGCCCGGGGACGAGCCGTCCCCGCAGCGGCGCCGCGCGCCTAGAGCAGCATCGCCAGGGGGTTCTCCAGCATCAGCTTCACGGACTGCAGGAACTGCGCGCCGGTCGCTCCGTCGATCACGCGGTGGTCGCACGACATCGTGACGCGCATCGTCCGGCGGCTTTCCACGACGCCGTCCCGGACGACCGCCTTCTCGGCGATCCGCCCGACCGCCAGGATTCCGGCCTCCGGCGGGTTGATCACGGCCGTGAACTCGTCGATGTCGTACATGCCGAGGTTGGAGACGCTGAACGTCGCGCCCGTGTACTCCTCGGGCGTCAGGCGGCGCTCGCGGGCCTTGTCGGCCAGCGCCTTCGACTCGGCGGCGATCTCGGCGAGGCCCTTGCGGTCGGCGAACCGGATGACGGGCGTGATGAGCCCGTCCTCGACCGCCACCGCCACGCCGACGTGCACGTCGCCGTGGTAGCGGATGCGGTCCTCCATCCACCACGCGTTGCAGGCCGGGTGCGCGCGCAGCGCGAGCGCGACCGCCTTCACGATGATGTCGTTGAAGGAGACGGCGTACTGCTCGCCCCGGGCCTTGAGCGCGGCGCGGGCCTCCCACGCGCGCTCCATGTCGATCTCGGCGGTCAGGAAGAAGTGCGGGACCGGGCCGATGGACTGCGCGAGCCGCTTCGCGATCGTCTTGCGGATCTGCGTCAGCGGAACATCGCGGAAGCCGGCCGGAGGCGCAGCCGCACCGGGGAACGGGGGCGCGGAGGGCGTGACAGGCGCGGCGGCGGCGAGCGGTGCGCGCTCGAGATCGCGTGCGATGACGCGGCCGTTCGGCCCCGAGCCCGGCAGCCGCGCGAGGTCCAGGCCCCGCTCGGCCGCGAGCCGCCGCGCCAGCGGCGAGGCCCGCACTCTCCCCGTCGCCACGGGGGCGGTAACGGGGGCCTGCGCGACGCGGTCCGCCGGTCCGTCGGCCCGTCGGTCCGTCGGTCGCTCGGTCCGTCGGTCCGTGCGCACGGCAGCCGCTGCCGGCGCCGGTCCCCCGGCGATCCCCGACACGTCCTCGTCCGCCCCGCCGATCACGGCGACCAGCGCGCTCACCGGCACGGTGGAGCCCTCGGGCAGCATGATCTTGCGCAGCACGCCGTCGGTGCGCGCGACCAGCTCCATGACGGCCTTGTCGGTCTCGACCTCGGCCAGGGTCTCGCCCGCCTTGACGCTGTCGCCCTCCTTCTTCTTCCAGGCGACGAGCCGCCCCTCCTCCATCGTGGGGGAGAGCGCTTCCATCACGACCCTGGTGGCCACGGGGATCTAGGCGCGGTAGAGGACCTGCTTGCACGCCGCGACGACCTTCGCCGCGTCGGGCTTCGCGAGCCTCTCGAGCTGCTTGTTGTAG
>Ga0335070_10009390_pt1 | contig 11466 bp, 10 predicted proteins | sample Lox_Sample_13_FD_206722 | JGI IMG/M metagenome (GOLD analysis project Ga0335070, IMG submission 206722) | Soil microbial communities from Loxahatchee National Wildlife Refuge, Florida, United States - Lox_Sample_1.3 | ecosystem: Environmental > Terrestrial > Soil > Wetlands | place: USA... | reverse complement strand
GCCTTGCCGGGCAGCCATTCGAGATTGCCGTGCTTGCCGACATGCACGATCGCATCGGCGCGGAAAGACTCGCGCAGCCAGGCATAGAAGGCGAGATAGGAATGCGGCGGGACGAGATCGGGATCGTGATAGCTGCCGCTCGGATCGATGTTGTAGCCGCGCGCGGGCTGGATGCCGACGACGACATCGCCGAAGCGCAGGGCGGCGATCGGAAAGGCGCCGCAGTCGAGCTCGCCGGGGCGGAAGGACGGATCGCGCTCGGCGGCACCCCAGCGGGCGATGACTTGCTGTTGCGCCGCTGTCGGCAGGTTTGCAAAGAAGGCCGAGTAGTCGATCAGCTTGATCTCTTCCGTGCCGTGCTTCCGCACGCGCAGATCGTTGGTCGGACCGGCGAGCAGCAGGTCCATCAGCGCGGCGCTGTCGGCAGGCTCGTCCTCGACGCGATAGCCGGCGCCCTTCAGCGCGCGCAGGATCTCGATCACCGATTGTGGCGTATCGAGGCCGACGCCATTGGCGATGCGGCCATCACGGTTCGGATAGTTGGCGAGCACCAGGCCAATCCGTCGTTCGCCGGCCGGCACTTGCCGCAGGCGCGCCCAGTTCTTCGCGAGAGCGGCGGCGAAGCGCGCGCGATCGGCGACCGCCGCGAAGCCGACGATGCCGGCCTGCGTCGCGGCGTCTTCGCGGGTCAATGATTTGAAGGCGATCGCGCGCGTCATGATGCGGCCATCGATCTCCGGGAGCGCCACGTTCATCGCGATGTCGCGCGCAGAAAGGCCGCGCGTACCGTCGCGCCATTGCGTCTCGCCAGTCGCCGCCAGCACGACCTGCAGCACCGGGCAGCCCGGCGCGGTGAGCGGATCGTCGCGTTCACCGCCTGGCGTGCTCACCGCGAAGCCTGTGGCGTTGAGAACTATGTCGGGCACGGCCGCCGCGAAAACCGAGCGCAACGTCGCCGCGGCGACTTCGTCCTTGAGGCTCGCGACAAACAGCGGCAGCGGGTTGAGTCCCGCCGCGCGTAGCGCCGCGATCATCGCATCGATGGCCATCGTGTCGGCGGCCTGAACCAGCGCGCGGTAGAACACGAGAGAAGCGACCGGCGCATTTGCCGTCCACTCCTTCTGAATGTCCTGAAGGGACGGTTGGCCGATGCCTGGCCAATAGAGCCCCGCGCGCAACAGCGGCGCGGGCTCCTGCCAATTGCTGCCCTCGCCGATCAACTGGGCTGCATAGCGCAGAAGCTGCGCCGCGTTCTCGGCGCCGCCATGCAGCAGATAGTGCCAGAGCCGCGTCACTGCAGGCGCCGGTAACGTCGACATCTCCAGCAGCTCGGCGTCCGGCCGGTCGTCGCCGGGCAGGAGCGCCAGCGCGATCCGGTGCTCGCGGCAGGTCGCGGCGATCTGGTCGACGCCGTGCGGCCAGTAGCCGCGGCCGCCGAGCAGCCGCACGATCACCAGCCGCGCGTGCCGGATCACCTGCTCGACATAAAGGTCGACGGACATGTGATGCGACAGCCGCAGCAGGTTCGCGAGCCGCAGCCGCGGCGAGCCGCGGAGCTTGGCCTGCGCCGCTGCGAGCAGCGCGATCTCGGTGTCGGCTGCGGTCAGCACGACGATCTCGGCCGGGCTCTGGCCGAGATCGACGGGATCGCCGGTGGCGATCTCGCCCTGCTGTGCCGCAAGCAGATGCATCAGTCCCCCGCCAGCGCAGCGGCGATGCGGTCGCGATCAAGGCCCTTACGGCCGATCACGACCAGGCTGGAGGCGCGCGGCTCGTCCGCCGTCCATGCCCGGTCGTAATAGTGCTCGATGCGCGGGCCCACGCCCTGTACGGCGAGGCGCATCGGCTTGCCCGGCACATCGAGGAAGCCTTTCACGCGCAGGATGTCGTGCGCGGTGATCGTCGCGCGCAGGCGTGCGGCGACCGTCGACGGCTCTCCCACCGTGCCGAGACTGACGACGAAGCTCTCGAAATCGTCGTGGTCGTGCTCGCCCATGGCATCGATGTGCGAGGGGCGGCTGGCGAGATCGTCCTCGGCCGCGGCATGCAGACCCAATGCTACCGCGCCGTCGAGCATACCGAAGCGGGTCTCGACCAGTTTCACGCCGGGGCGCACGCGCGAGGACAGATCGTCGACGAGCGTGCGCAGCGTCGCCTCAGGGACGAGGTCCGTCTTGTTGACCACGACCAGATCGGCGCACTGGAGCTGGTCGATGAAGACTTCTTCCAGCGGGTTCTCGTGCTCCGGATTCTCTGGTGCCACGAAGGCGCCCGTAGCCGCCGTCGCTGCATCGATCACTGCAATCACGCCATCGACCGTGACGCGGGCCCGCACCTCCGGCCAGGCGAAGGCCTTCACCAGCGGCTTCGGCAGGGCGAGGCCGGACGTCTCGATGACGATATGGTCCGGCGGCTCGGGTCGCTCGAGCAGCGTCTCGATCGTCGGCAGGAAATCGTCGGCGACCGTGCAGCAGATGCAGCCATTGGCGAGCTCGACCACGTCGCCCGGCGCACAGGCCGCCTCGCCGCAGCCAAGCAGCAGCTCGCGGTCGATGCCGAGCTCGCCGAACTCGTTGATCACCAGCGCGATGCGGCGGCCCTTCGCATGGCTTACCAGATGGCGCAGCAGGCTGGTCTTGCCGGCGCCGAGGAAGCCGGTGATGACGGTCGCTGGGATGCGGTGGTGCTTCATTTCGGTTCCTTGAGCACGAGCGGCAGGCCGGCGGCGATGAACACGACGCGGTCGGCGACATGGGCGATGGACTGGTGCAGCCGGCCGACATGGTCGCGGAAGGCCCGCGCGAGCGCGTTGTCCGGCACGATGCCGAGGCCGACTTCGTTGGAGACAAGCGCCAGCGGGCCGCTGACATCGCGGATCGCGTCGATCAGCGCGCCCGCGGCGGCGGCAACATCGCGATCGGCGCCGAGCAGGTTGGAGACCCACAGCGTGAGGCAGTCGACCAGGACGGGCTGTCCCGATCGTCCCGCGGTGTCCAGCGCATCCGGCAGTTCCAGCGGAACTTCACGCGTCTCCCACGCCGGCCCGCGGCGTGCGCGATGCTGGGCGATGCGCTCCGCCATCTCGTCGTCGCGCACTTCCGCGGTCGCGAGGTAGAGCGCGGTCTGCCCGGGCGCCAACGCATCGGCGATCAGCCGCTCGGCATAGGCGCTCTTGCCGGCGCGGGCCCCGCCCAGAACGAGCGTGATGCAGCGGTGGGAATGGGCCGCGGACGCGGCCGGTGCCAGGGTTGCCAAGTTTTTCCGATCCTCCCGCCGAGGAATCGCGTGGGCCGCGGCCCTTTCGGACCGGCGCTCGGGAGGTCTCCTGGCTCGGGGTCCCCGACCGCTTTCCGCCTTCCCGCTGCGGCCGAAGCCGCGTCAGTGGCATCTGGAAAGCTGTCTCGCCCTTACAGTTGCGGGGGCAGCGACGGCTTGGCGGCGCCAGGGCCGCGGCACCGGACTTCCCTGTCCGAACGCGGGGCGACCGTAGCACGCGGCCGGTGGCAAGGGCTAGGCCACCGGGACGGGGGCGGCGGCGACGAGGACGGGCGGCAGATTGACCGGCCCGACGCGCCACGGATTGCCCTTGCCGGGGCCCTGGATGTGGTCGAGCCGGCTGAGCGACAGCGTGTCGATGGTGAAGGCGAGGGCCGACTCGGGCTCCAGCGATAGCGCGTGGGCGAGGGCGGCACGGATCGAGCCGCCATGCGCCACCACGACGATGTCGCGGCCGGCGTGCTCCTCGGTCAGGCGTTCGATGCCGGCCGAGACACGGCGCATCACGTCGACGAAGCTCTCGCCGCCCGGCGGCGTCTCGTGCGCGGGCGCCAGCCAGAAGCGGTGACCCTCGACGCCGATGCCCTTGGCGCCGGGGCGCACCTTACCGTAAGCGCCGATGTCCTCGTAGGCCATGCCCTGCCAGTCGCCGAAGCTCTGCTCGATGAAGGCGGGCTCGATGCGCGGCTGCGGCGCCTCGCCGCTCATTTTCGCATGGATTGCGGCGGCCGTGGCCTGGGTGCGGCTCAGCGGCGTCGCCAGCCACATCGCGTCGGCCGGCACGCGCTCGGCCAGCGCAGTGAACGCGGCGACGTTCGATGTATCGGCCTGCACGTCGCGTTGGCCATAGATGCGACCGCTCGGATTGATGACCGGCGCATGGCGGATCCACCACCAGCGCGTCGTGATCGTCATGAGGGGACTTTCAGATCCAGGTCGGTGCGGCGACGTAGGACAGCAGGATCGCGGTTTCGGCGAGTTGCTGGGCCGCACCCAGCACGTCGCCAGTCTGCCCGCCGATCCGACGGCGTGCAAGCCAGGCAACCAGCGTCCCCGCGGCCGTGGCGACCGCAATCGCCAGCAGGGCCCAGTAGATCGGCCATAGTGCGACCACCACCACCACGGCACCGAGCGCACCGGCGTCGACGACGCGGCGGCGGTCCGGATGCCCGGCCGACCAGCCCAGTCCTTCGCGGCGCGCCGGCGGCAGCATGTACAGCAGCGCCGGCATCACCGCCCGCGAGCCGGCAGCACCTGCAATCAGCAGGCAGGCGGCTTCGACCGAGCTGCCGGCATAGGACACGGCCACGACCCGCAAGGACAGGACGAAGAAAAGGGCCATGACGCCATACGTGCCGATGCGGCTGTCGCGCATGATCGCCAGCGCTTTCTCGCGCGTGGTGCCGGCGAGGCCGTCGGCCGAGTCGGCCAGGCCGTCCTCGTGCAGACCGCCGGTCAGGATCACCATCGCGCCGACCGCCAGCAGCGATGACACCGTCGGCGACATGCCCAGCAGATCGGCAGTGGCATAGACCAGGGCGCCGACAGCCCCGACCAGCACGCCGACAAGCGGGAAGGCGCGGACGGCGGCGCCGACGGGCCGGGCAGCCGCCTCCGGCCGCAACGGCAGGGGCAGGCGGGTCAGAAAGGCGAGGGCGAGGCGGATCTCCGCGATCCAGCCCAGCACGGGTGTGGCGGGCGGCTCGACGGTCTGGGGAATACTTGGAGGTGGCGATGTGTCCGGCATCGGCGCAAATCGCAGGCGCGGTAATTTCATTGCCAAATATAAGCGTCTTGCCGGAAAAACACCCGTTCCGTCGCGGCGGGCGACGATTCGACGCGTAGTGTTGCGCCGAATTTCCTTCGCAAAGGTGAAAGATCGATGGCCCGGAACCCGGTGGCAAGCTTGGCGGAGATGCGTGGGTTGATGGCGCATCTGCCGGGGCCTGATCTCGAGGCGGGAACGCGCGCGCGCATGCGCGAGCGAGAGCTGACCAAGCCGCCCGGCGCGCTCGGCCGGCTGGAGGAGCTGGCGGTCTGGTGCGCCAGCTGGCAGGGACGAACCCCACCGCAGGTGGAACGGCCACGAACCTGCGTCTTCGCCGGCAATCACGGCGTGGCGGCGCTGGGGGTCTCGGCCTACCCGGCGACAGTGACCGCACAGATGGTCAAGAACTTCACCGCCGGCGGGGCGGCGGTGAACCAGCTCTGTAAGTCGGTCGACGCCGATCTGCGCGTATTCGAGATGGCGCTGGAGCACCCGACCCAGGACTTCACCAAGGCGCCCGCCATGAGCGACGAGGAATGCGCGCGGGCGATGGCCTACGGCATGATGGCGGTGGAGCCCAATATCGATGTGCTGGCGCTGGGCGAGATGGGCATCGCCAACACCACGTCGGCGGCGGCGCTGTGCCTTGCCCTGTTCGGCGGCACGGCTTCCGACTGGGTAGGCCCCGGCACCGGTGTTGCCGGCGATGCGCTCAAGCGGAAGACCGAAGTCGTGGCGGCCGGTATTGCCTTGCATCGCGCGCATTTGAGCGATCCGCTCGAGGCGCTGCGGCGGCTCGGCGGGCAGGAGCTGGCGGCGATCGTGGGGGCCGTCCTCGCCGCGCGCATGGCGCGCATCCCGGTGATCCTCGACGGTTTCGCCTGTACCGCGGCTGCGGCTGTGCTGTATGCGCTCGATCGCAAGGCGCTCGACCATTGCGTCGTCGCGCACGTCTCCGCCGAGCCGGGTCACCGCCGCCTGCTGAAGCAGATCGACAAGTTGGCCCTGCTCGACCTCGGCATGCGTTTGGGCGAGGCCTCGGGAGCGACGCTCGCCGTCGCCCTCCTCAAGGCCGCGGTCGCGTGCCACGCCGGCATGGCGACCTTTGCGGAAGCGGGCGTCAGCGGGAAATCCTGACGGCTACTCGCCGGCGTGCAGAAGCGCCCCACGCTGGCGCGCGCTGCGAAAGGCGAGCAGGAACAGGCCGATGCCGAGCGCCAGATAGATCACGTTCAGCGCCAGCGCCGAGCCGAGCAGGCCCCAGCGGAAGACGTGGTCGATCATTACGGCCCGCATGCCCTCGAAGACGTGTGTCGACGGCAGCGCCCACGAGATAGGGCGCAGCCAGGCCGGCAGCGTGTCGATCGGGTAGTACACGCCGCTGACCGGCGCCAGCACGAAGATCGACGCCCATGCATAGCTCTCGGCCGCCAGGCCGAAGCGGATGAGCGCTGCCGAGATCACCAGCCCGACGCCCCAGCCGAACATCGTCAGGACGGCCCAGAATGCGACCAGCGCCGGACCGAGATCGAAGATCGAATAGGCGAAGAGCGGAATCGCCAGCAGCGCCGCCGGCACGACGCCGAACAGGGATCGCAGCATCGACAGGATCATCAGCGACAGCGCGAACTCGATCGTCCGCAACGGACTGACGAAGAGATTAGCGAGGTTGCGCGACCACATCTCCTCCAACAGCGACAGCGTCATGCCGAACTGGCCGCGCACCAGCACGTCCCACAGCAGCACGGCGCCGATCAGCACGCCGCCCGCTTGCACCATCCACGACGAATGGCGTGCGAGGAAGACGGTGATGAAACCCCACACCACCATCTGCAGCAGCGGCCAGTACATCAGGTCGAACAGGCGCGTCGGCGAGCTGCGCATCAGATAGGCGTGCCGCAACAGCAAGGCCCCGATGCGGCGGATCGCGCGCGGGTCGCGGTCCAGCGGCGTCATTGCGCGGCCGCCTTGCGATTGCGCGCGATGTCGAGGAAGACCTCTTCGAGGTCGTGCCGGCCATAGCGCGCGATGAGTGCCGCGGGTGCGCCGCTGTCGACGATGCGGCCCTGCTTCATCATCAGCACCTCGTCGCACAGCCGCTCAACCTCCGCCATGTTGTGCGAGGCGAGCAGGATCGAGGCGCCCGTCGCGCGCTGATAGGTCTCCAGATAGCCGCGCACCCAGTCGGCCGTGTCGGGATCGAGGCTGGCGGTCGGCTCGTCGAGCAGCAGGATCTCCGGGCGGTTGAGCAGCGCCTTGGCGACGCTGACGCGCGTCTTCTGGCCGGAGGACAGGCTGCCCGTCTTCTGGTCGAGCAGGCGCGTGAGGTCGAGATCGGCGGCGAGCTCGTCGATCCGGGCACGGGCGCGCCGCAGCCCGTAGAGCTGCGCGAAGACCATCAGATTCTCGCGCACCTTCAGCCGGTTGGGAAAGTCGACATAGGGCGAGGAGAAATTCAGCCTGGGCAGCACCCGGTGGCGGTGGCGCAGCATGTCCTCGCCCAGGATCTCGACCGAGCCGCCGCTGGGCACGATCAGACCCAGCAGCATGCCGATCGTCGTCGTCTTGCCGGCGCCGTTGCCGCCGAGCAGGCCGGCGGTCTGGCCGCGCCCGAGCGTGAAGCTGACCCCCTGCACCGCCGCGACGGCGCCGAAGCTCTTGCTCAGGTCATTGATCCTGATCACGGTTTCGTCCATAGGGGTATCCTATAACACGCTCGTCTGGCGCCCGAGCCGGGTGATCGACGCATGGCCGGGCGCCGGCCGGAGGGTGGACGCGCATGTTGCCTCGCTGGCTGCGGCCACAATCGGAAAGCGGCGGTGCCACGCTGGGCAGCCCCGTGCGGCTGCGCACGCTGGTGATCATCCGCTGGCTGGCCGTAACGGGGCAGGCCGTCACCCTGTTCGCGGTGCATTTCGGCTTCGGCTTCGAGCTGCCGCTGAACTCGACGCTGGCCGTGATCGGCGCTTCGGCCGTGCTCAATCTCGTGCTGACGCTGTATCGGCCGGCGGCGCGGCTCGGCGACCGCGGTGCTGCGATCCTGCTTGGCTGGGACCTGCTGCAGCTCAGCGTACTGCTCTATTTCACCGGCGGTCTGACCAATCCGTTCGCGCTGCTTCTGCTGGCGCCGATCGCGATCTCCGCGACCGTGCTGTCGCGGCGCACCACGGTCGGGCTCGTCCTCCTCGGCATGCTCTGCGTCAGCGCGCTCGCGGTGTGGTTCGAGCCGCTGCCCTGGCCGGGCGGCGGGCTGGAATTCCCGTGGCTCTACGTGGCGGGATTGTGGGCTGCGACCGCCATCGGCATGCTGTTCATCGCCATTTATCTGGGCCGCGTGACGGGCGAGGCGCGGCGCCTGTCGGACGCGCTCGCCGCCTCGCAGGCGGCGCTGGAGCGCGAGCAGCGGCTCTCGGCCGTCGGCGGCCTCGCCGCGGCGGCGGCGCACGAGCTCGGCACGCCGCTCGGCACCATCGCGGTCATCGCGCGCGAGATCGCGCGCGACCTGCCGAAGGAAAGCCCGTTGGCGGAGGACGCCGCGATCCTGCTCGCCGAGACCGCGCGCTGCCGCGACATACTCGCCCGCCTTGCGGCGCGGCCGGAGACGGATGGCGGTGCGCCGTTCTCGCGCTTGTCGCTGTCCGCCCTGATCGAGGCGGTAGCGGCACCGCACCGCCGCGAGCCGATCCGCATCGAGATCGCCGTGCACGGCGAGGGCGGCGACGAACCCTTGATCACGCGCCAGCCCGAGATCCTGCACGGCCTCGGCACCCTCATCGAGAATGCGGTGCAGTTCGCCGCCTCGCGCGTCGAGGTGACAGGCAAATGGGACAGGAACGTGATCGAGCTTTCCGTCGTGGACGACGGTCCCGGCTTCTCCATCGCGGTGCTTGACCGGCTCGGAGAACCGTATATTTCAACCCGCAACGCGGAAGGTGATCATATGGGGTTGGGGGTGTTCATCGCCTCGACTTTGCTGGCCCGCACCGGCGCCGAGCTCGAGTTCAACAATCGTCCCGAGGGCGGGGCTTCCGTGCGGGTGCGCTGGCCGCGGGCGCGCGTCGCCGGCGCGGCGGACATCTCACGCGAGGCTGCGCAATGAGCGACGAGGCGGCTCCTTCCAACGGCAAGCGGCTGCTCGTTGTCGACGACGACGAGATCTTCAGGCAGCGCCTCGCGCGCGCCCTGGAACGCCGCGGCTATATCGTCGCCACCGCCGATGGCGTCGAGACCGGGTCGGAGGCGGCCCGCACTGCGCCGCCGGAATTCGCGGTCGTCGACCTGCGGCTGGGCGACGGCAGCGGGCTTTCTGTCGTGCAGGTGATCCGCGAGGTCTCGCCGCAGGCGCGCATCATCGTCCTGACGGGCTATGGCAACATCGCAACGGCGGTCGCGGCGATGAAGGCAGGTGCCGTCGATTACCTGCCCAAGCCCGCCGATGCCGACGCGATCGAGGCGGCCCTGCTGGCACAGGACCGGCCGCTGCCGCCGCCGCCGGAGCATCCGATGTCGGCGGACCGCGTGCGATGGGAGCACATCCAGCGCGTGTTCGAGCAATGCGACCGCAACGTTTCCGAGACGGCGCGGCGGCTCAACATGCACCGGCGGACCTTGCAGCGCATCCTCGCCAAGCACGCGCCGCGCGAGTGACGCGCCTCAGTACGCGTTCTTGTTCACGAAGCCGAGGAACGGCGTCAGCATCAGAATCTTGATGTCGAACAGCAGCGACCAGTTGTCGATGTAGTACAGGTCGAACTGGACCCTGCGCGCCATTTTCTCGGGCGTGTCGGTCTCGCCGCGCAGGCCGTTGACCTGCGCCCAGCCGGTGATCCCCGGCTTGACGCGATGCCGGCTGAGATAGTCGTCGATGATCTTGGCGTATTGCTCGTTGTGGACGACGGCGTGCGGTCTGGGCCCGACCAGCGACATCTCGCCGTTGAACACGTTGAAGAGCTGCGGCAGCTCGTCGAGGCTGGTGCGGCGCAGGAGCGCGCCGACCCGCGTGACGCGCGGATCGTTGCGGCGCGCCTGCTGGACGGTCAGGTCGCTGCCGGCACCGACCTGCATGGTGCGGAATTTGAAGACGGTGATCTGGTTGTTGTTGAATCCATAGCGCTTCTGCCGGAAGAAGACCGGGCCGGGACTGTCGAGCTTGATCGCGATCGCGATGATGAGCAGCACCGGCGCGAAGAGCACGAGCATGATCGCCGCGATCACGCGGTCCTCCAGCGCCTTCAGCACGAAATTCCAGCCGGAGAGCGGCCGCTCCAGCACGGCCAGCATCGGCACGCCGGCGAGCGGCAGGAAGCGCCGCACCGGCAGCGTCCAGCCGACATAGTCCGGGCAAAGCTTGACGTTGATCGGCAGGACCTTGAGCCGCTTGACGATAGCCTGGATGTCGGCGGTGTCGTGCCACGGCACCGCGACGATCACCTCGTCGACCGGATGGGTGCGGACGTAGTGCACCAAGTCATCGATCGTGCCGCGATGCGGGTAGCCCTCGACGAGGCTGACCTTTACGTTGTCGTCGAACACGCCGACGATGCGGTACTGCTCCTCGCCGAGGCTGGCGAGGTGGCGCAGCAGCTGGCGACCCAGCGGCCCGGCACCGATCACCGCGACGTTGAGGCTCATGCGGCCCGCCTGGCGCCAGCGGTCGATCTGCATCAGCAGCAGCACGCGGGCCAGTACGAAGGCGCCGAAGCTCAGGAGGAACCAGCCCAGCACGAAGGCGCGCGAGAAGGCTATCGAGGTCTGGGTGAAGTAGGCGAGGGCGATGAGGCTCAGCATCACCGCCGTCCAGCTCATCGACAGCAGGCCGAGCTGGGTCGTCAGCCGCGTCAGGTTGTTGAACTGGTAGACGCGTGCGATGTGCATGTAGTTGACGGTCAGCGCCACCGCCGCCATCACCGCCATGATGTAGAGATTGGGCAGGGCATAAGTGCCATGCCGCACGCCGTAGGACACGATCGCCGCGACGACGACGATCAGCGCGTCGGCGGCACGCAGGGCGCCGGAGACAATGGCCTCCAGATCGGCAGCGACGACGCGACGCGGGGCCATCAGTTCAATTCGGGGCGATAGCAATGGTAATCGGGACGCGGCGCCGGCAAACGCCGCGCGGAACGGGTGCAGACCATATCGGATTTGCTCATACCGCGCCAATCCCCGACCCGTGGCCGGCGGTCAGCGGCGATGCAGCCACCAGGCGTGCTCATTGATGGAGTAGATGGGCTTGTAGTGGTTGATGACCTCCGCGGGCACGACGCGCGATATCTGATTGTCGAGGATGTACGCGCGCTCCGCCTGGTAGACGACCAGGATGGCGTGCGCCACCCGCAGGTTGAGATCGTCGACCACGACGATGCGCATGCGCTCGTCGGGAAAGCCGAGCTGCCGCAGCGAGAAGTACTTGGCGATCGCAT
>Ga0335070_10009389_pt1 | contig 11467 bp, 7 predicted proteins | sample Lox_Sample_13_FD_206722 | JGI IMG/M metagenome (GOLD analysis project Ga0335070, IMG submission 206722) | Soil microbial communities from Loxahatchee National Wildlife Refuge, Florida, United States - Lox_Sample_1.3 | ecosystem: Environmental > Terrestrial > Soil > Wetlands | place: USA: Florida... | reverse complement strand
AACTCCGCTCGAATGCCGTCTGGGTCGTACATGTTGAATTGCCTCTTGCCGTCCCTGCCGGTCTTTGGCCCGGTGTCGTGCCGGCCCTCCAGACGGTTACCCGCCTGCAGGACCTTGAACGCATCGTCCACGGATTTCTCTCCGATCGCGATGTGATCGAGTACGCCGAGGTGCTGCTGCGTCATGTCAGAGGGAAAGCCCGTGGCTGGGGAGCCGCCGGTCACCATGTACTCCAGCCAGTCATGGCCGTCGGGCACCTGCTGGCTCACCCAGTCGATCTTGTCCTCCTGCATGCCTCCGAACCAGTAGGGCCTGAATCCCAGCAACTCGCGATAGAACTTGTCCTGCGCGGCACGATCGCGCACCAGGATGCCGATGTGGATGATGTGGTTCCCGATCAGGTTTGGCGCATCCGGAGCCTTGGCGTTCGCTGCAGGCTGCACAAATTCCACTTTGTTGCCCTCCGGATCGAGCACGGTGAATGACCGGCTGCCATCCGAACGCTTTGTCACGGTTGCAGGAGTCTTCCATCCCTTTGCCGCCAGGTACTTGCGCAATCCTTCTGCGTTTTCGGTGTTGTAGGCAGTGTGGTCGAGCCGGTTGATTCCCGAGCTCGGAGGAAGCGGCAGCACTTCCACGAACTGGGCTGCATTGAAGGCATAGCGAACGCCTTGCGGATTCTCGGGATCAGGCAGCTTCGCCGCTCCGATGACCTCACGGTAGTAGTGATCGGTGGCCGCAGAGTCCGATGTGTAAACGGCAAGGTGGGAGACGCCAGTTATTTTCGGCCGCACAGGTGTGGTTTCGGCAACTGCAATCACAGCAAACGCGAGAAGAAGGGCTACGAGCAGAGACTTAGAGCGCATGAGACACCTCGAAATATTTGGCCGCATCACCATAAATTGATTTGGCATACCATGTAAACAGCGGCCCCCAGTGGAAATGCATCCGAGGTCCGCTCATGGTGGAATGCAACTGCACGTCCGCCCGACCGTCCTGGTCATTCCCCGCCGGAAAATCGGATCCGCAGTGCGGACAGAAGCGGGAGATGGCTATGGCGCACCGAGTTTGCCCGTGGTGGATTGGTTATCTGTTGGCGAGCCCGATCCGGCGGTGGGTGGAGAACCCCGAAGAAATCCTGACGCCCTACATCAGGGAAGGCATGACCGTTCTGGAGCCCGGTCCTGGAATGGGCTTTTTCACGCTACCTGTCGCACGCATGGTTGGGCCTTCAGGCCGTGTGGTGGCGTTGGACATCCAGCCACGAATGCTGGAGGGTTTGCGCCGCCGGGCAGCCAAAGCAGGAGTGATCTCCCGCATCGAGACGAGGTTGGCCCAGCCCGATTCACTCGGAGTGGAGGATTTACGCGCCAAGGTGGATGTTGTTCTGGCCTTTGCCGTAGTGCACGAGATGCCCTGCGCAGAGATGTTCTTCCGGGAGGTGGCCGGTACGCTGAAGCCCGATGGACGAGTGCTCTTTGCGGAGCCCGAGGGGCACGTGAATCTGAAGAAATTTGCAGAAGAGACAAGCGCAGCGTCACTTGCCGGCCTGGAAGAGGCCACTCGTCTTGCGGTGAAACGCAGCCATGCGGTTCTGCTCAGGAAGAGGGCGGCATAAGCACCAGCCCGCCGCAGCAGACCCGCACCGTACAATGCGGACATGGGTCCTCATACATCTCTCTTGCGTGCTGCAGCCCTGTGTGTGTGTGGCTTCGGATCTCCACTTCTCGCTCAAAGCGCGATGTCCCCGGCGCTGACTGCAGACCGTGCCGAAGCCCGCGACATCTTCAGGGAACTCATTGAGATCAACACCACCGACACGCCCAAGGGTAGCGTGACAGCCGGTACTGTCGCCATGCAGAAGCGATTTCTGAATGCGGGCTTCCCGCCGGAGGATGTGCACCTTCTTGGACCCGATCCCAACAAACAGAATCTCGTGGTTCGCATGCGCGCTGCCGCCCCAACCACAAAGAAGCCGGTACTCTTTCTCTGCCATATGGACGTGGTGGAAGCGCTCCCATCCGACTGGCATACCAACCCATTCGAATTCGTCGAGAAGGACGGTTTCTTCTATGGTCGCGGCACTCAGGACATGAAGGAATCCGACGCCGCGATGGTTGCCACCTTCCTCCGCCTGCATCGCGAGGGATACAAGCCGAAACGCGACTTGATCCTGGCGCTCACCGCAGATGAGGAAAGCGGCAAGTTCAACGGAGCGCAATGGCTGGTGAAGGAGCATCGGGACCTGGTGGACGCAGCGTATGTAATCAATCTTGACGCCGGTGGCATTGAACTCGACAACGGCCGTACCGTCGTCGCCGACGTGGAGGCAACTGAAAAGGTCTACGCTGACTATCAGGTTACGGCGACAAATCCGGGAGGCCATAGTTCGCGCCCGCGTTCCGACAATGCTATTTATGAGCTCACGACAGCGCTCAACAAACTCGCGGCTTACTCCTTTCCATTCGAGCTGAATGAAGTCACGCGCACCTACTTCAGAAACCTTGTCGGACAGGAGACGGGCCAGACGGCGCAAGACATCAACGCGATTCTTGCCAATCCGCCCGACATGGCAGCAGCTGCGCGTCTCAGCGCAGAGCCCAGCTTCAATTCGAACTTCCGGACTACCTGCGTGGCGACGCGCCTCATTGCCGGTCATGCAAACAATGCTTTGGCGCAGACCGCGCAGGCCAATGTCAACTGCCGCATCTTTCCGGGTCACTCGCCCGAGGAAATTCGTGGGGAGCTGATCTCCGTCTTCGGAGACAGCAAGCTCAGTGTGAAGTACGTGTCTGATGCGGGTGGGGTCTTTGACGTCGCTCCCGAGCGCAAGGCGATCGTACCGCCTGCACCACTCAAGGAAGTCTTTGACCCGCTTACCCGCATTACCCAGCAGATCTGGCCGGGCGTGCCCGTCACTCCCGTGATGGAGAATGGCGCGAGCGACTCCATCTACTTTGCGCAAGCCGGTATTCCTTGCTATGGGTATTCGGCGATCGCGCTGGAACGGGACGACGATCGCGCCCACGGACAGGACGAGCGGCTTCCAGTGGACTCGTACTGGAAATCCCTTGATTTCTTCTACTCATTCACAAAGGCTCTTGGAGGCGAATAGACGACTGCTCATCAAGATCTGGGTGAGTGAGCCCCCAGGCCCTCCGGCCCGCGTATGATGAGATGCCGGAGACGAACTTAATAACGCGGGGAGAGAATAGTTTGGCTGGCAAGATCGAACTGATGCTGGGACCGATGAGAAGCAACAAGACTGCGGAACTCCTGCGCCGGGCTGAGATGCGGCGTCAGTATGCGAAGCAGTACGTGCTCGTTCTCAAGCCCAGCGACGACACCAAGGGCGGTCCAGGCTTGGTTGAGAGCCGCAATCCGAATGGCCATGGCCGCATGCAGGCACTCGAATTCAAGTCCAATGATCCGTGGCCGGTCCTTCAGACCATTGCAAATCTCGAACAGGAGATCGGCAAGCGCGTCGAGTGCATCGCAATCGATGAGGGCCAATTCGTTGACGGCCTTTTTCTCTTTACCAAGTGTCTTCTCGACGGCGGCCACGACGTCCTCGTCGCCGGGCTGGACCTCGATTTTCGCGCCATTCCCTTTGGCGAGATGCTCAACCTCACATGGCTGGTGAATGCCTACGGAGGTGGTATCACGGAGTGTATGGCCTATTGCAGTTGCGGAGCTCGCGCACTTTATTCGCAGCGTCTGATTGAAGGCAAGCCCGCACCTTACGACAGTCCGATCAAGATGCCCGGCGATTCGTATGAACCGCGCTGCGCGGAACATTTCGTCCTGCCAGGCCGGCCCCATTAGCGGGTACCAGGGTTGCTGCAGTTGCAGGTAAACACCTCAAGGAGCCAGCCTGACTGTGATTGCTTCTCCACAAAGCCCGCTCTATCGAAAGATCACATTGCGGCTCGTCCCTGTCCTGGTGCTGCTTTACATGGTCGCGTTCCTTGACCGCGTCAATATCAGCTTTGCCGCTCTCACCATGAACCGCGATCTCGGAATCTCCGAGAAGCTCTACGGCTTTGCTGCCGGCATCTTCTTTCTCAGCTACTGCCTCTTCGAAGTCCCTGCCAACCTTATGCTTGGCCGCCTCGGCGCTCGACGCTGGCTGTCGATCCTGATGGTGATTTGGGGCATCGTCTCGATGGGAACTGCCTTTGTCAAAACAGCGCCTGAGTATGTCGGAGTTCGGCTTCTGCTCGGGATCGCGGAGGCCGGATTTTTTCCGGGTGTCATCTTCTACTTCACCTTTTGGCTGCCCCGGCACCTTCGCACGAAGGTGATGGCGCTCTTCCTGCTGGCTGTTCCCCTGTGCAGCTCCATCGGTTCTCCGATATCGGCTCATCTCCTGCTTCTCGACAATCTCTATGGCCTAAAGGGCTGGCAATGGCTCTTTCTCCTCGAGGGATTGCCGGCCGTGCTGTTGGGCTTTGTCAGCTGGTTTGTATTGTGCGACGGCCCGTCGACCGCCCCATGGTTGTCGCATGAAGAAAGAGACAAACTCCGAAAAGAGATCGAACAGGAGGAACAGCATCTGCTGCAGACAAAGCCAGGCAGCGGGTGGGCATGGCAAGTCGCGCGGGATTCGGCAGCATACTTTCTCTGGAGCACCGGCATCTATGGTCTGAGCTTCTGGATGCCGAAGATCCTGGTTGCGGCGGGAGCATCGACCGTGGCAACCGGTTGGTGGGGGATGGTTACATTTGGCGTTGGTGCCCTCGCCATGCTCTGGGCCAGTCAGCAGAAGGGCTTTCGCGTTTTGCCACTTCTCTTCCTTGCCACCGCCGCCGGATTTGGTGGCGCCGGTTTGTCCAGCACGGTCCCGATGGCGGTCGTGAGCTTCTGCGTTGCGTCAGCGGGGCTCCTTTCGGCTTTGCCCATCTTCTGGAGCCTTGCTGCCAGCCGCCTAAGCGGCCAGGCAGCTGGGTCCGCAATCGCCATCGTGAATTCCGTTGGCGCCGTGGGCGCGTTTACAGGACCCTTTGCCATGGGCTGGCTACATGATTTGACGCATGGATACTCCGCCGGCCTCTGGACAATCGCAAGTTGCTTGGGGCTCGGAGCCGTTCTGGTAAACGCCGCGGCCAAAACCGCCAGAGCAGCTGTGGAGAGCGCGTAGGAGAGGTGCCAAAGCCATGAATTCAGCCAAGCGAGTGGCTGTCGTCACAGGTGGGACCCAGGGCATCGGCCGCCGAACAGCGGAACGACTTGCCGAGCGTGGATACTCGCTGGCGATCATCGATCTGCGAGAGCCCACCGCAACCGCAGCAGCGATCCAATCCAGGGGCGGCGAGGTCCTGATTTCCTCCGGAGACATCACCGATGATGCGACTGTTGGCGCCTTTGCAAGCTCTGTCTTTGGGCGCTACGGCCGTGCTGATGTGCTGGTCAACAATGCCGGCATCAGCCATATCGCCCCAGCCGAACAGACAAGCTTTGCCGATTACCGCCGCGTCATCGATGTCAATCTCGTGGCCCCGTTTCTGCTCTGCCGGATCTTCGGCGAGCGCATGCTCGAGGCTGGTCGCGGCTCCATCATTAACGTCGCCTCGGTTGCGGGCCTCCTTGGCGTTGCCGATCGCTGTGCCTACAACGCATCCAAGCACGGCCTTATCGGCCTGACTCGCACACTTGCGGCGGAGTGGGGCGGTCGCGGCGTCCGTGTGAACGCCGTCTGTCCCGGCTGGGTGAAGACCGAAATGGACGCGACCGACCAGGCGGGGGGCAGCTACACCGACGCTGATATCACCGGCCGCATACCGATGGGTCGGTTCGCCACGCCGGACGATATTGCTCAGGCCATCGTTTTTCTTGCTGATGAGCGCGAAAGCGGCTTTATTAACGGCCACGCGCTCTCGGTCGACGGCGGCTGGGCGAGCGACGGCAGTTGGGAATCGTTACGGCTTCGCAAGCGGTAACTCGAATGTCTGTGGCGGGTGAAGCCAACTGAACTGAAGAGAGTTCCATGGGGGCGCAGCCCGCCCGCTCCCACTGATAAACTGGAACCTGCATGATCCTCCCGTTTGTCCGCGAGATTTTCGCGGAGCTGGAGCACTCCTCCTCCTTTGATCGCGTACGCAGGCACCTCGGCCTCGGTACCGGGCGTCGTCGTGTGTCCGGACTCACCGCAACTGGCCGTTCCCTGTACATCCCTCTCCTGGCTCGCGCAGCGAAACACCCTGTCATCGTAGTGGTCGCCGATAACAAGGCTGCCGAGACACTTGAGCCTGCCTTGCGCGCCGGTTGCGAACTCACAGGGGCCATTGACCCCGCGAGAGTCGTCCGGATGCCGGCTCACGACGTGCTGCCTTTTGAGAACCTGTCTCCGCACCCCGATGTCCAGGAACAGCGAGCCGCCGCACTGTGGAAGCTTGCCACGGGCGCAGTCTCGATCCTGATCGCGCCGGCTGAAGCGGCGGCGCTTCGGCTGTTCGATCGCGGGTACTACTCGAGCCTCGCGGTTACGGTTCGGCGCGGAGAGGAGATCGACGTTGAAGTTCTCACAGCGCATCTGGCAAGTGTCGGCTACACGCAGATGGACCTGGTCGAAATGCCCGGCCAGTTCACGCGTCGCGGAGGCATTCTCGATGTTTATTCGCCGGAGTCTGACAGGCCGGTGCGCATCGAGTTCTTCGGCGACGAGATTGACACGATCCGCAAGTTCGATCCTGAAACGCAGCGATCGCAGGCTGGCCTGGACGAGACACAGCTTCTCCCGCTTACCGAGACGCCGGTCACCGAGCATCTGCTCGCCGCAGTCCACGCTCGCCTGAGCAGGCAGCGAGTGCACGCGGAGCCTGCGGCCAGCGACGACGAAGAGATGGCCATCGAAGCTGCTGCGGCCGGCGGCGTCAGCGTTTTCCCGGGCTGGGAGTTCTTTTCGGCCGTTGCTGGAGCGGAACATCATTTGCTCAGCTTGCTGCCCCGCTGCGTGCTCTTCGTAGACGAGCCCGCGATGGTTCACAACCAGATCGATCGCTGGTGGAACAAGGTCGAACAGAGACACGAACGCGCCGGTATCGGGTCCCTCATTCGCCCTGAAGATATCTACCTGCGCCCGGAAGTGCTGCAAGGGCTGCTTGAGACTCATCATGGTCTCGATCTCGATCAGCTTGGCGCGATTGACGTGCTCGATGAAGACAACACGCTGGGAGAGATCCAGGTCAATTCGCGGCCGACGCTTCGTTTCCACGGCTCAATTCCCGCTCTTGTCGAGCAGTTGCGAAATCTGATTGCCGCCGGGCAGCGGATCGTGCTCGCTACGCCCACGCAGGGTGACCTGGAGCGAATGGCGACATTGCTTCGCGAATATCAGCTCCCGTATCGACTGGGAAGCCGCCTCGTGCACGGCGGCGAGACCATCCTCGAAGAGGCCAGCTATCTGGCGGGTGATCTGCGTGTGCCCGTAATCGTGCGTACCCACCTGGCCACCGGCGTCGGCTTTCCCGACTCCAGGCTCGTGGTCTTTGGTGCAAATGATCTCTCCGATGACGCCGACATCGCTGCGCGCCCTGAGCCGAAGCGATCGAAGACCGCGGCGTTTGTCTCGGACTTTCGAGACCTGGCCATCGGCGACTACGTTGTCCACGTTGAACACGGCATCGGCCAGTATCAGGGCCTGAAGGAGATTGTGCAGGATGGGCTTGCCGTTGAATTCATGATTCTCGAGTTTGCCGAGCAGGCCAGGCTCTATGTTCCGTTAACGCGCCTGGACCTGATTCAGAAATACAGGTCGACAGACACCGGGCCCGCGCCTGCCCTGAACAAGCTCGGGTCGCAGCAATGGACGAAGACCAAGGCGCGCGTGCGCAAGGCCATGCAGGACATGGCGGCAGATCTGCTCAAGCTCTATGCCGAGCGTCATACAGCCGAGGGAACGGCGTTCTCTGCCGACAACGAGTTCCAGCGCGAGTTTGAGGGTTCCTTCGACTTCCGAGAGACTGACGATCAACTCACTGCGATTGCGGCAGTCAAGCAGGACATGGAGGCGCCGACTCCCATGGACCGGCTTCTCTGCGGCGATGTGGGATACGGCAAGACTGAAGTGGCCATGCGCGCTGCGTTCAAAGCCGTGCAGGACGGCAAGCAGGTGGCAGTCCTTACTCCCACCACCGTGCTCGCCTTTCAGCACTACGAGACATTCAAGCGCCGCTTCTCCCAGTTTCCGATCACCGTGGAGATGATGTCCCGCTTCCGCTCGCCGAAAGAGCAGAAGGGAATCATCGAGCAGATCGAAACCGGTAAAGCCGACATCATCATCGGGACGCATCGCATCCTGTCAAAGGACATCCGCTTCCAGGATCTCGGCTTGCTCGTCGTGGATGAAGAGCAGCGGTTCGGCGTGCGCCACAAGGAGCGGCTCAAGCAGTTGCGCAAGGAGATCGACGTGCTTGCCATGTCAGCAACGCCAATCCCGCGCACGCTGCACATGTCGCTTGTCGGGCTGCGCGACATGAGCGTAATCGAGACGCCGCCCAAGGACCGCATGGCCATTCAGACGGTGGTTGCCAAGTTCGATGAGAAGATCATCCGGTCGGCCATTGAAGTGGAACTCGAACGCGGCGGCCAGGTTTATTTTGTGCACAATCGCGTTGAGTCGATTTACGAGATCGCTTCACGGATTCAGGAGCTCGTTCCAGCCGCTCGCGTTGCCGTGGGCCACGGACAAATGGGAGAGAAGGAACTCGAGCACGTCATGCTGGCTTTCATGCGGCATGAATTCGATGTTCTTGTCGCAACCACCATCATCGAGAATGGCCTCGATATTCCGCTTGCCAACACGATCATCATCAGCCGTGCCGATCGTCACGGGCTGAGCGAGCTCTACCAACTTCGCGGACGTGTCGGGCGGTCGAATCGCCGCGCTTATGCCTACCTGCTCATTCCGCCGGAGCGCGAGTTGACCGATATTGCTCGCAGGCGTCTTGCAGCACTCAAGGAGTTCAGCGATCTTGGCGCCGGGTTCAAGATCGCCGCGCTTGATCTTGAGCTTCGCGGCGCCGGTAATATGCTCGGGGGCGAGCAGAGCGGCCACATCGAGGCGGTCGGTTTTGAGCTGTATACGTCGATGCTTGAAAGTGCCGTGAAGGAATTGAAGGGTGAATCCACCGCGGAGCGTATCACGATGCAGCTCAATCTCGGCATCTCGCTGCGCATCGACGAAAGCTATGTTGCCGAAGAGAATCAGCGGTTGCGCCTTTACAAGAAGATCGCAGGCGCGGAAAGCGAAAAGGCGATTGCGGATCTGCGCGCAGAGATGGAGGACCGTTACGGCTCCCTGCCCGATTCAGTTGTCTACCTGATCGAGGCGGCCGCGCTGCGGCTCGAGTGCGAACGGATGGGAATCACGCAGATTGATCGCAAGCGGGGAGAACTGCAGGTGCGGTTCACCGAGAACGCTTCGATCGATCCGCAGCATCTGATGCGCCTTGTGGCGCAAAATGCAAAGCGTGGAGCTCAGTTCACTCCGCAAGGCGTGCTCAAGTTCCCGCTGGGAGCAACCCGGCCTGATGAAGTTCTGCTTGAGATTCGAGACTTGCTCATAAAACTGATGCCCGCACCGGTGAATGCATAGCGGATGCGGGCGCAATGAGAGGAAAATGAAGAAATCGGCAGTATTCCTTGTTCTTGGCGCTCTTATGATTTCAGCCGTCCGTGCCCACTCAGAGACTCCTAAACAGAGATTTGAAAAAGTCTCTGACGAGTACTTCGATCAGGTCTGTTTTCCGTACCAACCCACTGCGGGAACGATTGCGGGCTATCACCAGTTCGACACGAAACTCGAGGACTTCTCGCGTAGGAGCATTGATGCTGAAGTGGCTTCTCTCCACGCATTCGAAAAGCGGGTGGATGCGATTCCGGCAAATTCACTCGATCCAATGACCCGTGGCGACCGTCAGATGGTGCTGGGTCAGATCCGCTCAAGACTGTTGACGCTTGAGACGATTCGGCCGTGGGCCAAGGACGCAGACCGGTATTCCGGCATTGCGGCGAACGGTGCGTTCAGCCTTATCGAGCGCAAATTTGCGCCGGCCGACGATCGTCTGCGATCGCTTATCGCACGCGAGAAGCAGATGCCCGGGCTTCTCGCTGAAGCTCGCGTAAATCTGCAAAACCCGCCGCGCATCTTCACCGAAATCGCAATCGAGCAGTTGCCCGGCATCATTCGCTTCTTTCAGCACGACGTCCCGGCGGCTTTCACCGACGTCCATGACGCAGCGCTTCGAGAGGAATTCACGCAGAGCAACAATGCAGTCATCTCAGCACTCAACGATTATCTGAATTGGCTCAAGACAGACCTCCTTCCGCGCTCCAACGGCGATTTCCGCATAGGCGCGGAGATCTTTGCGAGGAAGCTGCAATACGACGAGATGGTCGATCTTCCTCTCGACAGATTACTGGCCATTGGCTACGAAGACATGCGGCGGAACCAGGATCAGTTCAACTGGATTGCGAATGGGCTTGAGCCCGGCAAGGATCCGCGCGCGGTCCTCGAGGAGCTGGGCCGCAATCATCCCGCGCCTGACAAGCTTCTTGACGCCTTCCGCGCCACATTCGACAGTCTGCTTGGCTACATCCGGGCACATCAGATCGTCACTATCCCATCCGACGTGCGGCCCATCGTCGAAGAGACCCCGCCATTCATGCGTGCCACTACGTTTGCCAGCATGGATTCTCCCGGTCCGTTTGAGACGCACGCCACCGACTCCTACTTCAATGTGACGCTGCCCAGCGCGGCGATGACACCTGCCCAGGTTGAAGGTTTCATGCATTCGTTCAACATCGGCACTGTGATTTCCACCTCGATACACGAGGCCTATCCGGGTCACTACATTCAGTACCAGTGGTCGCTGCGCGCGCCGAGCCGTGTCCGCAAGATCATCACATCAACGACGAACATCGAGGGGTGGGCTCACTACACCGAGCAGATGATGCTCGACAACGGATACGGCCAGCCGGGAGCGGGCGCGAAAGACGAGCGCGAAGCTAGCTGGCTGCGTCTCGGGCAATTGCAGGATGCCCTGCTGCGCAACGCACGGTTTATCGTTGGCATCCAAATGCACACGGGAAAGATGAGCTTTGACGAAGCTGTCGAGTTCTTCCAGAAGGAAGGCTATCAATCGAAAGAGACGGCAATGGTCGAAACCAAGCGTGGCGCAGGGGATCCCACCTATCTCTACTACACACTGGGCAAAATCGAAATCATGAAACTGCGGGCGGACTTGATGAAGAAGCAGGGCGCAGCATTCTCGTTAGGCAGGTTCCACGACGAGTTTCTCAGCCAGGGCTTTCCTCCCATCAAGATCGTACGTGAAGCTCTGCTTGGAGACGATTCTCCCGTGCTCTGAATTGCGCCCGCCGGGCTGCGTAGAACAAAATGGCTACTGCACAATGGCAGGTCGAATTGTTAAGCAGATGAATAGGCTCGGAGATTTCCCGGCAGGTG
>Ga0335070_10009388_pt1 | contig 11467 bp, 8 predicted proteins | sample Lox_Sample_13_FD_206722 | JGI IMG/M metagenome (GOLD analysis project Ga0335070, IMG submission 206722) | Soil microbial communities from Loxahatchee National Wildlife Refuge, Florida, United States - Lox_Sample_1.3 | ecosystem: Environmental > Terrestrial > Soil > Wetlands | place: USA: Florida... | reverse complement strand
CGACCGGCAGCGGCTCGGGCAGCACCTCCGCCCCCGCCAGCTGGGCCGCCGACAGATCCCGGGCCACCTCCGCCAGCGCCAGCGGATTCCCCCCGGTCTCCGCGACGATCCGGGCACCGACCGCCGGGCTCACTCGCCCCGGTGTCAGCGATGCCAGCAACTCCAGCGCCGCCGCCTCACCGAGGCCGCCGAGCACCAGCCCCGGCAGCCCCACCAGCGCCGAGACTTGGCCGGTCGGCTCCCGGACGGCGAACAGCAGTACGACTCGTTCGGCGTACAGGCGGCGCGCCACAAAGCCCAATACCACCACGGATTCGGGATCCAGCCAGTGCACATCATCGACCACGCACACCAGCGGCGCTGCCGACGCCGCCTCGGCCAGCAGCGTCAGCACGGCCAGCGCAACCAGGAACCGGTCCGCCGGCGGCCCGGCCACCAGCCCGAACGTACTCCGCAGCGCCTCCCGCTGCGGACCAGGCAGCTGCTCCAGGTGATCCGCAAACGGCAGCAGGAACCGGTGCAGCCCGGCGTAGCCCAGCTGCGTCTCCGCCTCCACCCCGGTCAGCCGGGCGGTCTGCATGCCATCTGCTGCCGCGGCGGCAGCCGTCTCGTCCAGCAGCGCGGTCTTGCCGACCCCGGTCTCACCGCGCAGTACCAGGGCGCCGCTGTAGCCGTCGGCGGCCCCGGTCAGCAGGCCCTCGAGCACCTTGCGTTCAGCCGACCGACCGACCAGCATCACGTCCACAGCCTTCACCACCCGGCGCGTGGGGCAACGTTCCCCATGTAACACCGGATGCCGCAACATTGCCAGGGCACATCGGGTCCGGCAGCTGCGGAGCCTTCCGGCCGCACCGACGGTATCTCCCGCCGCTCAGCCCGCCCAGGGTCACGATTGTGCTGGCCGATGGGCTGATAGGCGCGCGCTCTTTGCCTTCGGCACGGCGGCCGGGGTCCACTGGGCGGGAACGGCGCGTCCGTGGCAGGCGCGGGCCCCTGCGCGTACCGCGTTTCTGTCCGGCCTGTCACTCGTGGCCACAGATGTACGCTTTCAATGGCTTTCTTCGCTGCGGGACCGGGAAGTGGAACGGCAGGGCGATCTCATGGCCTACAAAGACATGTTCACAGTCCTGGTCGTCGACTCGCGCATCGAACGTTCCCAGTCCCTCCGCGACGCGCTCGGGCGCATCCTGGGGCACCTTCGCGAGGACCATCACCTGCGCGTTGACGTCCTCGGCACCACCGAGGACGCCGTCATCCGGCTACGCAACGACGCCTCGGTGGCCTGTCTCCTGCTGGAGTGGGGCAGAAAGACCGGCGGCATCGACGGCAAGCGTGTGGTGGAAGCGCTCGCGGACACCGGCCTCGAGATCCCGGTGTTCCTGCTGGCGCCAGGCGACGAACTCGGCCAGGAGCAGCACGGACTGCTGGTGGACGCCGTGCGCGGCTTGATCTATCCCGAGGAAGACGCGCCGGACTTCGTGGCCAAGTACATCAACCGTCACTTCGAGGCGTATATCGAACAGCTCAAGCCGCCGTTCTTCGGCCGCATCATCGAGTTCAACGAATCGAGCAACGAGATGTGGACGTGCCCGGGCCACAACGGCGGGATGTTCTATCGCCGTAGTCCCGTCGGGCGCGTCTTCTACGAATACCTCGGCGAGACGGTCTTCCGCACCGACCTCGACAACTCCGTCATCGGGCTCGGCGACTTGCTGGTGCACCAGGGCCCCGCGCGACAAGCGGAGGCAGCCGCCGCGGAAATCTTCGGCGCTGACCGGACGTACTTCGTTCTCAATGGCACGTCCACCTCCAACAAGGTCGCCACCGGAGCGCTGGTCTCTCGCGGCGACCTTGTGCTCTTCGACCGCAACAACCACAAGTCCAATCACCACGGCGCCCTGGTACTGGGCGGCGGTATCCCCGTCTACCTGCCGGCCGACCGTAATCCGCAGGGCCTGATCGGGCCGATCGACCCCGACGCGCTCGACGAGGACCGCATCCGCGCGGCCATCCGCGCCAACCCCCTGGTCACAGACCCGGACCGCTCGCAGGCCGAGCGCCCGTTCCGGCTTGCCATCATCGAGCAGTGCAGCTACGACGGGACCATCTACAACGTCCAGATGATCGTTGACCGCATCGGCCACCTCTGCGATTACATCCTGTTCGACGAGGCATGGGCGGGCTTTATGAAGTTCCACCCGCTATTCTCCGGCCACTACGCCATGGGCCTGGACCGCCTCGGCCCGGACGACCCCGGCATCATCGCGACCCAGTCCACGCACAAGCAGCTGGCCGGCTTCTCGCAGGCATCCCAGATCCACCTGAAGAGCCGGCACATCCAGGGCCAGCCACGGCACGTGAGCGAGCTGCGCTTCAACGAGGCCTACATGCTGCATGCCTCGACATCGCCCTTCTACCCGCTGTTCTCATCGCTGGACGTGGGCGCCCAGATGATGAAGGGGCGCAGCGGCTTCCATCTGTGGAATGAGGCCACCCGCCTGGCGGTGGAGATGCGCAAGACCATCCGCAGGCTGCTGCGCACCTTCGAGGCGCAGGCAGGCGACGGCTCACCGCCGCCCTGGTTCTTCGATCCGTTCGTTCCGGACGTGGTCACAGTGACCGGCTCCCCGCACACGGCCGATCTGCACGACGTGCCCTGGGAGGAGGTGCCTACCCGGGTACTGCTGGCCGAACAGCAGTGCTGGCAGCTACGGCCAGGCGCACGCTGGCACGGATTCGCGCGTGTCGCCGACGGCTACGCGATGACCGACCCCAACAAGCTCACGCTGGTCACGCCCGGCTTGGACCGCGAGACCGGCGGATACCTCGACTGGGGCGTTCCGGCTCCGGTGCTCGCCGAGTTCCTGCGCGAGCGCGGCATCATCCCGGAAAAGAACGACCTCAACACCATTCTCTTCCTCGTAACACCCGGCATCGAGGTAAGCAAGGCCGGGACGCTCATCACGACGCTGCTGGACTTCAAGCGCTTCTTCGACGGCAACCTCCCGCTCCGCGATGTGCTGCCCGAGTTCGTCGCGGCCCGGCCGCAGCTCTACGGCGGCGAGCGGCTGCGTGACCTCTGCCTGCGCATGCATGATTTCTACCGGAAGGCAAACACGTCGCAGCTGCAGCGCCAGCAGTTCGAGGCCGAGCACTTCCCCGAGATGGCGCTGTCGCCGCAAGAGGCCACCCGGCTGTTCACCGCCAACCAGATCGACTACGTGCCGATCGACGAGGTGAGCGGCCGCGTGGCGGCCACGATGGCGCTGGTGTACCCGCCCGGCATCGGCGTCGTGGTGCCCGGCGAGCGCTGGGACGAGCGCGCCGCGCCCATGATCGCCTACCTCAAGCTGTTCGAGGAGAGCTACGCCCACTTCCCCGGATTCACGAACGAGATCCAGGGCGTCTTCCCGGAGAAAGGCGAGGATGGTCGCGTGCGCCTCTTCACCTACGTCATCAGGGGATAGCAGACCAAGGAGGGCCAGGTTGTGAGGCACTTCCATCCGCGGGCCTATGGCGCCATGGTGGGAGCCGTGGTTCTGATCATTCTGGTCGCCGCCTGCACATCAGCGACGAGCATTTCCGGGCAGCCGACGCAGGCGCTCGCGCCCGGCTGGCAGGGGCTGAACCCGGGCACCGGAGCGCCTCAGTACGGCGGCATCCTTAACATGGTGGGCGTCAGCGATGTCGCCGTCATGGACTATGACATTGGCTATTACCGCACAGATTTCCAGGTGCTGCGGCTGACGGTGCGCCAGCTGTACAGCTGGCCGGCGATCCCTGGCCACACCCTCACGCCGGCCCCCGACCTGGCCACCGGCATGCCGGTGGCCACCGACAACGGCCTGAAACAGACAGTGACCATCCGCAGCGGGCTGGTGTGGAACACGAGCCCGCCCCGGCCGGTGACCGCGCAGGACGTGGTCCGCGGGATCAAGCGCGCCTGCAACCCCAGCCCGTACACCTTCGGTGGCATGGCGGACTTCGAGTCCACGATCCGGGGCCTGACCGCCTACTGCAGCGGCTATCCGGCCGCGGCGGCGACCAGCGCCGCGGTGATGAAGCAGTACATCGAAAGCCACTCGGTGTCCGGGATCGCGGTCTCGGGTAACAACATCACGTTCACGCTGACCCGGCCTGCCCCGTGGCTCATCGGCGCGATGACGCTGCCGCCGTTCAGCGCGGTGCCGATCGAGGCGGAGGACGGCTTGCCCGGCAGCCCGCAGGTGTACGGCCACATGTACTCCGACGGGCCGTATGAGATCACGTCGTACACGCCGAAGAAGAGCATCACGTTCGCGCGCAACCCGCAGTGGAAGGCGAGCACTGACCCGTTGCGCAAGGCCTACGTGAACGCGATCAACGTCGACGAGACCGGCAACCAGGCCACTATCTACCAGGAGATGGCCACTGGTTCGCCGTCGCTGGGGATGAGCTTTGACGCGCTGGCACCGCCCGCCGCTTACTCGCAGCTGCTCGACATGATCAAGTCGGGGAGCCAGCTGGCGAACATGGGTGCCACCTACCAGAGTAACCCGTACCTGGTGTTCAGCACCGTGTCGCCGAACGACGGCGGAGCGCTGGGGAAGGTGGCGGTGCGCCAGGCCCTGTGCTACGGTGTCCAGCGCAGTCAGCTGATCAAGACCCTCGGTGGGACCGCGGTTAACATCCCGCTCACCCACGTCCTGCCGCCGGGCACCGACGGCGCGCAGGACGTGCCCGGCGGTTACGACCCGTACCCGTACAACCCAAGCAAGGCCAGGTCCATGCTCGCGGCCGCGGGGTTCACCGCGAGCCACCCGCTCCGGCTGAAGTTGCTGTACCGCAGCGACAGCCAGGGCAACACGAAGGCCTTCACCAACATCGCCAGCCAGCTGGATGCGCTGGGCTCCGTGAGCGTGACCGGCGTGCCCACCAACCAGTCGGACTTCTACGGCAAATACCTCCTGGCCCCCAACAGCCCCGGCAACCCGGCGCCGGCGTACCAGGGCGCCTGGGATCTGGCGCTGCCGGCTTTCGGCCCGGACTGGTACGGGAACTCGGCGGTGACCTGGTTCAACGAGCTCTTCTTGAGCCCGGGCGGGTTCGCCGCGAACGGCGGCGTCAACTTCGGCTACTTCTCCAGCGCGGCGGTCAATGACACGATCAGCCAGGCGCTGAGCCAGCCCACCGAGGCACAGGCCGACGTGTACTGGGCGAAGGCCGACGAAGAGGTGATGCAGGCGGCAGCGATCTACCCGATCACCGAGCCGCTACAGCTCGCCGAGCACGCACCGTACGTGCACAACGCCGTGTACATGATCCCGTTCCTGAACTTCGACCCGGCGAACGTCTGGCTCAGCAAGCCGGGCAGCTGACTAGGCATGCCATGAGCATGGCGGGCCGGGCATGACAGGCCCGGCGACGGCGACCGGGACCGCCGCTGGCGCGGAGCCGGCCGGAAGGAAGATCGAGGGGCGTAGCCCGTGGCGCCTGGCCTACGAGCGGCTGCGCAGCGACCGGTCGGCCAAGATCGCCGCCGGAACGATCCTGGTGATCGCGTTGCTCGCGATCTGCGCCCCGGTATTCGCGGCGATCACCGGGCATGGGCCCGACCAGCAGTTCATCAATATCGGGGAGAACGCCAACGGCGGCCCGGTGCCCCCCAGCGGCACCTTCTGGTTCGGCACGGACTCAAACGGGCGGGACCTGTTCGTCCGGGTGCTCTACGGTGCCAGGGTCTCCCTCCTCGTCGGCGTGCTCGCGACCGCGATCAGCGTCGCCCTGGGAGTGGTGTTCGGCCTGGCCGCGGGGTACATCGGCGGGTTGGTGGACAGCCTCATCGCACGGGTCATCGACGTGCTGCTGTCGATCCCGCTCGTGCTCATCGCCATCTCCGTCGCCTACATCTCCGGCCCGGGCATCTGGCTGGTCATCGTCATCGTCGGGGTCCTCAGCTTCACCTACCTGGCCCGGATCGTCAGGGGCCAGGTGATCTCGCTCAAGGAGAAGGAATACATCCAGGCGGCACGCGCACTCGGCGCGGGGCCGTGGCGGATCATGTTCACCGACCTGCTGCCGAACGTGATGGCGCAGGTCATCGTGTACGCCTCGCTGCTGATCCCGCTGGCGATCGTGACCGAGGCGGCGCTGTCGTTCCTCGGCGTGGGCGTGCCTCCGCCGACGCCCGACTGGGGGCAGATGATCGACGACGCATCCGGCTACTACCAGTACGGGTACTGGTGGTACCTGTTCTTCCCCTCGCTGGCGCTGCTGATCACCACGCTCGCCTTCAACATCCTCGGTGACAGCGTCCGCGACGCGTTCGACCCGCGCGGCCGGCTGTTCGTCTAGGAGCCTTTGTGATCCGGTTTCTGGTGCGCAGACTCGCGCAGGCCATCGTGGTGCTGTGGGCCACCTCCGCGGTCGTCTTCCTCCTTTTCTTCGTCGGCCCCGGGCCGAACCGGGTGGCAAGGACATTCGCGGGCAGGTTCGGCACGGCCGCCCGCATCGCGCAGATCAAGCATGATCTGCACCTCGACCAGCCGCTCTACCTGCAATACAGCCACTGGGCGTGGAATGTGCTGCACGGCGACCTAGGCTATGACTACTACAAGGGCGAGCCGGTCATCTCGGTGATCGCCCAGGCCGCGTCGGCCACCATTTCGCTGGTCCTGGGCGCCGCGGTGCTGTGGATTTCCTACGGGATATTCAGCGGGGTGGTCTCGGCGGTCAAGCCCCGCTCCCTTCTGGACCGGGGCTTTACCTCGGCCGCGTTGTTCTTCTACTCGATGCCCGCCTTCGTCCTCGGTTTGTCGCTGATCTGGGTATTCGCCTACAAGCTCAGCCCCGTCACCACATTCTTCCCGTTCCACGGGTACGTGCCCCTCACGGCGAGCCCGTTCGGGTGGTTCGAGCACCTCATCCTCCCCTGGCTCACCCTCGCCCTGGTTACGTCGGCCACCTACACGCGGCTGGCCCGCGCGTCGATGCTGGACGTCATGGGCGAGGACTACGTCAGGACCGCCCGTTCCAAGGGCATGCCCGAACGCCGGGTGGTCATGGTGCACGCACTGCGGCCCTCGCTCACGCCGGTGGTCACCCAGGCGGGCCTGGACATCGGCACCGCGCTCGGCGGAGTCATCCTCATCGAGACGGTATTCGGCATTCCCGGCCTCGGCTGGACCGCCGTCCAGGCGATCAACCAGCAGGATCTGCCCGTCATCGTCGGCATCGTGGTCCTTGCCGCAGCCTTCGTCGTCCTGGTGAACATGCTGGTGGACATCGCCTACGCCGCGCTTGACCCTCGCGTACGCCTGCACTGACGCCAGAGCGGCCGGGCGCCCAGCCTTCTCATTGGCGCGCGATGCCCGCCGATCACCGGTGAACCAAGGTGACCCCGGACCAATAGAGCTATTGCCCTCGCATCTTGGCCAACGCCGCCGTCTCCGGCTGCACTTGATCTGACAGGCGACCGACTTCCCGAAGGGCGGCAATGGCCATAACCACCCCCGGTGAGACGGCCGACGAGACCCCGGCCGCCGGGTACAGCCGACGCGCCCGCGCCCGGGCGGCGGCCGCGGCGCATGGCGTCCCGCTGGCCACGATCATCGCCTCCGTCGCGGTGGTTTCCCTCACGTTCCTCGCCGGCAAGCTCATTTACCGGCTGCGCGACATCGTCCTCCTCATGGTGGTCGCGGGGTTCGTCGCCCTGCTCCTGAATCCCCTCGTGCTGTACCTGCAGCAGTGGCGGATCCGGCGGCGCGGCCTCGCGGTGACCGTGGTGACCGTGTGGGCGGCGCTGGTCTTCGTCGGACTGGTCACGGCATTCGGTTATCCGCTGGTGAACGGGCTGACCCATTTTTCTCACCAGTTGCCCTCGTACGTAAGCTCGGTCGAGCACGGCAGCGGCTGGATCGGCCAGCTGCTACGCCGCTTTCACATGCAGGCCTGGGTGACCCGGAATGCGCCGAAGCTGGAGACCCTCGGGGGCAGCCTGGCCAAGCCCGCGCTGACGGTCGGCAAGGGCGCGGTGTCGCTGCTGGCCGAGCTGGGCACGGTCGCGGCGCTGGTGGTGCTGTTCCTGCTCGAGGGCCCCAAGATGCGTACGGCGGTGCTCGGCCTGCTGTCGCCCGAGCGGGCGGAGCGGTATACGCGGGTGGCCGGCGAGATCAGCCGATCGGTGACTGGCTACGCGTTCGGCAACCTCCTGACCTCGCTCATCGCCGGCCTGGTGGTATTCATCACGCTCGCTGCCCTGGGGGTTCCGTTCCCCCTGCTGTGGGCGCTTTGGGTGGCCCTCGTCGACTTTCTCCCCATGATCGGCGGAGCGCTCGCGGGCATTCCGACCGTCCTTTTCGCGCTCGGGCACTCCTTCACCGCGGGCCTGGTCACGCTGATCGTGTTCCTGGCCTACACGCAGGTGGAGAATCACATCCTTAATCCCGTGGTCATGAGCCGGACCACTAAGGTAAACCCTCTGCTTGTCCTGGTGTCTATCCTGGTCGGGACTTCGATCGGCGAATGGATCGGCGGTACGTTCGGGGCTTTCGTGGCCGCGCTCGTCTCGATTCCGCTCGCCGGAGCCCTGCAGATAACCGTCCGGGAGCTGTGGCAGGCCAGCGCGTGAGGAGAGGGCCGAGGGCGGCTGGCCGCCTGATGCGATAACGGCACCTCGACGGGAAGGAGACACCAGCGAGGTCGCGAAACTGGTCGGCGTGAACGACGACCTCGACGCGGTCGCCCGGGCCACCTCCGCTGTGCACGCCCGGTTCGGCGGTTATGTCGCGGCCTCCCGCTCCCAGCCCTACTACCTCGATGTCAGCCTCGAGGTGCAGTGCGCGGCACGGCGGGTTATCGCCTCCAACGCGGACGAGGGCTTCGCCAGCGCGGTCGAGAGGTTCATCCTCCCCCATTCATCTAAGGAGCCGGTCCAGGGAACGCACTCGCCCCCTGGACCGGCTTCCCGGAATGGCGGCCTCAGCCGGTGATGTAGAGGTCGTCACGGACGTCGTAGACGCCGGTAGCCATCCAGGCGGCGTCCACCACCGCGTCGTGCTCCGCCCAGGTGCGGACGTGGCCGTTAAGCGTCACCGTGTTCCCGTTGGTGTCCACCACCACGTCGCTGTCGTCGGGGATCAGCGCATAGCGGTCCAGCGCATCCTGGACGAGCAGGGTGACGTCGATCAGGTCCGCGTCGTTGCTGATCTGGATGTCGTCCTTGATGTTACGGACACCGGTCAGCCCGGCCACTGTCAGCTCGGCCGCCGCTCGCTCGCTGCCGTAGCTCACGGCGCCGGTCAAGGTAAGGTTCCCGTTCTTCGCGGTCGCCTCGACGCCGTCCGGCACGGTGACGTTCAGCATGAGCGCGTTGTTGGCCGTAGTGGTCAGCGTCGCATCGTCGCGATAGTCGCCTTGGGGCAGGACGACTTCGAGGTGATTGTGCACGTCCTTGACACCAGCGACGCGCTGGGCCGCCGCGGCCGCCTCCACATACTGCGGGTAGCTCGGCACGGTGCCGTTCAGCGCGACCTCCCCGTTGATGTTCTTGACCGTGATGTCAGCGTTGTCGACGAGCGGGTCGAAGTTGAGCTCCGATTCGACCGCCTCGCGCACGTCCTTGGTTTTGCCCATTTCATGTGTCCTTTCATAGCTCGGCTGGCGGCGGATTTCCCTTTCCTCATCGCCAGTCCACATGACCGACTAGCAATTGGAAAAGCAACGATGGCTGTCGTGCTATTGGCCCGGGCTATAAACAGAGCCCAGGCCGCCGGTCGTCCATCGGCAAGATCGCCGTAATGTGCGAGAATCCGCACGTGGACATGAATCGTCCCGCGGTCGCCGAGCTGACGGCGGATGTCTCCGGCCGCGCTGGCCCGGCGGGGGTATTCGAATCTATCAGCGGGCGGCGTCACGCGGCCAGGCTGGATCGCTGGATCGCCGTTATCCGGCTCCAGCGGTCCGCGGTGCGCGCAGCCCGAGTGATGTGGCTGCTTGATGCCCGCACCGTCCGCTGGTCCGGCGGCCTGCCGCCCCGTTCACGTCCACGGAAGTGGTGTATGGGGTAACCGGTACTGAGGTGACTCGTCTGCCGGAGTACGGCGTGTCGCGGTGAAGCGAGGCGGCCACCTCGCGATCCTTCGAAGTGATTTCGGTGCAACGAAGGAGAGCGAAGTGGCCGCAGGTGACATTGTGCCGGTTCCCGGCGCGCAGTTCGAGGAGACTCTGGCATCGGCGAGCCCGGACTTGCTGCGTGCGATGATCCGGGAGTTCGCCCAGCGGATGATGGACGCTGACGTCGAGGTCGCGTGCAACGCGGGGTACGGGGAGGTCACGCCGGACCGGGTGAACTCCCGCAACGGGTACCGGCGGAGGGAGTGGGATACCCGGGCCGGGACGATCGAGCTGGCGATCCCCAAGCTGCGCCAGGGATCGTACTTCCCGGGCTTCCTGGAGCACCGCCGCCGGGCCGAGCGGGCGCTGGCCTCGGTGGTGGCCACGTCGTACCTGCTGGGGGTCTCGACCCGGCGGGTGGAGAAGCTCGCGGCCTCCCTCGGGGTCGTGGGGTTGTCCAAGTCGCAGGTCAGCGCGATGGCAGCGGAGCTGGACGAGCTGGTGGAGTCCTTCCGGAACCGGCCGCTGGACCGCGGGCCGTACACGTTCTGCTGGATCGATGCGCTGACCCAGAAGGTCCGCGAGGGCGGCCGGACGGTGAACGTGCACTGCCTGATCGCGACCGGCGTCAACGCTGACGGGTGCCGGGAGATCCTCGGCCTCGACGTGACCAGCTCCGAGGACGGCGCCGGGTGGCTGGCGTTCCTGCGCGGCCTGGCCGCCCGCGGCCTGTCCGGCGTCCAGCTCGTGACCAGCGACGATCACGCTGGCCTGGTCAGCGCCATCGCCGCTGTCCTGCCCGGCGCCGCGTGGCAGCGCTGCCGGACGCACTACCACCGCAACCTGCTCACCCGGGTGCCGAAGTCGGCCCAGCCGTGGGTGTCGACCCTGGTCCGGACCATCTTCGAGCAGCCCGACCCGGCCTCGGTCCGGGCCCAGCACGCCCAGGTCGTCGCCGCGCTGGAGGCCAAGCTGCCGGCCGCGGCCGCGCACCTGGACGAGGCCCGCGAGGACATCCTGGCCTTCACCGCGTTCCCGCGCGAGGTGTGGCGGCAGATCTGGTCCAACAATCCGCAGGAGCGGCTGAACAAAGAGGTCAGGCGGCGCACCGACGTGGTCGGGATCTTCCCCGGCCGGGACGCCATCATCCGCCTGGTCGGCGCGGTGCTGGCCGAGCAGAACGATGAATGGACCGAATCGCGCCGGTATATGGGCCTGGAAATCCTCGCCGCCTGCCGGAAGGCCGCCCAGCCCGATATGGGAAAGGATAAGCCTAGTGAGGCTGGATTGACAGTAGAGGCAATTCCTGCTTAAATAGGAAATGGATCGCGAGGTGGTCTTCTCATACACCACGCCGACGGACGCGGCCCCCGCA
>Ga0335070_10009386_pt1 | contig 11468 bp, 10 predicted proteins | sample Lox_Sample_13_FD_206722 | JGI IMG/M metagenome (GOLD analysis project Ga0335070, IMG submission 206722) | Soil microbial communities from Loxahatchee National Wildlife Refuge, Florida, United States - Lox_Sample_1.3 | ecosystem: Environmental > Terrestrial > Soil > Wetlands | place: USA... | reverse complement strand
CCAATCCTCATCCTTCAACGCCGCAATCTGTTCGGCCACCGCATCTCCCATGGGTCCTCCGACTGGGATCGAGTACCCTAACACAGCCATTTTCTGAGGGTCAACGGAAGCCCTGTCAGCGTTCCATCCCTGGAATTTCACGTCATTTACTCGATTGACAGCCCCTGTACCCCCCGGTACCATCACGTTCCCAATTCGCTAATCCCCGGAACAACACTCTATTGAATAAGGCAACCCTAATTGATCCCCTGCCTAATGGAGGTCCCGATGACTACCACGCGTTCCATTCTCAGCAGAAATGTTGTTGCGGTCGTGTTCCTATTCGTAGGGTGCTTCGTCCCGTTCGGGGCTCCCGCGGATGCCTACGAGGTCTGGCTGACCGATCAATCGGACACAGGAAAAGAAAGCGGAGGCTTCCTGTACATCTATGACGGCGCCCAACTGGCGGCCAACCCTGCGGCCGCAAAGCCAACCATGACGATCGATTTCGCCGGAGATGTCAATAAGCTCTGCGAAGACGCGACGAAGAAAGTCGTCCGGCGTCCCCACATGTTGTTCTTTACCAAGGATCAGTCTCATGCGATCGTCTCGTTTCTGAGCGGGCAGGTTCTTTTCATGGATGCCGCCACAAAGAAACCCGAGGCTTGCCTCTCCATGGGAAAGAACGTCCATGCCGCCTGGCCGACACCCGATCAAAAGATGGCCATCGCAGCCAATATCGCCGAAAAGAAATTCATCAGAATCTGGACGGACTATGCGGCGCATAAATTCACGTTCGACCCCGAGAAGGATGTCATGACTCTGGCCCCGCTGGAGAGCGGAGAACGTCCGGATACCTCCCCCATTTGTCCGATCACGGAGGCTTCCAGCAAGTACGCCTTCGTCACGCTTCGAGGCGGGGGCTTGCTCGTCGTAGATGTCACGAGCACTCCCATGAAAGTGGTCACGACCTTGGATAACAACCAGATTCACCCGGCGGGCTGCGGCGGGATTCAAGTGGGAGACACGATGTACATCAACTCCGGCGGCGGCTGGCCGATCGCTCCGCTCTCCTATGACGTCTACGCGCTGGATCTGTCGAACCTCCCGAAGTCGATCTCAGCCAAATTGGTGTCGCAGCGCGACCAGAAATTTGCCGATTCTCACGGCATGGCCGCGGTCGGCCGGTATCTGTGGAGTGCAGATCGAGCCGGCAACGACATCGAGATCATCGACACGCTCACCAACTTGAGCGTCAACTCCGTCGATTTGACAACCGATGCCAACAAGGACCCAGCGCCTGATCTCATGGATGTATCGCCCGACGGCCAATACGTCTTTGTCGGCCTTCGGGGGCCTGCCCCGCTTACCGGCAATGACAAGACCGTCAACAACGCAAAAGGAACCATACCAGGCGTGGGTGTCGTGCACGTGGACGCCGGCGGGAAGGTCGGCCATTACAAGGGCCAGGCCGCCATCACCAATATGAAGGAGGGGAAAGAAACTGCCGACAATCACGGGATTGCGGTGAGAAAGTAGCAGCCAGCTTTCAGCCGTCAGCCAAGAAGCAGGAAAAGATCAAGACAATCACAAGAGGATTCTTGCCGACAGCTGATGGATGACAACTTCTTTGTTGAAGCGCTACCTTGCGAGGTCGCCTGAAGGACCGAATCGACCGGTTTCGCCCAGAGGGCGATCGACACGTAGATTGTCGGCTTGACTCGAGTCCGCCGTGTAATCCTCCGGGGGCAGGGTCCAGCCGAGCTTCTCCAGCGTTTCAAGGACTAACTGTCTCAATGCATCCTTGGCCGTCAAACGGACGGAAGCATACGAAAGCACGCGCTCGCCTTCCGCGCCGATCTCCGAGGCCTTCGGGTCGTACAAAAACGCGATCAGCGGCTCGATTGCCGCATCGCCAATGACCGTCAGCGCCGCAGCCGCCTTCTCCCGCAAAACGCCGTCCTTCAATAACATGATCAAGTCGGGAATCACACGGGGGTCGCGGAATTGACCCAGCGCTGTCGCCGCCGCTTCCTTAATGAACGCATCTTCACTGACGATGCATCCGGGCGTCGGTGTGCCATCCTGTCTGATCCCCCTCCCTTTCAATGCATTAAGAACCGGGGGCAGCGCGCGAGCATCACCGATCATGCCCAACGAGGCGATGGCATGGCGCTTGACCGCGCCATCTTTCATGGCTTCGATGAGTGCATCGATCGCTCGAGGGTCGCCGATCTGCCCCAGCGCAATGGTGGCATCTTCACGAACGGCCCGATCTGGATCTTTGAGCATGGCAATGAGCGCATCGACCACTTTTGGTTCGCGCACCCACGTGCGGCCGATTTGATAGTCCGTCGTCATCCCGCCGAGGGCTCGCGCCGCATGACAGCGCACGACGAAATCTTTGTCTTTCAGGGTCTCGATCAGCGGATCCACCGACGCTTGACCGATATAGACGAGAGCCGTACCTGCCGTCTCGCGGACAATTTTGGATGAATCACGGAAAAGCTTGATCAAGGCCGGCACAGCTGCGGGATCGCCAATCTTGCCTAGCGCCTCAGCCGCAGCACTCTTTACCGCCCCATCGCGATCACGGCATGCGACGATCAGCGCATCGACGGCCTTCCGATCCTTGAGGTCGCCACAGGTTTTTGCCGCATGCTCCCGGACTCGCCACCGTTCATCTTTCATCGCCACGACCATGCGGTCAAGTACCATGGGTCCCATTTTGACCGCCGCCTCGACGGCCTGGGTGCGAACCTCCATGATCGGGTCGTTGAACAATGCGATCACGGCCTCCAGTGCCTTGGGTCCACCGATTTTAGCCACGCCCGATGCGGCATGGGCACGCACCGACCAATAGTCATCGCTGCAGGCGCTCACCAGCGCCTCGAGACCCTTGGGATCGCCGAGCCCAGCCAAGGTCTTTGCCGCCTCTTCGCGTGTGGCGTCGTCAACATCTTCCAGAGCTTCCAGTAAATCATCGAGGGCGTGTGTCATCGTTACGTTCTCCACTCAATAGTGATAGTCCCGCTGCCCACCATGCGGGTATGTTCGTGAGCAACGGATCGTCAACGTCTGCGTTCCGCGCCCACCGACACATTGGTCGAGCGAGGCAGCGTACTCCACTTTTCCATCCAAATTCACACCGAATGGAAAATCAAACGTGAAGCTCACGAACTTATACTTGCCAGGCTTGAGCTTGAGGGCGCGGGCTTCTGTCGTCTTGTAGGCGTCCAGCGACTCGGGATCTGAAGCGTAGATCGAGGGAGTGATTCCCGGAACCTGCCACCACGTGGGTGGCTCCAGAACGGTCGCATCGATGGTGATGGTATGTTCCTGGAGGTAGGCCGCCGGCGGACCGGCTGTTGCAGAGGCAATCACCGCTGCAGACAGGAGAAGTCCAGCCCCTCCCACTCCCCATCGAACTGCATACTTGTCAACGAAGCCTTGCATGGCACACTACTGTTTCGCGGACGGTGAGACTGCAGCCGCGGAGGCCGTTTGAAAGATTTCTTCAATCGCACGACTTTCCCACTCCATATGGGTCTCCAGCCCCAGCGTCCGCATCACCGTGGCCCCTGTATCCAAAATCGACACTGGTTGGTGAATCGCATACCCGCGCTTGATCCCCACACCCGAGGCGATCCAGGGGAGCAGCGGGACTGTACCGTCAGCCTGTTCACCCCCGGCATCTTTACCTTCGGCACTCAAGGACGTCACGAACACTGTGGTGCGCTTCAACAAGGCCTGCTCTTTGTAAATATCCAACACCGAGGCCATAGCTTTGTCCACCGTCCGCAAGGCTTCGCGGTATTCCTTGGAACCCCAGCCGTGCGCAACGCCGACACGTCCCGCCTCGGGCAAATGCACAATGAGAAAATGCGGAAGCGATTGGATCGCGTGGCCATATCCTTCGCCGCTCGTGGCCTTTTTGAAATAGGCGCGAATGTACGAGACGAGACGATCCGGATTACACTCCGGCTTGAGGGGGCCGCACATTTGGTAATCGGTATAGGGTTCTGGCCTGGCGATCTGGTACAAAGATTCGTCCATCAGGAAGATAGCGCTGTCGCGTCCCCCGCTCAGGTCGAGGTAGTCGAAGACGCTGGGGGCCCGTGGGTAACCTCGGCTGAAGTCGAAGGTGTTCCACGACACTCCGTGTTTATCGACCGGCATCCCGGTGATCAAGGAGACCATAGTCGGGAGTCTCAACGCCGGTTTGACTCCGGTGGCTGACCACGTCACGGCTCCCTGCTTGATCAGGCGGCTCATCGTGGGCATGGTGCCGCCCTTGAGGGAATCTTGTCCGAACCCTTCGAGCACGAACAAAATCACATATTCGGTCGGGCTCGTCGTGGAAGTTTCATGAGTAGAGGCCGGGGCGACGGCGAGTGCAATATTAAGCGAGGCGTTAGTGTACAAAAAGCTGAGCAACACCGAGAGGATAGCCCTCACTCCCCATCGACCATATCCTGTTTGAGTATTCACGACCATGTCCTTTCCGAGGCAAGGGAATTTGTACCTTAACACGCCGTTTTCCACCAAGGCAAGGCAGCGAAAGTCCGGCGGCCAGGCCCTGGCGCCTCGACCGCGTGGGTGCTATCCTTACCGTGTTCTTGTTTCGAGAAGTCAACGAAGGGGTCCCTGGTGCGTCAGCTCTATCACGCAAGGTGAGAGCGATGCTCCGTCCATCCATACTCCCGATACCCCTCCTTGGCCATCGGTCCATCATCCAATTTCGGGTCTTTACCCTACTTGTCATGACCTCCTTCATCCCTGCCCTTCCACCTCTTGCATACGCGGAAGTTCGGATCGTCAATGCTCAGGGAGAATACCGCATGGGCGATCGCGATACGAGAGAAGACGCGATCCGATTGGCCACTGAATCGGCGAAGCGCAACGCACTGGAGCAGGTCGCGACCTATCTGGAAGGCGTCACGGTGGTGGAAGGCATGGACGTCACGAAAGATGAACTCCGCACCTATACAGCAGGGCTGGTGCTCGTCCTGGATCAACAAGTGAGCACGTCCCTTGATGGAGACACGATCATAATCAAGGTCGACCTCGTGTCACAGGTCGATACTGAAGAAGTGGCCCAGGCCGTTGTCGCGTTCCGGGAAAACGAAGACGCACGCCATCAGCTTGTAGCCCTCCGGCAGGAAATGGACCAATTGCAGAGTCAGCTGAACACCGCCAATCAAGCACTGCAGCAGGCTAGCACGGTCGAACAGGTCCAACAGGCGTCCCAGCAACGCCAAGATTTGCTGAATCGTGCACAATCGAATGCCATGGTTGCCCAAGCCTGGACGGACTGGGTCGTTGTCCCGCCGGTTGTGTATCCCTATCCGTGGGCGGGTATGGCACAAACGCATGCGCTGTTGAATGTGGCGCGGACCCTCTATCCGACCCGTCCGCATATTCCGATCGCCCAGCAAGTCATCACTGCACAACGGCCACCGTCTGCAATCGCATCGCCACCTTCGTCGGTCTTGAATTCGCCCCCGGCAACGAGACCTGTGCCACTCACGTTGAATGAAATCTCACACACAACTCCGACGGCACCACCACACATCGGGAATCAGCCGATGACGAACCAACCGACGACTGCTCCACCACAGTCGGGCCCTCACAACCTCACCGATGTGCGCCAGTTGAATCCGTTGGTGCCACCGTCACAAAATGGGACTCCATCGATGTTGCAGCAATCTGTTCCATCAAACTCCCGCTCGAGACAGGCATTGCAGCAGTTCCTACAGCCACCGCCCACAGCTGGGGGACAAGCACAGCCTGGACAGCCGCCAGTTGCCAGACGGCTGCCTCCGACGATCAACCAACTTCACCCACCTCTGCTGCATCAGGTACCTCAAATGCCCTATCATCTTGGTCCTCGGTCGTTCGGGGGTGGCGGTGGTATAGGGGGCGGGGGAGGTGGTCACGGGGGTGGACGTGGTGGCGGAGGCCGGGGGAGGTAACCGTGAACCGGATGATCCAATTGGTGAGCATCTGCTGCAGCGTGGCAGGGCTGCTTGGTGTGGTGCCGGCCGTGGCAATGTCCGCTGAGGACGGATCATCAGCCGTCCATCACCATGCTGAACGGTCGCTTCAGGAGATGGAACAGAGTGAACGAGGTGGAAAGGCGTCAATCCGTACAAAAACAGGGACGACCATCGCCGAGAATAGCGGTCACTACCCCTCCGATCAGTACTTGATCGGCAAAGGCCAGGGAGATCTCTCAAAGGGCAAAAGCGTCTGCCAGCGTGTGTCGGAACTGTCAGCACGGACGGACCTGGCAAAACAGATTCGCGTGATGGTCAAGGAGCACCTGGTCGACCGTGTGCGGGAACAGGCGGGGGGGAAAGGATCCGAACAAGACATTGAACTCACTCAAGAAGAAATTGTCCAGGAATATCTGCAGGGCGTAAAGATCGTCGATCGGCAGATCGATGAGGCGAACAAAACTTGCAGTGCCACGGCTGTCATGCCGAAGAGCCAGATCGCTCCGAAGCCGGCCCCAGACCAGCGGGAACCGATCTCCACGATCATCCGCTAACTCCCGTCCGCCTCTGTTTTCGAGAGTTGCACTCTTCGCTTCCTTTCGGGTAAGTACCTTCTCCCATGCCCATCGAGAATAACTTTCAGCACGACGAACTCTCGCGAAAGAGTCCCGGCGACCGGTTGACGATGGCCGAGCTGACGGTGGGCGCATCGCCGCAATCGCCGGCCTGGTTCGAGGCGATGGCAAAGTGCGGTACACAGATGTCACAAGCTGGCGTGCGAGCGGTGATCTTCCTGCACGGCTCCATCATCGGCACTGATGTCTTTGGGATGCAACGGCTCGACGAAGCCGGCGGACTCAAGCGAGGCTACTCGAGGGGCGTATCCGGGGTCGATGCTCTGCTGGCCGCAATGCGCGAAGGAGCAAACGGCATTCCTCCCCTCCCTGGCGGACTCAAGCCTCCGTTGAAGAACGACGATTCCACGAGGAAGCTACTGGACGATCAGGTCGGCGACGCCGGCAATTTTACGAACGCCGCGGTCGAACAATTTCAGAATGCGATCAACAAGAACTTGGCAATGCCTCTCACGTGTATCCGATACCTCTGGACGTCAGAACACCATCATCTCGCGCGCGCGATGGCGGCCGTTCGCCTGATGGATGACCTGCGTAAGTTGTGTGAGACCCAGAAACTGACGGCCGGAGAAAGAATCCTCGTCCAAGCGCACGGTCAGGCCGGACTGGTCATGGCGCTCGTGTCGAATTTGCTCTGCCCCAGCCCCATCATGGGCCGGCCAAAACTCTTCACGCTCCTGTCGAGCTATGCCCAAGCATCTGCCCTCACGAACATGGCGGCGATCTTAGTAGGACTTGAACCGTTGTTGGCATCAGGGTCGCTGTTGAACGGCGTCGCACTCGACGTGGTCACGTACGGTACACCGGTACGCTATGGGTGGGATCCCTCGGGGCTCGGAAAACTGCTACACATCGTGAATCACCGCAACCTGCGCACCGACGGCAAAAGCTGGCTCTCGAAAATGGAACTTCCGCAAATCACGATGGAGATGCCGATCGCCTGGGGCGGCGACTATGTTCAGGAACTCGCCGTGGCGGGGAGTGATGCTGTGCCGACGACAGAAGCAGCCAAGTCAGCCAACAAGGCAATATGGGAACTGGTCGAGCCGTACGACGGATTCGAGCGGTGGCTGGAATGTGCACGCCGCGCCATCCGCTTCCCCAGTGAAGGGCAATGCCTCCTCGCGGATTACAAGGATTCAACCGGGTCCACGAACGTGCGAGATCATTACTACGGCCACGCGGCTTATACACGTCTCAATGCGATGCTGTTTAACACGACGAAGATCGTCGAATTGATGTACTCGAAGGGTTGACCTCGACGGACGTTTTTGGATTCGTCGCCTCATCCAATGAAGCTACAGCCAGACCAAGAGGCCCAAGTACCACAGCGGCAGCCTTCACAAGCAACGTCTCATAAGCCGACACATCGTAGCTCCACGCTCCATCGAGGCCTGCCACCGTCCGCACACGGTCGGGAGGATAAGCCGCGTCGGCATCCGTGATGATATAGTGAATGGTATCCCCTGCTTGCAGGGGCACCCCACGGGCGAGGAGTTCCTGAGCAGCAATGGCGGTCAGCGTCCGGTGATGATAGGCCCGTGGATCTTTGGAGAGCGACTTCGTAATGGCCAGTTCCTCTGCCGTCGCATGGCCGTCCTGCAAATACCGTCGATAGGAACGGACGATCTCCAGGGCCGGTATTACTTGATGGCGCAATGAAGCCAGCGTGTCTGCCCGACTCAGGCACCGCAGTACCTCCGCCTGCGCCCGTTTGACGAGGAGCGGTGAGTCACTGCGCCGAATCTCTACTCCGCGCACTTTCATCGGACCATCCTCGAACACCCCTACGAATTGATTCGGCACCGGCATGCGCGGATTCACGCGCGACGGGAGAAAGCCGATCCAGCGATAGATCCCTTCGACGCCGATGGAGAGTCCCGTGCGCTCGGTGATTGCCTGCGCCAGTTCGTCATAGTCGACTCTGGTCGCACCGGGCTTCACGAGCCAGAGGGAATCGACAATCGCGTGGAGCATGCGGTAGCCGCGACGCTCGGCGATCTCCTTCGCCTGTAGCAAGATGTCACGGCTATACGCCGTCACGGACTCATGCGCTTCGATCCGGCCAAATCGGGCGTTCTTGTAACCCAAATAGCCGAACGACACGACAAGCAGCCACTTGAGCGCCGTCTGCCGTTGGTCGAGGACCGTTCTCGCCGCGGCACTCGTCGTCGATGCCAGTAACCGTTTGTACCGTGCGCGTTTGTCGAGCAACGGCGCCAACGTGCGAGGGACCAAGCCTTGCCGAAGGCGGCAGGCGTGGTGGTTGATTTCCGGCACGCGCGCGGCGGGATCGCGACGGCAGCAACGGCAATTGACCGTCTCGGGCGACACGTTGAACCGCACCATGATGGAAGGGTACATCGAGGAGAAATCGAGCTCGCCGACCTGCTCGTGATAGCCGATGATCGGCGCGAAGACCAAGCCGCCCTGGTCGGTGTGGAGCAATTCCAACGAAGACTTGAAGGCTTCCGGCTCCTGCTTGCGATAGGGAATCAGCACGTCTTCGCGACAGGCGGTTTCCAGCTGCATCGAAGTGATACCGGTGCCGGTTGTCGTACGGGCCATCTGTTGCAGATCCACCTTCGCAACACGGGCCTGCTCGATCAGACCAGCCAATCCCGTCTCAGCTAAGGCAAAGGAATTATGGCGATCCAGATGAAGTCGCCCCGATAAGATCCGGGCGCCGGAGTGGGAGACGATGCGTCCGTATGAAAAATAGGCGTGCGGCTTCTTGGTGCCGACCGGCCTCTCACTATCGCGATTGAGCGCGAGCGGCAGGTGCAGCCGATCCGCCATCATCATCAGACGCGGAAGGAGATAGGAATCGCCCCAGTCCGTGAGCAGAATATCCGGATCATGCCGCACGAGAAGGGTATGAAGACGCCGTAGCACATCGGCATTCTCACCTTCGAGTATCCGTTCCTCCTGATCCATCCGCACAACAAGCGAGCCGCTCCCGCCATGATTCGGGTTGGGCGAGACCGCATCCGGGGACAGTTCCATAATCGCGAGCGGCGGCAAGGCATAGTCCGTCTCCCACGGCGACTCCAAGGCCTGGATCGAGCGAATCCGTCCCTCGGCCGTGAGTTCCGCGTCGCAATGGGCCAGGGGAAAGAGTCTGCGGTCGTAGAAGTAGCGTTGCGGCAGAGAGACATCGACATGAAAAAACTGCGCATCAGGACAGGCCTGAATCAACCGGCGAGTAACGGGCACAAACTGCGCGGGCGCATGAACAGCGACTTCCAGCACGCGAAGTGGACGGAGCGCGCCCAGCTCGTACCGCTCGACATAGCGCGTGTTGATCCGGCAGGAAACGCGACGAAGCAACCGGAGTATGCGGTCAAGACTGGATTGTGACGCAGCTAGATAGAAGGTCGGGACGAAAGGATCAACGGCACAGAGACGACGATTATCTTCGCCAAGAAGCCAGACGACCATGCCGTCTTGCGCCGGATAGACATCAAGAAGCCATCCCCGGAGTCTGGTCGTAGAGCAGGCGGGTTTCAAGGATCGTGACTTTCTGCTGCAAGATCACCACGTGTTTCTGTTGTTCGATCAACATCGACAGCAGCATCACCTCGAACGGCGTCTCACGTGCCAGATAGGCGCCGGCAGGAGCATGGTGGCGGGCGGCGGCAAACAAGGCATCAAACGCCTGCTGATCTTCCCGCCGCAGGGCACGCCGATACCGACTCCACGAGTCGATTTCTTCTTGGACTAATTGCGTGAACGTGGCAAGCGTGCGGCCCATCGTTCATAACCGATTCCATAGGGTTCGTGGAATATTCCAGCGCCGCGCCTCGGCTCCTCCCTGTTCATCGAGCCAGAGGCCATCCTCTGCTTCGCGGACCTCGATCGCCCGGCGCGCCTGCGCACGAAGCGCAGCCAGGAACCCGCGGCGCGCCTCGGATACGGTCGGTGGCAATGGACTCACGCACAACACCGGCACATCCTGCTCCGCCAACCGCTGCAGCGAAACCAGCATTGTCCGAAAGAGCCGCATCGCTTCCTGTTCCGGGACCGATTGGTCGTACAATGTGTCGAGTGGACCGGACAGGATAACGAACCGGGCATCATAGGTGTTCAGCGCCGACGGGAGGCAGTCCGTCACCAACCGAACCATCTGATGGCAGGTGAACGCGCGCGAGACGTGAATCTGCTGCAGCACTCGCGCCGGAGTCACGCGACTGGCCTTTGCCAATCGCCCGACGAGGAACGGGTCGAAGACATTGGCCCCGGCCAGATAGAGCACTGGCTCGCCGGCCAAGGCGCGATCGACTGCGGCACACAACCCCAGCCGATAGACCGATGCATGTCCGGACAGCAGCACCAGCCCCTTCGGTGGACCACTGGGCAACGCACTCCGCCGCAACGCAGCCAATAGGTGAGAAGGCGTCCCGAGGAATGGCGCGCCGTTTTCAGATCGCGAGGGGAACTCGATGAGTTGTTGTGCCACCGTTGCCATAATTCACCTCACTGTTCAAAATGACGGATCACGCCTGCCACAACCCCCTGAATGCGAAACTCGTCGCTGGGCGAGACGAGAATTGGTTTCATCGCTTCATTCGCCGGATGCAATTCAACCCGCCCGTTTTTGCGGTAGTACTTCTTGATCGTCGCTTCGTTGTTCACCAGCGCTACGACCGTTTGGCCGTTGCGCGCCGTCCCCTGTTTGCGCACCACCACCAGATCACCTGGGAGAATCCCATCGTCCTTCATCGACTCGCCTTTCACCCGCAGCGCGAACGTCTCTCCCTCTCGCAACAATGGCGGTAGGATCGCCACCAATTCGGCTTGTGTGATCGGTTCGATCGGCGCCCCGGCCGCGACCATCCCGAGCATCGGAATCTGC
>Ga0335070_10009384_pt1 | contig 11469 bp, 11 predicted proteins | sample Lox_Sample_13_FD_206722 | JGI IMG/M metagenome (GOLD analysis project Ga0335070, IMG submission 206722) | Soil microbial communities from Loxahatchee National Wildlife Refuge, Florida, United States - Lox_Sample_1.3 | ecosystem: Environmental > Terrestrial > Soil > Wetlands | place: USA... | reverse complement strand
GATCGAACCTGATCGACTGCACCTTGCCGACGTCGAGACCGCGATAACGCACTGCCGCGTCCGGATAGAGGCCGTTCACGTTCGAGCGCGAGATGAGGTCGTACGGCACGCGCTCCGCATGGCTCGCGCTAAAGAAGATGACCGTAAGCGCGATCACGACGAGCAAGCCTATCGTGAACAGACCCGCCCAGAACGCATGCGGTTTGTTTTCCATCGTCAGATTCCCTCGTTGGCGGCCGCGGCGCGCCGGTTATGCGTGCGCTCGGGCCCTAGCACGGCTTGAGCCCCATCGATGCCCCAGCGAGCGCCGCCGGCGGCAGCTTCGCGCGCCGCTCGGGCGGCAGCGCCTGCAGCGCGCGGCGCCCGCGCATGCCGAGAAAATACTCGCGGATGAACGGATGATCGACGCCCGCCGCCTCCTCCACGGGCGCCGCCACCAGCACCCGGCGCTCGGCGAGCACGGCCACGCGCGTGGAGAGCGCGACCATCGCGTCGAGGTCGTGCGTGACCAGCACGACGGTGAGCCCGAGCGCGCGGTGCAGCGTGCTGATGAGTTCCACCACTTCGTCGGAGGAGCGCGGGTCGAGCCCGGCGGTGGGCTCGTCGAGAAAGAGCAGCTCGGGCTCCAGCACGATGGCGCGCGCGAGGCCCACGCGCTTGACCATGCCGCCCGAGAGCGCGGCCGGCATCTTCGAGGCGTGCTTGCACGGCAGGCCGACCATTTCGAGCTTGAGCATCACGATGTCGCGCAGCAGGTCGGGCGGCACCTTGCCGAGCTCGCGCACCGGCTGCGCGATGTTGTCGTACACCGTGAGCGACGAAAAGAGCGCGCCCTGCTGGAACAGCATGCCGGTGCGCGAGCGCATGAGGCTCACGCGTTCGGGTTCCATGGTCGAGATGTTCTCGCCGAACATCTTGATGGTGCCCGAGGTCGGCCGCTCGAGACCGAGAATCTGGCGCACGAGCGTAGTCTTGCCCGAACCCGAACCGCCCACGAGCGTGACGATCTCGCCGCGCCGGACCTCCAGGTTCAGATGCTGGTGGACGATGTTGCGCCCGTAGCGCTTCGTGAGGTTGTGCACCTCGATCACCGGCTCGCCGATCGCGGGCAGCGGCAGATCCTGCACGACCTCCTTGAGCGGCGTGGTCAGCGTGCCAGTCGTCTTCGTCGCGGTAATCGAGCTCATCGTGCTGATCGTGTTCATGACAGCCCCACGTTCTGGAACAGGATCGCGAACACGGCGTCGGCGAGGATGACGATCGTGATCGAGGTCACGACCGACGTGGTCGTGCCCTCGCCGAGGCTCTGCGAATTCGCCTTGATGCGAAAGCCGAAGTGACAGCCCACGATCGCCACCAGCATGCCGAACGCCACACCCTTGCCGAGGCCGATCCACAGGTTGGCGATCGGCACGACGCTGGGCAGCGAGCGAAAGAACCACGAAATGTCGATGCCCAGCACGATCTTCGCCGCGATTGCCCCGCCTAGCAACGCAATGATATCGGTCCAGATCACGAGCAGCGGCATGGTGATGCCGAGCGCGACCACGCGCGGCAGGATGAGGCGCAGGCCGTGCGAGATGCCCATCACGCGCATGGCGTCGAGCTCTTCGGTCACGCGCATCACGCCGATCTGCGCGGTGATGGCCGAGCCCGAACGCCCCGCCACGAGAATCGCCGAAAGCACCGGCCCGAGTTCCCGGATCACGGCGAGGCCCAGGATATTGACGATGTATTGGTTCGCACCGAAAAGCCGCAACTGCTGGGCCGAGAGATACGACAGCACGATGCCGATCAGGAACGCGACCAGCGCCGTGATCGGCAGCGCGCGCGTGCCGGCGTTGTAAATGTTCGAGGAGATCTCGACCCAGGGCGTGACCTTCGGCCTGCGCAGCACGAGCAGCAGGTCGAGGATCACGGTCCCTAGCATGGCGATGCCGCCGTACAGGTGGTCGAAGAACGAGAAGATCGCAAGACCGAGCCGGGTGGCCGGATCGAGGCGTACGACGCGCTCGGGCGCCTCGCGCACGGAATCGAGCAGCGCGATGCGCTCGAAGATGTCGCGCTGGGTCTGGGTGAGCGCGACGAGGTCGGCCGGCAGCTTGCGTCCCCATACGCGCCAGAGCGCCTGGCCGCCCACGTGATCCATGCGCTCCACGCGCGAAAGGTCCCATTCGCCGATGCGCTCGTCCGCAAGCGCGCGCAGACGCAGCGCCGCGCCGCCATGGTCGCGATCGCGAGCGAGCGCGAGTGCGGTCCACTGGCCGGACAGGCGCACGGTCTTTCCGCGGATGCCGGCCGTGACTTCAAGGCCGGGCGGCATGTCTTGATTCAAGGGTGGGCACTCGACGCAGCGGGGTGAGCGAACATTGTAGCGAACGAGCCCTGTTTCGGCGGTCCGAAAGCGCACTGTGTGCGTGTGAACGACAGCGAAGCTGTGGGTAACACTCTGGATAACTTGTGGACTGCCTGTGGGTACGCTGTGAATTGCACAAAAATTCAGCAGATTGCGCGGAAATCGACACGAAGGATGCCCGGCCGAGGCTGTGGATGAATTCGTGGACAAGCTGTGGACTTGCTATGGGCGGGCTGTGAATTGTCTATGTTTTGGGCCTGCGCTTTGGGTCCGCGCTCTGGACCTGCATATCGGGGGAAAGCCTGCGCTGGGCGCTGCTGCCCGCGCCCCAGCCACTACAATACGAGGCATGAACTCGACGCCCCCCACCCCCGATACCCCGAGCGCCGGCGACTGGCGCATCGACCGCAACCGCGCGATCACGCTGTTCGGCCCGGCCGCAAACGACTGGCCGATCGAGATCGTCGAGGAAACCGGCTCGACCAACGCCGACCTCATGGCGCACATGAAGTCGCTGCCGCAAAAGCGCGACGCGCTCGCGCGCCCGATCGTGCGCGTGGCCTACCTGCAGACCGCGGGCCGCGGCCGACGCGGCCGCAGCTGGGTCGCGCAGCCCGGCGACGCCCTGCTGTTCTCGCTCGCCTGCGTGCTGCCGCGCCCGCTCGAAGGCCTCGCGGGCCTGAGCCTCGCCGTTGGCTCGGCACTGGTCGACGGCTTGCGCACGCTGCCCGTGGCCGCGCCCGGCCAGATCGCGCTCAAGTGGCCGAACGACGTGCTGCTCGAAGGCGACAAGCTGGTCGGCATCCTCGTGGAGACGGCCTGGAGCACCGCCGACGCCACGGCTGTGGTGATCGGCATCGGCACGAACGTGCGCGGCGCGGACGCGCTCGCGGCGAAGGTCGAGGCGCTCAACGCCGCCAGCGGGAGCGCGGCGGCCGTGCCCGGCACGGCGCCCACGGCGCTCTCGCGCGCGTGGCCGAACGCCAACCTCACCGACACGCTCGCCGCCGAACTCAACGCGCTCGAACCCGCGCTGCAGCGCTTCGGCGCGGCGGGCTTCGCGCCCTTCCAGGCGCGCTGGAACGCGTGCCACGCCTATGCGGGCCGCGAGGTCGCCATCTACGAGCAGGGCAAGGAGTTGCTGCGCGGCGTGACGGCCGGCGTCGACGAGCGCGGCCAGTTGCTCGTCGATACGCCGAACGGGCGCGAGACCGTCACGACCGGCGACGTGTCGCTGCGGCTCGCGGACGGCGGCGCATGAGCCGCGGCCCCTTCCTCCTGATCGATGCAGGCAACAGCCGGATCAAATGGGCCCTCGTCGCACCCGACGGCACGCGTTTGCATGCCGGCGCGATGGATCACGTGCGAGACGATGGCGGCAAGGCGAGCGACGACGTCAGCCCGATCGAATGGTCGACGTTGCCGAGACCCGGCAGCGCGTGGATCTCCAACGTCGCGGGCGCGGCGGTCGCCGAGCGGCTCGATGCGCTCGTCGAGGCGCGCTGGCCGGGTCTCTCGCGCACCGTCGTGCGGGCCTGCGCGCAGCAGTGCGGCGTGACGAACGGCTATGCCACGCCCGACGCGCTCGGCAGCGACCGCTGGGCCGGCATGATCGGCGCGCGCGCTGCGTATCCGGGCGAGCCGCTCCTCGTCGCGACATTCGGCACGGCCACCACGCTCGAAGCGCTGCGCGCGGACGGCACCTTCGTGGGCGGCCTGATCGCGCCGGGCTTCACGCTCATGATGCGCTCGCTGGGCGAGCACACGGCGCAACTGCCCGTGATCGGCGGCGGCATGCCCGATGCGCAGCCGCCTCTTGAAGTGTTCGCCACTGACACGCGGCGCTCGATCTCGGCGGGCTGCGCGCTCGCGCAGGCGGCGCTCGTCGAGCGCGCCTGGGCGGATTTGCAGGCTGCGTGGAACACGCCGGTGCGGCTCGTGGTGAGCGGCGGCGCGGCGGCGGAAGTGACAGCGGCGCTCAAGGTGCCGCATACTCGCCACGACGCGCTCGTGCTCGCGGGGCTCGCTCGCATTGCGGCGCAGTCCTGAGCGCGGCGCGCGTTCCTCTGAAACCACGATATCGACGGAGCTTCACACGATGCTGCGCTGGCTGATCGCCATCCTGATTCTTGCCAACCTGCTGGCCTTCGCGGCCATTGGCGGCGTGTTCGGCCCGACGCCCGCGTCGGGCACGCGCGAAACCCAGCACCTGAACCGGCAGATCCACCCGGAGCGGCTCCAGGTGCGGCCCATCCGGCCCTCCGAGTCGGCGGATGTCGCGACCGTGGGCGGCCCAGTAGCGCAACCGGCCGTGCAGGCGTCGAGCCTGTCGCAGTAAGAGCAGCGCATCGCGCACGCTCATGCGGCATTAGTTAGCCACAAACGCAACCGGCCGGAGCCTGGCTCGCCCTCTTCAGGGGCGGCGCGGGCTCCGGCCGGTTTTCACTTGTCTGTCCGCACGCGGCGGACTCGACTCAAAGACTTACTTCGAACCTTCCTGCGCGCGCACCTTCTGCAGGAGCCGCGTGGTGGAGCGGTCGTGCTCGAAAGGAATCGCCAGCGCGCGGCCACCCCAGCCCCGCACCAGCGCCGACTCGGGCAGTACGTCCATGTCGTAGTCGCCGCCCTTCACGAGAATGTCCGGATGCACGGCCTCGATCAGTTCGACCGGCGTGCGCTCGGCGAACTGCACCACCCAGTCCACGCTCTCCAGCGCCGCCAGCAGCGCCATGCGGTCGTTCTCGTTGTTGATGGGGCGGTCGTCGCCCTTGCCTAGCATCTTCACCGAAGCGTCGCTGTTCACACCGACGATCAGCGTGGCGCCCAGCGCCTTCGCATCGGCGAGATAGGTGACGTGCCCGCGATGCAGGATGTCGAAGACGCCGTTGGTGAACACCACCGGGCCGGGCAGCGAGGCGCGCAGTTGCGCGAGCGCCGCGCGGGTCGTGATCTTGCGTTCGAAGGAAGCGGGCATGGGAGGAGACTCGGATCAAAAAGCGGGCGTTGACCGAAGGACGGAAGCCGGCCAACGAAAACGGCCCGTCACGCGAGAAGCGCTTCGGGCCGTCCAGATCGCGGCGCGCCACGGCGGGCGCGCACGCGTGAAGCCGTGCCGGCGCGTCAGGCCGGCTGCTGCGTGCCCTGCTCGGCCTGCAGACGCTGCACCACTTCCTTGCGATAGCGGTTCAGTTCCTGCGCCGTGCTGAACGTGCGCTCGAACAGGATCGAGAGGTTGTGCAGGATACGCTCGATCACCTTCTTTTCCCAGCCGTCGTCGAAGCGAATCTGCTCGTCGAGCCAGCGCTCGAGCCATTCCGGGTCGGGCAGGCGCGACTGCACGGTGTCGCGCGGGAACAGCGACTGGTTCACGTGCAGGTTCGTGGGGTGCAGCGGCTTTTCGGTGCGGCGCGCCGAGGCCATCAGCACGCCGATCTTTGCGAACGCCGCGCGCGCGACGTCGCCGCAGTTGTTGAGCGCCTTCTTCATGTAGCGCAGATACGCGCCGCCGTGGCGCGCTTCATCGCGCGAAATGGTTTCGTAGATCGCCTTGATGACCGGCTCGGTGTGCCATTCGGCGGCACGGCGATACCAGTGGTTCAGGCGGATTTCGCCGCAGAAGTGCAGCATGAGCGTTTCGAGCGGCGGCGCCGGATCGAACTCGAAGCGCACGGCGTGCAGCTCTTCTTCGGTCGGCACGAGTTCCGGCTTGAAACGGCGCAGGTATTCCATGAGCACGAGCGAATGCTTCTGCTCCTCGAAGAACCACACGCTCATGAACGCGGAGAAGTCGCTGTCGTGGTGGTTGTCGCGCAGGAACATTTCCGTGGCCGGCAACGCGGACCACTCGGTGATCGCGTTCATCTTGATGGTCCTGGCCTGCTCGTCGGTGAGGAGCGACGCGTCGAACTTGTCCCAGGGAATGTCCTTTTCCATGTCCCAACGGACCGATTCGAGCGATTTGTAAAGTTCCGGATAAAGCATCGTGTTCATAGTCCCGCCCCTGATCTGCGCATGACGACTTCGTAGCGTGCCGCGTGCGGCGCGTATGGCGCGGCGCGCGAGGCAAAAAGCATTTAATTTTACGCGGTATCCGGCCCTCCGGACGCAAATGTGCGACCGGAGCACGCCTGGGCGTTGCTCCACGACAATTCAGCCAACCGGAATGAAAGGCGCCGTCGTGGATTCTGGGTAGTTGCTCCGTGCCTCGAACCCGGCCGCCTGAAACCGCTGATCACTGCCGATAACCGCATATTGTGCCGGCCGTTCGCTACGCTTTTGGCGCGGCGCGCCCCGGCGAAACCAGCAACAACGCTGAACGCTTCTCGCCGCGAATGCGACGGAATGCCGCACTTCAGCCACGGGCTCACCGCCCGTTCGCCGCACCTTGCCGGCAGGTTCCCCGGCGCACCAACTCCGCGCCCGTGAAAGCCGCGGAATCGGCGCTGCGAGGCGCGCGACACCCGCCATTCCTCACAAACCGCCAGAAAAACCTTACACAATAATAGCATGCCGATCTTTCACTTCCGGCGCAGCCCGAAATCCGTGGCGGCGCTGTCAGCCGGAGCTTTGAGCCAAGTCAAAAGAATTTGACGTTGGGCCAGCGTATCGCGATAACCCAGCTCGATCAGCTCGCAGGTGAATTCGCGCTCGAACAGCAAGTAGCTCGCGAACGCCGCGCCCGAGGCGCGCGTGCCGCCCACCGCGCCGAGCAGCATGCGAACCGGGCGCGGCAATTGGCGGAGGTGGCGCGCCGCGATCAGCTCGATGCGCTCGCTCGGCGCGATCGCGAGCACCTCGATGTGACGCCAGCCGCTTTCCGGCTCCACCGCGTGCGGCAGTTGCAAGACCATGCGGTTGATGTGTTCGACGCGCTCGATGTCGGCGCCGAGCGAGTCGAGGAACACGCTCGCGAGCACCTGCTGGCCGACCTGTGCGAGCGACGGGTATGCGTCGATGTCGGGGCGTGCGGCGGGCACCTCCGGTGTGGGCGCGGCGGCGCCCACCACGACGATGCGCCCCGCGCCGAAATGGATGGCGGGCGAAAGCGGCGCGATCTGCCGGATCGAGCCGTCGCCGAAATATTCGTGGCGGCCGTCGAGTTCCAGGCGCACGGCAGGAAACACGAACGGAATCGCGGCCGAGGCGAGCAGATGCGCGGGCGTGAGCGCCACCATGCGCGCGGTGCGCTGCGCTCGCCGCCACGCGCTGATCGGCTCGCTCGCCTGGTAGAACGTGACATGGCGCCCCGACGAATAGCTGAGCGCCGTGACGGCGAGCGCATGCAGACGGCGCTCGTCGAGCATCTGCTCGATGCGGTGGAAATTCAGCGTGTGCGGGAGCATGCGCGCGAGCGGCGTGTTGTCGAATAGCGTGCGCGGCGCGGCGCGCGCGCCCACGCTGGCGGCGGCCCAGCCGAACGCAAGCGCGGCGAGCCAGCGCGCGCCCGCGGCGGCGACGCCTGGCCAGTCGGTGCGATAGACCTGACTCGCACGCATGTTCGACCAGACTTCGACGAGGCGCGCCGTGCCGTGCGCGAACTGGTCGGCATGGCTCGCGATCGAGGTGGCATTGATCGCGCCCGCCGAGGTGCCGCAGATCACCGTGAAAGGCATCGCGTGGCGCGCGGGTTCGGCCTCGGCGGCAAGCTCGGCGAGCGCGCGCAAGGCGCCGGCCTGGTAGGCCGCACGTGCGCCGCCGCCCATCATCACGAGCGCAAGCCGCATGACGCCGACGCTCCCCGTGTTGCGTCCCGCAGGACGATTGTTCGTGACGCGGCGCGCCTTATTCCGGTTGCGCCGGCGCCTTCTTCGCGCCGCGCGGCGCGTTGCGGGCGCCGCTCGTGGCGTGGTTGCCGCTGTCGCCATTGTTGCCGCTGCTGCCGCTGCGCCGGGCACTGCCGCGTTTGGCCGTCGCGGCCTCGGCCTGCGTTTGCGCCTCGCTCACCGCCTGGGCCGCCGCCTGTGCGGCCTGCGCAGCGGCGGCAGGCTGCGCCATCGCGAATTGCGCGAGCTGGTTGAACTGCGCTTGAACGAGGTTCCACCACGAAGCCGCGTCGAAGCCCGGCGGCGCCGCAGCCGGGCCCTCGGGCGCTTCGGTTGCGCTCGCGGCCTGCGGCTCGCTGGCGCGCTCGCGCGTGGCGCCCGCGGACGCTGTTTCTGTGGAAGACGGGCTCATCTGCGCCTGCGCAAACGCGCCGAACGCGCGCAGTGTGGAGAGCGTGGCGCGCTGCACCTCGAGCGCCTGAATGGCGGACTGCAGCATGCCGAGATTGAGCTTGAGCCATTGCTCGACCGCGCGCAGGTCGGTGATGCGCTTGTCGAGCTCCTCGATGTTGGTAAGCGGCGTCATCATGTCGGACATCATCGACAGCGACGGACCGAAGCCCTGCGCGCTACCCGGTTCGGCACCCGGAAATGCTCCGCCAAACGGCGTGAGCCGCATCATCCCCCACATGCGGTCGAGCATTTCGGCGGACGGAAAACCGGGAAAACCCGGGAACGGCGGTACGGAACCTGCTGGGTCGGTCATGCGGATCTCCCTCGCGTTGATAGATGGTCGGACACTCGCCCATGTGCGGCTTCACAGCGCCTCATCGGCTCGCGGCGAATGTGAGGCCCGAGCGGCTGCGCCCGAACAGTCCGCAATCTTAAAAGCGGCGTCTTCGATGATAGCGCGCGCATCGCACCGCGGCGCGTGAACATCGCGAGACGGCGGCACCATGCGCGCGGTGGACGGATCAGAACGGATCGCCGCCCGGAAACTGCGGCGCGCGCCGCTCGCGCAGCGACTGCACGCCCTCGCGCACGTCGGGCCCGGAAAAGCCCATGAATTCGAGCGCGAGCGACGTGTCGAACGTGGGTCCCGCCATGCGCAGCCAGTTGTTGAGTGCGTACTTGGTCCAGCGCACCGCCGTCTGCGAGCCGCTCGCGAGGCGCTTCGCGACTTCGAACGCCTTCGGCAGCAGATCGTTATCGTCCACCGCGAGCGAGACGAGGCCGATGCGCTCCGCCTCCTCACCGCTCACCGGCTCGCAAAGCAGCAGGTAGTACTTCGCCTTCGCCATGCCGCACAGGAGCGGCCACACGATTGCCGCGTGGTCGCCCGCCGCGACGCCGAGGCGCGTATGGCCGTCGATGATGCGCGCCGTTTTCGAGGCAATCGAAATGTCGGCGAGCAGGCCCGCCACGAGCCCCGCGCCGACGGCCGGGCCGTGCATCGCCGAGACGATGGGCTTGCTGCAGTTGATCACGTTGTAGACGAGGTCGCGCGCCTCGCGCCACACGCGTGCGCGAACGTCGAAGTGCGTGGCCATGTCCTCGACGAGCTGCAGGTCGCCGCCCGCCGAAAAGCCCTTGCCCTCGCCGCGGATCACCGCAACGCGGGCATCGGGGTCGCGGTCCACGTCGCGCCAGATTTCGGCGAGCTCGCGGTGCATCTGGGCGTCGGCGGTCGCGAGGCTGCTCCTGTTCGCCCCCTCGCCGCTCATCACGATCTCGACGATGCCGTGCTCGTGCCGCCGCACGCGCAGGGCGTGATAGCGGGCGTAAAAAGGATCGTTCATGGGCTGGCCCTCCTTTGCTTCGGATTACTGAGGCTTTGAAAATATCGTCACTTCGGCTGGTAAATCCACTTGCCGTCCCGGATCTCGACCATCACGCGCGCACGTGCATCGAGGCCGAGGTGGTCGGTGGCGCTCATGTTCACGACGCCATTGGTGTCCTGCAGTCCGCGCGTCGCTTCGAGCGCGTCGCGCAGCGCGTGGCGAAACGCGCTCGTGCCCGGCGCTCCCGCCTTCAGCGCCACCGGAATCGCGTTCTCGAGCAACAGGCCTGCGTCCCACGTGTACGCGCCGAACGCCGACACCGTGCCCGCGCCGTAACGTCCTTCGTAGCGCGAAATATAGTCGAGCGCAAGGCGGCGGCCCGGACGGTCCTCGGGCAATTGCGCCGCGACGAGCACCGGGCTCGCGGGCAGGAAGGTGCCGTTGCAGTCCGCGCCGCACACGCGCAGGAAGTCGCGGTTGCCCACGCCGTGATTGTGATAGATGAGCCCCTTGTAGCCGCGCTCCTTGAGCGTCTTCGGCGGCAGCGCGGCGGGGGTGCCGGCCGCGCCCACCACCACGGCGTCGGGATGCGTCGCGACGATCTTGAGCACCTGCCCCGTCACGCTCGGATCGGTGCGGTTAAAGCGCTCGTTCGCGACGATCTTGATGTTGCGCTGCTGCGCGGCCTTCGCGATCTCAGCGTAGAACGCCTCGCCGAGCGCGTCCGCCTGGCCGATATAGGCGAGCGTCTTCACGTTGTGCGCGGCGGCGTGCTCCATGATCGCACCGGCCATCATCGCGTCGGTCTGCGGCGTCTTGAACATCCAGTGCCGCTTGTCGTCCATGGGCTCGATGATCCTCGCCGACGAAGCGAGCGAGAGGGTGGGCGTCTCACCCTGCGCGATCACGTCGAGCATCGCGAGCGTGTTGGGCGTGATCGACGAACCGATGATCGCGTCGACGTGCTGCTCGTCGATCAGCTTTTTCGTGTTCTGTACGGCCTGCGTCGTGTCGGAGGCATCGTCGAGCACGATGTACTGCACTTTCTGGCCCGCGATCTCGGCGGGGAACATCGCGGCGGTGTCGCGCGCCGGGATGCCGAGCGATGCGGCCGGCCCGGTGAGCGAGAGCACGAGGCCGATCTTGACCTGCGCGAGCGCGAGCGTGGGCGCAAGCGCGAAGAGGCTGGAAAACAAGCTAAGACGTGCGGCGAGGCGGAACGGGCGAGAAGCGTTCATTTGGTCTCCTGTTGCGAGCGTATTCTGTGTACGGCTTTGGATGCGGCTTGCTTCTATGGCTTGCGCTTGTGCTGGTCTCCTCGATCCTCCTGAAGAATAAAGGGCGTTCGCCAGTGTAGCCGCACGCGTGGCGCGCGGCATCCGGCGAAACCCTTCGGTGCGCGGACCCATGCTGGCCCGCGCGGCCCTGCGTGTCACCCGGCGTTCGCGAGCGGCGCCACCGCCTGGTCGATCGCACCGAAGATCGACTTGCCCGCTTCGTCGAGCATCTCGATTTTCACGGTGTCACCGTACTTCATGAACTCCGTGCTCGCCTGCCCGTGCTCGATCAT
>Ga0335070_10009383_pt1 | contig 11469 bp, 11 predicted proteins | sample Lox_Sample_13_FD_206722 | JGI IMG/M metagenome (GOLD analysis project Ga0335070, IMG submission 206722) | Soil microbial communities from Loxahatchee National Wildlife Refuge, Florida, United States - Lox_Sample_1.3 | ecosystem: Environmental > Terrestrial > Soil > Wetlands | place: USA... | reverse complement strand
CGTCGACGTCGGCCAGTGGAGCAGTGGTGGGTCCCGGTTCCATGGCTGCTAGGTTTTCCTGACGGGCCGGCCGCAGATCCGGCACCAAACCCCGGCCGGGGCAACGTTGGGAAAGGGAGTCGGGGCGACTCGAGTATGCCGATGCTCACAGCGGCCGGTCGCTCGGAAACGCCGGAACGCCTTCCGGTAGCGTATTGCTTGCACAAGGCCTGCGGCACTGGCAAGCAGAACCGAGAAGGCGATTCCCCAACCGACCACAATCACGAGCCAGGGCATCTCACATCCCCAGCGCCGGCCCACCGCTTCAATCGTCGGCTACCGGCGAGCACAAGCGGACTTCGAAAGGTCAATCTCAAGTTGAGGTCCGAGCGTGGACTGCAGACCAATGCCTCCCGCTACGGGCGTTGCCTTGGTTCTTCTAGTAGGCCAAGACCTGCCACTGGACGATGAACTGGTCGCGATCGGGGACCCCGTCCTTCTTCATCTTGGCGTACGCGAGCTTGAGGTTGGACTTGTGGCCGTTTCCCCACCACGCGATGCCACCGAGGATCTTGCTCTCATCATGGAAGCCGGCGACTTTGTACTCGCGCTTGTTGTACTGAACGAACGGTCCGACGGCCGCGTGGACGTAGTAGGAAACCTCGCCCAAGATGACATCCTGCTTCGGCAGCGACCTGAGGAAGGTACCGCCATCAAAGCGGGTGTAGTCTCCTTGGAGCGTGAGCACGTCTCGCCCAATCGGCTGGTCCAGAACCAGGTCTCCGCTGACGGCCTTGTAGTCCTCCTGGCGGTCACAGCTCGCTCCGAACGACAGGATGTGTTTCTTGCCGAGCGTCGTCCCCGTGTAGAAGAACCCCTTGTCGGCGTCGAAGACATTGAGAACCAGGCGACCCGCCACCCGCATGGCACCGCGGGCGTCGGTGCCGCGATTGCCCTCGAACACCCCGAGCCGATACTCGAGGTGGTCCTGCGCTAGGTAGCCGCGCGCCTGAAATCCAAAATCCCGGCCGGTCTTGGAGTTGATGGGATCCGAGTGGAGGAACGTGAAGGTACCGTAGTCGAGGGTCGCGAGTGACGTGGCGCTCTGCTGCGAGTTGTGCGACACGGGCACCATCAGCATGCCCGCGTCGAGCTTGAAGGCCTCGGCGGCCGTGTAGGTGAGGTAGAAGTCCTGGATGAAGATTGTGCTGTCGATCTTCTTCCCCGTGGTGGAGTCGAGCTTGCCCAGGTTCGGGCTGTCGGTCTCGACGAAGAACGTCAGCTTGTCGTTGATCTTCCCGCCCGCCATCACGCGCAACCTGCGAAAGAAGAGGTTCTGTCCGGCGTGTGTCGCATTGGCGTTGTCGACGGCCTCGTACTGGAGCTGCGACAGGAACCCGAGGTTCAGGCTTGATTTCCCATCAGCCGATGTGATCTGGAACTGGGCCGAGGCATTCGTTCCGGCACCGGCGACGGTCGCGGCAATCAAAACGGTGGCTAGGCGATTCCACGGCATAGGATCCTCCTTCACTCCGCCAGCCATCAGAGCAAGAGGGGTACCAACCCGAGGTGCATGCAGCCTTGCGGGAGGTATCACGTTGAGTCACAACAGAATAGGGCGCAACCCGGAGTGTAGCCCGCCGGAGCGGGGAAATCCGAGATTCGGACGGAAGGTCCAGAACCTGGACGGCGAGATCAGAACCCGCGGTGCTGCCCGATAGTGACGACACCGCTCGAAACGCACGCAAGCTCAGGACTTTGTCTGAAGGGACTCTCTGTCGGCGAGAGTTGGTACGCGCCTTGCTCTCGCGCCGTCCGGAGGTTGCGACCACCATGTCGAATGCCGCAGCCGGGTTCCGGGTCCTTGTGGTCGAAGACGAGGCGACGATCCGCTTCGCGTTGAGGGAGTACTTCGCCGCCCAGGGGTGGTCAGTCGCCTGTGCGGCCTCCGTGGTCGAAGGCCTTCAGGAGCTGGACGAATCACCTTTTCACGTTGCCATCCTCGATTTGCGACTCGGGGATGAGCGCAACGGCGGGATCCTGCTGGCCGAGCAGATCGCCAGGTCCTACCCAACGACCCGGACCATTCTCCTGACCGCCTACGGTTCGAAGGAAGCCTGGACCACCGCGAGGGCGATTGGCGTTGACGAGGTCCTGGACAAGCCGACACCACTATGGGAACTCAACGAGACGGCTCGCCGGCTCGCAGCCGGCACGGCTGGCGTGTCCGCTCCGTCGTCTGACCGAGCCCTTACTGGAGAGGAGAGAGGGCACAATGGCCACAAACCCTTTGGCAAGTGAAGGCCAGCCGTCCGCCGAACAGCGCGGCCTGCAGGTGGTCGGGCTCGTGATCGCTGACGAGGAGTATGCGATCGACATCCTCGATGTGGTCGGGATCGAGCGCCTCGAGAAGGTGCTTCGCCTTCCGAAGATGCCCAAGTACATCGCCGGGGTGATGGAGATCCGCGACGAGATCGTGCCGTTGGTCAAGCTCCGCCGTCGGTTCGAGCTCGAGGACCGGCCCGACGATGCGCGGACCAGAGTGGTCGTCATCGAGGTCGAAGACCTCACCATCGGCTTGGTCGTCGACGCCGTGACGTCCGTCTACCGACTGGCAACGAACGTGGTCCAGGAAGCTCCCCCAATGGCCCTGACAGTCGACAGCCGCTTCGTTCGGGGCGTCATCAAGGCAAGCGAGGACAGGATGCTCATCTTCCTGAATCCGTTCCAGATCATCCAGTCTGACGAGGCAAAGGAGTTGGCGCGCACAAAGGCGCTCGCCCGTCACTACGTGGAAACCGAGTCGTAGGAGCAATCAGGTGAGACACGGGGCAAGGGTCATCGCAATCGCGAACCAGAAGGGTGGGGTCGGAAAGACCACGACCGCCGTCAATCTCGCGGCCTCGCTTGCGGTGCTTGAGCGCGATGTGCTCCTGATTGACCTCGACCCGCAGGGAGCGGTCGGGACTTGCTTTGGCCTCACCCGCAACGACATCGCGGGCGGGATGTACGACGTGTTCGTGCGCGGCGAGAGCATACGCCGCTTCATCGTGAAGGTCGGCACCATCGTTCCTCTGGGTGTTGTGCCCGTCAACATCTGGAACGACGAAGATGAGGAGGCCTACACCCTTGCTATCCGTCCGGAGATCCTGGTCCGCGCCCTGGAACCTCTCCGACAGCAGTTCGACTACATCATCCTCGACACACCGCCGACGATCGGTCCGATCGCCGTCGCCGCCTTGACCGCGGCGAATTCCCTCCTCATCCCTGTCCAGTGCGAGGACCTCGCCGTTCTGGCTGTCGGGAAGATCCTGCGGCTGATGCGAAAGGTGAGGTCCGGCGCGAACCCAGGTCTCGAGCTCGACGGCCTTGTGGTGACGATGGTGGACGCAAGGACGACGATGACCGTCGAGGTCCTCAACACCCTCAGGCGTTCCTTTGGCAACTACGTCCTGCGCACCGCTGTCCCGCGCACCGTGGACCTGGCGCGGGCCGTGTCCGGCGGCAAGCCTCTCCTCTTCGGGAACGTCCGCGCCACCGGTGCTCAAGCGTACCTCTGCCTTGCAGGGGAGCTCATTCAGCGAGCTCCACAGGGAGACCGCGAATGACGGAAGCCGTCCGTGTTCTCGTGGTCGACGACGCCGCGTTCATGCGGCGAACGCTGGTCAAGTTGCTGCGCCAGGATCCGAACGTCGTTGTTGTGGGCGAAGCGCGCAATGGCCGCGAAGCGATCGACCTGTTCAACGCGACGCGTCCGGACGTCATCTGCCTGGACGTCGACATGCCCGAGATGGACGGCATGACGGCGCTCAAACACTTCATGTCGACGCGCCCCACCCCGATCGTGGTTGTGTCGAGTATGACGGACCGCGAGAACGTGCCGTTTGAGCTGTTCCGACTGGGCGCCATCGACTTCTTCCCGAAGCCAAGCTCGCTCGTCGGGGCGGTTGAGGACCAGACACGTCTTCTCCTCTATCTGATTCGGAACGCCAGGAACGTGCAAGTGGACAACCTCCTCCGCGTTCCCCTCTATCCCACCTGCGTGAGCGGTGTCGTGAGCGACGGGCTCAGGCATCTGTTGGTGATCGGCGGCGCCCTGGGCTCGGTCGGCGCCCTCATTCGTTTCCTGGCGCTGCTGCCGCCGCGGACGCACGACGGCGTGGGCATGCTCTGCATGGTGCCTCTGCAGGACGCAATTGGGGCTTCTTTCCAGAATTCCCTCTCAGCGCTCTTTGGTTGGGAGACTCGATGGCTTGACGAGTCTCTCACCTTGCGAGGCGGTCAGGTCTGTCTGGTGAATCCGAGGAGTCGGATCAGGATCTCGGGCCGGACAAACCTCGAGCTTCAGGGCGAGACCGAGCACGCGCTCGACGAGCTCTTCTCAGCCGTCGGGGCCGAGCTGGGGTCGGAAGCCACCGTGATCCTGCTCGCGGGGAGCGAGCCGCACGGCGTCGCGGGTCTGAGCTCCGCCGCCTCCGCTGGTTCGCACTGCTTCGTCCAGGACCCCAAGACGGCCCTGTTCTCGACCTGGCAACCCGAGGTTCCGGAAGGAGTCGTTCTCTTGGATCTTGAGTCGGTGGCGGCCACAGTCCTCGGATGCCTGAGCCGATCTGCGGCTGGTTCCGCCCATGAGGAGACTCGATGACCCCGTGTCTGACCGGCAGGTTGGAGGACTTCATCCTCCCTCAGGTGATCGCCCTGCTGGAAGCCGTGCGCTCCACCGGCGAGCTTGAGGTCGAAGGGCCGGAAGGTGTGGGATGCCTCGGCATCTTCGAGGGCAACGTTGTCAGCGCTCGCCTTGAAAGGCGACGAGGGGAACTCGCTGCGTACCTTGTTCTGTCGTGGTCAACGGGTGAATTCCGTTTCTCGCGCGACGGCGCCCAACCGTCGCTCGAACTGAGTCGAAGCAGCCAAGCTCTCTGTCTCGAAGCGATGAGGCTTCTTGATGAGAGTCGGAATCCGGGGGTGTCGTTCGCACCTGTGAGGGGAGCACAGGTCCAGGGTCTCAGCGAGTCGTTGGAGATCGTCTGGGGCGCCCTGGTTGCAGGCTCCGCCACCGTCAGAGACGCTGCGCAGAAATGCGGCATGTCGACCGTGGAGGCCTACTACCACCTCGAAGAGCTCGAACGGCTGGGCGCCGCGACAAGAACGGCAGCCGGCCAGCTGCCAGTCGCCCGTGACAGCAACCGCGAGGGAACGATCCGCGTCCTCGTTGTGGACGACTCGGAGCTCATGCGCCGCGCGCTGACCCGCATCTTCGAGTCGGACCCGGGGGTCAGAGTCGTCGCCACGGCGGCGAGCGGCGAAGAGGCTCTCGCGCTCTTGCCGACGACGAAGCCCGACGTCATCTCGCTCGATTTGCACATGCCCGGGATGGACGGTGTGACAACGCTCAAGCGGATCATGCTGACCGACCCGACTCCGACGGTGATCGTCACTGCATCGAGCCCAGACGCACTCGACCTGACTTTCGAGAGCATCCTCCGCTTCGGAGCAATCGACTTCATCACCAAGCCGTCCCGCTCACGGGGCGAATTCGGCCAGCAGGAGCGCTACATCCTCCAGCGGCTGCGCAAGGCGGCGCAGGTCAACCTGAGGGGCGTCCGTCTGTTCCAACCCAGGCCGAAGATCTCCAGGCGGCGAGCGTCCTCCGGTAGCTGCTCCGCTCTCATGGTTTCGATCGCGGGCACCGGTTCCTGCCTTTCATATATGCAGCTGTTGACCGAGCTGCCGGCGGATCTGCCTATTGGCATTCTCGGAGTCCTGCCGTTCCCGGAGGACTTCCTCCACGCCTTCGTGGCGTACATGGACAAGTACTCGGCGTTCGAGTTGCGGATTGCCTCCGAAGGAGCACGCCTGGCGAGCGGCGTGTGCTACCTGACGACGGGGACGAAGCCGATACGAATCGTGGACGAGGGGCAGGGCCCGACGCTCCTGAGCCGCGACGTCTATGGTCCGTGCGATCCAAACGTCCTGCTCTACGACGCGGGTCAGACCCTGGGCGAGCACGCGATCGCGCTCGTCCTTTCCAGTGAGGACCAGAACATCGGGGGAGGGCTGGGCGCGATCCGCGAGGCCGGCGGCATGACCATGGCGCAGCTGCCCGAGACGTGCGTGGATTCCGAGGGGCCGCTGGCTGCGCTGAGTGAAGGGCTGATCGACAAGGTCGTCGTTCTCAATCGGATTTCCAGCGATCTCTCCCAGTTCTTCATGGACCGCCTGCATCGCGTGGGCGGAGTCGGAAGCGCGACAGAGGGTGACCAATCATGGCCAAGAAGAAGCGCCTAGTCACGCAGACTCGGATGCTCACCGTCGTGACGTTCCTCCTGGGGTCCGAGGAATGTGCGTTCCCGATAACCGACGTCCATCAGATCCTGCGCGAGGCGCACGTCACTCGGGCGCCGAACGTGAATCGGTTCGTGGAGGGCGTGTTCAATCTCCGCGGACTGGTGATCCCGGTCATGGATCTGAAGTTTGTCCTTGGTCTGGGAGTTCGCCGCCACAGCGAGACGCAGCGGCTGCTGATCGTCGAGGTCAACAAGCGCTTGGTCGGCTTCTCGGTCGACTCCGTCGGCGGTGTCTTCGAGTTCGAGGAGAAGCTCCTCCAGCCGGCACCGGACGTCGTGCTCTCAAAGATGATCGGGCGGTTTGTCGGAGGGGTGGTGCAGAGAGGGCAGTCGATCGTCATTCTCCTGAACGCCCAGGAGGTCGTCAAGGTGCGGAAGGTCGAGCGCATCGCAGAAGGCGAAGCTGTGGCGGCGGGCGTGCGACCGTCCGCGTAGGAGGAGTCGGTGGGCAGAGCAATCGGCAAGCACCGAAACACAGGCAGGGCCGACGCGGTGACACCATCCGAGGCAGGAAGCGCGGTGTGCCGCGAGCGCTGTGGAGTGTGGTCGTCTGCCGACAGCTTCAGTTCCACCGCGAGACCAAGTGGCGGGATTCCCGGTCCAGGTGTGGTGCCGGACCATGTGAACGGATAAGGACGAAAGGGTCGGAAGGAGGGAATTGACAATGCTGAAGAACCTCACCATTGCGTGGCGCCTGGCGATCGGCTTTGGCCTGGTGCTGGTCTTGCTCCTCGTACTGGCGATTGGCGGCTACCGAGGACTGAACTCCGTGTCGGACACGATCAACCAGATCTCGGTGGACAACACGATCGCCACAAAGGCCGCGGAGTGCATCCTCGCTCTGACCAACATGCGGCGTTTTGCGTACAACGCCGCGGTCGAGCTGGACACGCCCAAGAACGCCGAAGAGTTCATCAACCGCACCAAGGACAACCGCCAGCTCTTCCGGGACCTCACGGACGAGATCGACAAGATCGAAACAGATCAGAGGATGAGGGAGGAGATCAAGAGCTGGAGGAAGGCGCTCGGCGAATACGAGACGGCGCTCGACCCCGTGTTTGCCGACATTCTTGCCAGGCGCTTCAGTACGCCGCAGCAAGTCAACGTCGCGTACCAGCAGGCGCGGTCGATCATGCAGCCGGTTGAGACCGGTCTCACGGACTACGTGAAGGCCAAGCAGGATTCTGCGGCCCTGCTGCAGAAGACAGGGTTGGCCAGCGCTGCGCGGACGACCGTCACCACGTTGTTCCTCGGCCTCTTCGGAGTCCTCTTCGGAACGGTGGCTGCTGTCTTCCTGGCCCGTAGCGTGAGCGTCCCGGTCAAGTCGATCACGTCGACCCTCGGTCGGATCGCAGAGGAGCGGGACCTCACCGTTGTGCTCCCGGCCGAAGGGAAGGACGAGATCGGCCTCATGGCGCAGGCCATGAACGGTCTTCTGGAAACGCTCCGCAGCACGTTCAGCACGTTCGGTGACGCCGCGGTCAACGTCGAGAAACGCGCTGGCGACGTCAGCCAGCGGGCGTCAGGGAACCGGGAGCGTGCAGTCGCGCAGGGCGAGCGCGCCACGAACATGGCCACGACCGTGACGGAGATGGGCGCCACAGCGGCCGAGGTGGCGGCGCTCTCGAGTCAGCAGGCCGAGGCGGCACGCCAGGCCGGTGAGCAGATGGAGCTGCTGATGAAGGCGCTGGGCGAGATGACCGACGCGGCCTCTCAGCAGGACAAGGAGGCGGCCACCGCGACAGACCGAGTCGCGGCCATGGGCGACGCAGGCTCCAGGGTGGCCTCGATTGCGAGCGGCCAGGCTTCGGCTGTCGCCGCCGCGTCCACTGCGGTGAACCAGATGGCCAAGGCGGTTCAGGAGATGGGTCAAGCGACCACGCTGGCCTCACAGCACGGCGAGCAGACTCTGAAGGCGGCCGAGGAAGGCGCCGCAGCGGTTGCGGCCACCGTGGACGGCATGAGGGCGATCGCCGAGTCTTCGGAGCAAATCTCCGAGATCATCTCGGTGATCACCGCCATCGCGGACCAGACCAACCTCCTGGCCTTGAACGCCGCGATCGAGGCTGCACGTGCGGGTGAGCACGGGAAGGGCTTCGCGGTCGTCGCCGACGAGGTAGGCAAGCTCGCTCAGCGCTCGGCCGAGGCCGCGAAGGAGATCACGCAGCTCATTAAGGACTCCACCAACCGTGTTGCTGAGGGAAACAAACTCACCGATCAGTCAAGGCTCGCACTGGAGAGGATTACCCAGGGCGGACGGGTGAACATGGATTCGATCCACAAGATCGACGAGGTCGAGCGTGACCTCGCCCGGGGCGCGAACGAGGTCCTCCGGATGACCGAGGAGCTCAACCGGATGGCCGGAGACATCGGCGGCCTGGCCGGGCAGCAGGGCGAACGGCGTGACGCTGCCAAGAAGGCACTCGATGCGCTCACCGAGCAGGCGACCTCAATCGCGGGGCTGGCACAGGAAGCCTTCAAGGTGGCGAAACAGGTCGGAGATCAGATGCAGGGCGTCGTTGTGAGGACGGTCGATCAGGCGAAGCTCACGGACATGCAGGCAACGCGCTCGACGACGCTCCGCCAGACCGCGACCGAGACCGCGAGCGCCGCTCAGCAGACGGTCGAGGGCGCAGGCACCGTCGTGGGCATCACCGAAGAACTCAACGCCCTCTCGAGGACCCTCACCGAGTTGGTTGCGCAGTTCAGGTTCGCGAGCGATACGCCTGCGCCGGGCCGGTACTCGGCGCGGCGGTAGCCGAGGAGGGAAGCGATGAGTTCCGACAGCCCGCTGCGGGTGTTGGTGGTCGATGACTCCGCCTTCATGCGGTCGCGCATCCTTCGCGATCTGTCGAACGCTGGCCTGGAGGTCGTGGGAGAGGCCCGCAACGGGCTGGAGGCTGCGGAACTGTACGGGGCGCTGCGACCGGACCTCGTCACGATGGACCTGACCATGCGCGAACACGATGGTATCGAGGGAGCGCGAGCCATTCTCGCCTTGGATCCGGAGGCCAGGATCGTTCTCTTCTCGATTATCGACGACGAGGAAGCGGTTGGGGATGCGCTGCGGTGCGGCATACGCGCATACGTGCACAAGAGTCAGCCGGCCGAGCTGGTGAGGCAGCTGCTCGAGCTTGGTGGGGGGAACCTGTGACATGGCCACGACGGCGGAGCGATCGGAGACGCGCGGAGGCATCCTGATCGTGGACGATTCAGGCTACGCCCGTCTCCATCTGCGGGAGTTCCTTTCCGAGCTCGGCTTCGCTCGTGTGCACGAGGCCCGGGATGGAGACGAGGCGTTGGAGCTCTTCTGTCGACACAGGCCCGCGCTCGTCGTGTTGGATCAAGTGATGAGGGGCCTCGACGGCATCGGAACGGCAAGGCTGATGCTGGCGAGGGACCCCTCAGTGAAGATCGTGATGCTGACGGTTGTTACGGACCGGGCGCTCCAGCGCCAGGCTCGAGGGATTGGGGTTCGAAAGGTCGTGCAGAAATCGGATCGCGAAGCGCTGACTGCCGCCCTGCACGAGCTCGCCGATGAGTAGCCGAGTGGATTTGGGCCGCGGCGTGCGCCTTCAGGGCCACGACTGGTTCCCGGCGATGCTGCTAGCGGGGGCGGTTGCGGTGGGGGCGACGGCAGTCTGGATGGGTAGGAACGTGCTCGATCCGGCACTCCCGCGAGGCGCCTGGCAGTTGGTGGCTGCGGGCGTCCTGCTCGGACTGTGGCTCGCCGGAGTGGCAGCATACGTCGCCTACCACCGCCCGCTCAGGCGGGTGGCTACGCTGTGCCTTCGCCTCACAAGCGGAGACTTGAGCCCAACGGTGGACGAGTCGGGGCCGCAGAGCCTCAAGGCGATTGCCAGGGTGCTGAACTCGATTCTCGCGGATTTCCAGGAAGTACTGTTGCTGTTCGTCGTGCTCCTGGACACGGCGAGGACGTCGATGCGACTCCTTCAGGAGCACGCAGACGAACACTGCGACAACACAGTCAGGAGTCTGACCGCCAGCGTCTTGGGAGATTTGTCTCAACTGCGGGGGATAATCGGGGGGTTCAAGTACTACCGTGTGCGGATCGAAGACGGGACCCTCACCCACACCTGCGGCCACCCCCACCTCACACCGATCCATCAGACCAAGCAAACACCATCGCCGCGAGCGACTGACCCGCAGCCCCCAGGTTGTGAAGACCGGAAGAGAGGGACCGCGCCATGATCGAGAAGGTCCAGAAGCTGACCATCGTGCTGAAGCAACGCGAGGAGCAGCTGTGGCAGCTCCAGAACTCTGCACTTCAACTCACGAGCGAAGGTCCGTCGAAGGCGCTCTGTGATCTGATCAGCGACGGCCTCGATGAGCTCCGGACGTTGCTCGCGGATTCGGCTCCCACTGGGTTGGCGGAGCTCTTGCAGGAGCTGGTCTCTCTTCTGAAGGCCGGGAAGATCGACCGCACTCAGGGCGCAACCGTGTTCATGCTGATCGAGGCCCTGGTGTCGATCGAGCGGGGCGAGGGCGACGCGGCGCTCACGGCGCTCCTCGACACGGCCGGAACTGCAGCAGCCTCGGCCGCCGCGGCCCAGGTCCACCAACCGGAGCTCATTGACAGGCAGGAGGGGATCGACCCCGAGGATGTCCGGATGTTCGCCGTCGAGGCACGCGAGCACCTTCAGGCGATCGAAGTCAATCTGGTCGAGCTCGAAGCGAGCGAGGACCTTGCTCTCGTGGGCGAGGTCTTCCGGGCCGTGCACTCGATCAAGGGTGGTGCCCAGTACCTAGGCCTCGAAGCCACCTCGGCGCTGGCTCACCGGACGGAGACCCTGCTGGACAGACTGCGGAAGCGGTCGATCCGACTATCGCCTAGGGTGATCACCGCACTCCTACGCTCCCGCGACGGTCTCTCGACCCTCGCCAGCGCGCTCGAGGGTGGGACAGTCCCGGAGTTTCGCGTGCAGCCGCTTGTGGCGGAGCTGGATGCGTTGATCGCAGGCAGCGACGGCGAGGCGTCAACGCCTGATGTTGGCGGGGAGAAGGGCAGTGACTCCGATGCTCACAGCGCCAGGGCCGAACGAGCGACCTCTCCAGTCGAAACACCGCAACCGGGGCGACCCCGAGCGACGCCGGCCTCCCCGGCCGACCAGCCACCCGCGCT
>Ga0335070_10009382_pt1 | contig 11469 bp, 12 predicted proteins | sample Lox_Sample_13_FD_206722 | JGI IMG/M metagenome (GOLD analysis project Ga0335070, IMG submission 206722) | Soil microbial communities from Loxahatchee National Wildlife Refuge, Florida, United States - Lox_Sample_1.3 | ecosystem: Environmental > Terrestrial > Soil > Wetlands | place: USA... | reverse complement strand
CATCACGCCGACCAACACCCCGACGAACACACCGACCAACACGTTCACGCCAACGCTGACACCGTCGAATACCCCGACTCAGACTCCGACCAACACGGCGACCAACACGCCGACCAACACCTTCACGCCGACGTTTACCCCGTCGAACACTCCGACCAGCACGCCCACCAACACGGCGACGAACACGCCCACGAACACGTTTACGCCGACCTTTACCCCGTCGAACACTCCCACCAGCACGCCCACGAACACGGCGACCAACACGCCGACCAACACGTTCACTCCGACCTTCACGCCGACTCAGACGCCGACGAACACGGCAACCAATACGCCGACCAACACGCCGACCGCGACCGCGACGCCCTCCAGCACGCCGACGCGCACGCCGACCAGCACGGCCACGAACACGCCGACGAACACCTTCACGCCGACGAATACCCCGACGAACACGTTCACCCCGACGGGCACGTCGACTCAGACGGCGACCAGCACGCCGACGCGCACTTCGACGGCCACGGCGACGGCGACCTCGACGAGCACGCCGACCGCCACGGCGACGTTCACGCCGACCGCCACGGCCACGCCGACCGGAACTCGGACGTCGACCCCGACGGTGACCCCGACGTCGACGGTCACCCTGACGCCGACGTGGACGCCGACGCCGCCCGTGGGCACGGGCGCGGACCTGATCGTGTCGAAGAGGGCGAACACGAACCCGGTCCTCCCGGGTCGGCCGCTGACCTACATCGTCAGCGTGGTCAACGCCGGGCCGGACACGGCCGTCGCCGTCACCCTGGCCGATCCGCTGCCGGTCGGCACCGCGTTCGTCTCCTGCACGACGAACCGCGGCAGCTGCGCCGGACCGCCCGTCGGCGGACCCGGCACGGTCACCGCCGACCTGGGGGACCTCGGCGTGGGCGAGGCAGCCGGCGTGACGATCGTGGTCGACGTGACGGTGCCGTCGGGGAACATCGTCAACACGGCCACCGCCACGTCGTCGACGCCCGACCCGAACCCGGACAACAACCGCTCGACGAACGTCGTGTCCGTCGGGGCCGGGATCCCGATGCTCTCGCCGCCGCTCGGCGCGCTCCTGGCGATCCTTCTCGCCGCCGCCGGCCTCTGGTTCGTCCGGCGCGACTGACGCCCCGCCTCGCATAGACTTCGGCCGTGTTTTCCTCGGCCGACGCCAAGTTCGTCGTCCTCGCGTTCTCGTCGCTCTTTTCGGTGATCAATCCGATCGAGGCCGCGCCGATCTTCGTGTCGCTGACGGCCGGCGCGCCCCAGCACCGTCGCCTCATGGCGTTTCGCGCGAGCGCGGCCGCCGCGCTCATCCTGGCGATCTTCGCCCTCACGGGCGGCGCGATCTTCTCCGCGTTCGGCATCACCCTGCCGGCGTTTCAGATCGCGGGCGGCATCCTCTTCACGACGATGGGGCTGACGACGCTCCGCGAGGACGACCGGCCCGAGCGCACCACGGCGGTCCCGACGGGGGACCCTTCGATCGTCCCCCTCGGCATGCCGCTGATCGCCGGACCCGGCGCGATCTCGACCGTCATGGTCCTCGTCGGCCAGGCGCGTGACGGCGGTCACAGGGCCGCTCTCGCCCTCGCGATCGCGGCGAACATTCTTCTGACGCTCGTGATCCTGCTCGCGGCGCCCTCGCTCGTCGCCCGGATCGGCGCCACGGGGCAGCGAATCATCTCGAAGATCATGGGTTTGATCACGGCGGTGATCGGCATTCAGTTCGTCTTGAACGGCGTCGAGACCGTCTCCCTCGCGATCCTCAAGGCCGCCCGGGGCTGACCGGAACCTGTCCTTTCCGCGTTCGAACGCGGTGAAGGACAGGAGACGTAAAGCCCTGAGGCCTCTATAATTTCGGCACTCGACAATGAGCATGCGGGTCCGAGCTTTGCTCGTGGATGATCGTGCGTCCGTCGCCGACCTCCTCTCGGAGGAGCTCGCGCGCGGCGGCTTCGACGCGTCCATCGAGCGCGTCGACTCGCGCGAGGCGTTCGCGCGGGCGCTCGCCGCTTCCGGGCCGGACGTCGTCTTCGCGCACCTCGCCGCGCCCGGCCTCTCGGCCTTCGACGCCCTCGCGCTCGTGAAGGAGGCCGATCTCGACGTCCCGTTCCTCGTGGTTTCCGACGCCGTCGACGACGCGACCGCCGTGCGCGCCCTCAAAGCCGGCGCGCAGGACTGCGTGGCCCACGCGCACCTGACCCGGCTCGGCCCCGTGCTCGAGCGCGAGCTCGGCGAGGCGCGGATCCGCCGCGAGCGGCGCCAGGCGCAAAAGGCGCTTTCGGAGAGCGAGCTTCGGCTGCGCGACCTCGCCGAGACGGCGCCCGACGCGATCCTGATCATCGACCCCTCGGGCTCGCTGCTCTTCGCCAACCGGGCGGCGGGGGCCCTCTTCGGACACAAGACGCCGGCGCTGATCGGGCGGCCGGCGGCGGCGCTCCTCCCGGACTACGCGGCGCTTTCGGGAACGACCCCGGGCGAAGCCGTGCGCACGGCCGCCTCGACCGCCTCCGGCGAGCGCCTTCCCGTCGATCTCGTCTTCGGCGAGATCGTCCGCGACGGCCGCCGCCTCCTGCTCGTCTTCGCGCGCCGCGCCGGCGGCGCGCCGCAACCGGCGGACCGGACGCTCGGCCAGTCCGAGGAGCTCTTCCGCCGCGCCGCCCTGATGGCCGCGGATCTCGTGCACGAGTGCGATCGCTCGACCGGCCGCATGACCTGGTTCGGCGACGTCGACCGCGTCCTCGGCTGGGAGGCGGGCGAGTTCCCGCGCACCGTCGAGGCCTGGGAGAAGACGATCCACCCGGAGGATCGCGGGCGCGTCAGCGCCGCGGCGGCCCGGCACTTTCAGACGGGCGAGCCCTTCTTCGAGGAATACCGGGTCCAGACGCGGGAGGGCCGCATCGTCCACTGGCACCACTCGGGCAGCCTCCTGCCGGCCGAGCCGGGCCGCCCGGCGCGCAGCATCGGCACCGTGGCCGACATCAGCGGTCGGCGCCAGATCGAGGAAGCGCTCAAGGTCTCCGAGCGGCGCTATCGCGCGCTGTTCGAACGAAACCTCGCCGGCGTCTACCGGTCGACCATCGAGGGCCGCATCCTCGACTGCAACGAGGCGTTCGCCCGGATCTTCGGGTGCGCCTCGCGCGAAGAAGTGCTGCGCCAGGCGGCGTGGGACTTCTACGTCAAACCCGAGGACCGCCGCGCCGCGATCGCGAAGCTCGTCGAACGGCAGAATCTGACCAACTACGAGCTCTGCCTGAAGCGCAAGGACGGCAGCCTCGTCTGGGTCCTCCAGAACGAGAACCTGACCGAGGGATCCGACGGCCTGCTGTCGGTCATCGAAGGAACGATCATCGACATCTCGGAGCGCAAGCGCGCCGAGGAGCAGGTCAAGCACCTCGCCTTCCACGACCCGCTGACGAATCTTCCCAACCGCCTCCTCTTCAACGACCGGCTCACCCTCGCGGTTGCCCAGGCCCACCGCCACGCCCAGCGCCTGGCCGTCCTCTTCCTCGACCTCGATCGCTTCAAGGTCATCAACGACTCGCTCGGACACTCGGTCGGCGACGAGCTCCTGCGCCAGGTCGCCGAGCGCATCCAGGAGCACGTCCGCGAGGGGGACACCGTCGCGCGCCTCGGCGGCGACGAGTTCACGCTCCTCGTCCCCGGGATCACGGCCGAAGAGGACGCGGCCAAGATCGCCCGCAAAATCTGCGAGGCGATCCACGACCCGTTCTGGATCGACGGCCGCGAGCTCTTCGTGACGACCAGCGTCGGCGTGTCGGTCTACCCTTCCGACGGCCACGACGCCGAGACGCTCGTCCGCAACGCCGACTCGGCGATGTACCGCGCCAAGGAACAGGGGCGGGACAACTACCAGCTCTACACGCCAGCGATGAACGCGAAAGCGATCGAGCGCCTCTCGCTCGAGAGCCGGCTGCGCCAGGCCGTGGCCAACGACGAGCTCGAGCTGCACTTCCAGCCCTTCATCGACCTGAAGACGGCCGAGCTCCTCGGCGCCGAGGCCCTGCTGCGATGGAGGCACCCGGACCTCGGCCTGATTCCTCCCGGCGAGTTCATCCCGATCGCCGAGCTGTCGGGTCTGATCGTCCCGATCGGCGAATGGGTTCTGCGCACGGCCTGCGCCGAGGCGCGCAAGTGGCACGAGAAGGGCTTCCGGACCCTGACGGTCTCGGTCAACCTCTCGAGCCGGCAGTTCCAGCAGTCCGATCTCGTCAGCCAGGTCACCCAGGCGCTCGACGAGACCGGCCTCGAGCCGAACAAGCTCGACCTCGAGATCACCGAGTCGAACGCGATGCAGAACGCCGAGCACTCGATCAACACGCTCTGGGGCCTGAAGAAGCAGGGCGTCCGCATCTCGATGGACGACTTCGGGACGGGCTACTCCTCGCTCAACTACCTGAAGCGCTTTCCGATCGACCGGATCAAGCTCGACCAGTCGTTCGTGCGCGACCTGCCGAGCGACAAGGACGACGCCGCGATCGCGATGGCCGTCATCGCGATGGGACGGAGCCTCGAGCTCGAGGTCATCGCCGAAGGCGTCGAAACCGAGGAGCAGCTGGCGTTTCTCAAGGGCCACGAGTGCGACCAGCTCCAGGGCTTCCTGCTGTCGAAGCCGCTGACGCCGGACGCGTTCGGCCGGTTCCTCGACGAGAGCCGAGGCCCGTCGGCCGCCCGCGAGCGCGCCCGGTTCGCGCGCGTTCAATAGACGCCCGATAGCCGATTTGCGCCGTTGGTGGCGCCGGCGCGCATCGGTTAGACTGCGCCCCGTGTTGCCCGCTTTCACCACGCGTTCGGATCGTCAGCGCTCGATCTTCACGCCCAGCTCACCGTCCGAGCGGCACGACAACTTCGAGTCCTACTGGGCGTTCACCCAGCGCCACGACGGCGAGATCCTCGAGGATCGCCGCGAGCTGACCCGGAAGAACGAGCTGCTCGCCAGCTTCCAGAGCAACCCGGTCCGCTCGCGGCGGCCGCTGCCGGATCCCGAGCGCTTCTACCGGAACTACGTGGTCATGAAGGACGACCCGAAGACCTTCGACCGCAAGACCCTGCTGCTGACTTTTCTCTACAAGTTCGCGCGCCACGAGTGGGTCGGGATCTCGGCGGCGTGGGACCAGATCCCGACCATGGCCGAGTCCACGAAGACGAGCGAGCGGATCAGCCGCTATCACCTCTGCGAGGAGTTCTGCCACGTCCGGCTCTTCCACGAGATGTTCCGGACGTTCCACCTCGATCGCGTCGAGTGGGTGCCGCTCGGCAAGTGGATGGGGCGCGTGTACCGCCTGTTCCCCAAGTTCCCGGAGTCGATGATGTCCCCGCCGGCCTTCGTCAGCGAGCTGATGGGGCTGATGCTCTATCTCCACATCGACGCCATCCTCGACGACGTCTTCGGCGACGAGCCCGAGGCGCGCGACCGCGTGCGCGCGCTGCTGCGCGAGATCATGACGGACGAGATGGCCCACGTCGGCCAGCGCCGCAACTTCATCGGACCGGTGGGCCTGAAGGCCTCGCGCGCGATGGTCGAGCCGATGTTCCGGCTCTTCTACCGCGACATCCCCGAGTCCAGGCTCCTCTTCGACATCGACCGCATGGTGCAGGACGCCAAGGAGTTCGACTACAGCGTGATGCCCCCGGACGTCGTGCAGCGGAGCTGGATTCCGTCGTACTGCAAGGCCTGATTCCCGACTTCCCGGCTCAGATTCGCCGCTCCATCGCGTAGCCGTCGAGCCCCGGGCCGTAGTACCCCTTCAGCACGCGCGTCTTCTCGAACCCGAGCGACTCGTAGAACCGGATCGCCGCGGCGTTGCGCACGTCGACCTCCAGCCGGATCTCCTTCGCCCCCGCCTCCGCCAGGCGCCGCGACAGTTCGGCGAAGATCCGGCGGCCGAGACCACGGCGCCGGGACCCCGCGGCGATGTCGATCGTGACGATGTGCCCGCGGGAGCCGCGCCGCCCGGCGATCGCGAAGGCCTCGAGCCGCCCGCCGGATTCCGAGGCCAGGGCGACGGTGGCCGGTCGCGCGAGCAGCTCCCGGATCTCGGCGCGCGAATACGCGATCCCCGGCTCGAAACAGGCCTGGTCGAGCGCGTAGGCCGCATCCAGATCGTCCGCGCGCAGCTCCCGGAGCGCGAAGGCGGCCCCCTCGGTCACCGGCGGCGCATCTCCCGGTCGGCTTCGCGCTTCAGGTCGCGGTCACGGATCGCGTCCCGCTTGTCGTGGAGCTTCTTGCCCTTGACGAGCGCGATCTCGGTCTTGACCCGGGATCCCTTGAAGTAGAGCGAGAGCGGCACGCACGCCACGCCGCGCGTCGCCACCGCCGAGGCCCACCGCTCGAGCTCGCGGCGATGGAGGAGGAGCTTGCGATCCCGCTCCGGGACGTGGTTGGTCCAGGAACCCGGTCCGTAAGCCGAGATGTTCGCCCCGACGAGGAAGGCCTCGCCGTCGCGAAACTGGATGTAGGAGTCTTTGAGCTGGGCCCGCCCCGCCCGGAGCGACTTGACCTCCGTCCCGGTCAGGGCCAACCCGGCCTCGGTTCGGTCGTCGATGAAGTAGTCGTGAAAGGCCTTCCGGTTGGTCGCGACGACCTTGATCTTGGGCTCTTTCCGGGGCGCCTGGGGCTTCGGTTTCATGAAGGGGAGGCAGTCTAACCCGGCCTGCCGGACAGCTTCCGACTGCCTCAAAAACGAGCTACGCTGTCTCCCTGGTGCGACACGGCCTGGCTCGAAAAAATGATTGGCTGTGCTAAGCTTTTCTGGAATAAAGACATAGGGACGAGAGTTCTGCCCGGCGAAAACGGCACTGTTACTGCAAGACGACAGCTCGCGTTAAGCAAAGCATGAGGCAGCAGGCAACACTGCGCACGACCGTCTCGATCGATGGCGTCGGACTCCATTCCGGCCACCCCGCTCGAGCCCATTTCCACCCCGCTCCCGTCGACCACGGCCTGGTTTTCGTCCGGCGGGAGCACGCCGACCGGCCGATCCCGGCGGAGCTCGACTCGGCGGCGACCTTCGACTACGCCACGACGCTCAAGCGAGGCGGCGTCTCGATCGGCACGGTCGAGCACGTCCTGGCGGCCGCGGCCGGCCTCGGACTCGACAACTGCCTGATCGAGATCGAGGGCCCCGAGGTGCCGATCCTCGACGGCTCGGCCCTTCCGTTCGTGCGGCTCTTCCACGCGGCCGGCTTCGAACGGCAGGACGCCCTGGTCCGGCCCATCGCGCTCGACCGCCCGGTCGAGATCTTCCGAGACGACAAGCGAATGTCCTACGAGCCGGGCGGCACCGGCCTGACGATCAACTACGAGATCGACTTCAATCACCCCTTCGTCGGACAGCAGCAGCTCACCTACACCCTCCGCCCCGAAGAATTCGCCTCCCGCATCGCGCCGGCCCGCACGTTCGGCTTCGCCCGCGACGTGGCGGCCCTGCGCGCGCGGGGCCTGGCCCGCGGCGGAAGCCTGCACAACGCCGTGGTCCTCGACGACACCGGGATTCTGTCGGGCCCGCTGCGCTTCCGCGACGAGTTCGTCCGGCACAAGGTTCTCGACCTGGTCGGCGACCTCGCGCTGCTCGGCGGCCCGCTCTACGGCACGATCCACGCGCACAAGGCGGGGCATGCCGTGCACATCGAATTCGCGCGCGCCCTGCACGCGGCGCTGACGGCGCCGGCGATCGAGTCCGCTCCCGACGCCGACACGCGGGTCCGCGCCCTCCGCCGGCAGTAACCGGCGGTCTACTCGCCGAGAAGCTTCGTCTCGAGCACCTGCTCGGCGCTGAACCCTTCCAGCCGGAGGTAGTGCTCGGCCGCCGCGTAGAGCGCGTCGGCCGGCGCCAGCCCGACGATCTCCGACCCGACGATCGGCACGCCGTGGCGCTCGGCTTCCGCGCGCACGCAGTCGAAGACGCGGTGGAGCGGCGTCTTGCGAAAGTTCGTCATGTTGATCGAGACCTGGACGATCCCCCGATCGGCGAGCTCGACGCCCATCGCCTTCACGTAGCGAAATCCTCCGGAGATGTGGCGGATCGCCCTGGCGATCCGATCGGCGATCTGCAGATCGCGCGTCCCGAGGTTGACGTTGTACGCGATCAGAAAGGGCCGCGCGCCCACCGCGACCGCGCCCGCGGAGGCGTGGGGCGCCGCCGGCCCGAAGTCCGGCGCCCAGCGCGGGTCTTTCATCTTCTCGGCGAAGCCCTCGAACTGCCCCTTCCGGACCTCCGCGAGATTGCGACGGTGCTCGGCGGAGGCCGAATCCTCGTAGAGATAGACCGGCACGCCGAACTCCGACGCGATGGCCGCGCCCGTCTCGCGCGACAGCGCGACGCACTCCTCGACCGAGCTGCCGCGCACCGGAATGAACGGGACGACGTCGACGGCCCCCATGCGCGGGTGCTCGCCGCGGTGCTTCCGCAGGTCGATCCGCGGCAGAGCCGCTCGGAAGAGCGCGAGGACTCCCGCCCGCACCGCCGGCGCGTCGCCGACGAACGTCAGGACGCTTCGGTTGTGCGCGGTGTCGGAGGACACATCCAGAAGCCGGACGCCCGGCGTTTCCCGGACCGCCCGGGCCATCGCCTCGATGGATTCCCGGTCGCGCCCCTCGGACACGTTGGGCACGCACTCGATGATCGTTCTCATGTAAGTTCCTGACCGGACAGTTTATAATCTCTCGCACCGTGATAAAGAGATCGACTTCCCTGCCCGCGGCCTCCGGAGGCCGCGCTTGAGCGGGACCGAGTCCGGGGCGTACCCGGGGAACCCCTCGCTGCCCCGCGAGGTGCGGGACAAGATCCTTTCCACCTTCCGTCACACGCTGAACCTGTACAAGGAAGGCAAGAGTGAAGACTGCCTGATCGGCTGCGACTTCATCCTCAAGATGGACCCGCGGTTCGCTCCCGCCCGGCAGCTCCTCGAAAAGACGAAGAACCCGGCCAGCGAGATCGAGGTCGCCAGCCTCGAGGCGGTCGTCTCCGAGACGCCGACCCGCCAGGACCGGATCGCGTCGGCCGAAACGGACCGCCTTCTGGTCCGCGCCGCCGAGAGCTTCAACACGCGGGACTTCGACGCGGCCATCGCCGCCGCCGAGCAGGTCCTCCAGGCCCTTCCCGGCAACCAGGACGCCACCGAGATCCTGCGAAAGGCGCGCGAGCGCAAGAACGCGCAGCCCCAGTTCGAGGTCGCCCGCCAGCGCGCGATTGCGGCCCTGGACGGGCATCGCGAGAGCGAGGCCCGCGCGGCCCTCGAGAAGATGCGGGCCCTCGACGCCGAGCACCCGGCGGTGGCCCTGCTCGAGCGCCGACTGGCGCGCCCGGCAGCGGCGCCCCCGAAGCCGGATCTCGGCGAGTCGACCAACCCGGGGCTCGGCTCGAACGCCCCTCCCGCGCCGCCCTCGCCGCCTCGGGCACCGGCGCCTCCGGCCTACGCCGCGGCGCCGGCTGCCGACGCGGGCGGCGGACTCGGAGACCTCTCCCTCGATTCCCTGTCGCTCGACGACGACGGCTCGTCGGCCGTTCTTCCGCCGCCCGACATGGGCGAGCCCACCGGTCCGCTTTCGCTCCGACGCGACACATCGCCCGACTCCTTCGAGCCCGCGGCGCACGACCCGGGGCTCGGCGCGCCGAACCTCTGGAGCGAGCCGCCGCCGAGCCAGGGAGATCTCGGGAGCCTGTCGCTCGACATGCCGATGGACGCGCCGGAGCCCTCGACGCCGGCCTCCTCCTCCGCGCCCGAGAACGTCTTCTCGGCGCCCGCCGCGCCGGCGCCCGAGCCGCCGTCGCAGCAGCAGGAGATCGACTCGCTCCTCGAGCGCGGCGACCAGGCAGCGGAGTCCGGCAACCGGCAGCAGGCCATCGAGATCTGGTCCCGGATTTTTCTGATCGACATCAATAACTCCGACGCCGTCGGGCGCATCGAGAAGGCGCGCCAGGAAATGTCGGAGGGAAACAAGCGCGTCGCGGAGGGCTTGAAGCGCGGCCGGGAGGCGTTCGAGGCAGGCGATTTCACGGGAGCGCGCGAGGCGTTCCTGCAAGTCCTCGCCTTCGACGAGTCCGACGCGACCGCCCGCTCCTACCTCGACCGCATCGAGACCGAGCTCGCGCGCCCCTCGTCGGGCCTGGACCTCGCCAGGAAGGCGCCGCAGACCGACATCCTGTCCGAGGAGATGGCGGAGGCTTCCCGCGTCGAGGCCGGGTCCGACGTCGTCGAGGACCTCGAGCCGGAGGCGCCGGCCGTCGTCGAGAAGCCGCGCCGCGCGCCGCTCGACCGGCGATTCGTGATGGCTCTCGGCGCGGCCGTGCTGCTCGCCATCGCGGTGGGCGGCTACGTGCTGCTCAAGCCCGGGCGCGGCAAGCCCGCCGCGGCGGCGGCCGCCGAGGGCGGTCCGTCGCTCGAGCACGCCACCGCGCTCTTCCGCGACGGCAAGGTCGCCGAGACGGTCGCCGAGCTCAAGCGGATCTCCCCCGATCACCCCGACTACGCGCGCGCCCAGAAGCTCCTCGCGTCCCTGACCCGCAAGGGCGAAGGCGCGGCGGGCCAGGCCGGCGCGCCCGGGGAAGCGCCTTCCGGCGACAAGGCCGAAGCGCCCGCGCCAGCCGGGCCGCCCCCCGAGGCCCTGCGCCAGCGTCAGGAGGCGGAGAAGGCGTTCGCCGAGAAGCGCTACATCGACTCGCTGACCGCGTACAACCTCGCGGCGCCGGCCTTTCAGCAGGACCCCACCTTCGCGCAGTCTCTCGGCGCCGCCTCGGAGAAAGTCAGCGAGCTGACCCCGGCGGTCAAGCTCTACAACGAAGGCGAGTACGAGACGGCGATCCCGATCCTGTGGCGGATCTTCCAGGCCGACCGCGAGAACCAGGACGCGCGCTCCTACCTGCTGCGCTGCTACTACAACCAGGGCATCGCCCAGCTGCAGAACGGTCTGTACTCCAAGGCGGCGGAGAGCTTCAAGGAAGTCCTCGCGATCGATCCAGCCGACGCCGACGCCGTGCGCCACCAGAAGTTCGCCCAGAAATACGCCAAGGGAGACCTGGACCTGATGGGCCGCATCTACGTGCGCCACGTGCAGCAGAGGCCGTAGCCGGAAGACGCTCATGGTCGAATCGGGTCAGGCCGCGCCTCTTGAGGACTTCCCGCTCCACGCGGACGCGGCGGCCGAGGTTCGTCCGCCGGCGCCCGCTCCGGATCCGGGGGCCGCGGCAGGCGCGCGCGGACCGGCGCCCCTCGAAGCGCGCTTCTTCGCGGCCGCCGCCGACGCCGCGGCCGTGCTCCTGATCGCCGCCGCCGCCATTCTCGCGGCGCGCCTCCTGACCGGGTCGAGCCCGCGCCCGGCCGGTTTCGCCTGGGCTTTCGCGTTCCTCGTCTTTCTCTCGTTCTTCGCGATCGTGCCGCCGCTCGTCCTCTTCGGGCGCACCGTCGGAATGGCGATCGGCGACCTGG
>Ga0335070_10009381_pt1 | contig 11469 bp, 6 predicted proteins | sample Lox_Sample_13_FD_206722 | JGI IMG/M metagenome (GOLD analysis project Ga0335070, IMG submission 206722) | Soil microbial communities from Loxahatchee National Wildlife Refuge, Florida, United States - Lox_Sample_1.3 | ecosystem: Environmental > Terrestrial > Soil > Wetlands | place: USA: Florida... | reverse complement strand
ACGGACTTAGCTCTACCGTCGATCAATAGTTCGCTCATAACGAGCCCGATACCCGGGGAGATTTTGAAGCCCATGCCCGAAAATCCCGCACACAAGTAGAGCCCAGAAATCCCAGCGACGTCGCCCAGCAACGGACGCGAGTCGGGAGTGACGTCATAGACGCCTGTCACACCTCGCATGACCTCGGCTCCTTCGAGCTTGGAGATCCTTCGCGAGGCGCGCTCGATGATTTCCTCCAGAGATTCATCCGAAGCACGCTGCGGAAAATTATCCGGATCCACAGGACGGCTCCCGTAGAAGTCACCGACCAACAATTTGTCATGCACGTCAGAGCGAAAGTAAGTTGCTGTGACAGAATCGATGCAGGCACAGCCGCCACCACGCATTCCGGGAGCGTTGCGCAGAATGGCGACCTGGTGATACTCGCATTCGATCGGCACGTCACATCCGGCCTGTTGCAATAGCGGCCGCGTCCAGGGTCCCAACGCAACCACAACGCTTGGCGTTGCGATCGAGCCCTGATCGGTAATGACCCCGACTACTCTTCCTTTTTCAACATTTAGCTCCGTGGCTTGTGTTCGCGAAGCGTACACCGCTCCGAGATCACGTGCAGCATTCAGAAAGTCGCCCGCAACGCCCGCGCCATCGCCGTAACCGGAATCGGGCTCATAAGCAGCCAATTGGACTTCATCAACCATCCAATCAGGTTCCAGGTCTCGCAACTGCTGTCTGTCGATCAGCTCGACATTGACTCCCAAATTTCGTTGCATCTCGACATTTCTCTTCAGACGTTGCGTTTCGTGTGGATGCACAATGCGAACGAATCCCGTCTTGCGGAAATCTCCCGGTGTTCCCACCATCTCCTGCCAGTTCTGAAACATGCTCAAGCTGATCAAGGCAAGTTGAACTTCCGGAGGGAAGGTGTAGTGCATGCGAATCAGACCGGAAGATCGTCCGCTTCCGCCGCGTCCCACATGAGCCTTGTCGAGGATCACGATTTTGCCCGATTTTCGCTTCGCCAGCTGGAACGCAATCGATGTGCCCATGACTCCAGCGCCAAGGATGATTACGTCGGCGGTCTTTGGCAGCGCACTGGATCCATCGTGATTCATGCTGCCTCCCGGTAGCGGCCCTTCTTCCAATCGCGAATCGCCTGATGTGCCGCGTTGCGCCCCGGGGCACCTGTGACTCCGCCTCCTGGATGCGCTCCAGCTCCGCACAAATACAATCCGTCAATGGGGGTGCGGTACTGCGACCATCCCGGGACGGGCCGCATAAAGAAGAGTTGTTCCAGACGCAGGTCTCCGTGGAAGATGTTGCCTTCGGTCAGTCCGTACGTGCGTTCAAGGTCCAGAGGCGTAAGCACCTGCCTTGCCTCAATGGACCTGGGCACGTTCGGTGCGTATTCTGCGATCTTCTTCACCACGCGGTCGCCGAGCCACTCACGTTTTTCGTCCCAAGTACCCTGCCGCAGCTTGTAAGGAACGTACTGCACAAAACAAGTCAGAATGTGCTTGCCCGGCGGTGCCAGTGCCGGATCGGCATTCGATGACACCACGCAATCGACCCATAGCTCCTCGGGGATCTCGCCAAACTTGGCAACGTCGTAGCAACGCTCAGCAAACTCGAGTGATGGCACCAGCGTGTAGAAAGTCCGCTCCAGCGGAGTAGCTGCCGCAGAAGTCCCGGTGAAACGCGGCTCTTCGGCCAGAACCATATTCACTTTGGCGCACGGGCCATCCATTTTGATTCCTCGCACCGCAAACAAGAAGTCTTCGGGCAACTCCTTCGCATTCAGGAATCCAAGAAATGTCCGCTTCGGATCCGCATTCGATAGCACGATACGCCCGCGGATCTCCGTTCCATCTTCTAGAACGACGCCCCGCGCTCGTCCGTTACGCACCTCGATTTTCGAGACCGGCGCCCCAGTCCGAATTTCCACGCCAAGTTTCGTGCCCGCCGCAGCCAGCGCCTGCGTGATCGATCCCATGCCGCCCATGACGTGACCATAGAAACCCTGCAGTTCGTGCTCCCCGCCGCTGAGCAGGTGAAACAGCAGCCCGATGGCGGTCCCCGGCTGGAATGGGCCACCATGCTTCCCGTACACGTTATTGGCGAGAAACATGGTTCTCATTTTGTCGGACTCGTAGTTCTGGTCCAGAAATTCTCCCAGGCTGCCGGTCAGAAACGAAACGAGCTGCGCGATCTCCTGATTCGAGATTCCACGGAACCTTCTGCCCACTCGAAAGAGATCGCTCCATCCTTTGACGGAAGAAGTATCGAGTTCCGGCGGGGGCTCCAGAAAAAACGGCTGCAGGTAGCGCGCCAGTTTCTTGAGTTGATCGTCGACCTGCACGAACCGATCCGCATCCTTCGCAGAGAGCGTCGAAAATTCCTTGCGCGCTCGCTCCCGATCTGCCCACCACGGAACCACATGCCCATCTGGGAACGGAACTTGAATCGCCGGATCGCAAGGAATCATCCGTAAGCCATGGTCGGCCAAATGCAATTCAGAGATCACTTCCGGCCGCAGCATGCTGGCAATGTAAGACGTTGTCGAAACTCGGCAACCGGGCGCTATCTCTTCGGTCACGCAGCATCCACCGACAATGTCGCGGCGCTCCAGTACAAGCGTCGACAGTCCGGCGCGTGCCAGATAGGCTGCCGCGGTCAGTCCGTTGTGTCCTCCGCCGATTACAATGGCGTCATACACTCGATTCGAAGTTCCTTGACTTAAGGTCACGATTGGCGCGGTCAGTCGAACAACATTAACCCAGAGGCCCCGGAAAAAGAAGTTGAATCCGATTCAGGCCTGGGATATTCTTTCGTGACTTGAAGTCATTCCGATGCCGGGGATCGCCAGCAATCGCGTTGCGCCGCCGCTTTATCAGAGGCAGGCGAACTCTCGCCCGCGGTCGGAAGCCAAGCGCGCACGCATCGTCGAGGCTGCGACCCAGCATTTTGCCGAAAATGGATATCATGCCGCCCGTGTCGGCGATATCGCCGTCGCCCTGGGCATCGCGAAGGGGTCGATCTTCCAGCATTTCGGCAGCAAAGATGGACTTTTCTTCGAGGTGTACAAACGCGCCGTGCGCTCCTTTGCCAAGTATCTCGACGCGCCCGCGGAAGTCCGCCAGCAAGGTTTTTTTGAGATCTTGCGTTACTGGCTGGTTCGAACGGAGCATCTGGTGCATGAAGACTGGATTCCGTACCGGATCTCCTTGCTCGGGAATTACGGCACGGATCTGGTGCTGAGGCGCGAGATCAACCGCTTTCTGATTAGTGAAGATCCCTACGGAACCGTTAGCTTTGTTCGTTTCGGTGTGCAGCGCAAAGAACTGCGCGAAGACTTGGATATCGAAATGATGGTGTCCATCATTGACTGGATGGTGGAGCGTTTTCAGGACGCCCTGCTGACTGCGGAACTTGATCCCGGGCTTTTCCGGCGGCAAGGCGAATTGGCAGAGAAGAAGGAAGCAAGGATTCAGCAGTTTCTCTCGATACTGCAGCGCGCCATTGGAACGCCTCGTCCAGTCGCTTCCGGGCGACAGCGGGGACGCGAAAACCACTGAAGCTGATTTCTGCACAGGACTGAGCAAGATTGCCTACAACGAGAGTGAAATGATGCAAGCATCGATCGAGCAGATCCTTTCCAGCTACAACGACACCGCGCCGCTGTCGGAGGCATTCACTATTCCCGCCTCCTGGTACGTCGATCCGAGAATCGCCGAACTCGAACGCCTGAATGTTTTCAGCAAGACCTGGCAATTAGTCGCTCGCACGAGCCAACTCGAAAGTGCAGGGGATTTCGTTGCCACTCGCGTTGCCGGGGAACCCATCGTGGTGGCGCGCGGTACCGATGGCACGCTTCGGGCCTTCTTCAATGTGTGTCGGCATCATGCGGCTGCTGTCGTCACTCAACCATGCGGTCACGCACAGATCCTGCAATGCCCATATCACGGCTGGAAATACGGTCTCGACGGGACTCTCAAGGGCATGCCCGAATTCGAAGGTGTCGAGAACTTCGATCGCGCGCAGAACGGTTTGCTGCCGATCCGTGTGGAGACCTGGGAGTGCTTCGTTTTCATCAATCTCGATCCGCATGCCCCATCGCTGAACGAATTCCTTGGCGGAATGGTCCAGCGTGTGGCGCCTCTCGGCATCAGTAAGCTTCATTACTTCGACCGCCGCACCTACGACATTCATTGCAACTGGAAGGTCTTCGTCGACAACTACCTTGATGGCGGATACCACGTACCACACCTGCACAAGGGACTGAGTTCCGTGCTCGATTACAAGCAGTACACGATCGAGAACGAGGACCGCTATTGCCTGCAGTCCAGCCCGATGGTCGCTTCCGATGAAGATGCCGCCACCGGGGCAACGCGCAAAGGCGATCGTGCCTGGTATTTCTGGCAATATCCGAACCTCATGATCAACTGCTACGAGGGGTACATGGATACCAATTACGTGATTCCCGTCGACGCTGATCACTGCACGGTCATCTTCGATTTCTATTTCAGCGATATCAGCGAATCCCGGCGCGAACACAATACCCAGTCCGTGAACGTAGGCAACCGAGTGCAGGATGAAGATCTCGGAATCTGCGAAGACGTGCAGAGAGGCCTCAAATCTCGAGCTTACGGAGCCGGACGTCTCTCGGTGCGCCGCGAAGCGGGAGAACAACTGTTTCACAGACTGCTTGCCGCGGACCTGAAGCATCACCAGGCAGCGAAAATGTGAGTCGCGGAAGAGCGCTGTTTCAGGACGCGCGCGTATAGCGCAACGCGCATCACTGATGATCGCGCGGAATGGCTTCCTGCCAGGTTTTCGATTTCAGCAACTGTCCATCCTTCAACAACTCACGGGTGTACTTGTAATAGAAGTTCTTCTGATCGGTCGTGACGAGCAGATGCCCTCGCCACGTCAGCGTTCGTCCTTGTAACGCAAAAATACTCTCTGCCTCGCCGCGCACGGAGCAGGTTTCCGGGTGTGCATCGTCTCCTTCATAAGTCAGGCTTTCAAAATCGCTCTGCTTGCCCCACGGATATTCGTATCCATCTTTGCCTTTCCAATGCACCGTCGTTTTCTGCCGCGCCTCATCACGTTTCACCGTCCACTCCCCGGGCCACGGAAATCCTTCACTCTTGATGTCCGTGCGCTGTTCTAGCGCCTCGGGCGGAGAAAATGCCGGTGCCGGACTGCCATTCACGGGGACGACACGTAGCACGATGCGCGAACCGTTAGTTCCACCCAGCATCAGCGAAGTTGTCATCGTATATGGCGTGGGCAACACCATCGGCCACAGCGCATTGGAAATCGCGATTCGTATCCGGTGTCCTTTCGGAAAAAGCCAGGAGGTCAGATGAAGTTCGAAGTCCAGCGGATAGACCGTCCCCGGTTCCAGATCGCTCGGCTCGCTCATCGATTCACGCTGAGCGCCATTTATTCCTGCGCCCGTGATCTGCGTAACGGTTCCGTCCGGCGCGATATCGGAGAGTCGCACGAACCAGTTCGCCTGCGGAGCGCCGGCCGAGACCTGCAGCAGCACGCGTGGTCGACCGAGAATCGCCAGATCCTCGTGCAATGGTGCCGAATCATAGGTTAGGCTGAAGGCATCCACCGGCCGCGGATCGTTAAGCAACTCGCCCCACCAGAAGCCGGCTTCCACGCCTACCGTTGGAACATACTTCAGATGATGTGAATCCTGCGCGGCCACGACTTCCGACAAACTGTGATTGCCTTGCAGATAGAGCGTGGTGTTCTTAGCCGTTGACGGCGGCCACACATCCTCTCGACGCCATTCTCCCGGAACGCTCTCCAGATTCGGATCCGGAGGATGCCAGTGCTGCATGTAGATCACGAGCCGCGGATCATTCTTCACTCCCGTGTCGCGGCCCTTGAGCCAGTAATCGAACCAGCGAACCGCCTGGTCCCGCCACTCCACTCGCGGCCCGAAGTCCGCGTCATTTGGGAAGGAATGGTTCCACGGGCCAATGATGGCCTTGATGGGCGCCTTCGACTGCATCAGCATGTCAGGAATGTTGTCGCGATAGCCGTCCTGCAGTCCGCCAATGAGAAAGCTGGGAATCGTAATTTCGTGAAGTGGGCGCACGCGCTCTCGCCAGAAGACGCCATCGCGCTGATGTTTGAGATAAAGCAGCGACCATGGAGGCGAATCGAAGCGCGGCCCGAGGATCTTTTCATCGAGAGAGTAGTCTGGTGCACCGACCCAGCCTTCGGCCATGTCCATGTTTAATTCAAATTCATCGATATGAGCCATACCGTCGATGTAATGAACATCGTCGTGAAACAGTTCTCCCGTTGCGTCTACTGCGATGATTGCCTTCAAACCGGGAGCATGGCGCATAGCCATCTGCAGCGCGGTGAATCCACCCCAGGAAATCCCGAACATTCCCACGTTGCCATTCGACCAGGGCTGGTGCGCTAACCATGAGATGACTTCCTCTCCATCTCTCTGTTCCTGCTCGGAATATTCCCGTTCCGGTGGAACGCCCTCGCTGGCGCCGAAGCCACGGATGTCCACGCGTACGCTCACGTAGCCGCGCCGCGCGAAATAGGTGTGCTTGGGATAATCGCCCGCCGCAGTTCCGTCGTCCTTGCGATACGGCAGATATTCCAGCAGGGCAGGGAACTTCTCTCCGCTCTTTGCTCCATCTGGCATGTAAAGCGTGGCCGCCAGCCGCACGCCGTCCGGCATTGGGATCCAGGCCTGCTCCATGCGGACTCCATAGGTCGGCGGCGATGGCGGCTCACTTGCGATCAAAGGAAGGGATGCAATAAGAATGGGAAGAACTCGAAGCAGGTTGATCAATTGTGTCTCCGGTTGGACGCTGAGCTGACCCGGAGTCACTCTGGCGCGCCTTGTTCGCGTCGCAAGGCGCGCAAGTCAATTCCGAGCTGCTCCGCCTTCTTATACAAGTGACTGCGCTCCAGGCCAAGCGATTTCGCCGCCATACTCATGTTGTGATGACTGCGCTTCAATTCAGCTGAAATAACTTCGCGCTCAAACGACTGCACCCGGTCAGCCAGCGGCCCGGAAGTTGAAACAGCACCCGCACCTGCAGTACCCAACGAATGCTTCGGCAGCGCTATTTGCACCGTCGCTGAATCAACCTGACCCTCGGTCGCGAGCAGCATCAGGCGCTCCACCATATTGCGCAATTCGCGGACATTCCCAGGCCAGGAGTGCGCCTGTAGCGCCTCCATCGCTTCTGCACTAAAAGGAAGCGGCTTCCAGCTATTCTGTGCGCAGACCTGCTCGGCGAAGTGTGCGACCAGGGCAGGAATGTCCTCCCGCCTCTCACGCAGCGGAGGCAATACGAGCGGGAAAACGTAAATGCGATGGAACAGATCCTGCCGGAACTTCTCCTCGCGTACGCGTGCTTCCAGATCGCGATGGGTCGCCACAAGCACCCGGACGTTCACCTTGACCGACTTGTCGCCGCCGATGCGCTCCACCTCGCCCTCCTCCAGCACGCGCAGCAGCTTCGCCTGCATGTTCAGTGGCATGTCGCCGATTTCGTCGAGAAAAATCGTCCCCTGATCTGCTTGCTCAAACTTTCCTATATGCCGCCCCGAGGCGCCCGTGAACGAACCCTTTTCGTGGCCGAACAATTCAGATTCAATCAGTTCGGCCGGGACCGCTGCGCAATTCAAAGTAATGAAAGGTCCGCCGGTGCGAGTGCTTCGGTCATGAATGGTTCGAGCCACTAACTCTTTGCCAGTTCCGGTTTCTCCCAGGATACACACCCGCGACTCACTTGCCGCGACGCGCTCCAGTTGCGCCATCACTCGCCGCATGGCGTCGCCCTTCCAGACGATCTCGTGCTTGCCCAGTCGTTGCCGAAGCTGCTGATTCTCACTCTCAAGCCGCTGGAGCTTCAGAACGTTATCCACGGTCAACAGCAGCTTGTCCGTTGAAATCGGCTTCTCGAGAAAGTCGAGCGCTCCCAGTTTCGTGGCCCGCACCGCCATTTCAATATGCGCCTGCCCCGACATCATGACCACCGGCGCAGTTACACCCTGCTGCTTCAGTTCCTCCAGCAGGGTCAGGCCGTCTTTATTCGGCATGACCACGTCGGAAAGAATCAGGTCGAACTCCTGAGACTTGGCCAGCTCCAGTGCACGCGCGGCATTGTCGCACACCGTGGCTTCGTGGCCTGCAAGACGAAAGGCCCGCGACAGCGACGCGAGAGTGTTCGCTTCGTCATCGACAATCAGCAAATTTGCTTTCTGCGGCAACGGTCCTCCTTTCGCTAGACCGGCATCTTCGAGACGCCTTCTTCAGCCTTGGTCTCGGTGGGCGCGTCCATCCCGTCGAGGTTGTTCGGCAAGTCGATCACAAATGTTGTGCCTTTTCCCGGTTCGCTTTCCACGCTGATTCTTCCGTGATGATCGCTCACAACGGATTGCACAATCGCGAGCCCCAAGCCGGTTCCATGTTTCTTGCTCGTGTAGTACGGGGTAAAAATACGCTCGCACTCCTCCCCCGTAAGTCCTGAACCTGTATCTGAAATCTCGATGATTGCTTTGCCGTCTTCAGCGCGCGTGCGCAGAGTGAGAGATCCGCCGTGCGGCATGGCATCCATCGCGTTGAGCACGAGATTCGATAAGGCCCGGTGCAGCAACTCCGCATCCACCGCGCTGGGTGCGAGATTTCGATCAAGTTGCAGCTGGCACTCGATCGCCTCGCGCCCCTGCGCCTGGAACTGGGCCTGAAACAAGCGCGCTACGGCTTCCACGATTTCGTTTACCTGCACGCGTTGCAATTGCGGCTGCGGCATCTTCGAAAATTCGCTGAAGCGTCCAATGATGCCTTTCAGATTGGAAATTTCCGCCAGCAGCGTCTGTGAACTTTCCCGGAAAATTTCATCAAAGATCTCAGGACTCTGGTTTCGCGCGCGGATCAGATTCTCAACCGTCAATTGCAGGGGGAACAGCGGATTCTTCAGTTCATGTGCCAGCCGCCGCGCGAGTTCCCGCCAGGCTGCGACGCGCTCTGTCTGCACCAGCCGCTCTTTCTGGGCCAGCAACTCCGCCGTCATTCGATTGAACGCTTCCGCGAGTTGCGCGACCTCATCACGCCCTCGAACCTCGACATTTGCATTCCAGTTCCCGGCGCCCACGTCCTTCGCCGCGCGCGCCAGTTGCACCACCGGGCGGGTCACCCGCGCCGAAGCCCAACTGCTCAGCAGGATCGCCAGCACGATGCCCGCGCCGCCGGCCAGTAGAGCCGAGTCCCGGATTCGCCTCTTCAACTCGACATAAGATCGGCGCGAGTTGCCGATCAAGAGAATACCGAGCAGCGGATGATCTTTCGCTACTCCCCGCAGAGGTATGGCATGAAACACTTCATCGTCGACTCGATCCGACGACCAGCTCACAATGCCGCTGATTTCCTGGTTGTACTTGCGGACAGCCTCTATGAGCGGCTCGAACTTCGCCGCTGGATGATTTGAGTCTGCTGCGCTGCCGGCGACGGCAGGATCCAGAAGCAGTTCAGGCGAGAATCGTTCGCCGCGATTCTGATACAGCAATGCCCGCATATCGACCGGAAGATCGAGCGCCGAAAGGAAATTCTTGTCTAGCCGCTGCCCACCCAGTACGTACACTGCGTGTTCACCCACACGAACGACCCTCACCGCAAACAAACCAAGCGCGGGCGAATCCTGTGACTCCTCCAATTTCAGAAAGGGACCCTGCTGGAGCGAGGCGGAGATGCTGTCAAAGGCCGGCTCCGGATAGCCAAACTTCGCTGGCGCCTGGGCTGAAGAAACGATCGTGCCCCGGCCGTCGATGATTTCCAGAAAATCAAGCTGGCGGTTCTCGGCCATGGATCGCGCGAGATCGAAGTACTCGGCAAAGTCTGAAGATGTACCGTTGAGTGCGGTAGCCATACGGACGATAGGGTCGGAATCTGCAATCGCTTGGACGCGTCTCGCAACGTCCTCGCCCCGGCGGTTAAACTCGCGTTGGAATTGCGTCACCAGTGCAGCGGTCCGTTGGCTTTCAGTTTTTTCAAATGCATTTCTTGTGACCCACTGCACGAGCAAAGCGACGCCCGCCACTGACACGAACACCGTCAGCGCAAAGACAACCAGCAGCTTTTGACGGAATGTCATGGCTTCGTGCCTTCCAGCCAGGCGTGGCTCAGGTCCAGGCTCCCATCGGCGCTGACCGACCAGTTTTTCAACCTTGCGCCAGAAGCGTAAAACACCGGCAGATGAAACAACGGAATCACTCGCTGCGTCGCCAATGCGGTCTGTTCAGCTTGATATAACTCGTCTGCGGTGCCAGCACTGCTCTTTGGCGCAGACAAGCCGGATTGAGCCGCCAGATTCTCCAGTGCGATCCAAGGATTGGCCGATGCGAGCGCAATGCGCATGACCCGCAGATCTGTCGTGCCCACCGAAGACGCCACCACAGACACTCCGGCATCTTTCGCGTTCAGGGCAATTCTTTCTGCCAGCAGCCGCACCAGCGCGTCACTGCCGTCGTACCCCAGCGTCCACACATGCGCATTCTGCACCTGAGCGCGCAACTGCCGCGCTTTCGGCAGATCCGCTTGCGAGGGAAACACGAATCCATAGCCACTGATCCAAGTTGGCAACAGGCCGCCCGAGAGCTGGCCGGCTCCTTGCAGCAGCACGCTATAAATGGACCCGCGCTCGACGCTGAAGGCCAGCGCCTCGCGCTGGAGCTTCTCGTCCGGGGACGACACATCGCGCATGAAGACAAGCGCCAGCAGTTCCATCGGAGCAGAACTCACCATCCGCCCCCGTGAAGAAAAATGATGCGACTGTTCAGGTGCAACTTCCACCAGATCCGCCCTGCCAACTTCGAGAGCCGTCATCTGGTCTCGGAACCCGGTGCCCATTTCAATCTCGATCGCATCAAGAAACGGCCGTCCTCGCCAGCACTCGTCCTCTGCCGCCACAGTCAGCTTCTTCCCGGGTTTCCACTCAACCACCTGAAACGGCCCTGTGCCGCTAACCTTATCAGTGGAATCTCGCTTTACGACCGCGTTACGCGGAAGGGCGAGCACGGCCAGCATGTCGGGATCGGGCCTGTCCAATTCGATAATCACCGACTCGCCATCGGCCCGAACGTTCCAGGACGCATTCGCAAATCGCAGCGACGAAGCCACAATCTCCCCCGTGAGGGCTGTGCCATCGGAAAACTTCACTCCATGCCGAAGCCGAAGTTGCCAGCGCTGATTGCCGCGCGAAGCCTGCCAAGATTCGGCCAGCCCCGGCTTCGGATGGCCAGCGTCATCCAGCATCACGAGAGTGTCGAAAAGCAAGCCAGCCAAAGTTCGCCGCGCAATGGAATCTGGTGAACTACTGTCGGCGGGATCCAAGGACACCAGCGCAGTCCGCATTGTCACGTGCAGAGTTCCGCCATATTGCGGCCGCGTTTCGCCGCGAGCCAACTCGGCGCACAACA
>Ga0335070_10009380_pt1 | contig 11470 bp, 7 predicted proteins | sample Lox_Sample_13_FD_206722 | JGI IMG/M metagenome (GOLD analysis project Ga0335070, IMG submission 206722) | Soil microbial communities from Loxahatchee National Wildlife Refuge, Florida, United States - Lox_Sample_1.3 | ecosystem: Environmental > Terrestrial > Soil > Wetlands | place: USA: Florida... | reverse complement strand
CCAACCCCTATCAGAACATCAGCCTGGAATTCCACTATTTCTTCGCCAGGAAGGTTATCTTCGTCAAGTATTGCGTCGGCATGGTCTGTTTCCCCGGCGGCTTCGGCACCATGGACGAGTACTTCGAGACCATGACGCTGATCCAGACGGGCAAGACGGCCCCCTACCCGGTGGTGCTGTTTGGCTCGAAGTTCTGGCTGCCGCTGGTGGATTTCATGCGCGACACGATGCTTCGCGAATACGCCACGATCTCCCCGCCGGACCTCAATCTGTTCCTGGTGACCGACGACATTGACGAGGCCGTCAAACACATTCGCACACGCGTCGATCAGTTCTTCGATCAGTTGCGGCATCCCAGCGATCACGAGGAGGCGTCAATGCCCCAGGATCTGAGGATCACCGGCGAAGGCACGCGATACGGCCGCCGCCCACGACGAAAACCGACCAGTTTTGAATAAGCGGCAATACCCCCCTCAGGCCGACGGCCGCGTGGCCCGGCACCAAAGCACATACACCTCCGGCCGGTAATTGGGCGGGGGCGGCTCATCGGCATAGCGGTAGGCATCGTTCGCCGCATCGCATTCGGGGAAGACATGCTCGTAGTCGATCCGCCACCCTGCCAGCAGGCCTGCATGCACCATTTCACGACTGATCAGGCACGGCTCCGTGCCCGTCGGTACTGTGCGGAGACCGATCGAACCAATAAAAGTGCCGCCCGGCTTGAGAATCCGCCGTATCTCCGACATGGCGCTCGCGGCATCCTCGACGTGATCCAGGGCGTTGATCGTGATCACCACATCCACGACCGCGTCCCGCAGCGGTATGGCTTCTCCACAAGCCGCCAAGTAATTCATGGGATGCTGCCCGATCCCCAGGTCCCGGTAGGCGTCGTTCAGCGGATCGATGCCCAGCTTGAGGCGGGCATCCTCGATCCAACAGAGCGATCCGCGCGGGCCGCATCCGATGTCCACGACGACCTTGTCACGGAATGAAAAACCTCGTTCCAGACGGCCCACGCGCGTGGTCAGATTCCTGTAGTAAGCATCGTTCCTGAGATTGCCCCCGGTCCGCCGGTGTTCGCTGCGCCAGAAGCCAAGCTCAGCTTCGTACTTGCTCGGACCGACGGTGCGGCGCAGGCACAGGGCGGCGGCTGAGCCTTCGAGCCGCCTCTGCACGGTCCGTGGCACGATCCGTCTGCCGATCCGCCATAACGCCCGCAACAGAACGAATGAGCCACGCTTGATCGCAGTGGCGTTCGCCGTTGGTGAGTCGTGTGATCGGTGCTCCATCGGCTCGTCGTCCGATCCGGCCGGTCTCGTTTTCCTCGAACTCGCTATGGCACCGGGTCGAAGCCTCCGCGGCCCCAGGGATGACAGCGGGACAGACGCTTCAGAGCCAGCCACGCCCCGCGGGCGGGCCCGTGTCGCGAGATCGCCTGGATGGCGTATTCGCTGCAACTCGGCTCGAACCGGCACCCTCCTACCAAGAGGGGCCGCACGGCGAATTGATACGCCCTGATGAAAAGTACCAGCCCAAAAGCCACGATTCTGGCAATCATCGAACCCGCCGCAATGCCAAACGAAAAATGTGCCTGCCCTCTCGCAGGTACTTGATCTCGTAGTTCGTCTCGGTCCGCTCGGAGACGGTGCCATAATCGGCATCGTCGAACGGGATTTCCTGCAGTTCCGGGCGGCCGGATACCGCGTCCTTGATCTGCTCGAAATAATCCGCGTGGTCGGTCTGGATGGCCCATCGCCCGCCCAGCTCCAGGACCCGCACTACCGCTTCGGCGAATTTCGGGCAGATCAATCGCCTTTTGTGGTGTCGTTTCTTCGGCCACGGGTCGGGGTGGTAGACGTGCAGGACCGAGAGGCAACAGGGCACGAGCCGCGTCATGACCAGCACCTTAGCATCGGTTCGGACGACACGCACGTTGCCAACGCCCCATCGGGCCATGCGATCCGCGGCGTATTTGTAAAACTTGTTGGCCCACTCGACGCCGAGATAGTTCCGGTCGGGATGCGCCCTCGCCTGGCGTAACAGGAATCCCCCTTTCCCGCAGCCGATTTCCATCTCCAGCGGATGTCCATTGCTGAACAACTTCCGCGGGTCGACCGGCGATGCGAAGGTCTCGGCCGGCACTGCGATGGTTTCGACATCGATCATACCAGGATTATACCGCGATCGGCCGGAGCGTTCGCCGCAACGCCTCCGGTTCAGTCACCCGCTGCGTGCAAGGTCGTCCCCGTGGCCGACAGGGAACGGGAACGGCGCCTTGCGTCGCGCCGGCGGTCATTTGTGCCGGCTGAGAACCCAGCGAAGCTCCTCCATCCGCAGTATCCGCGTCACCGCCAGATAGACCAGCATGCAGCCGATCAGCGGCACGAAGACCTCCACCGCCCGGCCGCCGGTGGCGCCCAGTCCACGTAGATTCAGGCGATCCACCCAGCTCAGCAGCAGCCAGGCCACTGCTGCCGCCGCCGCGCTGGCCAGCGCCGTTTGGGCCACTGACCGGACGATGGCGGTGGCCCCGACTCGGCCCTGCATGCGGCGGCGGAGCAGCCACATCGATATAGTGACGTTCAGGATCGCGGTCAGGGAAGTGCTGATGCCGAACGCGGCCTCGCGGATTGCCGGATGCCACACCAAGGTCAGGTTCATCGCCGCATTCAAGACGACCAGATAACAACTGATCCACATAGGCGTCATCGTGTCCTTGAGGCTGTAGAAGCCCCGGATCACCATGTGCTGGCAGCAGAATGCTGCCATGCCGATGCCGTACCACCGCAGCACCGCAACCGCCCGTAACGTCGCCGTGTGATCGTACCGCCCGTGCTCGAAGAGCATGGCGATGATCGGCTCGGCCAGAACGATCATCACCACACCGGAGGGCAGCCCCTCAAAGATGGCCAACCGCACAGATTGCCCCAGCGAGGAACGTAGCCCCGCCATGTCGCCCCGGCTGGCGTACAGACTGAACAGGGGCAGCGCCGCGGTGGCCAGCGAAATCGCCAGCACCCCGAGCGGGAATTGATACAGCCGCTGGGCGTTGGTCACCGCCGAGAGGGCCCCCGCCGTCAACGGATACGCAAAGTCGACGCCGAGGACCGACCGCGTTTCCGGCTGCCCGGGGCCGCGAGTCAGGAACGTGCACAGTTGCGTGTCGAAAAACACGTTGAACAACAGAATGCCCTGCCCAACCAGGACCGGCAGAAAAATCCGCCCGATGCGGCGGACGTCGGGGTCCGAATGGTCCAGTGACCAGCGAAACTGGATGCCGTGCCGGCGCAGCACGGGAAACACGGTGACCAACTGAATCACGCTGGCGATCAGCACGCTGACCGCCAAGCCATAGACCTGCACATCCAGGGACTTGCCGAAAAGCGGCCCGATCCATATCGCCCCCACGATCATCATCACGTTCAACACCACCGGCATGAGGGCCGGAGCAGTGAAGTGATGAACGCAATTGAGGATGCTGGAGAACAACGCCAGCAGGCACACACTGATCATGAACGGCATCATCGCGGCGGTCAGGCCGGCCTGAAGCGTTCGCATGGGATCGCCCGGCAGCCACAGCCAGACCGCCAACGCGCCCAGCGTCAGCAGCACCGTCAGCGCCGTCAGAAAAAGCGCCATCAAGCCGGCCACGCGTCCCAGCAGCAGCCAGGCCGCCGGCCGGCCCTGTTTGTCCAGCACTTCCGTGAACGTCGGTACGAACACTGCCGACAACGCCCCCTCGCCGAACAGACGCCGGAACAGGTTGGGGATCTGAAAACCGTAATTGAACGCGTCTTGAATCGCGCTCTGCCCATAAACATGGTTGACCGTGATGTCGCGGACCATTCCGGTGATTCGCGACACGACCGTGCAAACCGCAATGATGCGAGCCGAACCGAGATACCGCGAATCCTGGGCCATGCGGGGGGACTATACCGATCCGGGATGCAGTGGACAATCAGCCGAATGGGCCGGCCTGTGTCAGGCCGGGGCATAGCTTCTCTTGTCGGCGAGAACGGTTCTCATGCCGGCACTGCCCTCCGCCCGTGGAATCAATCCCCCAAGTCCGCAGGAGTTGGGCCACCCGCCTTGACCGCAGGACCTGGACCACCGGACGTTAGTGATTTCGGCATACGAGGATCATGCCGGCGGCGGTATAATGGAAAGGGGAGCAGTGAACGGGGCGACAGGCCGATATAAATCATGGCATGAGGGAAACCTGGAGACACCAAAATGCCTGGAACGGGATTGAAGCTCACCGTGATTCTCGCCGTCATCTTCCTGGCAGCCGGCCCTGCCTTTGGCGGGGGCTCACCCGGCGACCTGATCTCCCGGCAGCCTGATCAGCCCCACGGCTGCTTCCTCCTGGATCAATCGACGGCTGAGGTGCGGGACGCTTCAGAGGGCACGCGAGGCCCCGGTGATCCTCAGCCCGAAACCCCCTGGACAGATGTGCTGCACACCAAGATTGACATCGGCTTCAACCTCGGGACCCAGACCCTGTCTGGGCTGGTCACCATCACTGCGCTGTCGCAGATCAGCGGGCTCAACCAGTTCGTCGTCTACCTGGACAAGAACGGCGGACTGATGAGCTTGAACACTGTTGGCGGCAGCGTCGCCGGCCCGACCAGCTTTACGCATGTGGGCGACAAAGTGACGGTGACGCTCAATACCACCTACAACGTCGGCCAGCAGTTTACCGTCACGTTCAACTATGGCGGCAAGCCCCGGGGCGGCGGTCCCTGTTGGGGCTCTCACGGCAGTCCCAGCGTCCCCATCATGGCGACCAACAGCGAGCCCTTTTATGCCCGTTACTGGTGGGTCGGAAAGGACGTGCTCGATGACAAATGTACCTTCGACATCTGGGTGACCGTCCCGAATACGCATGTCGTGGCCGCCAATGGGATCCTGCGGGGTACGGACCAGATCCCGGGCAGCAAACTGCGCTATCGCTGGGAAGAGACCTACCCGATGATCCCCTATCTCGCCTCGCTGGCCATCGCCGACTACCAGGTCTATTCCACAACCTACACCCACCTTGGCCACACGATGCCGATGAGCTTCTACCTGCTGCCGGAGCACAACACGGCCTACTATCGCGGCTACTGCGACACCTATGTGACCATGACACAGGTCTTTGCCGACCTGTTCGGGGAGTACCCGTTCATTACTGAGAAGGGCGGCATGGCGGAGACGCCGACGATGCCGTGGTACATGGAGCATCAGACGCTCCCATCGATGCCCACGATCGATACCGACTGGATCAACTCACACGAGCTGGCCCATCAGTGGTGGGGTGACACGGTCACCTGCCAGACCTGGGGTGATACCTGGCTGAACGAGGGCTTCGCATCGTTCTGCGAGGCGATCTGGGAGGAGTACAAGCCCGGCGGCAGCATGAGCGCGTACCACAGTTGGATGAACAGCCGCTTGCCTTACAGCACCGACGCCCAACTCTACGTCACCGACGTCAATGACGACAGCGTGATCTTCGCCGAGCTCGTTTACGACAAGGGGGCTTGGGTCGTTCACATGCTGCGGCACCTTCTGGGCGACCCGACGTTCTTCCAGGCCCTCGCCAATTACCGCGCCTCCTTTGAAGGCAGCAGCGCCACGACGACCGAATTCATCAACTCGGTGTCGGCCACCGCGGGATACAACCTGACCTTCTTCACCAACCAATGGGTGATGAATCCCGGCAGCCCGGACTACAACTACGGCTGGCGAAGCATCCAGGCCGGCGGTCGGAACTACGTTCTCCTGCGAGTCTCCCAGACGCAGACGACCCGAGGCTATCCCAATATGACCATGCCGGTTGACATTCGCGTCACCACCGGCAGCGGCCAGACCACCTATGTTGTCTGGTGCGCCAACGGGACGGAGACGTTTGCCATCCCGGTCAGCGGCGTGCCGTCCCAGGTTGCGCTGGATCCGGACGACTGGATCCTGACACACTCCGTCTCGCAGTCAGCGCCCGGTACATTCACAAGCTATTGCCAGGGCGACATGAACCAGGACGGCCACGTTGACGGCCGCGACATTCAGCAATTCGTGGATGCTCTGGTCGACTCCAGCGGCTGGCCGCTCGCTTGGCGGCGGGCCGACATGAACTTCGACGGCCGATGCGACGCCGCCGACGTGCCCTTATTCGTGCAGACGTTGCTCACCGGCTGCCCCTTGCCGTAGGTACGGCCGAAGATTCGCGTCATGGTTCCTCGTCAACTACGGATGTTCCCGCGCCCACCCCACGGGACTCAACCCGTCAGACCCCAATTCGGGGAGGCGTCGCCGGGTGTGCAACGCCCGGAGCAGCGCCTCCGCATCGCCGTCGCCGCGATTCAGATCGTCGTCTTTTTTGTGGAACTTGGGATCTGCTAAGACTAACATCGCCTGCCCCGAGCATGGGCGCGAGGTGTGTGTTCGGGCACAACGCAGATCATCGAACATGGGAGTGACCGCGGCGCGCGGAGAATCAAGCGCCGAGTCCAGAGGAAGCGTCCCACGTACCTAAGTCTCTGTGGGGAGATCCGGCAATGAAGCTCACACTTGGGATCCAGTCGGTGTTTGGCAAGTTGACGCAGAGGCGCGGCGGGAGGCGTATCGTTGCAACCGCCGCCGGCGCCGGCGCGGTGGCGGCAGTTGTTCTGGCGGCCGCAGCGGGCCTGCTCCTGACCTCGTGCCAAGTGGGACCAAACCCGACGGATCCGACATACGCCGTTCTGGCCTGGAACAACCTCGGCATGCACTGCTACAACCAGGATTCCAATGACCTCCTGGTGCTCCCGCCGTACAACACGCTTTTCGCACAGGTCCTTCGTGTCGCCGACCCTCCGCAGATTCTTACCGGCGGCGTTGCCATTGACTACAGCTTTCCCGATAACACGTATTCGGCAGGCGACCCGTCCCGTCCGGACAAAACGAACTTCTGGCAGAATGCCGCCGCTCTTTTCAATGTCACCCTGGCGCCAAATGTCGGCCTCACGGGCAAGGGCCTGACGGGATCTTTCGACCTTACAGGCGACCACTTCATTGCCGAAGGCATCCCCCTGACGGAGTATCGCGACCAGGACGTGCGGCCCGGCCAGGAAGTGTCACAGTGGCCGCGTTACCCATATCAGCTCGCTTCGCTGGTTGCTCGTATAGCCGACAGCGGCGCGACGCTGGGGTCGAACACGATCGTGGCGCCCGTCTCCAGCGAGCTGAACTGCAACAATTGTCATGCGGATGACGGCGACGCCACCACCACCTATCCGATCACGCCGACTGGCAAGGTGGAGACAAACATCCTGACGCTGCACGATTTTCTGAGCGCGGCGCAGTATCCGGCACCGTACACGTCGCTGTTGATGGACAGCCGACCGGTGCTGTGCGCCAAGTGTCACGCCTCGAACGCGCTGAACGCCGCCGGAGTGGCCGGAGTGGGCAACCTGTCCAATGCCATGCACAATCACCACAAGGATCTGGACGACATCACGCCCGACACCAACGGCTGCTACAACTGCCACCCCGGACCGCAAACGCAGTGCCTCCGCTGCACGATGTCACAGAACTTCTCCATGAGCTGCGTCGACTGCCACGGAACGATGGCTACGGTTGCCCAGAATCCCGACCCCTGGCTGAACGAACCGCGCTGCGATAACACGGCTTGCCACGGGCCGGGTTATGCCCTCAATCAGCCGCTGTATCGGAACTCCACCGGGCACGGCGGCATCTACTGTGCCGGCTGCCACGACAGCCCGCACGCGATCGCCCCAAGCCGCGAGGCCAACGACGCGATCAAGTTCACCACGCTCCAGGGGCAGACCGGCACCCTGCGCGAGTGCACCGCCTGCCATCTGACCAAGCCGGCGGCGGCATTCGTGCACCATACCCCGTAACTTTCCGCGAGGAACGACGGGGCTCAGCGCAACATCTGGCAGTGTACTTGTTCCGGCGGCCCGTACGCGGTCGGCGTCCGCTCTTCAAGCGGCTGACCGGCGGCAGACCGGAAATCCGATAGTACGTATCACACGCAAAGCGGCGTACGAGGCCCCATCATTACCCGCGTGTCAGGCCGCCGGGCGCAAGTGCGTCCCCGTCGCTGCCATTACAGGCTGGATCGCGGGAGCCTTCTCTTGCGCCGCCGATGTTCCACCGAGCGCGTCGCGACGCTCGCCTTGCTGAGCCGGTTCAGACGACAGGAACCTCGCCTCCATCTCCTTGATCATCCTCCGGTACTGCCGGGTGTGCATGATTGAGAAGTGGTCTTTGCCCGGCACCATGATTATCCGTGCATCGCTGCCGAGATTCTTCAAGGCGCGCTTTAGAAGCCGGGCCGCGCCCTCAAGATAGAAACTGTCATCCTGTCCCATGATGACCGTGATCTTGCCGGCGAGTCTGGGCCCCAGCGTGAACCACTCTCGCTCGACCTTGTCCCGGATGTCGTACCGTTGCCAGGCCCTCACCACGCGGCGGTCTATCTTGCCCGTCTTGTGATCGCAGATCGGCCGCGGCCGTCCATCGGCGCCTCGCGGGCCGAAGACGGCGTCAAACGCTCCGAACTGTCCTCCGGGCCCGATGACATCTTCCATTCGGATCTCCCCCGGGCACGTGAGGACAATGTTGTCGCCATCTCTCATGGTGGGTCGCGGCCTGCCTTTGGCGTCAAAAAAAAAGTTGGTCTCGCGATCGTACAAATCCATCCCCAGGAAATCATGAAAGTCCACCGGGTCCGGCGAGGTCGACCATGTACCCCCGAACACATCCGGATAGCTGACTTGCAGCCACAGACTGCTCCAACCTCCCGAGGAATGCCCGGTCACAAAACGCGCCCGCGGCTCCGTGATCAGGCGGTAATGCTTCTCCAGGTAGGGGATCAGTTCCTCCACCAGGGCTCGACCGCAGGGACCGTTGTTGTCGGAGTCGGCAAAGACGTTGTGCCCGTACGGCAGCGTCGGGTCCAGGCCGATGCGAACGAACGGCACCTCCGACCGCCCCAGCATCGCCGCCAGTCGGATCGCCTGGAAATGGTCGCCCCCGAAGCCGGGCACCACGTAGATCGCCGGAAACCGCCGGTCTGGCTTGCTGTCGTACTCGTCGGGCAGCCAGACGACAGCGTGCAAGAGCACCTCTCGCCGGTGAAACCTGGAGAGCAGGTCGCTACGAATTTCAACGACCTCGGCGTCATTCAATTCAGGCGAGCGGTCGTCTGGCGGGACCTTGTTGTCGATGCGGAACTTGACGACACGGCCCTCGGCAGGATCCAGCCACAGGCGGCGATAATTGCTGTAGAGATTGCCCGGGGCTTCGCCGCTGTGCGGCATGCCGACGTTGGTGTGCATGACCGCCTGGATCTTGTACCTGCCCGGCGGCAAATCCTGGAGGTCGCAAGGCGCCCCCCTTGGGTCGCGGACCCGGAGCGGCGTTTCCGGCTGCCAGTCTTCGACATCCACTGAAAAGGCCGGATCGCTGCTGAAGACCCACCGTGCACGCGGCGGGCCCGGCCGCTGTTCATCGCAAAGAAAGAAAAGGACACGACCGGTGAACGGTTCATCGCGAACCGCCTTGTCGAACGTCACCTCGAACTCGATGCCCTTCCGCTCGGACGCAGCCGCCGGTGCCGCCGCGGCGAGCACCATCAGCAGGCCCACGATTTTCACAGGCCGTTTTCTCATCTCTAGCCCTTCAAATGCCGGATTGGTCCATGCATGCAGTATATGACCAGCGTTAGACGAGAACCACGACCTCGCGGCCGGATGGACCAGCGGCGGGCCGGGCATCAAAACGCTTCCTCACCAGCGTGGCTCACATCGGATGCGCCGCCCCGAGGCCAGTGGGCCTCTTTCGGGATTGCTCTGGCTCGCGTCCCGCCGAAACCGGCAAAGACCTCCCTGTTCGCATCGTCCCCGGCTATCATACCGACTCATGCCATTCGTTCTGAACTGTCCGTCCTGCCAGAAGGCCGTGACGATCGATCGCGACCTTGTAGGCAAGCTTGTCACCTGCCCGCACTGCTCCAGCTTCTTCAACGTGGCTACGCCGCCGCTGGGAGGCGTCCCCATCGCCATTGCCGCGTCGCCGGAAAAAGGCGCCTCCAACATGCGGCGGTTCACTTTCTGCTGCCAGCGGTGCGGCTCGATTCTGGAGGGGCTGGGCGAACAGTGCGGCCAGCCGGGCCGATGCCCCACCTGCGGGGCCGTTTTTGTGGTTCCGGCGGTTGATCCACGAACCGGCTCAGCGGCGGCAGTGGCGGTAGTGGCGGACGATGGCCAGTTCCCCACGCCCATGCACGCCTACGCCACGGCCGGCGATCGAGCCCCGAAAATCGTCCGCCGCAGCGACGGCCAGCAGGTCATTGTCTGCCCCCGCTGCCGGCGGGAGATGCCCATTGATGCCGACGGCTGCACAGCCTGCGGCCTGCCCTTCACGCTGGAAGGGGCAACACCCGGCGCCGTGGCGATTTCGGCCGAGGCCATGGAAAACAATCTCGCCACAGCGGCACTTACCGTCGGCATCCTGTCTGTGCTATCATTCTGCCTGCCGGTACTCGGGCCGGTCGCCATCGGGCTGGGCATCGCGGGCATTCGACGGGCTGGAAAGCTCCGCGGCGCCGGATCCGGCCGCGGTATGGCAATCGCAGGGATCATTCTGGGCGCTGCCGCGGTCGTGCTGTTTACAGCCGCTCGACTGTTCGGCATGTGATAGTCAAGAGCGATCAGCAAAACCGGGACGGGTTCTCCCCGGCAGCGGGAAACGTCCCGAGGAATGACCAGATCGGGTGTCCGTCTCGGTTGTGTTGAACGCAATAAGGAGTCCGGACCATGGAAAAAACTTCCGCAAGGAACATCTATCGCGTGGATCGAGATCGTTGTGCCGACCTGCGGACCGGCCGTCACCTCGAATGGCTGGTCACCAACGGCCGGGGCGGATTTGCGATGGGTACGGTGGCCCAGGTTCTGACCCGCCGCTATCACGGTCTGCTGGTGGCGGCAATCGAGCCGCCGGTCGAGCGGTTCGTCCTGCTTGCCAAATTGGATGCGACCGCCATCGTCAACGGCCGCACTTATGAGCTGGCCACCAACCAATACCCGGATGTCCTCCAGCCCGAAGGTTACAAGCTGCTGGAGTCGTTTACCGCCCGTCCCCATCCAACGTGGAGGTGGCGCGCCGGCAACGCGGTCATCGAGCAGACTCTGTGCATGGTGGAAGGTGAGGACACCACGGTGGTGCGTTTCCGGCTGCTCGAGGGCGATGCTCCTGTGACGCTGAACGTGCGGCCGTTCTGCACCAGCCGGCATTTTCACCTGTTGGCCCATCGGCCCGATCTGAACGACCCGCAGGTAGACGCTCCCGGCGACAAGCTCGTGTTCCGCTGGCAGGGAGGCCATCCCACGTGGCAGCTCTCGCACAACGGCACCTTCCATCGCCAGCACGATTGGTACTATCGCTTTTTCCTCAGCACGGAAAACGAGCGCGGCTACGATTACTCGCA
>Ga0335070_10009379_pt1 | contig 11472 bp, 11 predicted proteins | sample Lox_Sample_13_FD_206722 | JGI IMG/M metagenome (GOLD analysis project Ga0335070, IMG submission 206722) | Soil microbial communities from Loxahatchee National Wildlife Refuge, Florida, United States - Lox_Sample_1.3 | ecosystem: Environmental > Terrestrial > Soil > Wetlands | place: USA... | reverse complement strand
CTTCCTCGGTCAGAATCTTGACCCGGTAATAGTCGTCCTCGTGCGCCGTGCGCGGAGAATCATCGCGCGCGACCTCACGCTGCAGAATGACGGCTTGCGCGCCCGGCGCTTTGGGTTCGCTGGTCATCTTCAGTTCATCCGGATTGACCGGTTGAAAGCCGACCGCCGCGCTAGCGGGCGTAAAGAAGAGGGCAAAAGTGGTGGCGATGATCAGAAAAAGGGCAGAACGAGACACAGAGATCCCGCGAAGTGGCATGGGCGTAGTTCACCTTCCAGAGCATTCCGCGCTGAATGCGAGGCCTGAGGGAAGGGGTAGGCCAAGGCATGGCAACGGTGCTAAGCAGTCCGAGCACCAGAATTACGGCTCGCGAGGATATCTTGGGGTGTAACAACTGTCAAGATGATCCGTCGGTTGCATGGAACCATGTATACAACTAGCCGTCAGTGATGTTAATCACAAGGGAAACGAGCCTTCTTCGCGGCAGATTACCCGCTGAACCAGATCCGGCAGGAGGGTATCGTAATCTACCTTAAGTTCGCCGATGCGCAACGGGTGAAGGTGCTCCGGAACGCGTGCTAGACTGAAGCCAGATCCCCAAAAACTGAGGTTCCGATGAAATTTGGCGTCATCATCTTTCCCGGTTCGAATTGCGATCACGACGCGTACTGGACGATCCAGCAGGTCGCCAAGCAGTCGGCCACTTTCCTGTGGCACGAATCGCACGACCTGCAGAATTGCGACGCCATCATCGTACCCGGGGGCTTTGCCTACGGTGACTACCTTCGCACCGGTGCGATCGCCAAGTTTTCACCTGTCATGGATTCTGTCCGAAAGTTCGCCGCCGGCGGAGGCCTGGTGATCGGGATTTGTAACGGGTTCCAGATCCTCTGCGAGTCCGGCCTGCTTCCCGGCGCGCTGATGCGGAATATCGGTTTGAAATACGTCTGCAAGCCGGTTCAAGTGCGAGTGGAAAACATCGACACTCCCTTCACGAATACCTGTGCCAAAGGAGAAGTGCTGACCATTCCGATTGGACACATGGAAGGGAACTACTATTGCGACTCCGCCACGCTCGATGAGCTGCGCCGTGAGAACCGAATCGTATTCCGTTACTGTTCGCCTTCCGGAGATATTACTGCTTCCGCCAACCCCAATGGATCGCTGGACAATATCGCAGGAATCTGCAGCCCGGGAGGAAACGTGCTTGGCATGATGCCTCATCCGGAGCGTTCGGCCGAACCCGAACTGGGCGGCGTCGACGGAATGAAAGTGTTCGAATCCATGGTGGGAGCGCTAGCTACCCGATAGCTCGTGTAGCCCCGGAGGCACTCCTCCGGCCCCGCGAAGCGAGCCGGCGTCATACTTAACCCATATCTCTTCCTTACGCGACCAAGAGCAGCATGGCCTGAGCTTCGTACTGCGGACTCTTAAGTTTCACCATGCGCCCGATATGGGCGCTTCACGCGCACTTCTGAGGAATGCCTCCCGCGCTACATCGTGCTACACTTACGTCCGCTGTGGACGAAAAACCACCATCCATTCCTCCCTCCTGTTCCGATTGCACCAGCAAGATGCAACCCGTCGGCGGGGGAACTCCGACCCACTCCCAGTCGCGGATGTGGCGCGCGAGTGACGGCAAGCTTCGCTTCGATACTCCGCATACCAGCATCATCTCCGTTCCGGCGGAACAAAAGACGATCGTACTCGATCATTTGAAGAAGGAAGCCACGGTTTTCCCCACGCCTCCGCCTCCGCCGGGTGAACCATTGCCCGGCATGCCGAAGCCGTCCCCAGGGGCACCACCTCCCGTGAAGCCGATCAAGGTAGAAGATCTGGGTAAGTCGATGATCGAAGGCCACGAGGTAGAGGGAAAGCGCTACACTCTGCCTCCTCCGCCTTCGCCGCCCAAGCCAGAGATGCCGAAGGTGAGCGCTCCTAAGCCGCCGGAGATGCCCAAAGTTCCCGGAGCGCCCAAGCCACCGGATCCGCCGAAGTTCAAGCCCCCGAAGCTGACCGCCCCAAAGCTTCCCTCGGTTCCGAGTGTTACTGAAATATGGACCAGTACGAAGCTAAAGACCCCGGTGCTCACGAAAACAAGCACGGCGGCGGGAGAGCAAACCACCTATTGCAAGCCGACCTCAACGGACGAACCCCATCCTTCCGTGTTTGAGATTCCGAAGGATTACAAGCTCAAACCGCCGACTTTCCCATCCATGAAACCGCCGGCAAAACCATCACTGAAGCCGCCCGCGGTTCCTTCAATCAAGCCGCCGGCGCCACCCTCGATCAAACCGCCCGCCATTCCATCGATCAAGCCTCCAAAGATCTAAGGTCTCCGGGAAGGGGCATGGTATAATCTGACTTCGCCTGCAATAACTTTCGAGGCTATCCTGTGATCTCCTCTGAAGGCGAATCCTGCGCCATCCAAGATCTATAAATACGAGGTCGAACCATGTCCGGCCACTCAAAATGGGCCACAATTAAGCACAAGAAGGGCGCGCTCGACGCTAAGCGCGGCAAGATTTTCACCCGTCTCATCAAGGAAATCAGCATCGCTGCCAAGAACGGCGGCGGTGATCCCGACTCCAATCCGCGCCTGCGTACCGCGATCGCTGCGGCCAAGGCCGAGAACATGCCCGCCGACAACATCAAGCGCGCTATCCAGCGCGGCACTGGTGAGCTACCCGGCGCGGTGTATGAGGAATTCGCTTTGGAGGGCTACGGCCCGGGGGGAGTTGCCGTCCTTCTCGATATCAATACTGACAACCGCAACCGGACGGTCAGCGAGATCCGCCACGTCTTCGGAAAAAATGGCGGCAACATGGCTTCCGCTGGTGCCGTGGCCTATCTGTTTCACAAGAAGGGAGACATTGTCATTCCCAAAACTGCCGCGAAAGAGGACGACCTGATGAATATCGTCCTCGAGAGTGGCGGCGAGGATTTGAACGATGATGGTGACAACTGGGAAATCCTGACCGAACCATCTGCCTACGAAACGGTGCTGGAAGCCGTCAAGAAGGCTGGCATTGAACCCGTCTCGTCGAGCGTCTCCTTCATTCCACAGAATTACATCAAACTCGAAGGCCAGGCGGCGAATACCATGATCCGTCTCATGGAAGCGCTCGAAGAACACGATGACGTGCAGAACGTTCATGCCAACTTCGACATCGACCAGAAGCTTCTGGAAGAAGTTGCAGGCTGAGCTCGAAAAGAAATCCGACAGAAGCCGCCTCGAATGCAGGCGGCTTTTTCTTTGCTCTCTGCATCCCGATTCGGGAATTTTCAACATATTCGTGGAAATGTTTGTGGAAAAGGGCTGTCGCTTCTTCCTAACTGATTCACCGAGAGATGGTTCAGCACTTTGCACCGGATTGAGTGCTGGCACTTTCCGGGTACAACCTTCAGCGTGAGCATACTGTGAAAGTGAGACTCGATAAGTTGCTTGTCGACCGCGGGTTCGCGGCATCACGTGATCGTGCTCACGCGCTTATACTCGCGGGCAAGGTGCTGGTAGATCATCAGAAGTTCGACAAAGCGGGCGCCCAGGTTTCCCCCGATTCGGAAATTCGCTTGCTGGGCGAAGATCTCAAATACGTCAGCCGCGGCGGACTGAAGTTGGAGCGCGCTCTTGATTATTGGCACATAGACGTTAAGGGCAAAGGGTGTCTCGATGTCGGTGCTTCTACCGGAGGATTCACCGACTGCCTTCTGCAACACGGCGCAGCGCGAGTGATAGCCATTGACACCGGGTATGGACAAATGGATTTCAAACTTCGCCAGGATTCACGCGTTCGTCTCGTCGAAAAATGCAATGCTCGCCACCTCACTCGCGAAACTCTCGGCGAGATCGTAGATTTCATTGCCATGGACGTTTCCTTCATCTCGGCCACTCTCGTGCTGCCGCCGGTGATCGCCGCCTCCTTTCCGGAATCAGCCGAAGCTCGCACCACACGGCAGGTGGTGGTCCTGGTGAAGCCGCAGTTCGAGGCGGGCAGGGAACACGTTGGCAAAGGCGGCATCGTCCGCAACGAAGAAGCGCAGGAATCGGCGGTGATGAAAGTTCGCTCATGCCTGCAGAGTTTTGCCCCAACCCATACCGACGTCATTGAATCTCCGATCCTCGGCGCAGAGGGAAACCGCGAGTTCTTGCTGTACGGCGTTTTTTGAAGTTGCCCACCGTCCGTAGCCGCTTGTGATTCTGAGCACAACGTGGATTGGTCGTCGTCGCGGCAATTCCGATGACGGTCTGGCCGCTCTATCGCCGTCCGTGCGGTCGGAAGGCCCGGAATTCTGTACAATCTCTTTTGAGCATGCCAAGTCCGCAAGCATCTTCCCCGAAAACTGCGGCCATCATTTCCCGCCCGGACAGCCCCAAGGTGGCGGAGATTATTCCCGGATTGCTTCGCTGGCTTTCCGATCACGGATACAAAGCTGTCATGGACGAGGAATCGTCGAAGTATGCCAGCGGGCCCGAAATCGTCTCGCGGGCTCAGATTGCTGCGCTGCAGATCGATTTGGCTATCGTCCTGGGCGGAGATGGCACCCTGCTTTCCGCCGCCAGGGCAACGGCTCCGATCGACGTTCCACTGCTGGGCGTTAATCTGGGCTCATTAGGATTCCTCACCGAAGTTCCTCTGCCGGCGCTCTACCCGATGCTTCATGCAATCACAGAGGGACGCGCCGCCGTCGAACGCCGCACCTTGATGCACTGTGAGTTGCTCCGCGGCGACAAGGTTCGTGGTTCCTATTACGTCTTCAATGATGCGGTCGTGAACAAGACGACCCTCGCCCGGCTGAATACCTACGACTTATTCATCGATCAGAAGTTCGTCTCGAGCTATAGGGCGGATGGCATCATCGTGGCCACCCCGACGGGTTCTACCGCCTATTCACTTTCCGCGGGAGGGCCGGTACTCATGCCAACCGTGAATGCTTTCGTCATCACTCCGGTGGCGCCTCACGCACTCACCCACCGCCCCCTCGTGGTGCCGGATTCGGTTGCCATCGAGATTCTTTTACGAACTGAGGACGAGGTTGCCTACCTCAGCCTCGATGGACAACCCGGGCTCGACCTGAGCGACGGCGATCGCGTACGCTGCCGCCGGTCCGAGCATCAGGTCAACCTGTTTCGCACCGGCACCGACTTTTTCGAAGTCCTGCGCAGCAAGCTGAAGTGGGGCGAGCGCGAAAGCTGATCGAGGTAAAAGCCCGGCATCGGTTTTGCATGCCGGGCTTCTCGATACAACCAGCGTTACCTTTGCCTACCGAACCACCAGCGGCCGCATCATGTCATGTTCCTCGTGTTCGAGAATATGACGGTGCCACACATACTCGTGTCCTCCCGTTCTCGGGCTGACTGCATTCCGCATGGCGGTGGTTGGTCCGGCCGTGATCGTCGGATCCACAGGAAGTATGTGTTTCCGCGGTAGCAAATTCGTTACCGTCAGCAGAACAGGAGTGTTCTTGCTGGCGACGATGGCCCCACCCAGGTACTTTTGATCAAAGGTCGAGAGATCGGTATATCCGAAAAAGTTGGTTTTCCCGGGCAGGTCACGATGCATTCTTTGGCTAAAGGCTGCGGCAGCGATGTTGTACAGATCAGTCTGCTGTCCTGTGAATCGGAGCGAACGCTTTGTCGCCAGCGGCAGAGATTGACCGATTTCGTTCTTTGCAGACGGTCCAAGTCCCGGCAGAGAAACAGCGAATTTCCTTATGTTCGTAGGACTTTGCGCAAACGGCCATGCCCTGCGTTGGAGCGCTGCTACACCCACTCCCGCCATGACTGCACGTTTGACGAAGTGGCGGCGATTCATCATGAAGACTGTCCTGATTGCAGCCTGGGGTCTAACTAAACAGGGGGACTGGAACTTCCGGAGTTTTGCAGGAGAGCTGGGTGTTCTACTGTGATCCTGGTCACTTTTCGCTGTGACATCCTAATATGGCGCGCAGAGATTGCTACTTCAATACTCGCCGTCGTCAGATCTCGAGACGAACCAGATCCGAAATCTTTTCCCGCCGACGAATCAGCTTCACGGACTTACCCCAGACGAGCACTTCCGCAGGGCGGGGGCGAGTGTTGTAGTTCGACGCCAGCACCATTCCGTACGCTCCAGCATCGAGAATGGCCAGCAGGTCGCCCTCAGTGGGTATAGGCAGCTCGCGGTTCCTCGCGAAGAAATCTCCGGTTTCACAGACGGGACCCACGACGTCATAAACGCCCAGCTTTGTCTCTGGCGTTGCGCATACTGGAATAATCTCGTGATGCGCCTTGTAAAGCGCAGGGCGGATCAGGTCGTTCATGGCGGCATCGACGATGAGGAATCGCTTGCCGTCATTCTCCTTCTCGTAAATCACCGACGTAAGTAGAATCCCTGCCGAGCCAACAATCGACCGCCCGGGTTCGAGCAGAAGTGTCAGGTCCAATCCACGCAACGGGTCTGCGACAGCCTTGGCATACGAACTCAGCTTCCCGGCAAAATCCGTATCAGCCCGCTGATACGAAATCCCAAGCCCGCCTCCTGCGTCCACGTACTGGATCTCGTGTCCGTCCCGCCGCAGATCGCGAACAAGATCGGCGACGCGGGCCAGCGCCTCTCCAAACGGGGAGACATCCGTGATTTGCGATCCGATGTGGACGCTGACTCCACAGACTCTCAGGAAAGAAGACTTGGAGGCCTTGGCATACAAAGTCCGGGCCTCGCGGATCGGAATTCCGAATTTATGCTCATGGAGCCCGGTGGATATGTACGGATGCGTCTCCGCGGCGACATCTGGATTGACTCGCAGCGCTATCGAGGCTTTCTTGCGCAGGCTTGCTGCGCATTCCGCCAGGGCCGTCAACTCAGACTCGCTCTCCACGTTGAAAATCAAAATCCCGGCCTTCAATGCGGCATTGATTTCTTCCCGCGTTTTTCCTACGCCGGAAAAGACCACTTTCCGGGCGGCTCTTCGATCGGCCTGAAGCACTCGCTCCAGTTCTCCGCCGGAAACCACATCGAACCCGGAGCCCTGCTTCGCCAGCATGCGTAGAATGTCGAGGTTGGAGTTCGCCTTGACCGAGTAGCAGATGGCGTGCGGAATGCCCGAGAACGCGTTCTCGAACGCGGCATAACGCTCGCGAATCATTCCCGCGGAGTAAACGTACAGAGGCGTGCCGTACCGCTTTGCCAGGTCGGACAAGGAGACATTCTCGCACGCGAGAACTCTCTCTCCATGCCGGCGCTTGAGTTCCCGGTAAACGAATCCGGTGCCTGATCCGGAAGAGGGCGTCGGGCCGGGAGAAATCATTTCTTCTTGGCCGCTGCGTGCGGGTTTCCTTTTACGCGTATGGCCACCACGGTTTGATCATCGAAAGTTTCCGTGCCGGCGGAATGTTCCGCCACCGCTTGAAAGATCTTTGCGACCAGGCGCTCTGCGGGTTCGTCCGCCAAGTCAGCGACAATCCTTTCCACCCGCGTGCGCCCGAACATCTCTCCCTTGCGGTTTCGCGCATCCAGGATGCCGTCGCTGAAGAACACGAACAAGTCCCCTGGTTTCATGCGGAACTCGAGTTCGTCGTAGTCTGCTTCATCGAACAGGCCCAGCGGCAGCCCCGTTGCTTCGATCACCTGCTCTTTGCCGTTATGCACGTAAATGGGGCGGGGAAGCCCGGAGTTCGAAACCGTGAGAGTTCTGTGCGCGTCGTCCCAAAGCGCGTAGATCAGCGATACGAACTGCGCCTCGATCCGGCGCTCCGCCAGGGACAGATTGACCGCCGACAACATTTCGCCCGGAGCCGGTTCGATCGGTGCATGCGAGCGGAGAATTCCGCTGACCAGCGCCGCGTAGATCGCAGCCGGCGCTCCCTTTCCGCTCACGTCCCCAATGACGATTCCAAGCCGCGACATGGAGTAGGGAATGAAGTCGTATAGATCCCCACCAATAGTTCGGGCGGGCACAAACTTGGCCGCGACATCCAGATGCTCCAGCTTCGGCGGGGACTGCGGCAAAAGGCGCATCTGCAACTCGCGCGCCAGCGAGAGATCGCGTTCCAGCCTCCGCTCTTGCCGCTCAATTTCTTCGTACAGCCGCGCATTCTCGATTGCGATCGCGATCTGCGCCGCCAAGGTCATCATCGTGCGCTGGTGGTCATCCGTGAAAAATCCTCGGCGTGTATGTTCCAGGTCCAGAACGCCGATCACTTTATTCTTGTAAATCAACGGGACGGCCAATTCCGACCGGGTCTCCGGATTGGCCAGAATGTACCGTGGATCCTTGCTTACGTCAGGCACCAGCACGGCCTGTTTGCTCTCAGCCGCAATTCCCACCAGCCCACGGCCGAGCGGGATCTCGTGCTTCAGATGGATGCTTTCGTTGAACCGCAGTGAGAACCGGTGCTGCAGCTTCTGCCCCGTGGAATCCAGCAACAAAATGCTGAACATCTGGTAGTCAATGAGCCGGCGCACGAGGTCTGCGATACGTCCTAGCAGTTCGTCGAGGTTGAGAATCGAACTCAGTTCACGGGCAATTTCATTCAGCAGAAGCAGAATGCGTGCCTGCTTCGTCGTGCGCGTATAAAGCTGGGCGTTCTCGATTCCCGCAGCCAGCCGGGACGCAACCAGCGTCAGCAACCGGCTGTGCTCCTCGGTGAAGTAGCCGGGTTCGCGTGCCTCGATGTCGATCACCCCGATGACGCGGCTTTTCGTGATCAGCGGAACCGCCAGTTCCGAACGGACATTGGGAATAGCGGCGATGTAGCGCGCATCGGTGCTGACATCATCGATCCTTACGGCATGACGGAGTTGAGCGGCCTGGCCAGTAACTCCCTCTCCCACTTTGATTCGGGTTCGCTCCGCGAACTCCGCCGGATATCCCACCTGGAAACGGAATCGCAGCTCCTGCGTCTTTTCGTTCAGCAAAAGAATGGCGAAGATCTCGTAATCAATGACTTTGCGCACCAGTTCCGCAATCCGGCGCACGGTAGTGTCCAGATCAAGAGACGTCGCGAGCACATCGGCCACGTCGAGCAAAATCGACTCGACCGGTAAACGCTCTGGTTGAGAGAGAACTGAACCCATTGTTTTAATGATATCAGCCGCTTTCTGGCCGGCTGGTCGCAGCTACGCCCCTACTGCCCTTGAGCGCCTGACTATTCTCGCGGCACGACACAGATATCGGCGAGGTTCCGATACCTTTCCGCATAATCTAAACCATACCCGACAACAAACTCATCCGGGATTTTGAAGCCGACGTAGTCTCCTTCGAGCGGAAGCTTCCGTCGAGAAGGCTTATCGAGCAAAGCAGCGATCTTCAATTTCTTCGGTTGATGCGCCACTAAAAGTTTCTTGAGAAAGGTTAAGGTCAGTCCGGTGTCAAGGATGTCTTCCACGACGATCACGTTCTTGTCTTTCATGGACTGGTCGACGTCCTTGATCAGCTTCACCTCTCCCGTGGAGTCCCACCCATTTTTCAGTTCTTGTGTTGGCGTTGGGCGGTTCCCATAGCTGGACACTCCAATGAAATCGAAAGTCGCATCGAGCTGGATCTGCCTGGCCAAATCTGACAGGAAAATAGCGGCGCCCTTCAGCACTCCAATCAGAATGATGGATTCTCCGGCAAAATCCTTCGTGATCTGTGCGCCTAATTCGGCCACGCGGCGCGCCACTTCATCGCGCCCAATCAGCACCTTAAGGTCGGTCATGGCGTTTCATATTAAACTAGCTCTGCAAGTTAAGCACTGTTTCGCGTACTGGGTACCGGGTACTGAGTACCGGGTAATGATTGGAGCTACGCAAGATGGAACTGAAAGGCACCAGGCTCACCTGGCTCGGCCATGCGACTTTCCGCATTGAGACCCCCGCCGGCAAGACGGTCATCATCGATCCGTGGATCATGGGCAATCCCATGTGTCCTGCAGCTGAAAAGAAGGTGAAGAAAGTCGATATCCTGCTTTGCACGCACGGCCATGGCGATCACATTGGGGATGCCGTGGAAATTATCAAGCAGCACAACCCGGTCGTAGTCGGCATTCCCGAACTTGCCCGCTGGCTCGGCAAGAAGGGCGCCAAGCAAGTCGCCGAGATGAACAAGGGCGGGACCCAGACTGTCGGCGATATCAAAGTCACCATGGTTCACGCCGACCATTCCTGCGGTATCCAGGATGGCGACGAAACGATCTATGGCGGTGAGGCCTGCGGCTACGTCGTCGAATTCTCCGGTGGGCTGAAGATCTATCACGCGGGCGATACGAACGTGTTCGGCGACATGGCCATCATCCGCGAACTCTACGCGCCCGAGATCGCCATGATCCCCATCGGCGACCACTACACCATGGGACCGCGCGAGGCCGCCTACGCTTGCAATCTGCTTAAAGCGAAGGCCGTCATTCCCATGCATTTCGGGACTTTCCCGGTCCTCAGCGGACGCCCCAGTCAGTTGCAAAAATTGGTGCCCGGAATCGAAGTGGTGGAGTTGAAGCCCGGCGTAACCCTGAGTTGAGCCCCAAATCTCGCAGCTAAGGCGATCGCGTGACCCAGACGAAGAACAAAACTGCCCCTCCCAGTTGGAGACACTACAATTTCACTACGGCCGGCCCGGTGGATGATTACCTCTACTCCATGCTGCCCAAGCGCGACCCGGTTTTGGCCGAGATGGAAGAGTACGCAACCGAGCACAACATCCCCATCGTCGGCCCTGCTGTTGCGCGCGTGCTGCAGCAACTGGCCCTCATGATCCAGGCCAAAACCGTGTTTGAACTCGGATCCGCGATTGGATACTCCACCATCTGGTGGGCGCAGGCCGTCGGGGAAAGCGGCCGTGTGGTTTACACCGATGGCGATCGCAAGAACGCCGAGCGTGCGCGCGGCTATTTCGGCCGGGCGGGCGTGGCAAAGCAGATCACCGTTCACACCGGCGATGCACTGGAATTCTTGTCGGAGCAGAAGCAGGAATTCGACATTATCTTCAACGATGTCGACAAGGAAGACTATCCGCGCGTTTTGCGCCTCGTCGCTCCGCGGTTGCGCAAAGGCGGTCTGTTCATCACGGATAACGTGCTCTGGAGCGGCCACGTTGCGGACAAGAGCACGACCGATCCAAGCACTAAAGCAATCCTGGAATTCAACCGTAAACTGCACGAGGCCAGCGACTTCTACACAACAATTCTGCCCATCCGTGATGGACTCGCGGTTGCGTTGAAGAAGTAAGCTCCTAAAGTGTGGAACCCCGGACGCCCTCGTCCAAGGAGGGGTGCCGCTACACTCTCGTCCGATTCTGTAGCTCGCTCTGGACGGACGAGGCGCCCACGCCTCCAGGTTACGAGACGGATTTGCAAGGAAGCGGAAAGGCTGTGGGACCGCTGCTCTACTTCGCCTGTGGCTGAATCAATTCCGTGTCGATCGTGATAGTGATTTCGTCTCCCACCACACCGGGCGCGCCAGTTATGCCGAAATCCTCGCGGTTGATCTTTGTGCTCGCGGAGGCGCCGATGCGCC
>Ga0335070_10009378_pt1 | contig 11473 bp, 9 predicted proteins | sample Lox_Sample_13_FD_206722 | JGI IMG/M metagenome (GOLD analysis project Ga0335070, IMG submission 206722) | Soil microbial communities from Loxahatchee National Wildlife Refuge, Florida, United States - Lox_Sample_1.3 | ecosystem: Environmental > Terrestrial > Soil > Wetlands | place: USA: Florida... | reverse complement strand
CGGGCGCAGCGACGCCTGGGAACAGCTCGAGACGCCGGCACTGTGCATCGACCTCGCGGCGCTCGAGTACAACGTCGACCACCTGGCCCGCTGGGCACGCGGCACCGGCATCTCGATCCGGCCGCACGTCAAGACGCACAAGTGCAAGGCGATCGCGCGCCTGCAGCGCGCCGCCGGCGCGGTCGGCGTGAGTGCCGCGACCCTCGCCGAGGCCGAGGCGATGGTCGCGGCCGACGTCGGTGCGGTGCTGCTGACCACGCCGGTCGTCGGCACCGCCAAGCTGCGGCGGCTCGCCGCGCTGCACGCGGTGGCGGCCGAGCGGCTGCTGGTCGTCACCGACGCGGTGGAGTCGGTGGCCGAGCTCGAGGCACTGGCGCAGGCAACCGGCCGACCGCTCGGGGTGCTGATCGAGCATCACGCCGGGCAGGGGCGTTCCGGCTGCGACACGCTCGCCGAGCTCGAGACGCTCGCGGCGGCGATCGGCGCAGCGCCGCACCTGCGGTTGCGCGGCCTGCAGCACTACTTCGGTCACCTGCAGCACCTCGCGGATCCGATCGAGCGCCGCGCGCGGGTGCTCGAGACGGTAGACGCGGTGCGGCGCAAGCTCGCCGAGCTGCGCCGCGGCGGCGTGCACCTCGAGATCGTCAGCGGCGGCGGCACCGGGACCCTGCTCGCGGCGGCCGAGGCCGACTTCTACACGGAGCTGCAGCCCGGTTCGTACGTGTTCATGGACGCGCAGTACGAGGACGCGCTCGCCGAGGACACGACGCTCGAGTTCCATCCTGCGCTGTTCGTCGCCGCCCGCGTCACGAGCGTGCAGTCGGCCGCCCGCCGCGGCTACGTGACGATCGACGCCGGCCAGAAGGCGCTGTCGATCGACGCACCGGGGCCGCGGCCGCGTGGCGCCGGTGCCGCCGGCACGGGCTACGAGTGCTTCGGCGACGAGCACGGCCGCTGGCGGCTGGCGGCCGGCGCGCCGGTGCCGGCGCGCGGCGCGCGCCTCGACCTGTGGCCGGCCCACTGCGACCCGACGGTCGCGCTGCACGATGCCTACCACGTGTTCCGCGGCAGCGAGCTCGTGGCGATCTGGCCGATCGACGCGCGCGGCTACTGACGCTCAGCTCGACTCGTAGACCAGGATCGCCGCGGCCAGGTCCTCGAGCGCCGCACCGACCGACTTGAACACCGTCACCTCGGCGTCGCTCTGGCGGCCGGGGCGCTGGTGACGGCAGAGCGCCTGCAGGTCGGCCACGGCGCCGGCATCGAGCACGCCGTGCGCGATCGGTGCGACGAGGTCGCCGGCCTCCTGCAGTGCGCCGGCGCACGTGTCGGCGAAGGCGCGCGCCTTGCGGATCAGCGCGTCGTCGGCCTCGCGCATCGCCGGCGTGTAGCCGCCGACGAGATCGACGTGCGTGCCCGGGCGCACCCAGTCGCCGCGGATCAGCGGCTCGGTCGCCAGGGTCGCGCTGGAGACGATGTCGGCCGCCCGCACGGCCGACTCGAGGTCGACCGCGCGCGTGGCGGGAACCCCGTCGCGGGCGAGCGCGGCGGCGGCGGCGGCGGCGTGCTCGGCGGACCGGCCCCAGACCAGCACGCGCTCGAGCGCCGGTCGCGTGGCCGCATGGCAGCGGGCGAGCTCGCGCGCGATGCGCCCCGTGCCGACGACCGTCAGCGTGCGGGCGTCCGCGCGCGCGAGGAAGCGGGCGGCGAGCGCCGAGGTCGCCGCGGTGCGCTTCGCCGTCAGCTCCCCGCCGTCGATCATCGCCAGCACCGCGCCGCTTTGTCCGTCCATCAGAAGATAGCCGGCCGACACGGCCGGCCGGCCGCGCGCCGAGTTGCCGGGAAACACCGTCACGAGCTTGATGCCGAGGTACTCGCCGGCGCGCCAGGCGGGCATCAGGAGCAGCAGCGCATCCGCCGACCCCGGAACCGGAACCGTATGGTGGTGGCGCGCCGGGGCCGTGCAGCCGTCGCGGAACATCCGCTCGAGCGCCGGCACCAGCCGGGACGGCGACAGGTGCGCGGCGACCGCGGCGGCGTCGATGATCCTCATCGCGGCATTATCGCACCGGCGCCCGCGTGGCGCCGGCCGGTCCGCACCGGCCACGCTGGCGCGGCCGGCGCCGATCGGTCAGGATTCGGTCGCGGTCACCACGGGGTCCATTCATGTCGCGCAGCCTCGCCACGGGGTGGGCGAGCACGGTCGTCGTCGGCAGCCTCACCGGCATCGCGCTCACGGCCGACCGGCTGCCGCTGCGGGTTGCGAGCCACTTTGGCGCCAGCGGCCTCGCCAACGGCTTCATGTCGCGCGGCACGTACCTCGCGATCACCATCGGCCTCGTCGTCGGTCCGCCGGCGCTGGTCGCTGTCACCGTCGCGCTGTCGCTGAAGTACTTCCCGCAGTTCCTCAATCTGCCGGACCGCGAGTACTGGCTGGCACCCGAGCGGCGCGACGCGACCGCCGCCTACCTGGCGGCCCATGCCACCTGGCTCGCGGCGCTGCTCGCGTTGTTCGCGCTCGGCATTCACCTGCTCGTGGTCCGCGCCAACGAGAACCTGCCGCCGCGGCTCGAGACCGGCCCGTTCCTCGCGATGCTGCTCGCGTTCGCGATCACCATGGTGGCCTGGATCGGCGCGCTGGCGCGGCGCTTCAGGCGCGACTGACCGCGGCCGCGCTCAGGCGGCCTCGTTCGGCGCATACAGTCCGAAGCGGACCAGGTTGACGAACACGGCGTCGCCCACCGCAAAGCGCTCGCGCCGCAGCTGCTCGCGCCCGAACTCGGCGACCACCGGATCGAGCTGGCCGCCTTCGAGCGCGACGTCGACGTGGGCCAGCGGCCCGACGACGCGGACCGCGACGATCCGGCCGGGCCAGCCCGGTCCGGCGCGACCGACCGCGACGTCCTGGGGCCGGACCACGACGGCGAGGCGCGCATCCGGGCCGGGGGAGGGCGTCGGCGGCAGCGGCCCGATCGCGAGCGCGCCGTCGCGGCGTTCGGCGGGCAGCTCGTTCGAGGACCCGACGAAGCGATGCACGAAGCCGCTGGTCGGCCGGTCGTAGATCTCCTCGGGAGTGCCGCGCTGCTCGATCCGGCCGCGGTGCATGACCACGACCGCATCCGCGACCTCGAGCGCTTCCTGCTGGTCGTGCGTGACGAACAGGCTGGTGAAATGCAGTGCATCGTGCAGGCGCCGCAGCCAGCGACGCAGCTCCTGGCGGACCTGCGTGTCGAGCGCCCCGAAGGGCTCATCGAGCAGCAGCACCTGCGGCTCGAGCGCCAGCGCCCGTGCCAGCGCCACGCGCTGGCGCTGCCCGCCGGACAGCTGCAGCGGGCGCCGCTCCGCCGCCCACTCGAGCTGCACGAGCGACAGGAGCTCCGCGACCTTGCTGCGGATCACCGCCGCGGCGGGGCGTTCGCGGCGTCGGCGCACGGTCAGCCCGAAGGCGATGTTGTCGAACACCGTCATGTGGCGGAACAGCGCGTAGTTCTGGAACACGAAGCCGACGCGGCGCTTCTGCACCGGCAGGTCGGTGGCCTCGCGCCCCTGCAGGAATACGCGCCCCGTGTCGGGCGTCTCGAGCCCGGCGATGATCCGCAGCAGCGTCGTCTTGCCGCAGCCGGACGGCCCGAGGATGGCGACCAGCTGTCCGGTGGCGACGTCGAGCGAGATGTCATCGAGCGCGACGAACTCGCCGAAGCGCTTCTTGATGCCTTGAACCGCGATGCTCATGTTGCTCTCCGGCGCTGCGGGGGCTTCAGGGGTTGGGGCCGGGCAGCGGCTTGCGGCGCAGCTCCGGTGCCTGCATCTCGAGCGCCGAGCGCGCGACCAGGGTCACGAGCCCGAGCAGCGCGAGCAGCGAGGCGACCGCGAAGGCGGCGGTCGGGTTGTACTCGTTGTACAGGATCTCGATGTGCAGCGGCATCGTGTTGGTGAGGCCGCGGATGTGCCCCGACACGACCGACACGGCGCCGAACTCGCCCATCGCGCGCGCGTTGCACAGCAGCACGCCGTAGAGGAGGCCGAAGCGGATGTTCGGCAGCGTCACGCGGCGGAAGGTCTGCCAGCCGGTGGCGCCGAGCGACAGGGCCGTCTCCTCCTCGTCGCGGCCCTGCGCCTGCATCAGCGGGATCAGCTCGCGCGCGACGAACGGGAAGGTCACGAACACGGTCGCGAGGACGATGCCCGGCACGGCGAACACCACCTTGAGGTCGTGCGCCGCGAGCCACGGCCCGAACCAGCCGTGCGCGCCGAACAGCAGCACGTAGATCAGGCCGGAGATCACCGGCGACACGGCGAACGGCAGGTCGATCAGCGTCACGAGCGCGCTCTTGCCGCGGAACTCGTACTTGGCGACCGCCCAGGCGGCCGCCACGCCGAACACCAGGTTCAGCGGCACCGCGATCAGGGCGACGGTCAGCGTCAGGCGGATGGCGGCGAAGGCCATCGGATCGACGAGCGCCGCCCAGTAGGTCGCGAGCCCGTGCGCGAACGCCTGGCCGAACACGACCGCGAGCGGCAGGATCAGGAACGCGAACAGGTAGAGGAGCGCCGCGGCAATCAGCAGCGTACGCGCCGCGCCGCGCACCGGGCGCCGCGGCGGCGCGGCGGGCTGCGGCGCGCCTGCGCCGGCAGCGGCGGTCGTGCCGCTCACGTGCCGCCCGGCCCGAGCCGGCGCTGCGACCAGCCCTGCAACGCGTTGATGCCGAGCAGCAGGAAGAACGACATCAGCAGCATCACGACCGCGATCGCGGTGGCCGCGGCGTACTCGTACTGCTCGAGCTTGGTCACGATCAGCAGCGGCGCGATCTCCGACACCATCGGCATGTTCCCCGCGATGAAGATCACCGAGCCGTACTCGCCGATGGCGCGCGCGAACGCGAGCGCGAAGCCGGTCAGCAGTGCCGGCCACACGGTCGGCAGCACGAGCCGGATCACGATCTGGGCACTCGAGGCGCCGAGGGTCGCCGCCGCCTGCTCGACCTCGCGATCGAGGTCCTCGAGCACCGGCTGCACGGTGCGCACGACGAACGGCAGGCCGATGAAGACCAGCGCCACGACGACGCCGAGCGGCGTGTAGGCCACCTGCACTCCAAGCGGCGCGAGCAGCCGGCCAATCCAGCCGCCAGGGGCGTACAGCGCCGTCAGCGCGATGCCGGCGACGGCAGTCGGCAGCGCGAACGGCAGGTCGACGAGCGCGTCGATCAGGCGCCGGAACGGAAACTCGTAGCGCGCCAGCACCCAGGCGACGACCAGTCCGGCGACCGTATTGACGAGCGCGGCGAGCGCCGCGGCGCCGAACGAGAGCCGCAGCGAGGCGAGCACGCGCGGCGAGGTGACGACGCGCCAGAACTCGGGCCAGCCGAGGTCGGCGGTCTTCAGGAAGGTCGCGCCGAGCGGCAGCAGCACGACCAGCGACAGGTAGAGCAGGGTGTAGCCGAGCGTCAGGCCGAAGCCCGGCAGCACGCGCCGCGGGCGGCGCGGCGGGAACGGAACGGCGGATGCGGAGGCGCCCATCGGCCGGTGCTCAGCGCGGCGCGTAGATGCGGTCGAAGCTGCCGCCTTCGGCGAAGTGCGCCGCGTGGGCGGCGGTCCAGCCGCCGAAGGCGTCGTCGATCGTCACCAGCCGCACCTGCGGGAACTGGGCGGCGTATTTTGCCGCGACTTCTGCATCGCGGGGCCGGAAATAATGCTGCGCCGCGAGCTCCTGCCCCTCTTTCGAATAGAGATGGCGCAGGTAGGCCTCCGCGATCGCGCGCGTGCCGCGGCGCTCGACGACCCGGTCGACGACCGTGACCGGCGGCTCGGCGAGGATGCTCTGGGACGGCACGACGATCTCGACGCGCCCGGCGCCGAGGCGCCGGGCGGCCAGCAGCGCCTCGTTCTCCCAGGCGAGCAGCGCGTCGCCGATGCCGCGCTCGACGAAGGTCACGGTGGCGCCGCGGGCGCCGGAGTCGAGCACGGGCACGTTGCGGTACAGCGCCCGCACGAAGTCCTCGGCGGAGGCGTCCGAGCCGCCGGGCTGGTCCCGGGCCCAGGCCCAGGCCGCGAGGTAGTTCCAGCGCGCGCCGCCCGAGGTCTTGGGGTTCGGCGTGATCACGCTGACGCCGGGCCGGGCGAGGTCGCCCCAGTCCCGGATCGCCTTGGGGTTGCCGGCGCGCACGAGAAAGACGACGGTCGAGGTATAGGGCGCGCTGTTGTCCGGCAGCCGCGACTGCCAGTTGTACGGCACCAGGCCACCGTGCCGGGCGAGCGCGTCGATGTCGTAGGCGAGGCCGAGCGTCACGACGTCGGCCTCGAGTCCGTCGATGACCGCCCGTGCCTGCTTGCCGGATCCGCCGTGGCTCTGGTTGACGATCACGCGCTGGCCGGACCGCCGGCGCCACTCGGCGGCGAACGATGCGTTGAAGGCGTCGTAGAACTCGCGGGTCGGGTCGTAGGAGACGTTCAGCAGCGTCACGGTCGCCGCGGTCGACGGCGCGCCGCACGCCGCGAGGGCGAGCGCGACCAGAGCGCAGACGAACAGAGCCGCGGCTGCCGTGGGGCGCATCGAACGGGGTCCTCCTGGACCCTTAGCATGCCAGCCCCGGTGACCCGTGCGGTCGCGGGAGTCAACTTATCTGCCCGCAGGGCCGCAGGCGCGCCCCGACCGCGCCGGACCGCCGGCAACGGGCCGGGCGCCGCCGCCCACCGCCATGTCACCGGGCGGGTGCCGGCCCGGCCCGCGTCCTGCAGTTGTGCGAACATACCCGACCGGACCGGCGGCCGTCGCCCGCCTGCGACACAGTAGCCCGTGACCGAGACTTCGACGCGAGCGTCCCTCACGCACCTCGAGCGGCTCGAGGCCGAGAGCATCCACATCCTGCGCGAGGTGGTCGCCGAGTGCGATCGCCCGGTGATGCTCTACTCGATCGGCAAGGACAGCTCCGTGATGCTGCACCTGGCGATCAAGGCCTTCCACCCGGCGGCGCCACCGTTCCCGCTGCTGCACATCGACACCACGTGGAAGTTCCGGGCGATGTACCAGTTCCGCGACCAGGCCGCCAAGCAGGCCGGCATGGATCTGCTGGTGCACGTCAATGCCGAGGGCCTGGCGCAGGGCATCGGCCCGATCACGCACGGCTCGCAGGTGCACACCGACGTCATGAAGACGCAGGCGCTCAAGCAGGCGCTCGACCGGTACGGCTTCGACGCGGCGTTCGGCGGCGCGCGGCGCGACGAGGAGAAGAGCCGCGCCAAGGAGCGGATCTTCTCGTTCCGCTCGACGGCCCACCGCTGGGATCCGAAGCGCCAGCGGCCGGAGCTCTGGTCGCTCTACAACACCCGCAAGCTCAGGGGCGAGAGCCTGCGCGTGTTTCCGCTGTCGAACTGGACCGAGCTCGACGTCTGGCAGTACATCCATCTGGAGCGCATCGCCGTCGTGCCGCTGTACTTCGCCGCCGAGCGCCCGGTGGTCGAGCGCGACGGCATGCTGGTGATGGTCGACGACGAGCGCCTGCCGCTGGCGCCGGGCGAGCGGCCGGCGCTGCGCCGCGTCCGCTTCCGGACGCTCGGCTGCTATCCGCTGACCGGGGCGATCGAGAGCGTCGCGGCGACGGTGCCGGAGATCATCGAGGAGATGCGGATCACGCGGACCTCCGAGCGGCAGGGGCGGGTCATCGACCAGGACCCGCAGGCATCGATGGAACTGAAGAAGCAGGAAGGCTACTTCTAGCCGCGGCGCGCAGCGTGACGACCTCCACTCCCGGCCAGCGCCGCGACGCCGACCCCCGCTCAAGCGCGACCGGCCGCCACGACCTGCTGCGGTTCATCACCTGCGGCTCGGTGGACGACGGCAAGTCGACGCTGATCGGGCGCCTGCTGTACGAGTCGAAGCTCGTCTACGAGGACCAGCTCGCGGCGCTCGCGCTCGACTCGCGCCGGATCGGGACGCGCGGCGGCGAGCTCGACCTCGCGCTGCTCGTCGACGGGCTCGCGGCCGAGCGCGAGCAGGGCATCACGATCGACGTCGCCTACCGGTTCTTCGCGACCGGGCGGCGCACGTTCATCGTCGCCGACACGCCCGGCCACGAGCAGTACACCCGCAACATGGTCACCGGTGCCTCGACCGCCGAGCTCGCCGTGATCCTCGTCGATGCACGCCGGGGCGTGCTGACGCAGACCCGCCGCCACAGCTACATCGCCGCGCTGCTCGGCATCCGCAGCGCGGTGCTCGCGGTCAACAAGATGGACCTCGTCGGCTACGACGCCGCCCGGTTCGCGGCGATCGAGCGGGACTACCGCGCGTTCGCTGCGCGCATCGGCCTCGTCGACGTCGTGGCGATCCCGCTCTCGGCGGTGCACGGCGACAACGTCGTCAAGCCCGCGGCGTCGATGCCGTGGTACCGCGGCCCGACGCTGCTGAGCCACCTCGAGGCGGTCGCGGTCGGCGGCGAGGACCCCGCGGCGCCGTTTCGGATGCCGGTGCAGTGGGTCAACCGCCCGCACCACGATTTCCGCGGGTTCGCGGGCCGGATCGTCAGCGGCTGCGTGCGTCCCGGGGATGCCGTGCGCGTCCTGCCCTCCGGCCGCGACAGCACGGTCGCGCGCATCGTCACCGCCGACGGCGATCGCGACGCGGCGATCGCCGGCGAGTCGGTGACGCTGACGCTGGCGACCGAGGTCGACGTCAGCCGGGGAGACGTGCTCACGGCTGCCGACGCGCCGCTCGAGGTCGCGAACCAGTTCGAGGCCACGGTGGTCTGGATGCACGAGGAGCCGCTGCTGCAGGGGCGCCAGTACCTGCTCAAGATCGGCGCGCGCACCGTGTCGGCCACGGTCGCGCCGATCAAGTACAGGGTCAACGTCAACACGCTCGACGAGGCGCCGGCGGAGCGGCTCGAGCTGAACGACATCGGCGTCTGCGAGCTGGGCTTCGACCAGCCGGTGCCGTTTGCGCCGTATGCCGAAAGCCGCGCGCTCGGCGGCTTCATCCTGATCGACCGGCTGACCAACAACACCGTGGGGGCGGGCCTGCTGCATTTCGCGCTGCGGCGCTCGCAGAACATCCACTGGCAGGCGCTCGACGTCGACCGCCGGGTGCGGGCCGCGCAGAAGCGCCAGCGGGGCTGCGTCCTGTGGCTGACGGGCCTGTCCGGAGCCGGCAAGTCGACGATCGCGAACCTGGTCGACAAGCGCCTGGTCGCGCTCGGCCGGCACACCTACCTGCTGGACGGCGACAACGTTCGGCACGGCCTCAACAAGGACCTCGGCTTCACCGCCCAGGACCGCGTCGAGAACATCCGGCGCGTCGCCGAGGTGGCGCGGCTGATGGCCGACGCCGGCCTGATCACGCTGGTCTCGTTCATCTCGCCGTTCCGCTCCGAGCGGCGGATGGCGCGGGACCTGCTGCCGGCGGGGGACTTCTTCGAGGTCTACGTCGACGCGCCGCTTGCGGTCGCCGAGGCGCGCGACCCGAAGGGGCTGTACCGCAAGGCACGGCGGGGCGAGCTCGCGAACTTCACCGGCATCGACTCCCCGTACGAGGAGCCGCAGGCGCCGGAGATCCGTATCGATACCACGGCGCTCTCGGCCACCGAGGCCGCGGAGCGGATCGTCACGCACCTCGAGCGGGCCGGGGTGCTCGCGCCGCCCGGCGACCCGTCCGCCTGAGCCCGCCCGTCCTGGACGGGGACGGCACGCGTGAGCGGCGCTCATGCGTGCACTGCAAGAAGTTCGTTTGTCGCCCGAGCCGCGACTCCCTAGAGTGTCTCCCACGGGACGCGCCTGCCGCGCGGCCCGTCAGAACCCCCTCGGGGCGAGCTTCGGCTCGCCCTTCTTTTTTTCCGGGCCGCCTCGTGTCGCCGGCCGTGGCCGCCGGCCGGCGCGCCCGCGTTACGGCACCCGCGCGGCGCGGTCGTGGTGGCCGTTCTGGTGCCAGGTGAGCGCCGCCGCAGGCGCGTCACCGCTGACCTCGAAGGTGACCTGGGCATCGGCGTCCTTCATGAAGAATCCGGCCGGTGCCTCGGCGTACAGCGCGAACGCGCCCGGCTGGCCGGACATCTCGCCGACCAGCAGGTCGCCGTCCCGCCTGATCTCGAGGACGCCGTGATCGGCGAACCGGTAGCGGCCCACGTAGCGTTCGAGCAGCTCGCCGGACAGCGCGATCTCGCGGTGATCACCCGGGCCCTGCAGGTTCATCGGGAAGTACGGGTCGATCAGGTGCATCGCGATGTCGTCGGCGCCGGCGTCGCTGCCGACGTTGGCGAGCGCGACGGCGCCGACGCCGGTCTGCCGCGAGTAGCCGATGAAGCTGCGAAACCCGTCGGCACGACCCGCGCTCCAGAGCAGCGCGTGGCCGTCGAGCGTCGTCTCGCGCCAGGCGAGGCCGATGCGCGTCGCCGGCTGGTCGGTCGGCAATAGTCGCCGGGTCATCGACCGCATGGCAGCGGCGAGCGGCGTCGGACGCCGACCCATGAAGAACTCGAGCAGCCGCACGAGGTCCGCCGCGGTCGAGTGCAGGTCGCCGGCGCCTTCGAGGGCGCCGGTGCCCTCGAAGATTCCCGGCGTCAGCTCGGCCGTGTGGCCGACCGCCTGGCGCCGGCGCATCCCGGGCGTCAGGCCGAGGCGCGTGTCCGCGAGGCCGAGCGGCCGTGCGATGCGCTCGAGCACCAGCGCCTCATACGACCGCTGCGCCCTCAACCCGAGCGCGTTGCCGAGCAGGCCGTAGCCCCAGTTGGAGTACTCGAACCGCGATCCCGGCGCACGCTCGAGGCGAAAGTCGCTGATGCCCTGATAGAGCTGCTCGACCGTGTAGCCGGCGTACTTGTCGAGCTGCGCCTGCGAGCCCAGGTTCGTCGGCCGCAGCGGCAGGCCCGAGGTGTGCGTCGCAAGGTCGAACAGCGTGATCTCGCGCCCGTCGCGCTGCGGCACGGTCACGCGCGCCGGCAGGTACCGGGCGACCGGGTCGTCGAGCCCGACCTCGCCCCGCGTCGCCATGTCCGCGAGCAGCAGCGCCGTGAACAGCTTGGTGATCGAGGCGATCTCGAATACCGTGCGCGCATCCGGCACGCGGCGATCGTTGACCGACATCCTGCCGTAGCTGACGAACCGCACGCCGTCCGGAGTCACGAGGCCGACGACGATGCCGACGGCCTGCCTCTGCACGTCGACGCGGCGCGCCAGCATGGCGCTGATCGCGGCGTCGGAAGGCACGGCCGCGAGGCCGGTGCCGGCCACGAACGCTGCCGCGGTGGTTGCCACGATCGTCAGGAACGGACGCCGCATCGCTCCTCCGGCAGATGGTCCGGGCGCCGCCCGCCGACAGGCCGCTGCTAGTGCGCAGCGGACCGTTTCAGCACCCGGCCGGGATGCCGGCCGGTGACCTGGCCGTCATCGATCACCCACTCGCCAGCAACCATGACGCCCGGGATGCCGAGGGGTGCCGCCTCGGGGCGCTCGATCGTCGCCTGGTCGAGCACGGTCGCGGGATCGA
>Ga0335070_10009377_pt1 | contig 11473 bp, 12 predicted proteins | sample Lox_Sample_13_FD_206722 | JGI IMG/M metagenome (GOLD analysis project Ga0335070, IMG submission 206722) | Soil microbial communities from Loxahatchee National Wildlife Refuge, Florida, United States - Lox_Sample_1.3 | ecosystem: Environmental > Terrestrial > Soil > Wetlands | place: USA... | reverse complement strand
TTAGAACCCATGCGAGGGCTTCCGACAACAGTCGCGCGGAAGCGTCTTTCGCTAATTCGGAACTGATCGGCTTAAGACCCTCGAGGGTTTCCCTGTACAAGCTAGGCTGTCTTTCAGCGTTTCCCGGGCAGATTAGCACGACGCTCTTCAGGGGAGCATCCCAGTGAATCAGGAGGTCCCCCTCCGAGCCTTCGACCACCGAAGCCGCGAAATAAATCGGCGCAGTGTTCTGGGCTTCAGCCAACAAACATTCGGCGGTTCGGCAAGCAAACGCGGTAGGTGTATCCTCATTCGGAACATCTGTGACGCAGGCGCGGCGCACCTGGGACAGCGTTCGCCCTAGCGCATCCGGCCCGATGACGGCTTCTGCCTGAGTGGACTGTGCTGCGTAGAATTCTCCATGACTCCCGGCAGCGCTTGAAAAATATTGGCCAGAATCGAGCAGCGGAGTGTTTAGCATCAGCATCAGTGAACTTCCTTTGTTCTTAGTAGTGCGTTGCGTTGTTCGTCGCGTGCATGCTGCGCCTGCTGCAGGAGTTGAATGAGCGGCTCAATCATATCGGGGTCCAGGACAACACGAATGTCGAAGTCCTCGAAGTCAGCTTGCGAGCGGTTCTCCTGACCAGGGAAAAAATTACCGAACTCGAGAACCAACTCCTTTGCGGTTACTCGGTATGCTAGGAGATTTGCGTAATACGACTCCATGGCCAGTCCTCCCAGTTCTTCCAGCCTTAAGGATACCCTTTATAAGCCAGAAAAGGTAAGGTGTCAATGTTTCAATCAGATAGCAGCTTGCCACGGCTGCCACATGCTCAAGCACCCAAATCGACGGTCAGACGCCTCCACACGTCCCGACATTCGAAACGTGGGCTCAGATCCCAGACACCTTATACCACGCGAAGTACGGTGCAGGCCGAGCCAAGAGGTTTTCCCGATTTTGGCTGATTCCGGTGTCGGAAGCCGCGCAAGGCTACGAATCTGCTTCGCACATCCTTAGACTTGAGCGCTCGGCGCACGGCGTGCGGATTTTCGAGGCTACGGATAAAACCAACCCGTATTTCGGACGCTGACCCTGCCTACATTCGCGTGCGCGTGCAGTAAGATGAAGACAGGCGCGATGCTTTCCATTGTCATCCCGGTTCATAACGAGGAACGCTCCATCCTTCCTTTGTACGACCGGCTGACGGCGGTGCTGGATGGTGTGCACCAGCCGTACGAAATTCTCTTCATCGATGATGCGTCGACAGACCGCAGCGTCGAGTTGCTCGCCAATCTGGTGGAAACCGACGCGCGCCTCAAAGTGATCCGGCTGCGGCGCAACTTCGGGCAGACCGCCGCGCTTTCCGCGGGTTTCCACGAAGCGAAGGGAAGCGTCATCATCGCCATGGACGGCGACCTGCAGCACGCTCCCGAGGACATTCCGGCGCTGCTCGCCAAGATCGAGGAAGGGTACGATATCGCCAGCGGCTGGCGCAAAGAACGGATCGACAACGCGATAACGCGCAAGATCCCGTCACGCATCGCCAACTGGATGATGGCGCGCGCGTCAGGCCTGGATCTGCGCGATTTCGGCACTACGTTCAAAGCGTATCGCGCCGAAGTTCTGAAAGATGTGAACCTCTACGGCGAGCTGCACCGTTTTATTCCGGCGCTCGCGAGTTTCTACGGCGCTCGCGTGGTGGAAGTGCCCATCCGCAACACACCGCGCGCCGCCGGCGAATCGCATTACGGCCTGAGCCGCACGTTTCGCGTGCTGTTCGACATCCTCACCATCCGCTTCCTGTTGAAATATTTCACGCGCCCCATGCATTTCTTCGGCACGCTTGGACTGGCTGGATTTTCGCTGGGTTCTCTGATTCTGGCCTACTGCGCCGCGGACAAACTGATCGCCGGCCACGACCTGGTCTTAGAACACGGTCCGCTCATGATGGCCGGAGGCCTGCTGCTGCTTGCCGGGCTCATGATGTTCTCCACCGGCCTGCTCGGGGAAGTCATGATCCGCACCTATTTCGAGAGCCAGGACCGGCGCATTTACGCCATCCGCGAGATCTTGACACAGAAGAAGCCCGTGAAGGACGAAACAAGATAAGAAGGCAAACGGCAAAAGTGGCAAGGCAAAAGGCAAAAGGGAATTAGGAACCTTTGCCCTCCGCCTTATAGCTGTTTCCCGCGCACCCAATATTCCTCAAACAGCCCTTTCATGGCCTCGCCCATGCCTTCATGATCGAAGACCAGGGAGGTCCAACTGGGCCGTGTGATTACCGGGTCGAGGAGCGCGATCAGGCCGCGGCAGCCGTCGAACAAGGCCAGCTTCATGGGCAAGGAGCTCACCTGCCGCACTTCAACACCCGCTGCCGAGTACTCACCCAGCCGCTGCCGGTGTCCATCATCGAGCGAGGCGGACTCCAGCAGCAGGCGGCAAGTCACGCCCGATTCTCTCGCTTGTTTCACCAGCTTCTCATCCAGCGGATCCACGGCGTAGGGCGGCCGCGAAAACTCCAGATATTCGGCCTCCACCTCAGAGAGCATCTTGCGGTACTCGGCGCCGGTCTGTGCCGGCTCCGTCACAATCCGCAGGTAATCCAGAGTGCCCCGGCCCCCCTGGCCCTCGGAGTACAGCGATTTCAGATCGTCCATCAAGCCCGAAGCCACGCGGCCCTGGTCGGTCAGCTCGTGCTCCATCAGCTGCCGCCGGCGCGAGAGATAGCTGGGAATGGCCAAGCCCGGCTCGACGGCCGAGAACAGCTTGGTTTTCTCTTGCACCACCTGCGCGAACCCCTTCTCCACCAGGCTGTCCAGTACTTCGTAGATTTTTTGACGCGGCACGTGAGCGCGCGCCGCCAACTCCAGCGCTTTGAACTTGGGATGGCCTAGCAGAACCAGGTAGGAGCGCGATTCGTAGGCGTTTAACCCCAGGTGCTGTAACCGGCGCCAGAACCGCTGGAACTCGACCTCCACAAAGGCGTCACTCATGGACTCACTAACAATATCAGCATGCGCTCAAAAGTCAAAAAGCTTGTAAACACAATCACGTACAGGCTTCCCAGGGGCACCCAAGCGCGGGGGCCGTGCCTCCTGACTTTCGGGGGAAAACCCGATGACTCCGAGGGGGTATCGGGTGAAAACCCCTCGAATTCTAAGGGTTACGAGCATTGACTTAGTACTAGGACCACCGTAAAATTAAGCCAGAGTATTGCTGCTTACAATGCGCGCCAACGAGTCCACCGACACGCCGTCCCCACCGAACGGCGACAGTTCCGCGAAGATGATTCGGATTGCGATCGCCGACGACCATCCGATCTTTCGCGATGGCCTGAAACACTTGTTGGGTCAGGAGCCGGATTTTCAGGTGGTCGCTGAGATCGGTCACGGGGACGATGTATTGCCCGCGGTCGAAGCGGAGAAGCCTGACATTCTGCTGCTCGACCTGAAGATGCCCGGGACACACGGCCTCACGATTCTACAGAGGCTGCAACTTGCCGGCAATGGCGTCACGAAAGTCATCGTGCTGACGGCATCCGAAGAGAAGAGTGAGTTGGTGCAGGCCATGAAGCTGGGCACCTGCGGTATTGTTTTAAAACAGTCGCCCACCGATCTGCTGTCCAAGAGCATTCGCAAAGTGTACGCGGGGGAAATCTGGCTGGATTCCGACACCACGGCCGCGGTAATGCAGCACTTTGCCAACGGAAGCGACGACTCCGTCCAGCCGCCGCCCTCCAACGGACGCCCGCGCGAGCGTTCGCCGCTTAGTCAGAGAGAACGGGAAATTGTCGCGCTGGTGGCCCAGGGTTTCAAGAACAAGGAAATGGCGGAGAAGATGTTCATCAGCGAGCAAACGGTGAAGAACCATCTGCACAACATCTTCGACAAGCTGGGAGTTTCCGACCGCCTGGAACTGGCGCTCTACGCCATCCACAAAAAACTGCACTTGCAGTAGACTACACGACCGCCCCGACCTCTTTCGTCCCGTACTCTTTCAACTTGTTGTGCAAGGTTTTGAGGCTGATGCCCAGGATTTCAGCGGCGCGGGTCTTGTTGTTCTTGGTGTGCTCGAGCGTGCGCAAGATGAGTCCTTTTTCCGCCTCCTCCACCGTAGTTCCGATGCGGAACTGCACGGCATCCGTTTCCGCGGGTGCTGCAACCGCCGTTGCCGCGGCAGGCGCTACCACCGCGGACTGGTTCTGGAACATACCCGGCAGGTGTTTCAGATCGATGGGGCCTTCGCCTGCGAGAATGACTGCGCGTTCCAGTACGTTGCGCAATTCACGCACATTACCCGGCCAATTGTGCCGCGAGAAAGCCTCGTGCACTTCCGGCGACACATCGCTCACGCGGCAGTTGTGCTTCCGGTTCAGGTCTCCCACCAGAAACTCGGTGAGCTTCTCGATGTCTTCCTTGCGTTCCCGGAGCGGCGGCAGGTGAATATGGAACACATTGAGGCGGTAGTAGAGGTCCTCGCGCAAATGGCCGCCGCGCACGGCTTCTTCGGGAACCTTGTTGGTGGCGGCCACCACGCGCACGTCGACCTCAAACTCGGCCTTTCCGCCGATGCGGCGGACCTTCGAGTCTTCGAGAATGCGCAAGAGTTTGGCTTGAGTGAGCGCCGGCATCTCGCCAATTTCATCGAGCAGCAGGGTGCCGTGCTGCGCCAGTTCGAAGCATCCCGCGCGGCGTTCCGAAGCGCCCGTGAACGCACCTTTTTCATGGCCGAAAAGTTCGCTTTCAATCAGCGTTTCCGGCAAGGCTGCGCAGTTGATGGCGAAGAAGGGGCCCTGGCTGCGCGGGCTGAGCGCGTGGAGCGTCCGCGCCACCAGCTCCTTTCCCGTCCCGCTCTCGCCTGAGATGAGTACGCAGGCGTTGGTGGGGCCCGCTTGCTGCAGCAGTACGAAAATCTCCTTCATGCGCGCCGAGGCGCCCACCATTTCGCCCAGCGACCCCTTATAAAGTAGTTGCCGCTCCAGGATGCGGTTGGACTGGCGCAAATTATTATGCCGGGCGGCGAGGCGCAGCAGGGCCTGCAACACGTTGGGCTGAATCGGCTTTTCCAGGAAGTAAAAAGCGTTTAGCTCATGAATGGCGCGCACCCCGGTTTCCACGTTTCCGTAGGCGGTGAGCACGATGGCCGGCGGCGAATCACCCAACTCCCGCAACCTTTCCAGAAACTGGAAGCCGTCCATGCCCGGCATATTGAGGTCAGTCACAATCACGTCCGGTGAAAAGCTGGCCACCTTTTCCAGCGCTTCGACGCCTTCCGAGGCCGTTTCGGCGGACATGTTCCAGGCCTTTACCATCCCCGACAGGCCGGTTCTCTGGCTGGCCTCGTCGTCCACAATTAGTACCCTCAGGAGTTTGTCCACGGCTTCTATTATGCTCCGGCTGCGGCAATTCTGCTTGGGGAATAGACGGTCTGAGCGATAATAAGAGTGTCTGCATTGCCGGGCGCTTGGTGGCCTGGGGGTGTGGTCCGGTCGAGCCTTATGATTGAAGCCGTTATCCATCGCGCCCGCCGGCGTTACATTGCCAACGAGCTCCTGGCCCAAGGGGCCTATGCCGCGAGCGCTGGGATGGCAGGCGTCATTGTGCTGTTGATAACGGGAACGCAGATTCTGGACTGGCGGCTATTGGTGGCGATTTCAGCAGCTACCCTGGCGCTTGGTGCCTACCGGACTCTGCGCCGCGTTCCATCGCCCTACATCATTGCCCAGCTCGTGGACCGGCGGCTGCTTCTGGCGGACGCGCTTTCTACTGCGTGGTTTTTTGCGGGCTCGGATAGGCCGGTTGCAGTAGCCATGCGTGAGGGCCAGCGCGCGCAAGCGGAAAGGGCGGCGGAGAACGCCGATCTGGAGCGGGCCGTGCCTTTTGCCATGCCGCGCGCCGTGTACGCGCTGGCGGTTCTTGGATTGGTGGCGTCCAGTCTGTTCGCGTTGCGCTACGGAATCAGCCGCACTCTGGATCTGCGAGCTCCCCTCGCGCGCATCCTCATGGAGAATTTTGGCGCCCTGCCCCAGCAGGAGGCTGCGTTGCGCAAAGACCCGCGCGCGGCGAAACCCGACACTCCCAAGCCGATCGGACTGAGTTTGCCCGAAGGCGATCTGAACAGCCCTCAACAACTCGACCCGGCGCCCGAATCCGCGTTGGATACGATCGGCGTTCCGGATGCAGTGAACGATCCTTTGAAACAAAAAGACGCCAAAGCTAAATCCGAATCGGCAGGCAATCAGAAGGCGGAGGGCGAGCAGGGCGATGCGGACTCAAGCGACGGATCGGATGCCGCGTCCGGCGAGAGCCTCTCGGACGGTCCGGAAGGCGCCAGGAAAGCCGGTCAGAAGGGCGCTCCCGGCGACGGCAAGTCTTCGCCCGCCAATTCCGATCAGAATTCGACCCTGATGGCCAAGCTGAGAGACGCGATGTCGAGCCTGCTTTCAAAGATGCGCCCGCAGAACGGAAGCGGATCGCATCCGCCAACCAGCGCCGGGCAGAACGCACAGAAGGCCGGAACACAGCGCAGCGCACAGCGCCAGAATGGCGCTTCCGGCGAGAGCCAGCAACAGCAGAATGGCGCTCAGCAATCCGCCGATGCGGACAGCCAGATGGATGCCGAAGGCAAGGACGGCCAGAACGCCCAAGCCAAAGGCGGCGGCCACAGCGCCGATCAGCAGGCTGCCAACCAGCCCGGCAGCGGGATCGGCCGCCAGGATGGGAACAAGGACACCAAGCTCGCCGAACAAATGGCGGCCATGGGCAAGATCAGCGAGATCATCGGCAAACGCTCGGCCAACGTGACCGGCGAAATCACGGTGGAAGTGCCGTCCAGCCAGCAGCAGCTCCACACGCCGTACTCCCAGACCAACGTGACGCACGCTGACGCGGGCGGCGACATCAGCCGCGACGAAGTGCCGGTGATCTTCCAGCAATATGTGCAGCAGTACTTCGAGCAGTTAAGAAAGCAGCCACCGGTAAAAAAGGGCGACACCACCACCCGCAGCAAAGCGCAGAACCCCGCGACAAAGACACAGCCGCCGTCGATGTAGGACGCCGACAACTAGACCCGATCAGACGAACTCTCTCCGGCAAGAAGCGCGACGACCGTGAGCGCCGCCAGCAAGGAGAGCCACGTCCTAACACTACTGTCAGATCACTGTATATCTGACATATGATACAATAGTGTCACTTTGAGGCAGCGTGTCATGGATACAGAAACCCGCATGCGCGTCAATGAAAACGGCCGGGTGGTGATTCCCGCCTCTTTTCGCAAAGCGCTCGGCATCCACGTCGGAGATGAAATTGTGCTGCGCATTGAGGATGACGAATTGCGCATCTCAACATTGAAGCGGCGGATCGAGAAGGCCCAGCGGCTTGTACGCAAACATGTCCAGCCGGGCGCATCCCTGGTGGATGAGTTGATCAAGGACCGTCGCGAAGCTGCACGACATGAATAGGGTTGTGCTGGACGCTTCAGCGCTGCTGGCATTGCTCAATCGCGAACCCGGGGCGGACAAGCTGACGCCCCAACTGTTGAGCGCCGCCGCCAGCAGCACGGTCAATCTCGCCGAAGTGCACAGCAAACTCGTGGGCCGGGGCCTCAGCCCCGAAGCCGCTTGGAAGGCGACGCTGAGCCCCGTTCGTGAGGCCGTGGCTTTCACCGCAGAGCACGCCAGGCTGGCGGGCGACCTGATCGCCCAGACCCGCCCGCTCGGGTTGTCCCTCGGGGACCGCGCCTGTTTGGCGCTGGCTCTTGCTCTAAAGACCCCGGTGTATACAGCGGATCAGTCGTGGAAGAAGCTGAAACTGGCCGTTCGCATTCATGTGATTCGCTAAACCAGTTCTCGGCCTCACTCCTCCCGTAGCACCGTCGCCGGGTCTACGCGCATGGCGCGGCGCGCCGGGAACCAGCAGGCAGCCAGTGATACCGCAAGCATCACCGCGGCCGCCGACGCCAGCACGGACGGTTCGCTCGGACCGATACCGAAGACCACGCTCGCCAGCACGCGCCGCACTGCGAGGCAGCCGATTATCCCGATCCCTGCGCCCGCGGACGCGAGCCACAGAGCGCGGCGCGTCATCAGCCGGAACACTTCGCCCGGCTGCGCGCCCAGTGCTATGCGGATGCCGATACTTGAGCGGTTGCTGGTTACGGTGTAAGAGAGCACACCGTAGAGTCCCACCGCCGCCAGGATCAAGGCCAGCGCCGCAAAGGCACCCAATACCTGCATCTGGAATCGCTGGCGCGCGGTGGCGTCCGCCAGAACATCATCCATCAGGCGGAACGTGGCGGCGGCTTCCGGATTTGTGTCATGAATCGCCCGGCGTACGGCAGGGATCAAACTCTTCGGATCGACCGCCGCCCGCAGCACGAGGTTCCCCGACCCAAGCTGTCCCTGGTGCTGCACCTGCGAATAGCATACAAACGCTTGCGCGGGTGCGGGCTCGGTAAGGCCGGATTGCCGCACATCGCCGGCCACTCCCACGATGGTGAGCCAGTGCTCCTTGTCGTCGAAGCTGTCATACCAGATCCGCTCGCCGATGGGATCGCGGCCGGGCCAGAATCGCCGCGCCATTTCCGCGCTCACGATCGCCACTCCTGGTGCTTCTTCCGAGTCGCTTTCCATGAACCGCCGCCCGCGCACCAGCGGGATGTGCAGCGCTTCCATCAAACCGGGACTGACAATCAAGTACCCCGCATCGCGGGCCTCAGAATTCGGACGATTCTGGATGAAAAAGTGGCCGTCGCGCTGGATGGGGTCGAGCGGCAGATCTTTGATCGTGCCGGCGGCTTCGACTCCCGGAAGTGCGCGCACCCGTTCGAGCAGATCGCGATATCTCGCGACCAGCCGCTCGCGCTCTGCTTCGTTCACGGGTAAGGATAGGTCAACGGCCAGGACATGCGCGCTCTTGAAACCTGGGTCCACCGCCTTCAGCCGGGAGAAACTCTGCAACAACAGCCCGGCGCCGGCCAGCAGCACCACCGAGAGCGCCACTTCTGAAACCACCAGCGCCGCCTGTGTGCGTTGCGTGTGTCGCGTCGCCGTCTGGCCGCGGGCCCCGGCTTTCAATACTTCGTGGATGTTCAGCAGCGAAGCCCGCCAGGACGGCAGAGTTCCAAACAGCACGCCCACCACCGCGGTCAGGGCCAGCGCGAAGGCGATCACTCCGCCATCGATGCGTATTTCGGCGGCGCGCGGCACCCCGGCCGGGAGCAGCACGCGAACCAGGTCCATCGACCAGAAGGCGACTAACAGGCCCAGCGCTCCGCCGGCCGCCGCGAGGATCAGGCTCTCCGTCAACAAATGGTGGAACAGGTGGCGTCGCTCCGCCCCGAGCGCCGTTCGCACCGCCAGTTCGCGCGAGCGCGCCGTGACCCGCACCAACAGAAGATTCGCGACGTTCACACACACGATGAGCAGCAGCAGCCCGACTGCGGCGAACAGCACCACGAGCGGTGCGCGCACGCTCCCCGTCAGGTGGTAGGCGAGGGTTGTCACGGAGGCGTCTGCGGTTTGAAAAGGGCCCGGATACTGCTGTTTGATGCGTCGCGCGATGATACTGATGTCCTGGCTTGTTGCTTCCAGCGATACCCCAGGACGCAGCCGGCCCACAACCCAGAAATTGTGCGCGGTTCGGGCGTCGCCTTCTCCCAGCGCACGGGCCGAGACCCATAGCTCGCTTCCGGATGGAAACGAGAAGCCCGGCGGCATGACGCCAATCACGGTTGAGGGCAGCCCGAGCACGGTGATCCGCCGTCCCAGAATCGCGCGGTCCCCTCCATACGCGCGCTGCCACAGGCCGTAGCCGATCACCACCTTTTCCAACGCTCTGCCGGGCTGGTGTTCCTCCGACGAAAACAAGCGGCCCATCGCCGGATGGACGCCCAGGACCTCAAAAAAGTCTTCCGAGACAACGGCGCCTTGACTGTGCTCCGGAACCTCGCCTCCACCCGCCACAACCGGGCCTTCGCCATAAGCCGCCATCGCAGCAAAGCTGTGGTTCTGGTTGCGCCAGTCGTCACAGTCGGGAAGCGAGACCCGCGTCTCCCCGCCAGAGTCGTTTCGTGCCGCGACCCATACCAGTCGCCCGGGGTCGGGATAAGGAAGCGGGTTCAGAAGCACCGCCTTGACCACGCTGAACAGGGCCGTGCCCGCGCCCACACCCAACGCCACGGTCAACACCGATATCGCTGTCAGACTCGGCGCGCGGCGCAATGAACGCGCGGAATGGCGGAGTTCTTGGAAGTGCATCAGATCCCGAAATGCAACTCGATGACCATCATAAATGGTTGTGAATCAAACGTTGCGACCGGCAGCCTGTCCGCCTCTGGGACGCTCCTGTCCCGCGCCGCACAGTATTTCGCTCCGAAACGTAAGGCAATGAAGATGATATTCTGACGCCAGTTGTGATCTCCCTTCGTGTAGTCCTTGTCGGCGCAGGAGTCGGAGTAGTCTTCGCGATCCTGGATGGTCTGTTGAATGCGAATCCGCTTGCGCAGCGCCTTTACGCTGTTTACCGGCCGATCGCCCGGCAATCCGTCAATGCGCCCTTGGGCTTGTTCTTCGACATCGTTTCCGGCGTCATATTGGCTGCCTTGCTGGTAGCCTTATCGCCGGCTCTGCCCGGTGGACGGTTTACCAAAGGACTGGCATTTGGCGTCATGGTGTGGTTCTTCCGGGTTGCGATGGGCGTGGCCGCGCAAGCCGTTATGTTCAACGTGCCAGGGTCAACTCTCGCCTATTCTCTGATTGCCGGCCTCGTCGAAATGAGCCTCCTCGGTCTGCTGTGCGTGTTTGCGCTGAAGGTTGGCTGAGCCGCGACCAAAGGGAGCGGAGGGAACGTTCTGGCTGCGAAAGAGCCACGGATAGAGTCCTTCGCGCACGGGGTGATAGACTGTTCGCCATGGAGAAACCGCAACAAGCCCCGCCTGAGTTCTCCGATCGCCACGACGTAGTCCAAACCATCTGCCTGTGGCGCAGCCGGACCTGCTATCGGCTCGAAATCCTGCGGCGCTTCGGGAAATCCGAAGAAAACGCCTATGTGGCCATGCTGTGGGTGGAAGAGGAACAGGGCGGAAACAGAAGACTGGTGCGAGACGTCAGCTTCCCCTGGACGCATCACGACAGCGCCGAAGCCGCGGTGGAGCAGGGCCTGCAATCGCTGACAGCGAAACTGAGGTATGCCTCGGTCGGCGAAACCGAGGTCTGAATCCGGGCGTTGACCCGAATTCTCACACCTCTTCACTTTGCGCTATATTTCGGAACTTGACGAACCGAATCCTTGCGTTCTGGCTGGCTGCGTCTAGCGCGGTGGCGCAGACCAGCATTCTGACCCACCACAATGACAACGCGCGCACTGGCCAGTACCTGAGTGAATTTCTTCTCACGCCCGCGAATGTGAGGGCGCCCCAGTTCGGCCGGCGTTACTTTCTTCCGGTCGATGGAGCGGTCTATGCACAGCCGTTGTATCTTTCGCGGGTTGAGATTCC
>Ga0335070_10009375_pt1 | contig 11474 bp, 10 predicted proteins | sample Lox_Sample_13_FD_206722 | JGI IMG/M metagenome (GOLD analysis project Ga0335070, IMG submission 206722) | Soil microbial communities from Loxahatchee National Wildlife Refuge, Florida, United States - Lox_Sample_1.3 | ecosystem: Environmental > Terrestrial > Soil > Wetlands | place: USA... | reverse complement strand
GTCGTCTTCCACGACCATCGCCTGAAAGCCGATCTCGTGCGCGACGGGGACGACGAATGGCTCAAGGCGCCGGGCCCGCGCATTCTCGATCTGACGCTCGAAGAGCTTGAACGCTACGATGTCGGCCGGCCGCGGCCGGGCAGCGCCTACGCGAACGCACATCCCCAATTGGCGCCACAGGACGGCCTGCGCATCCCGCGCCTTCAGGACGTCACCGACATCGCGCGGCGGGCGCCGAAGCCGTTCCGCCTGTTCGTGGAATTGAAGACCTCGTTTGCCGATCGAAGCCTCTCGGCGCCGCCGGAGACGCTCGCGGAAGCAACGCTCGCCGTGCTGAAGAAGGCCGATTATCTCGAGCGTTCCGTGCTCGTCGGTTTCGACTGGCCGGGGCTGCTGCACGCGAAAAAGATCGAGCCGCGCACCGAATGCTGGTTCACCACGCTGGCGCAAAGCTGGTTCCGCGACGAGCCGCCGCCGCCGCAAGACGATCCGCCGTCGCCGCCGGCGCTCAAGATGCTGCGCCACTGGGCCGAGACGGGCACGTCGCCCTGGGCCGGCGGCTTCGATGCGGTGCGCTATGGCGGTTCGATCGTCGAAGCGATCAAGGCTGCCGGCGCGGACGGCTGGTTTGCGTTTTATCGCGATGCCGGCGGCCCGCTCTACGACGACGCGCGAAAGCTGGACCTCAAGGTCGGCGCCTGGACTGTCAACGCCGCCGCCGACATGCGCGCGCTGATGCGTCTCGACGCCATCTGCACGGACCGGCCGGATGTCCTGAAGGGGCTGCTTGGAAAAACCTGACCAAACGATGATGTCGGAGCGTGCGGAGAGTTACCCCTCACCCGCACCTGCGCAGAATTCGAAACCTCGCATTGCATCCCTCTCCCTCAAGGGGAGAGGGGGTTCCTGAGCCTCGCGCCGGCGCCCGTAGAACTCGGTATGCGCGACACGATGTTGGTGCAAGGCGCGGAATTTCCCCTCTCCCCTTGAGGGAGAGGGATGCAGGTCCCGGACGGAGACGTCCGCTCGGGTGCGGGTGAGGGGTATCCATCCGCACGCGGAATTTGTGAGCAACACGCGCTGCCGAAACGATGGCGTCGCAGCGCATCTCACGGCGACGCTCTCACCAATCGGATCGCCCGTTCCGGGCACGCCTGCACGCACAGCCCGCAGGCATGACAGGCCTCGGCGCGCACCGCGAAAGCCTGGCGGTTGCCGTGTGCGGCGGCCTTGAGGCGCGCGAAGAAGGGCAGGGCGCGGCGCTCGTCTTTCGTCAACGTGCGGATCTCGAACACGTCGTAGGGGCAAACGCGGACGCAGTCTTCCTTGCCTTCGCAGCGCGAACGGTTGATCTCGGGCCGGACGACGCCCGCAGGCTGTTTGCAGTCGACCGCAGCACTCATGCGATGTCTCCTAATGGTCCGCGCGCACGGCCGCGATGCCCTGCGAGCCTGTCTTCAATGTCTCGTCCGCGACGATGCGAAATCCGGCGTCGGCGAGCGCGCGCCGCACACCGCCGATCTCGTCGCCGGTCCTCGTGATGGGATTGGGAATGACCTTCATCACGGGGCCCGAGATATGGGGCCGTAGCACCAGCACGAGCAGGCCGTGCGGCGAAAGCAGCGCGCGAATGCGCAGGAGCGTCGTCACAGGATCGCTCCAGAACTGAAACGAATGCGTGGCGACGACAGCGTCGAAGGGGCCGGTCATCGCGGCGAGCGCCGTGTCGTCGCCGTCGCGCAGCTCGATCTTCGTCTTGCGCGCGTAGCGGCGCAGCTTCTTCTGCGCGGTCCGGAGCATCAGCGGCGACGGATCGACGCCCGCGATGCGTTCCGGTTTCAGCGTCCGCGCCACCAGCTTCGCGAGCGCGCCCGTGCCGAAACCGATCTCGAGATAGGTCCTGGGCTTGCCAGGTTTCAGCTGCGCCACGACCCAGCGGTAATTGGTGGCCGACAGCCGCTCCATGACAAAGCCGAACACGACGCCCGCGGCGCCATGCGGCCGCATCGGTTGGGGAAAATCCCGCTCCGGCAAAGCCTTGCCCTCCTCGATCCGAGGATGAGTATTTGATGATATATTGATGGAGTCAAGTGGCGGGGTAGCGGGTCAGTTTGAATTTTTGCGCCGTTTGCGCGTGAGCCATAGCGCGACTAACCCGACAGCGCCAACCAAAGTCACGTATCCGGTCCATTCGTGCACTTTTGCGTCGAAGGGTCGCTCGTAGACGATCACGCTTTTCCAATGGACCGGTACAGTCTCTCCGGTGGCGACATCGGGAGCACGAGGGCTGGCGCGGTCAACATGGCTCTCGTAGGACAACAAAGCAGCCCAGCCAACGAAGATCGCGACAAGGACAACTATCCTCGCGATACTTTCGGCATCCGCAATCCAGTTATTTAGCTTGCGATTCATATTCTTCGACCACCTTTTCAAACTGACCCACTACCTGAAAATTCCTCCACATCAAAACGACAGCACGCTTATGGCCGTCGCAATCAGGAAGACGATTACGAATGCCGCCAGAATATAGAGCGGACCCTTGAACTGGGCCGGATTGTTGCTCATGCCGCCTTCCGTTCGCTGCTCTCGAAATCCTCGACCAATTTCACAATATCAGCCACATCCCAAAGCGTCTTTGACAGACCGGCAGGCATTGCGGGCGACATCTTCACTGCGGAATTGATCCGCGGTCGAAAGGCGGGCGGGGCGCCCGCGCTCCCGGGGCATCGTTCAAATGTCCGAACCGACTTTCGAAACCAACCTTGTGGCGACAGATAAGCCTCGCAGCCCTCGCAATGCCCTGGGAGCGCGGGCGCCCCGCCCGCATCCTGCGTCGCCGCCCCGCCTGTCCGCGTTATGCTGGAGCGCCATGCCCAGACCTGAAGCCATCCTCTGTCCCACGCCCGCCGGCCTCTATTGTGCGCCGGGCAAATTCCACATCGACCCGGTACGCCCCGTGGATCGGGCCGTCATCACCCATGGCCATTCCGATCATGCCAGGAGCGGGCACGGCGCGGTGCTGGCGACGCCGGAAACGCTGGCGATCATGCAGGCGCGCCACGGCGAGGGTTTCGCCGGCACGACGCAAGGCCTGCGCTATGGCGAGACGATCGACATCGACGGCGTCGCCGTCACGTTGAAGCCGGCGGGGCATGTGCTCGGCTCGGCGCAGGTCCTGCTGCAGCATTCCGCGCTGCGCTTCGTCGTCTCCGGCGACTACAAGCGAAAGCGCGATCCCACCTGCGCCGCTTTCGAGCCCACGCCCTGCGATGTCTTCGTCACGGAGGCTACGTTCGGCATTCCCGCCTTCACCTTTCCCGACGCCGCGGACGAGATCGCGCGCCTCGTGAAATCCGCGGCGCAATTCCCGGAGCGCACGCATCTGGTCGGCGCCTATGCGCTGGGCAAGGCGCAGCGCGTCATCCGTCTGCTGCGCGAAGCGGGTTACGGGAAAACCATCTATGTGCATGGCGCGCTCGAAAGCATGAATGCGCTGTATGCGCGGCACGGCATCGATCTCGGTCCGCTCGCGCCCGCCACCGCGGAGACATCGCGCAAAGACGATTTTGCCGGCGCCATCGTCGTCGCGCCGCCGTCCGCCATCGACGACCGCTGGTCGCGGCGGTTCGCCGACCCGTTGCCTGCGTTCGCGTCGGGCTGGATGCGGGTGCGCGCGCGGGCCCGCCAGCGCCAGGTGGAGCTGCCGCTGGTCATTTCCGATCATGCCGACTGGAGCGAGCTGACCGGGACCATAGCGGAGATCGCGCCGGGCGAAGTGTGGATCACGCATGGCGGCGAAGATGCGCTGATGCGCTGGGCGGAGATCAACGGCGTGCGCGCCCGCGCGCTGTCGCTGATCGGCTATGACGCCGACGAAGGCGAAGCGTGATGCGGGCCTTTGCCTGGCTGCTCGACCGCCTCGCCTTCACGCCGCCGCGCAACGGCAAGCTGACGCTGCTCGCGGACTATTTCCGCGATGCGCCCGATCCCGAGCGGGGCTGGGCGCTGGCGGCGCTGACGGGCGCACTCTCGTTCGAGACGGCGAAGCCGGCCTTCATCCGCAAGGCCATCGAAGCGCGCATGGACGCGGCGCTGTTCGCGATGTCCTACGACTATGTCGGCGATCTGGCGGAAACGGTGGCGCTGGTGTGGCCGGCGAAGCGCGGCGCCAATCGCGAGCCGGAGCTGTCGGAAGTGGTCGACGCGTTGCGCAGCGCCTCGCGCGCGCAGGTGCAGGCGTTGCTGGAAGGCTGGCTCGATGCGCTGGACGCCGACGGTCGCTGGGCTCTCTTGAAGCTCGTCACCGGCGGACTGCGCGTCGGTGTATCCGCGCGTCTCGCCAAGCAGGCGCTGGCCAATTTCGGCGGCGTGGACGTCACGGACATCGAAGACGTCTGGCACAGTCAGCATCCGCCGTACGAAGACCTGTTCGCCTGGCTGGAAAAGCGCAGCGACAAGCCGACCGCCGCGGCGCCCGGCCGCTTCCGTCCCGTGATGCTGGCGCAGGCCATCGAACAGGAAGACCTCGCCAAGCTCGACCCGAAGGATTTCGCGGCGGAATGGAAATGGGACGGCATCCGCGTCCAGGCGGTCAGCGAGCGGGGCGAGAAAAGGCTTTACAGCCGCACCGGCGACGATATCGGCCGCGCTTTTCCCGACCTGCTCGATTTCCTCAGCTTCGAGGGAGTCATCGACGGCGAGTTGCTGGTGATGCGCGACGGCGCCGTGGCGTCGTTCGGCGAGTTGCAGCAGCGGCTGAACCGCAAGACGGCGGACGCGAAGCTGCTGACCGGTTTTCCCGCGGCCATCCGCGCCTACGATCTCCTGGTCGACGGTGAGCAGGATCTGCGCCCGCTGCCGTTCCGCGAGCGCCGCCAACGGCTCGAAGCCTTCGTCGCACGCAGCCGCTCGCCGCGCCTCGATCTGTCGCCGCTGGTGCCGTTCGCGACCTGGGACGACGTGGCGGCCTTGCGGGCGAGCCCGCCCGCCGGCGATGCTGAGCGCGCCGAAGGGCTCATGCTGAAGCGGTGGGATTCGATCTACGAAGCCGGCCGCCCCAAAGGTCCGTGGTTCAAATGGAAGCGCAATCCGCGTCTGATCGACGCCGTGCTGATGTATGCCCAGCGCGGTCACGGCAAGCGCTCCGGCTATTATTCGGATTACACCTTCGGCGTCTGGCGCGAAGACGCCAATGGCGACCGCGCGCTGACACCCGTCGGCAAGGCCTATTTCGGCTTCACCGACGAGGAGCTGAAACAGATCGACAAGTTCGTGCGCGATCATACGGTGGAGCGGTTCGGCCCCGTGCGCGCCGTGCGCGCGGACAGGGATTTCGGCCTGGTGCTGGAAGTGGCGTTCGAAGGGCTGCAGCGCTCCACGCGCCACAAATCCGGCGTCGCCATGCGCTTTCCCCGCATCAGCCGCCTGCGCTGGGACAAGCCCGCCCGCGAAGCCGACGATCTCGCGACGCTGGAACGGATGCTGGACGAAGGCGCGCCGCCGCCGCGGCAGGGCCGTTAGGGCGGCGTCCTCGATCAGCGGGCGGGGCGTGTCTCATTGCGAGGGCTGCGAGGCTTATCTGTCGCCACAAGGTTGGTTTCGAAAGTCGGTTCGGACATTTGAACGATGCCCTGGGAGCGCGGGCGCCCCGCCCGCATCGGCGCGGCGTTTTTCGCCTCTAGGACCTTTGCGCACCGACTCTTCGCAGGACCGTCAAACTGATTCTCAGGCCCACGTTGACCAAGGTTATGGCGACGAAGGCCCGAATGGTCCAAGTTGGAAGCCATGTCCAGACAGAGGGCAAGAACCGCACCGTGACCACAGCGATGACGGCTAGCAGAAATGCCCCGAACCGAGCAACGCGGTCACGACTTTTGCGATCTGCAGAAAATGTCGGAACTTCGCCATGGATTGCTTATGCCACGCGCCTTGGCGATTTTCGAGGCGGGTCTAACCTTTTGCCGCAAATCAGATTTCAAACTGTAACAGTGCCGCGGGCGCGCGCTGTTACATTTTTGGGTCCACCGCAATGAGGGCAATGCGAAATGTCCGGTAGCGTTTCTTGAGAGCCATCCTGAAGACGGCGATGGTCCAAGGTAGTGCGAATAGCCAGCCTACTGCGCTTGCAGCAATGGGATTGGGGCCTCGGTGAAGTATAAACGTATCAACTAATCCGACGAGCAGGCCGCCGAAAAAGCCGCATATCGCTCCGCCTACGAAGGAGCGCCAAAAAAACAGCCACGCGACGCTTCCGACGTGCGCCCATGTTACTTCCAATTCTTGCATGAATGATTCCCCTTCGCCTTGACACTTGCATAGTAATGGTACGCCCAAGAGGCCCCAAGGGCCGCACCACGCGGCCTCTTTCAGTTCGTGAGCCTCCACCAGCTTCACGATATTGCCGACATCCTAAGGCGTCTTCGACAAACCAGCCGCCGTGGCGGGCGACATCTGCACTGCCGAATTGATCCGCGCGAAATTGTACCAGACCGTAGGAGCGCGCACCGTGGGCGTGGCTGTGACTCTTCTTCGTATACGCGCCGTCAGACGCGCATAGTGCTTCTTGTGCTGGCGGCAGAAGCGGGCGGGGCGCCCGCGCTCCCAGGGCATCGTTCAAATGTCCGAACCGGCTTTCGAAACCAGCCTTGTGGCGACAGATCAGCCTCGCAGCCCTCGCGATGCCCCGGGAGCGCGGGCGCCCCGCCCGCATCGTGTGCTCAAGCGAGCGCTTTCGCTTCCGCCTGCAATTCCTGTCGCAAGAGAACTTTTCCGCCGCGTGCAACGCTCGATCCGCCGTAGGCAACTTCACCGTTCACCAGCACGAGTTCGATGCCTTTCGCCGCGGAAATGGGATTGGCGAAATCCGCCGTGTCGATGACCGTCTCGGGATCGAAGATGCAGATGTCGGCGTAATAGCCAGGCTTGAGCGCACCGCGCGCCGTCAACCCGAACGTCTCGGCCGGCAGCGACGTCATGCGCCGCACTGCGTCTTCCAGCGGGAACAGCTTCAGCTCGCGCACATAATGCCCCAAGACGCGCGGGAACGTGCCCCACAGGCGGGGATGAGGATGGGTGTCGAACGGCAACCCGTCGGAGCCGACCATCGCGGACGGATGGCTCAGCGCCGCTTGCACGTCCTTCTCGTCCATCATGAAATAGATCGCGCCGGCCGGATGAAGGCGGTCGCACGCGTCTTCCGCCGAGACGTTCCATTCCGCCGCGAGGTCTTTGAGATCGCGACCGCTCGCTTCGGGCACGCTGTCCGACCAGGTGATCAGCACCTTCTCCGCGCGCGCCAGCATCGTCTTCTGCAGCACCGTCGAGCCCGCGACGTAAGGATAGACATCGAAGACGACCTTCTGCCGCGTCCTGGCGGCGTCGATCTTCGGCAGCGTCTCGCGCATGCGCCCGAAATTCTGCCGCCCGGAGCATTTGTGATGCGAGATCACGACCGGCGCGCTGGCCCTGCGGCCGATCTCGAAGGTTTCGTCGAGCGAGTCCAGCACATGATCGGCTTCGTCGCGCATATGCGTGGTGTAGAGGCCGCCATGGCGCGCAAGCGGCGCCGCCACCTCCGCCACTTCGTCGGTCGTCGCCGCCATGGCCGGCGGATAGAAAAGCCCCGTCGACAGGCCGATGGCGCCGTCTTCGAGGCTTTGATCGAGCAGATCGCGCATGACGGCGACTTCCGCGGCCGTCGCGGGACGCTTGAGATCGAGGCCCATCGCCGACATGCGCAGCGTCGAATGGCCGATGAGGAAGGCGCTGTTGACGGCGGGACGCGCGTCGGCGACGAGCTCGGCGAAGGCGGCAAAGGTCGTCGTCATGTATTCCGGCTTCTTGACGATCAGCCCGATCAGCTCCGCCGGCACGGCTTGCGTGAACGGCGCGGGCGAGGCGCCGCAATTGCCGCAGATGACCGTCGTCACGCCCTGGCTCGCCTTCATCGTCATGGCGGGATTGTCGATCAGCGCGGTGTCGTCATGGGTGTGCACGTCGACGAAGCCGGGCGCGACGATCTTGCCGCCTGCATCGAATTCGTTGTCGGAGCGGAGCGTGCCGGGCTCGGCGATCGCGGCGATGCGTGCGCCCTTGATGCCGACATCGGCCTTGCGGCGCGGCGCGCCGGTGCCGTCGATCACATCGCCGTTGCGGATGAGGATGTCGTAAGAGGTCATCGGGCTGTATCCGTGAAACGATTGCCGACCCTAGCCGACACCCGATCGCCAAGGCCAGCGGGGACGCGGGCGGCTGTCACCATGGATGCGCTGCCGACTTGGACCTCGGTGGAGGCCCTGCGCACAGGTTTTGCGGGCATGACAAAATCTATGTGAGCGAAGAGCGCAGCGCCGCCAGATCAGGTCCCACATCGCGCGCATGGCACCTGCGCGAGCTTAGCGCTTGTCGGTTTTGATCAAAAAGCATACTGATTTCGTTACAACGCAGTGCTGCGCCCGGCGCTCTCTCGAGCGGCCGGGTTTTTGATTCTTCGGCCGGCGCCGGCGCCTGTCCTCGACGCCGCAAGGATTCACCACAGCTCGCCTTCGCTAAAGCTACGGCGGGTCTTCGCGAAACACCTTGTCCGCCGAAGCCTTGGCGTAGGCGGAAGACACAGAGGCACAGAGATGGCGAACATGTCCCGGACGGCTCGACTCGCCGTCAAAGCTTGCCTGCGCGCGTTCCGCTTCTGCGGCTGCACAACCTTGGTGGAACGCGCGCAAGAAACCTTCCGAAGCGACGCACAGCCTCTGAGTTGGGCGCTCTCTCTCTGTGCCTCTGTGTCTCTGTGGTTCAATTTTCTTGTTTCGCGACGCCGGCGCCGCGGAAAAGGACGTACACGGATGAAATCCACCCTGCGTGCCCCTGTTTTTCCTCTTGGTGCGCGAGCCAAACGCGCGGGAAAGCCCCGCGGAATCGGCATTTCCTGCGTTTCGCTCGGCGCGGAGAATTTTTTTGACCCTGTTTTTCGCCCTGATAGCAGGGTGGGCGAGTCAGAGGCCTTCGAACAGCGCCGTCGTCAGATAGCGCTCGGCGAAGGAGGGGATGATCGTCACGATCATCTTGCCCGCCATCTCCGGCCGCGCGCCGACTTCCAGCGCCGCGGCAACCGCCGCGCCGGAGGAGATGCCGACCGGAATGCCTTCGAGCCGCGCCACCTTGCGCGCCATGTCGAACGCGGTTTCGTTGGAGACGGTGATGACTTCGTCGATCACCTTGCGGTCGAGGATCGCCGGCACGAAGCCCGCGCCGAGACCCTGGATCTTGTGCGGACCGGGCTGGCCGCCGGACAGCACCGGCGAGTCCTCGGGCTCCAGCGCGATCATCTTCACGCTCGGCTTCTTCTTTTTCAGCACTTCGCCGACGCCCGTGATCGTGCCGCCCGTGCCGACGCCGGAGATGACGACATCGACGCCGCCCTTGGTGTCGTTCCAGATCTCGTTCGCCGTCGTGTTGCGATGGATCTCGGGATTGGCGGGGTTCTCGAATTGCTGCGGCATCACGGCGCCCGGCGTTTCGGCGATGATCTCCTGCGCCTTCGCGATGGCGCCTTTCATGCCCTTCGCGGCTTCCGTGAGCACGAGCTCCGCGCCCATCAGCGCCAGCATCTTGCGGCGCTCGATCGACATCGATTCCGGCATCACGAGGATCAGCCGGTAGCCGCGCGCCGCCGCCACGAAGGCGAGCGCGATGCCGGTGTTGCCGCTGGTCGGCTCGACCAATACCGATTTGCCCGGCGTGATTTTTCCTTGCGCCTCCAGCGCATCGATCATCGACACGCCGATGCGGTCCTTGACGCTCGAGATCGGATTGAAGAATTCAAGCTTTAAGAGGATGTCGGCCTTGACGCCGGCTTCTTTCGGCAGCCGCTTCAGGCGGACGAGCGGCGTGTCGCCGATCGTGTCGGTGATGGAATCGTAGATCCTGCCGCGGCCCTGGGTTTCGCGCTTCGCCATGGGATGCTCCTTCGTTGGGCGCCGGGGAAAGGCGCCGTCGTTGAAACGTTCAGATGATGAAATCGGCGCTCGGCTGGCCGCCGCAATCGACGCCCACCGCGCGCGCCTGCTGACAGAGCTCCTCGATCGAGATGGCGTCGAGCCGCGCCATCACTTCGTCCTGGAGGGAATGGATCAGCGGCGTCACGATGCGCGCGCCGAGCGCGGAATGGGGCTCGGCGCTCTCGTTCTCCTCGTCGTCGATGCTTTCGGCCACACGCACGATGTCGCCGACCGAGATGCGGCGACGTTCGCGGGCGAGGCGATAGCCGCCTCTGGGTCCGCGAACACCTTTGAGCACGCCAGCGCGCACCAGCTGCTGCATCACCTGTTCGAGATAGCGCTGCGGCACGCCCTGGCGCGCGGTGATTTCCTTCGCCTGCACCGGTTCGGGCCGCGCGTTGAAGGCGATGTCGATGACGGCCTCGAGCGCCAGAAGGGTCTTTCGGGAGAGTTTGAGCATGGTCATGAGGGTTGCGATTTCAATCCGGTTGAGCCGAAGCCGTCCGCGCCGCGCGCGCTCGCGGGCAATTCGGAGGTTTCGACGAGCTCGACATGTTCGTGGCGGGCGATGACGAGCTGCGCGATCTTCATGCCGCGCGAAATCTCGAAGGCCGCATCGCCGTGATTGACAAGAATGGCCTTGATCTCGCCGCGATAGTCGCTGTCGACCGTGCCCGGCGCGTTCAGCACCGTGATGCCGTGATGCAGTGCAAGGCCGGAGCGCGGTCGCACCTGCGCTTCGAAACCCGGCGGCAGCGCAATGGCGATCCCGCACGGCACGGCGGTGCGTCCGCCCGGCGCGAGGTTCGTTGCTTCATTGACAGCGGCCAGAAGATCGAGCCCCGCCGATCCTTCCGTCGCATAGGTGGGGAGCGTCAGATCGAGCGCATGGGCGAGGCGTTGCACGGCGATCTTCACGCGCGCGCCCTCAGCTGATCGGCGATGCGGCCTGCAAGCCGGCGGCCGACATCGATCTTGTCGAGCAGCGGCCAGTCTTCCACACCTTTGGCGGTCACGAGATGCACGCGGTTCCTGTCGCCGCCCATGACGCCGGTTGCAGGGCTGACATCGTTGGCGACGATCCAGTCGCAGCCTTTGCGCGCGCGCTTGTCCTGCGCGAAGGCGACGACATTTTCCGTTTCCGCCGCGAAGCCGACGACGAGGCCGGGCCGTTTCTTGGCGCGTGCGATGGTGGCGAGGATGTCGGGGTTGGCCGTCAGCTTGACCGACGGCGCGGAATTCTCATCGGCTTTTTTGATTTTCTGGTTCGCCTGAATCTCGGGACGCCAGTCGGCGACCGCAGCCGTGAACACCGCGACATCCACCGGCAATTCCGCTTCGCAGGCCGCCAGCATCTCGCGTGCGGTCGTCACCTTGACGAGCTTCGCATGGCGCGGCGGCGCAAGTTCGACGGGACCGGAGACGAGCGTCGTCGACGCGCCGGCTTCCGTCAGCGCTTTGGCGATCGCGTAACCCTGC
>Ga0335070_10009374_pt1 | contig 11476 bp, 7 predicted proteins | sample Lox_Sample_13_FD_206722 | JGI IMG/M metagenome (GOLD analysis project Ga0335070, IMG submission 206722) | Soil microbial communities from Loxahatchee National Wildlife Refuge, Florida, United States - Lox_Sample_1.3 | ecosystem: Environmental > Terrestrial > Soil > Wetlands | place: USA: Florida... | reverse complement strand
AACGCTGGATGTACATCTGGCTCTTTTCGCGGTCGGAGGGAGCGGGCAGCGCGACCACTCGGAACACCCGGGGGCTCACACGTTCAGTCAGCGCGCGTATGGTGCCACCCTTGCCCGCTGCATCCCGCCCTTCGAACACCACGACAATGCGGAGGCCCGCGTGCTTCACCCAGTCTTGGAGCTTGCAGAGTTCGGCCTGGAGTCTTTTCAGTTCTTTTTCATATTTCTTGCGACCCAGTTTCTTCTCTTCCGCAGCGGTATTGTCCGCTTGAATTTTCTTTGGCACGAGACATGCTCCTTGCGATAGCTGCTATTGCTGCCAACCTCCACCCAACGACCGATACAGCTGGACATAATTCTGCAATTCCGCATTCCACGCCTGTGCGAGAGCTAACTCGGAATCGAAGTACTGCTGTTGTGTGACCAGCACTTCGAGGAAGCTTGTCGCTCCGCCGTTGAAGCGAATCGTTGCCAGTCGCGCCGCTTCAAAGTAGGTCTGGGTCTGCTCTTCGATCTTCATCCTGTATTTCCGCGACTGGCTGTACCCCACCAGGCTGTTGGAAACGTCGGTTACCGCCGTGAGTACGGTCTGTTTGTAGGTCAGTTCGGCTTCGTCGCGCTGCGCCCACGCCAATCGATAGTTCGACCGAATCCGGCCACCTTGAAAGATCGGCTGCGCGACCTGTGCTCCAACCGACCAGAAGGTAGCCGGACCCTGCAGAAAACTGGTGATGGCCGTGCTTTGCGCGCCAAACAAACCGGTCAACGAGAACTGCGGAAAAAACGCCGCTTTAGCGACGCCTACATTTGCATTGGCCGATACCAGCAATTCCTCCGTCTGACGAACGTCGGGCCGCCGCTCGAGAAGGGAAGAAGGAAGGCCGGTCGGCACGTCTGGCATGTGCGGCTGCTCGATCAGGCTGATTCCACGCCCGATAGCTTCGGGGTTCTTCCCAAGCAGTACGCTGATCGCATTCTCTGTCTGTTCAATCAGCTGGTTGAGGCTGATGATCTGGGCCTCGGACTGCTCGACGAGCAACTTCGCCTGCAGAACATCGGTCTCCGCGCTCTCACCACCCTTGAACCGGATGGTATTCAAGTTCAGGATTTCCCGGTCTGCTTCCAGAGTTTTCTTCGAGTATTCAAGTTGCTGGTCGTACTGACGAAGAATGAAGTACTGGCTGGCAACATCGGTGACCAGAGTCGTGCGCACCACATCCTGGCCGAATTCGGTCGCAAGCAGATTTGCGCGGGCGGCCTCGGTTGCCCTGCGGTATTGCCCCCAGAAATCGATGATGTACGACGCTGAAATGTTCAGGTTGTCGAACGTCGGGGCTCCCGGATACAGAGCCGACCGCTCGTTCATGATGCTGCCTCCGGCGTTCACTTGCGGGAATTGATTCGCTCGAGTGATTCCAACGATCGCGCGCGCCTGCATCACTCGCGAGGCTGCGATCCGTAGATCGTAGTTATTGGTGAGCGCCTCGCGGATGAGGCCATCCAGCGTCTTATCCTGAAAGACGTCGAACCACTTCATCTCCCCGAACGACTGATTCGGTTGACTCGGTTGTTGCTGCTGCGTTGAGAGGTCAGGTGCGACTCCACGATACTGATCGGGAACGGTCAGCGGAGGCCGCTTGTAGTTTGGTCCCACCGTACAGCCCCAGAGCGAAAGCAACAACGCAATAATGAGAATCGATCCAGCGCGAATCATGCGTGTGCTCCTTTCGTTTCATCGCCGCCGGGCGTTTCAGGTTTAGGCGGCTTGGTCATCCCGGTCCAGAGACCGAATCGCTCAACCACATCGAACGAAACCGGGATGAAGAAAATCGCTAGGAAGGAAGCAGCCAACATTCCGCCAATCACCGCAGTGCCCAACACCTGGCGCGAGATCGCCCCGGCGCCCGTCGCCTTCCACAGGGGGACGCAACCGAGGATGAACGCAAACGATGTCATCAGGATCGGTCGCAATCGAAGCTTGGCGCCGGTTAAGGCGGCGTCGATCAGGGAATTCCCCTTCTCGAACTCCATCTTCGCGAACTCGATGATGAGAATTGCGTTCTTGGCGGAGAGTCCGATCAGCATCACCAGGCCGATCTGCGCATAAACGTCGTTATCGAGGTCCCGGAAGTGCAGTGCCGCAAAGGCGCCAAAGACCGCGATCGGAACGCCGAGCAGAACGCCGAATGGCAGTGTCCAACTTTCGTACTGCGCCGCCATGATGAGGAAAACCACGAAGAACGCGAGGCCGAATATGGTTCCCGCCGAAACGCCTTGCGCCGCCTTCTGCTCCTGGTACGACATGCCCATGTAGTCAAAACCCATCTGGGTGGGCATCGTCTGCTTGAAGACGTCTTCCAGCGCAGCCATGGCTTGGCCAGAACTGTAGCCGGGCGCGGCCGAAGCATTAATCTGCACGCAGTTGAAAAGGTTGTAGCGCATCACGAATTCCGCTCCACTGCGCGAGTATGTGCTCGTCAGCGTCCCCAGCGGGACCATATCGCCGAATGAATTTCTCACGTAGAACTTGCCCAGGTTCTCGGGTCTGGTGCGAAAATCGCCGTCCGCCTGGACATATACCTGCCACTGCAATCCAAAGCGGTTGAAGAAGTTGATCAGCGAGCCGCCCATGAAGGTCTGGACTGTCTCATAGAGATTGCTCAGCTGAATCTGTTGCGTCATCGCTTTTGCGTTATCCACTTTCACGCCGACTTGCGGAACCCCAAACAGCGCGGTGGTCATGACGCCTGTGAGTTCAGGACGTTTGCGAGCCTCAGCCATGAATTTCTGCGCGTTGGCTCCTAAAAAGTCGATCCCGGACCCGGAGCGGTCCTCGAGGATGAACGTCACACCTCCAGAGGTGCCCACGCCAGGGATCGCCGGCGGAGGAAACGAAAACGCAAGACCCGAACTGATCCCAGCCAGCCTTCTCTGTAACGCCGCCTTGATGCCCTGGTAACTTGTCTCTGGCGTTTTGCGCTCGTCCCAGGGTTTAAGCGAAATGAAGTAGAAAGAGCTGTAAGTCGTCGCGACGCCGCTCAACATGCTATAGCCGTTGATCGAGGTCACGTTTTCAACTCCCGGAGTTTCAAGAATTGCTTTTTCGACGTCTCTCGATGATTCCGACGAACGTTGCAGCGAGGCGGCATCCGGTAATTGAAGCCCAGCGTAGATGTAGCCCTGGTCCTCGTCCGGCAGGAAGCTCTTCGGAAGCTGCTTCCCGAAGTGTCCGGCTCCAAAGGCAATAACTCCCAGCAGGATGAACGCAATTACCGCTTTGTGAATCAAGTGACGGCACCAGTTGACATACCCATCCGTGGCGGCACCGAATACCTTGTTGAACCACTTGAAAAACATACCGAGTGGTCCGCGCGAAGGCTTTCTTGGTTTCAGCAGCATCGCCGAAAGCGCCGGGCTCAGCGTCAGTGCGTTGAAGGCCGAAAACAGAACGGAGATGGCGATGGTGACAGCGAATTGCTTATAGAGCTGTCCCGTGATGCCCGGTACAAAGGCTGTGGGCAGAAAGACGGACGCCAGGATCAGGGCGATCGCGATCACCGGTCCCGAAACTTCCTCCATCGCCTTGACCGTTGCGTCATGTGGACTTAAGCCGTGCTCAATGTGGTGTTCGACGGCTTCCACAACGACAATAGCGTCGTCGACCACCAGCCCAATGGCCAGCACCAATCCAAATAACGACAAGGTGTTGATCGAAAACCCGAGCATCGGAAACACCACGAATGTGCCGATGAGGGATACCGGAACGGCTAGCAAGGGAATCAGGGTTGCGCGCCAGTTCTGCAGGAAGATGAACACGACCACAATGACCAGGACGAGGGCCTCGGCCAAGGTTTTGTAGATCTCATGGATACCCGCGGTGACCGCGAGGGTGGTATCCAACGAAACCGCATACCGCAGCCCCGGCGGGAAGCGATGGCTTGCTTCCTCCATCATCTTCAGCACGTTGTCGCGCGTCGCGATCGCGTTGCTGCCAGGGGTCAGGTAAAGCGCAATCGCAGCCGACGGCTTAGCGGGTTCATAGGGCTTGCCAGGTTCCGGTGCATTCCCCAGACGCGCGTTATAGGAATAGTACTGCGCGCCCATTTCTACCCGCGCGACATCCTTCAAACGCAGAACGGAGCCGTCCGGCTGAGCGCGCACCACGATTTGGTCAAAATCCGCGGGCGTTGGAAGCCGTCCGGGAGCTCGCACGTTATATGTGAATTGTTGGCCCTGGGGAACCGGTTCGCCGCCGACCTGGCCCGCCGGATTGACCTTGTTCTGCGTTTTGATCGCGTTGGTGATATCGGAGACGGTCACGCCCAGGCTTGCCAGTCTGTCGGGATTTACCCAGATACGCATGGCATAGGGACCGGCGCCGAAAATCTGAACCTGCGAGACGCCCTGCACACGCGTCAGTGCGTATTGCAGATTGATGATCGCGTAGTTAGCCAGGAAAACGTTGTCGTAGCCGCCATTGGGCGCGTACAGGTTTAAGAGCATGAACGGCGCCGTCGTTCCCGGCTGCACGATCACGCCCTGCTGGGTTACTTCCGTCGGCAACTGCGAGTTGGCTTGCCCTGATCGCATCTGCGCCAGGATCTGGTCGGTGTTGACGTCGGTTCCCAACTGGTAATCGACATACAAGGTCATGCCGCCGCCGGAGCTGGCGCTTAGCGAATACATGTAGTTCATGCCGCTGACGCCCGACATCTGCTGCTCGATCGGGGTCGCGACCGACTCCGCGATCGTGGTGGCGTCCGCACCCGGATACGTGGCCTTGACCTGGATCACCGGGTCGGCAATGTTGGGAAACTGCGATGTGGGCAATGTCGCGACGGAGATCACGCCGACCAGGACCATCAAGATCGAAATGACCATGGCCACGATGGGTCGATTGATAAAAAACTTGGCCATGGGCTATTTCCCCTCGGTACCGGCTGATTCCACGAATGGTTTGGCGTTGACCTGCATTCCTTCTCTGACCCTCTGAAATCCCTGGGCAATCACTTTCTCGCCTGGTTTTAGTCCTTCGGTGATGATCCAGTTCTGTCCGACCTTGCTCCCTACCTTGACCGGACGGAACGCGACCTTGTTGTCGGCCCCTACGGTTGCTACCTGGTAGATCGACTGCACTTCGATGACGGCTCGCTGGGGGACCAGCAGGGCGTTCTTGTTCATTCCTGTTTGGATACGGACTTGGCCAAAGCCACCGGGACGCAAGATGGCATCAGGATTTGCAAACTCGGCGGCGAACTGGATGGTCCCGGTCTGGGAGGCGACCTCGCGGTTCACGAGGATGATGCGACCCTTCTCCGGATAGGGAACGTTGTTAGCTTGAATATATTCGACTTCGAGTGGCGCGCGCTCTTTGATCCCGCGTAATGCATCGCTGATCCGCTGAGCGAATTGGAGGTAGGTTTCCTCGGGAATTGAGAAGTAGGCACGAATCGGATTGACCGTCGAAACCGTTGTCATTTTGGTTGTCGTGCCGACCAAGTCGCCGACCTGGGAGTTGGCAGTGCCGGCGATTCCGTCCACCGGCGAGTACACTTTCGTCCAGTCGAGGTTTAGTCTTGCTTGCTCCACCGCAGCTTTGTGCGCTGCCACTTGGGCTTTGGCGGCCGCCTGTGCCGCCAAGTCATTGTCGAGTTGCTTCTGCGGAATGGCATTCTGAGCTGCCAACGGCGTGTCGCGAACTACGTCAGTGTCGGTCCGCGAAAGGTTGGCTTCTGCGGTGGCCAAGTCCGCCTTGGCTTGGTCGAGCGAAGCTTGGAATGGCCGGGGATCAATCTCAAACAAAAGCTGACCGGCCTTCACCAGCGAACCTTCTTTGTAGTTCCTCTGCAGCAGGTAGCCTTGGACCTTCGGCACAATCTGCGCATTTACATCGCCGTTCAGTTGCGCGACCCATTGCTCGTAGATCGGCACATCCTGCTGGACCACCTCGGCGACATCAACATCGGGAGGCGCGGGCGGCGGCGGTGCTTGCTTTTCCTCACAGGCCGTAAGCAGCAAGAGCATCGTAGTCAGAATGAGAACGTGGGACGCAGGAGCGATCCAGCGGCGGATCACATTCGGTTGCGGCGCAAAGCAGGTTTCCATGGAATAGACTCCGCTCTCGCAGTTGTACTTTCGATCGTCGGGGTTAGAGCACGTCTTTTGTAGGCGAGTATCACCCAAGCGACTACTAGTAACATTTCTAGTCTGGTTCGGCTTGAACTGGCGCCACAGTCTATCCCTATTCCAGCTCTGGGGCGAGTCAACACGGTTCCGGAACTTCCCCTGGTCAATGCCGAGCTTCTAACCTCCTGCTCTTGCCTCGCAGGTTTCTTTCAGGTGTCGGGCTCAGCCCATCCGGAAGCAAAATAAAGCGAAACGCAAGGCTTTTGTCGGACACTGGTAGTCCTGCTAAATACTTGCGTTACAGCGGTTTCGCAGCCGCAGACTGCGGGCGAGTTCGGCCCGAGGTTTACGTGTTCTATCAACTTCTGGAGACTGGCGTACGTGGCGGGAGTAACTCCATGAAGTTCTCGGCATCGGGGTCCAACAATGACCTTATCGATTGCCGAACTTCCAGCTGATTCCCGAACTGGTCCCATAGTCGGAGCCGGCGAAAGTCGGCGGGGGCCTGTTGTCCCAGTTTCCGAAGAAGGAAATGTTCCAGTCAAAATTGCCGAAGATTTTCAGGAAGTAGCTGGCGTTGGTGTTGAATTTTACCCGTCCCGGATCCGATAGCACGGGCAGAAGATTTGCAGTGAAGTCCAGGTTCGTTTTCTTGAATGTAAACACCTGCAGGCGGGTAGCAATAATCGCGGCTGCAAGTTGCTGCCTATTTTCGGTCACCAAGGTCGTTCGGTACGCCGTACTCTGCCACCCCACTCCCCCTGTAACGGTCCAGATTACCCGGTTCGATCTCTTCAGATATTTGCCGATGCCGCCGCCGAGCGTAGTCTGCAAATCGATTCCCTGCGTGGAACTCTGCAAAAAGTCGGCGATACCGGCATAGAAATAGTTCTTCCAGGGCAGAAGGTGTTGACCACTCACACTCACTTCATTCCGAGTCGAGGTTTTGGAACCCTCATTGGCCGACAGGTTCGATGTGTAACCGACATCAACCGACCATCGTTCTCGAAGGTAGCCAACATCGGAATTGAAGTTGTATTGGGTGGCGTTGTTTCCCTTGGTATAGTTCAGGCCCAAACCGACGTTGCCATTGAAGCGCCGCCAGAATTGCAGGGATGTCTGGTCAACCTCCGCAACGCCATCCCGTTTTAACTCAAGGCTGGTGTTTTCTTCGAAGACTTCAAGGGTGACGGGAGAATCGGCGGCCTTATCTACAGTTTTCAATACCCCAGCGTAAACAGTTCCGTCGGCCATGCGGACAATAAACGGCTGCTTGCTCTCAATGCGCGCCACCTGAGACCAGTTCACCGAAACCGTGCCGTCAACGTAGCTCAGGCTCACATAAAGAACACCAGCGTTAAGCGCCTTGATTTCGCCGGTCCAGCGGTCGCCATTTTTCATGACGATCACGTCGGTCTTTTCTCGCGCAGTCAGGGGCAAGCCGAAGAGCAGGGATGCAAGAATTACGATTCTCAAACTCGCTCGGTACATGGCAGTGAAAGTAAAACCTGAATTTTTGTGATTTGAAATGCTCACGTGCAATTTAGCGACTGGCGCTGATCGAACACACTGCGAGAATTACTAGCGGCTATTCGGGCTGGCGCTGCCACTGTGGAGCGTAATTTGCCCACTAGCACAACTTTCAGTTGTCGAAACGTGGCTCCGGGCTGTTTCATTGCCAGAATGCCGACGTCGAAAAATCCTTCGACCCCGATCGACCTCATAACGAGCCCTTTCGTGCGCTTTGCCAGGATGGAAGCCGCGGGCGGCATTATTCTGCTGGCGGGCACACTGCTTGCCCTGGCCTGGGCGAACTCTCCCTGGCAGCACAGTTATCACGATCTTCTGGAAACCCCCGTCGCGGTCGGCGTCGGTAATTTTGTCGTGACCGAAAATCGTCACGAATGGATTAACGACGGCTTGATGTCTCTGTTCTTCTTTTTGGTCGGGTTGGAAATCAAACGCGAGATCCTGGTCGGCGAACTTTCTTCGTTTCGCCGCGCGATCTTTCCATTCGTTGCCGCACTCGGCGGTATGATCGTGCCGGCCGCGATTTACGTTGTTGTCACTCGCCACAGTGGCATGGAGCGCGGATGGGCCGTTCCGATCTCAACCGATATTGCCTTCGCCCTTGGGCTGCTGACGTTCCTTGGGCGAAGAGTGCCGCTCTCGCTGAAGGTCTTCGTGGCTGCACTGGCGATCGTCGACGACATCTTCGCGGTGGGCGTGATCGCCCTGTTTTACACGAGCACCATTCATTACAAGAGCCTGGCAATCGGGATCACCTGCATCGCCGCGTCGGCACTGGCGAACGTTTTGGGAGTGCGCAAGCCTGTCGTCTATGCAGCCATAGGAATCGTTGCCTGGGTGGCGGTTCTCAATTCCGGAGTCCACGCCACCATCGCCGGAATCCTGCTCGCTTTCACTATCCCAGCCCGCAGCTACCTCGAGAAGGCGGAATTCCTATCGGAGAGCCGTTCCCTTCTGGACAAGTTGGAAAGCGCAGACCCGAACTCCTTCGAAGAACACTCCATCATTCATACTCTCGAGGAAGATCTCGAACTTGTGCAGTCCCCCCTGCATCGGATCGAGCAGCGTTTGCAACCCTGGATCAGCTTCCTGGTGGTGCCGCTCTTTGCTTTGGCAAACGCAGGTGTGGATGTTCGCGCCAATCTCAAGGGCGCGTTCGTTCATCCCCTGTATTGGGGAGTGTTGCTGGGCTTGGTCTTCGGCAAGCCGATCGGGATCTTCCTGTTCAGCTTCGTTGCCGTTAAGGTCAGGCTCGCGGCGGAACTGGAAAACGTCAACTGGATGCAGATCCTGGGCGCCAGCTGCCTTTGCGGTATCGGATTCACCATGTCGCTGTTCGTCAGTACGCTGGCCTTCGATGACGAAACCATCTTGAGCATCTCCAAGATGGGAATCTTGATCGCTTCGCTGATTTCCGGGATCGCCGGTACCGTGCTCCTGGTGCGCTTTGTCTCCCAACCGGCCCGTGCGATGGAAAACAGCCTCGGGAAGTGACTACCAGTTTTGCCAGTTCAAACAGCCGCCGCGTGATCTTACTCTCGGATCACACTTTTTCGGTCGAGAGAGGTACCTCGCATGCGCAGGAACACTTTTGTCTGGAAACTCACAATCACATCACTTCTTTTGCTTGGCGTAGCGATTTCTCAATCGTCGAAGGGGACCCGAACGATTTCGGTCAATGGCCACATCGGCGACGCCATGGTTTATAACATCGACGGCAAGATGTTCGTGTCCTTGGAAAGCCTTGTTCGCGTCGGGAACGGTTCCATGTCGTTCCAGGGTGACCAGATCACCCTGAGTTTCCCGAACGCAGACAGTCAGGCCCAGACCCAGAACAACTCCGGGCTGTCACCGGACTTCATGCGGTCTTCCATTCAAACCCTGGCGGTACTCAAAGACTGGACCAACGTTCTTGCCTACGGCCTCCAGCACGGCGTTCCCGGCGACGGCAGCCGCATGGTGGTCTTCCATGACAAGGCCGCGGAAGCTCTTCGCCTGGCGAACGTCTCGGCTTCTACCGACCAGGACCACAGCGCGTATCAACTGTTGTCGAGTGAATTCAATAACGTGAGCCACTGGAGTGACCAGATGGTCAAGGCTCGCAGGAACATGGACACAGGCCAGTACTCCATGACTCAAAACGCGCTCAGCCAGGACAGCGCTTATCAGAAAATTAGCACCTGCATGCAGTTTCTCAATACCATGCTCCCCAGCGGTCAGTTCCAGGACAACTACTCATGCCACTGACGCCCGCTATCGCGCACTCACTCACGCGTGGATGCCGCCTCATGCCGATGTTCCTGTCTGTGTGTCTCTTTTGCTCAACTGTTCTGGTGGCCCAGCAAATACCGGTGGGGACTGCGATCCCGGTGATGATTGGCAAGGGATTTGAGGCCAACAAGAGTGCCGTCGATAAAACGCTGGAAGGCCAAGTCATGCAGGACGTTCGGACGCCTTCAGGGATAGAGGTGAGCAGCGGTGCCAAAGTGATTGGGCACATCGTCAACGTCAACACGGATTCCCGAGCGTCCGGTTCCAGCATTACTCTGCGATTCGACGCCATTGAAGATCACGGCCGCAGGATTCCGATACGCGTGAACCTGATTGCCCTGGCGTCGATGATGGATGTGGCGGACGCAGAAACGCCGCTTAACTCAGGTTCTAATACCGACCCCATCAATCTATGGGTAACGCGACAGATCGGCGGAGATATTGTTTACCGGGGTCAATTCAAAGTGAAATCAGGGACCGGAGAAGTCGGCAAGTGGCTCCAGGGCGGCGGAGTTCGAATCAAGCTCACTCCCAATCCCGAAAAGGGATGTCCCAATGGCCCAGCGTACGAATTCGAGCAGTCAGTCTGGATCTTCTCCAGCGATGCTTGCGGTACCTACGGTTATCGAAATCTCAAAATTGCAAAATCAGGGAGTACTGCCCCGGTCGGTGACATTGTTCTGCAGTCGTCTAAGACCGTGAAAATACGCGGCGGCAGCGGGTGGCTGCTCACCATCGTGCCGGCCGCGAAATAACCTCGCCCTTCCGGAGCGAAGTCTAGTGTCCTACCACCTGCTCTCGCGTCATGTTTGCGACTAAGTCGTCTTTGTGAACTTCCAACATCCGCTTCGCATCCACCCGCGAAAAAATATCCATCAGGCGGGAGATGATTCCGGTCCAACCTGTTTGGTGGCTGGCGCCGAGCCCCGCGCCATTGTCTCCATGGAAGTACTCGTAGAACAGGATGTAATCGCGCCAGTGCGGATCCTCCTGGAACTTCTTCGTTCCCCCATAAACGGGGCGCTTGCCGGTCTCATCGCGCAGGAAGATGCTCTTCAAACGCCGCGAGATCTCTTCAGCCACTTCAAACAACGTCATGTACTTGCCCGAGCCGGTTGGGCACTCCACTTTAAAGTCGTCGCCATAGAACTGATAGAGGTTCAGCAGGGCGCGGATAATCAGCCCATTTACCGGCATCCATATTGGCCCTCGCCAGTTAGAGTTGCCGCCAAACATCCCGTTAGTCGATTCTGCCGGCAAGTAGTCCACTCTGAATTCCTGGGCCTCCAGATGAAATACAAAAGGATGCTTCTCATGGAACTTGGACAGCGACCTGATCCCGAAGGGGCTCAGGAACTCCTTCTCGTCGAGCATATAGGCCAGCACTCGTTGCAACTTGTGCTTGCTGAGCACAGAGAGCAGGCGTCGTCCGCCGTAACCTTCCAAAGGCAGCTCAGATTCGGTGACATGCTTCAGTACGTCCGGGTGCCGCTTCACGAAAAGCTGCGCCAACTGGAAGAACCGCGGATGCTTCTTGGCAAAACCAGGA
>Ga0335070_10009373_pt1 | contig 11478 bp, 9 predicted proteins | sample Lox_Sample_13_FD_206722 | JGI IMG/M metagenome (GOLD analysis project Ga0335070, IMG submission 206722) | Soil microbial communities from Loxahatchee National Wildlife Refuge, Florida, United States - Lox_Sample_1.3 | ecosystem: Environmental > Terrestrial > Soil > Wetlands | place: USA: Florida... | reverse complement strand
CGTTCTCGTTCAACGAGAAATAGGGCGGGGCGGTGTCGCAGGTGACGTGCAGCCCCTCCTGCTTCGCCTTGCGGATCGCCTCGACCGCGGCGGCGGTGGAGACATGGGCCACGTGATAGCGGGCGCCGGACATGCGGACGAGATGGAGATCGCGCTCGATCATCATCACCTCGGCGCAGGCCGGGATGCCGGCAAGGCCGAGCCGCGTCGCGAGTTCGCCGTTGTTCATGGCGCCGCCCGCGGCGAGGCGCGGCTCCTCGGGATGCTGCACCACCAGGAGGCCGAAGGACTTGGCGTAATAGAGCGCGCGGCGCATCACCTGGGTGTCGGCGACCGCGTTGAGGGCATCGGTGAAGCCGAGCGCGCCGCTTTCGGCGAGCAGCCCCATCTCCACCAGGTCCTTGCCCTCGAGGCCGCGGGTCAGCGCGCCGTAGCAATAGATCTTGGTGCGCTTGGTCTCCCGGGCGCGCCGGGCGATGAACTCGACCCCGGCCACGTCGTCGATGATGGGATCGGTGTTGGGGAGCGCCACCATGGTGGTGACGCCGCCCGCCGCCGCGGCGAGGCTGCCAGTCACGATGGTCTCCTGGTGCTCCTCGCCGGGCTCGCGGAGTTGCACCCGCATGTCGATCAAGCCGGGGCAGAGCAGGTCGCCGCCGCAATCGACGATCTCCGAACCCTCGGGCAGACCTGTGCGGACGACCTGGGGCCCGAGCTCGCGGATCAATCCATCTTCGACCAGCACGCCGCCGGTCTCGTCCCGGTTGCTGGCAGGATCCACAAGCCGCGCATTCACCAGCGCGAGCGGCCGCGTCTGGCGCTTCGGCGGGCGCTGGCCCATGGTTTGTCCGGTGCCGGCCTGGCGCTGGCTCATGCGTTCGCCGCCATCTGGTTGGAACCGGTGAGGTTGCGGGTCAGGGCGTCGAGGCAGGCCATGCGGACGGCGACGCCCATCTCCACCTGCTCGCGGATCACCGAGCGGTTGATGTCGTCGGCGACCTCGGAATCGATCTCGACGCCGCGGTTCATCGGGCCCGGATGCATGATGATGGCGTCCGGCTTCGCCTCTTCGAGCTTGTCGTAGTCGAGGCCGTAGAAGCGGAAATATTCCCGGATCGAGGGGACGTAGGCGCCCTGCATGCGCTCCTGCTGGAGCCGCAGCATCATGACGATATCGACGTCCTTCAGGCCCTTGCGCATGTCGGTGAAGACCTCGACGCCCATCCGGTCGATCTGCGACGGAAGGAGGGTCGAAGGCGCGATCACGCGGACGCGGGCGCCGAGCTTGGTCAGGAGATGGATGTTGGAGCGCGCCACCCGGCTGTGCAGCACGTCGCCGCAGATCGCGACCAGCAGGCCCTGGATCTTGCCGCGACGCCGCCGGATGGTGAGCGCGTCGAGCAGCGCCTGGGTCGGATGCTCGTGGCGGCCGTCGCCGGCATTCACCACCGCGCCGTCCACCTTCTGCGAGAGGAGATTGACCGCGCCGGATTCCGGATGGCGCACGATCAGCACGTCCGGCCCCATGGCGTTCAAGGTCATGGCCGTGTCGAGCAGGGTCTCGCCCTTCTTGATCGAGCTGGTGCCGACCGCCATGTTGATCACGTCGGCCCCGAGCCGCTTCGCCGCCAGCTCGAAGGAGGTGAGGGTGCGGGTCGAGTTCTCGAAGAAGAGGTTCATGACGGTCCGGCCGCGCAGCAGGCTGCGCGCGCGGTGGTCGCCCTTGGGCTGCTCGGCGTAGGACTGGGAAAGGTCGAGGAGCCGGGTGATCTCTTCCGCCGAAAGGCCTTCGATTCCCAGCAGATGCCGGTGGGGATAGAAGGCGGCAGGCTTGCGGGCGGGGTCACTCATCGAACGCGCATCATAGGGGCGGAGGACGACAGGTCAACGATTCGTGGAGGCCCTTTGGGACCCGCCGGGAGACCGTCATAATCGCGTCAAATGTGCTAGCTTGAACTCCGTCGGCGAGGGGCCATTTTCAGAACCAGGATGAAGCACCGGGCGCAAGCTGCTCAGAAGACCGAAACCCGGCCGGAGGCGGTCCGCTACCCGGATCAGCGCCTCGCGTTCCGCTGCGATCTCGCGGCCTGGGCCTTGATGGGGATCACGCTGGTCGCGATCCTCTGGCTGCACCTGATCGCCGGGCTGCTGGCGGGCCTGCTGGTCTTCGAGCTCGTCCAGGTGATCGCGGCGCGCCATGCCTGGATCGGCCTCAGCCATCGGGGCGGGCGGATCGCGGCGGTTTCCTTGGTGGCGATCGTGACACTGCTGGTGCTGGTGCTGGGCGCGGTCGGGCTCGCCAACCTGGTGACCGACAAGTCGGACAACCTGCCGGCGCTGCTGCAGAAGATGGCGGACATCGTCGGCTCGGCGCGGATCTACGTGCCGCCCTCGCTCCGCGAATACGTGCCGAGCAATCTCGACGAGTTCGAGCAGCGGGCGGCGCTCTGGCTGCGCGAGCATGCCGGCGAGCTGCAAGCGCTCGGTGAGCGCTTCGGCGGCGTGCTGCTTCATGTGCTGGTCGGCATGATCATCGGCGCCATGGTGGCGGTGACCGATTTGACGCCGACCCGCGAACTGCCGGTGCTCGCTCGCTCGCTCGAGCAGCGCGTCTCGCGGCTCGGCCAGTCGTTCCGCCGGATCGTGTTCGCGCAGATCCGGATCTCCGCCCTCAATACGCTGCTGACCGCGATCTATCTCGTCGTGCTTCTGCCCTTGATGGGCATCAACCTGCCGCTGACCAAGACCATGATCCTGGTCACCTTCGTGGTCGGGCTGCTGCCGGTGATCGGTAACCTCATCTCCAATACGGTGATCGTGGTGGTGAGTCTGTCGATCTCGCTCTACGCCGCGGTCGGCTCGCTCATCTTCCTGGTGGCGATCCACAAGCTCGAATACTTCGTCAACGCAAGGATCATCGGCGGCCAGATCCGCGCCCGCGCCTGGGAGCTACTGCTGGCCATGTTGGTCCTGGACGCGATCTTCGGCATCCCCGGCGTGATCGCGGCACCGATCTACTACGCCTACATCAAGGACGAGCTCAGCGCGCGGGGGCTGGTGTAGGGATCGCGCTACACGATTCCCTTCGACCGCAGCTCCGCGATCTCCTTCTCCTCCAGGAACAGCAGCTCCTTCAGCACCTCATCGGTGTGCTGGCCGCAGGTGGGCGGCGATCGCGTGTAATCTACGGGGGATTCCGAGAGCTTGATCGGGTTGCCGATGAGATCGACCTGGCCGGAGCCGGCCGCCGGATGCGGCATCGTCACCTTCATGCCGCGCGCCAGGACATGGGGATCGGAGAAGACCTGGCCGATGTCGTTGACCGGGCCGACCGGCACGCCGAGTTTCTCGAGGCCATCGAGCCAGTTCTGCGTCGGCTTGGTGGCAGTCAGATCGTTGATCAGCTGATAGAGCTCGACCCGGTGCTTCACCCGTGCGGGGTTTGTCTTGAAGCGCGCATCCTCGGCCCAATCCGGCTTGCCGGCGAACTGGCAGAACTTCTGGAACTGGCTGTCATTGCCGACCGCGAGGATGAAGAAGCCGTCCGACGATTTCACGACGGAATAGGGGACGATCGAGGGGTGCTCGTTGCCGAGGCGCTGCGGCACCTGGCCGGAGGTCAGATACTGCAGGCCGGCATTAGCGAGCCAGCCGACCTGGCAGTCGAGCAGGCTCATGTCGATGTACTGGCCCTGGCCGGTGACCTGGCGGTGATGCAAGGCGGCGAGGATCGCGGTCGAGGTGAAGATGCCGGTGACGATGTCGGTGACCGCGACGCCGACCTTGGTGGGCTCGCCGTCCGGATGGCCGGTGATGCTCATGATGCCGCCCATGCCCTGGGCGAGGAAATCGTAGCCGGCGCGATGCGCGTAGGGGCCGGTCTGGCCGAAGCCGGTGATCGAGCAGTAAACCAGGCGCGGGAATTCGAGCTTCATCTCCTCGTAGTTCAGCCGGTACTTCGCCATGTCGCCGACCTTGAAATTCTCGAGGAAGACGTCACAGCGGCCGATCAGCCGCTTTGCCAGCGCTTGGCCCTCCGGCTTGGCGATGTCGAGGGTGACCGAGCGCTTGTTGCGGTTGATCGAGAGGAAATAGGCGCTTTCGGTCGTGTCCTTGCCGTCCTTGTCCTTGACGAAGGGCGGGCCCCATTTCCGGGTGTCGTCGCCGGCGCCCGGCCGCTCGATCTTGATGATATCGGCGCCGAGATCGCCCAGGATCTGCGTGCACATCGGCCCCGCGAGGATCCGCGTGAGATCGAAGACGCGAAGGCCGGTCAGCGGTCCGTGCATGAAATCTCCCTTGCCTGACGCCGGCCACTGTCGGGGGCGGCGCGCGCGAATGCAAGGGGGATGACGAGGCCTAGGAAGCGCTCGTCAATCCCGGCGCGACAGCGCGATGGTGGCACCGAGGCCGACCAGCACCGAGCCGGAGATCCAGTTCTGCAGCTTCTGGAAGATCGGCCGGCGTTTCAAGAGATCGGCGGCCTTTCCGGAGAGGATCGCGACCAGGGCGTCGCAGGGGATGGCGGTCACGGTGACGATGGCGCCGAGCAGCAGCAGTTGCGGCGCCAAGGGTCCCGCCTTCGGGTCGGCAAATTGCGGCAGGAAGGCGAGGAAGAAGAGTGCCGTCTTTGGGTTCAGGATCTCGACGAGGCAGCTCTGGCGAAAGATGCCACCCAGCGGCTTCTTCGGCATGAGTGCATCCGGCGAAAGCGGCGCGGACTTCGCGAGGAGCATCTTCGCGCCGAGGAAGACCAGATAGGCCGCACCGGCGAGCTTCATGACCAGGAAGGCGAGCGGCGAGTATTTCAGGATCACCGCGAGGCCGAGGGAGGTGACCGTCACGTGGAAGAGGCTGCCGGTGGCAAGACCCGCCGCGGCCACCAGCCCGGCCGACGTGCCCTGGGCGAGGCTCCGCGACATGACATAGAGGTTGGACGGCCCCGGCGAGATGTTCATCGCGAGGGCGGCGAGGGTGAAGACCAGCAGGGTTTCCAAATGGGGCATCGCGCGAGGATGGCTCGGAAGTGGCTCCAGGACAAGGACCGGAACCGGCGAGGCAAAGGATCCAGTTACCGACCGCGATGCAATGAGTCCAGCGCACCCTGCAGAATGAAGGCCGCGGCGGACTGGTCGACCGCCTTGGCGCGCTTGGCGCGGCTGAGATCCGCGGCGATCATGTCGCGGGTGACGGCCATGGTGGAGAGCCGCTCGTCCCAGAAGGCGACCGGTAGGTCGCGGATCGCGGTCAGGTTGGCGGCGAACTGCCGCACCGACTGGCAGCGCGGACCTTCGCTCCCGTCCATGTTGAGCGGCAGGCCGATGATGAGGCCGCCGACCTGGCGCTCATCCATGATGCGGAGGAGCTCGGTCGCGTCCTTGGTGAACTTGGTGCGGCGGATCGTGGTCAGCGGCGAGGCGACCTTGTGCCCCGGATCGCCGATCGCGATGCCGATAGTCTTCTCGCCGAGATCGAGCGCCGCCATCCGCTGATGACGCGGCAAGGCGGCGGCGAGTTCGGCGGGGGAGGCGAGGATCATCGCGTTGATCGTGTCCCACGGAGCTTGATGTTGCAACATACTCGGTCGTCATGCCCGGCGCAGGCCGGGCATCCACGAGTTCCTTAGCCAGCAAACTCGTGGATCCCCGGGCCAAGCCCGGGGATGACCACCCGGTCTGTTGAGACGCTGTGCTTTGTCGGCAGTCAATCCGCCACCAGCTCCGTGATCTCCCTCCGGAACGGCAGGGCGTCGCCGATGTCCGGCGCGTCCATCTCCTCGGCGTAGCGGCGGCCGGCATAGACGGCGGCGGCAATCGTCGACGGCGCCCAGGCGTCGCCGGCGCATTTGACCGCGCGGACACCGGCATCGGCCCAGTCACCCTCGCGCGCCTTCAGGTCGAGATAGAGCCGGTCGTTCGGCAGGCGCGCGGTCACCAGCACCGTCGCCCCGGCCTCGCGGCGGTCGCCGCGGCCGGTGAAGACGCAGGCCGTCTCCACCGCATCCTTGCCGATGCTACTGAGCATGCGGCCGGTGACGATGGTGACGCCGAGCTCGATCAAGCGCGCCTGGATCTTGAACTGCTCCATGGTGTTGCGCGCCCAGTTGGAAACCTCGGTGGCGGGAGTCAGCAGCGTCACCGCGTATCCATCCTTCACGAGCAGCTCGGCAAGCACGCCGCCCATGTAGTAATGGTCGTCGTCGTAGAGCAGGACAGACTTCGCCTGCGGGCGCTTCCCGGCCATCAGGTCGTCAGGTGTCAGCACCTCGGCTTCGGCGGCGATCGGAATCGGCACTGTGTTGTGATGGGCGACGCCGTCGCGGCGCCAGGCGGCGCCGGTCGCCACCAGCACGCGCTCGAAGCCGAATTCCAGCACATGCTCAGCGTCGAGCGGGCTGTGGTAGAAAATCTCCACGTTCGGCATTTTCGCCAGCTGATGGGCGCGGTAGTCGCGCACGCGACCCCAGGCGGAAAGGCCGGGGAGCTTACGTTCGAGCGCGACGCGGCCACCGAGCACTGTCGTTGCCTCCGCCAGCGCCACTTCATAACCGCGCTGGCCGAGGGCGCGCGCCGCTTCGAGACCGGTCGGGCCGGCGCCGACGATCAGCACGCGCGCGTCCGACTCCTTGGCGCGGATCACCTCCGGATGCCAGCCCCGGCGCCATTCCTCGCCCATGGCGGGATTCTGGGTGCAGCGGCTGGGCGACATGGTCATGTCGCCGGAGACGCAGATGTTGCAGCCGATGCATTCGCGGATGTCGTCGATGCGGCCTTCGGCGATCTTCTGCGGCAGGAAGGGATCGGCGATCGAGGGCCGCGCCGCGCCGATGAAATCGAGGATGCCGCTCTTAATCTGCCGGACCATCTGGTCCGGCGAGGTGAAGCGGCCGACGCCGACCACCGGCTTCGAGGTGAGCCGCTTGACGCCGCGGACGAACTCTTCTTCCGCGCCCTCCTCGACGAAGCGCGAGGTGCGGGAATCGTTCTCCCAGCTGCCGAGCGTCAGGTCCCAGAGATCGGGGATCTCGCCCATGCGGCCGATCACCTCCTCGGCCTCCGACTTGGTGAAGCCCTCGGGGCCGATCAGCTCGTCCATGGCGAAGCGCAGCACGACGCCGCAGCGGTCGCCGACGGCCTCCTTGGTGTCCTCGGTCACCTCGCGAAGGAGACGCATGCGGTTCTCGATGCTGCCGCCGTATTCGTCAGCCCGGTGATTCAGGCGGCGGGAAAGGAAGTGCTGGAAAGTGCTGAAGCCGTGGGCGCAATAGACATAGACGAGGTCGAAGCCGGCGCGCTTCGCCCGCAGCGCAGCATTGCGGTGCCAGCGGCGGAGGTCCTTGATGTCGGCGAGGTCCATGGCGCGGGCCTGCACCGGATCGTAGGTGAAGGTCGCGATCGGTAGATGGCTCGGCCCCAGTGGCGTCTCGCGGCTGTAGAAGTTGGGGCCGTTCATGCCGTTATAGGCGAGCTCGATCCCGGCCAGCGCGCCTTCGCCGTGGATCACGCCGGTCAGTTTCTCGAAGACCGGCAGGTCGCGGTCGTCCCAGAGCCGGAGCTCGATGAAGGGCGTGATTTCGGACGTGTGGTGGATCTCCACCTGCTCGGTGCAGAGCACGGCCCAGCCGCCCGCGGCCTTGTTCTTCCGCATCCGGATCATGGCGGAAGGATCGCGGTAGCCCTGGCCGTTGCAATGCGGCACCTGATAGAAGCGGTTCTTCGCCGTCACCGGGCCGATCTGCACCGGTTCGAACAGGATGTCGTAGCGCGGATCGCGCGGCATGGCGGCGATGTCCCCTGAAGCCTGGAAGAGACGGGCAGATTGCCGCAGCGGACGGCATCCGGAAAATCGAATTAAATGAAAGTTGGCATCGGGAAAAGCGATGCGGGGGTCAGGCCGGATCCTGCTGGCGCGCGGCGACGGCGCGGATCAGGCGCCAGGCGAACAGGATGCCGATGGCGGCGATCGCTGCGCCACCGCCGTAGAGCGCCAGCGCGGCCTGCGCCACGATCCCGGTGGTGAGCGGCTGGTCGAGCCCGAGGCTGTTGCCGACGAGGCCGGCGACGGCTGCGCTGACGGCGCCGCCCATGCCGAAGAGGGTGGACATCGACGCCATGGTCGCGTCCTCCTCGCCGGCCTCCGTCGCGGCCATGACGCGCTGGGTGAGAAAGGCATAGGAGACGCCGAAGCCGCAGCCAATCAGCACCATAGCGATGGCGATCACCGGCAGCGGACTGGCGGCGAGGGTGAGGCCAAGTCCGGCGAGGCCGATCGCGAGGGAGGTCGGTCCGGCGAGAATCGCGCGGTTCTGCCAGCGCGGCGCTAGCGGCGCCACCAGCATCGCCGACCCGGCCCAGGCGAGTGCGTGGATCGCGCCGAAATAGCCCGCCATGGTCGGGCCGAGGCCGCGATAGAGCTGGAGGATGTAAGGCCCGTAGACATAGACCGCGGCTTCCGAGAGGGCCATCAAGGCGAGCACCCAGAGGCCGAGGGAGACGGGGTGCCGGAGGCCGGGGAAGGCGGTCGGAAAGAGCTTGCGCAGGCTGCGCCGGTCGAGCGCGATGGCGAAGGCGATCAGGGCGACGCCGAAGAGGACGGCGAGGATGCCGAGGCGCCAGGACAATCGGTCGGCGACGGCGATCGCCATGACGCCGGTCCCGAGCACCAGGAGACGCAGCAGCGGCGCGGTCTGCCGGGTCACCTGATAGGGACGGCCGCTCAGGATCGCCCAGCCGAGTGCCATCATCGGCAGGGGCAGCATGGCCGAGCCGAAGAAGGCGAGGCGCCAGGTGCCGAGGTCGGTCAGCCAGCCGCCGATGAGCGGACCGAGAAAGACGGCAATCGCCCAGGTGACGGCCTCGACGCCGGCGACCCGCGGCACCAAGGCGTTGTCGAACAACTCGCGGACCAGGGCATAGCTCAGCGCCAGCAGCAGGCCTTCGCCGAATCCCTGGATCGAGCGGCCGGCAAGGATGAAGCCGACACCGGGCGCCAGCGCGGCGACGATCCCGCCTAAGACCACGACCAGCCCCGCCGACATCATGGCGGTGCGGGGACCGAAGCGCGACTTCACCGGCGGCAGCATCGCGCCGCCGAGGATCGAGGTCATCAGATAGAGGCTCGTCGCCCAGCTGAGATAGGCGGCGGCATCGAGCTCCTTGACGGCGCTCGGCATCGCCGTGGTCGCCAGGTACCAGATGGTGGCATGCAGCCCGACGCCCAGATTGACCAGGACCAGCGGCGCGAGATTGCGCCGGCGCAGCAGCACGGGCAGCGTTTCCTCCGCGGCGGCGTTCACCTGAAGCGCCGCCAGCTCGTGGGTTCGTCGCAGGGCGCCTGCTCGAAGCCGATATCGCGGCGGAGATAGGGCGGCATCAGGCAGAGGTCGATCGGTTGCGGCTCCTGCCGCGGCGTCTCGGGCCGGTGTTCCGGAAGGCGGATCATCGCGAGGAGCGAAAGGAGTCGGGGCAGGGCCAGCGGCATGACGCACCTCGCGTGACGTGAAGGCCTTACGTCATAGCGTCGGTAAATTTGAAAAGCAAACACTTTTCAAATTATCCGGCCGGTGCTAGTGTTGCGGCATGAAAGCGAAGAACGAATCCCGCGGTGCGCTCCGCCTGCTGCATGCGCTCAAAGCCGCCGGGCCGCAGACGGCGGATACGCTGGGGCGCCGGCTCGGCATGACCTCGGTCGGCGCGCGCCAGCACTTGCTGCGCCTCCAGGAAGACGGGTTGGTCGCCGCCGAGGATCGCAGCGCAGGCGTCGGCCGCCCCAAGCGCATCTGGGCGCTGACCGAGGCGGGGCATGCGCGCTTTCCCGACAACCACGCCGGATTGACGGTCGAGCTCATCACCGCGATCCGCAAGGCCGGCGGCGAGGCGATGCTCGACCGCGTGATAGCAGAGCGCGAGCGAGTGGCACTCAGGAGCTATCGAGAGCGGCTGGCCGGCGCGCGTTCGCTGAAGGAAAAGGTGAATCGCCTCGCCAAGATCCGCAGCGAGGAAGGCTACATGGCGACGAGTGCGGCGGCGCCGGAAGGCGGGCTGTTGCTGGTCGAGAACCATTGCCCGATCTGCGTCGCCGCCAAGGCCTGCCAAGGCTTCTGCCGCTCCGAGCTCGCGCTCTTTCGCGAGGTGCTGGGCGAGGGCGTCAGCGTCGAGCGCGCCGAGCACATCCTCGCCGGCGCCCGGCGCTGCGTCTATCGGATCGCGGCGCGGTGATATGGGCGAGAGCCGCGGGTCGAAGTATCCCCTATGACCCGCGGCTCTCGTGTGCCGGACGGAGGCGCCGCTAGGCGGCCTTGACGCCGGCGATGTAGCGCTCGACCTCGGCCCGCATGATCTCGGCCTGCTGGGCAAGATCCTTGGAGGCATCGAGCAATTGGGTGGCGGCTTGGCCGGTTTCCTCGGCAGCCGCGGTCACCGAGACGATGTTGGAGGAGACTTCCTGCGTGCCGGCGGAGGCCTGCTGGACGTTGCGGGCGATCTCCTGCGTCGCGGCGCCCTGCTCATCGACCGCGGCCGAGACCGCGGTGGTGATCTCGTTGATGCGGCCGATGATGCCGGAGATGTCGCCGATCGAGCGCACGGTCTCGCCGGTGGCCTGCTGGATGCTGGCGATCTGGGCGCCGATCTCCTCGGTCGCCTTCGCGGTCTGGGCCGCCAGCGACTTCACTTCCGAGGCGACCACGGCGAAGCCCTTGCCGGCTTCGCCGGCGCGGGCCGCCTCGATCGTGGCATTGAGCGCGAGCAGATTGGTCTGGCTGGCGATCTCGCTGATCAGGCTGACGACGGCGCCGATCTTCTGCGCGGCATCGGAGAGCGCCTTCACGAGATCGCCGGACTTGTTCGCCTGGGCGACGGCGTCGGCGGCGATGCGGGTCGATTCAGCGACTTGGCGGCTGATCTCTGCGACCGACGCCGAGAGTTCCTCGGCGGCCGAGGCGACGGTCTCGACGTTGGAAGAGGCGTGCTCCGAGGCGGTGGCGACCGCGCCGGCCTGGCTTGCGGTGCGCTCCGCGGTCTCGGTCATCGCGGTCGCGGTGGTCTGCATGCCGCCGGCCGAGTTCGAAACGGTCCTCACCACCTGGGTCACCTGCCGCTCGAATTCCGCGGTCAGCGCGTCGAGAGTCTGGGCGCGCTTCGCCTGGGCGGCGCGCTCGGTCTCCTGCTGCGACGCGAGGCGACCGCGCTCGAGCCCGCTCTCCTTGAAGACCTGCATCGCCTTCGCCATGGTGCCGATCTGGTCCTTGCGACCGAGATAGGGCACCTCGGCCACCGTCACGTCCTCGGTCAGTTTCACCATCGACTGCGTGATCCCGGCGAGGAGCTTCAAGCCGGCGCGGGTCGAGAGGAGGGCGGAGAGGGTGAGCGCCGCGAGGCCGATCAGGCCGACCATGCCGATGACCAGCGGCACGCGCTGGAACGTAACGGCGCCCGCGGCCTCGACGGAATCATCGGCGGCGAGGAGGGCGGTGCGCGT